>Ga0070659_100000352_pt1 | contig 35096 bp, 28 predicted proteins | sample KBSC23metaG_FD_64666 | JGI IMG/M metagenome (GOLD analysis project Ga0070659, IMG submission 64666) | Corn rhizosphere microbial communities from Kellogg Biological Station, Michigan, USA - KBS C2-3 metaG | ecosystem: Host-associated > Plants > Roots > Rhizosphere > Soil ... | reverse complement strand
CTTTATTATTACTCACCTGGTTTTAAGTGCCCGTTTTGTAACTGCCGATCAGATGATATTGCCCGCCATGATGATACTTACGGGAATTTCATTTATAACCATGCTCAGCTTACAAGATCCTCTGCGCGACCGCTTTTTGGCGAAAGACTCGCTTGTGTACCTTGGTATTGGATTTGCCTCGATGCTCACATTGATGCTGGCTAATATGCGGCGGTTTACGCCCGACTCCTGGTTATACCGTATTCTTATCTTTAAAAATAACAGTAAGGCCGCTAACGGCTGGCCATGGATTATTGCAGCAATTGGATTGTTAATGCTTACCATACGTTTTGGCACCGGGCCAGAGGGCAGCGGGGTTAAGGTTAACCTGTTTGGCTTTCAGCCGAGCGAAATTGTAAAATACCTGGTTATGCTGTTTTTGGCAGGCTTTTTTGCGATGAACGAGAAGTTTATAAGTCAATACCCAAGTTTGGGCAAGCGTTGGTCTTTTTTCTCGTTCGCGGTAATATGTACCGGGGTAACTTTATTCCTGTTTTTGATACTTGGCGATTTGGGCCCAGCCATGGTGATATGCTTTACGTTTATTATCCTCTTCTCGTTTGCCCGCGGCGATTTTGGTTTAATGGCCACATCGGTTGTATTCTATGTATTGGTAACCTGGATGTTTAAAAACGTTTGGCTTTCAGCGGCATTAACTGCGGCTTTGCTTTTAGCGGTATTTATGTTTAAACGCAAACAGTTGAGCGAGTCGGCAATAATGGCGCTTATTATTATAGCTGGTTTTTTAACTATCGACAAGATACCACATCTTGATAAACTGATACCGGGGCCTGTGCAGCGTCTGGTAGACAGGAAAGCGATCTGGCAAGACCCCTGGGATAATGAAGTTTATGGCGGCGATCAGGTTGCCAACGGGCTTTGGGCCATGGCAAGCGGCGGCGCCACGGGCCAGGGCGTGGGCCAGGGTTTCGCTAAAACAATACCCGAGGCGCATACCGATATGATCCTGCCATCAATAGGCGAGGAGTTTGGGTGGACGGGTATTGCCTGCATATTCTTATTGTTCTTGCTGTATCTAAACCGCTCAATTATTATTGGACGGCAAACAGGCACGCCCTTTTTATTTTACCTTTGCGCCGGTATTGGCATTAGTACCTTCGTGCAATTTATACTAATTGCGGGGGGCTCAACCGGGGCCTTGCCACTTTCGGGCGTTTCGTTGCCATTTGAAAGTTATGGCGGCTCATCATTAGTTGCCAACTTTTTAGCTGCCGGTTTTTTATTGTCCGCGTCGCGGGTAAAAGGTACACCGGTACAAATGAGCTTTATAACGCAGCAGCAGGATAAAAACCTGATACCGGCGTTAATGGCCGCTTCTATAGGTATTTTGCTGCTCACCGTTAACGTTTCGCGCTACCTGTTCGATAACCGTAAATGGATAGTTAAGCCTGCACTGGTTGCTGATAAGAGCGGCGCGCGTATGTTTAGCTACAATCCGCGCATCGCGATATTGATGAACAGGCTGCAGGCTGGCACCCTTTACGATAGGCATGGCCGGATACTTGCAACAAGTGATCCGGCGCTCATAAAAGCACAGAAAAGGTTGTTGGATAGCTCCGGCCGCAAAAACTATAATATTGACTCGGCGATGCACAAACGTACAGAGCGCTATTATCCCTTTGATGACCAGATGTTTTTTTGGGTAGGCGATGCCAACACCGGTGTATTTAACGGCAGCACAAACGGTTATTTTGCAGAATATGAACAAGCTGCGGCGCTTAGGGGATTTAATTTGCCAACCACCGGGTATAACACGCATGCCAGCCGTTACCAGGAAAACCGTTTTTTAACACGTGGTGTAAAGGAAATGACGGTGAGTAAAAAAGACTACAGCGCCCTGGCCCCATTGCTCATCGCAGGAATAAACAGTGATACGGTGCAAGCTTTTAAAAAGCGCAACCGCGATGTGAAGCTAACGGTTGATGCCGGCTTGCAAACAGCTATTCAACAATCCTTAGCTACCGACACCTCACTTAACGATAACCGTGTTTCTGTAGTCATCATGCAGGCATCTACGGGCGATGTATTAACTTCGGCAGTTTACCCGTTGCCGCCGGTGCACAACTGGGATATGCTTACCATGCCCGTTTCCGACCTTAATAAATTATCGCAATGGGTTACAACCGCCGATCTTGGTTTTACCTATGCTACCCAGCCCGGTTCAACGGCTAAAGTATTAACGGCAATGGCATCGTTTAACAAATTGGGGCCTGCGGCTGCTGATAAAAAATTCAACGTTGCCAGTTATGAGAGAATACGCACCAAGGGTTTGGAGCCGGATGAGACCGGTGTTATTAGCCTTGAACGGGCAGTAGCCAAATCGAACAACGTATATTTTATAAAACTGGCCAACCAGGAGCACCTTGAAGAAGACATGGCTACGCTTTACCTTAAAACCGGTATGTTTTTGCATGGCGTGGGCGGGTATTTTTACAATAAACCAGCCGGTAATGAGCAACAGGAACAATCGTGGCGTGAATTGTGGCGCAAAACAGAATTTAATACTAAACCCCGGTATGATCCTAATAACATCAGACGTACAAGGGCGAAAGGCATTTCGGGTATGGCGTGGGGACAAGGCGAATTGATTGCTACGCCGGCAGCGGTAGCACGCCTTGTATCGGGCGTTGCACATAATGGCGACCTGATGCCCAACCGTTTTGTGTTGAATGTTAACGGCGCTGAGCAACCCTTAGGCAACAGTGTAAAACTTGCGACCAGTCCGCAATACACACAGTTGTTAACGCAGTATATGATAGAGCAAAGTGCACCCAAAAGGCCCATCCTTGGTATAAGCGTAGCGGGTAAAACCGGCACACCCGAACGTATATGGAAAGGCCAGGGCATTAACGATGGCTGGTATGTGTTTTTTGCCCCAATGGTAAACGGACAGGGTAATTTGGTGGTATGTATCCGTGTGGAGGCAACAAAAGGTTCTTCGGATGCTGTACAGCTTGCCGGCCGCCATGTTATACCATTTTTATTGAAGAAAGGGTATATAAAAAGCATTTTACCCGCTGCGGATCCAAACAAAAATCAACTTGAAGAGTAATTATAAGCATGGCCCTTTTTGATATATTTAATAAAAGTGATGATACCGAGCTAACCGATGTTAAACGCACCCGCGATAAATTGCTGCGTGCGATTAAGAACGAGTTGAAAAAAGCCGAAGGTGGCGAAGGGCATAACATAAAGGGTATTTATGTTTTTGTAGGCGACAGTAAAAATGAGCAGCATATTTACGAAGCTGTTGTATACGCTAACGAGCCGGGACGGTTTAAAAATGAGATACAAAAAATTGCAGACGATTTTGATCTGGGTTTACCCGATAACTGGATTTTGGAAACGCTTTTTAATGAAGACTTTCCCCAGGAAGCTATACCGGTAGAAGGATTGAAATGTGCCCTATTCATCCGCACCAAAGATCACTCTATCCAAAAATCAGGAGAGGCGTTCATACATATATTGAACGGTGAGGCTGAAAAGCCTGAGTATAAGTTAACTTCGGCCGACGGTAAGTTAAACATAGGTCGTGAGAAGCGCGTACAGGTTGAGGACGGTTTTTTTAGGCTAAACCATATTGCATTCCCCGGCGAGAGCAACAATGAAGCCAATAAATATATCAGCCGTCAACACGCTCATATTGAGTGGGATAACGACAACGGATGCTTTATGCTGTACGCAGATTCGGGTGGTATCCCGCCAGGTAATAAAATAAAGATCCGCCCGGCAGCCGGAGAAAACCTGGTTAAGTTAAACTCGACACATATTGGGCACCGGTTGGAAGAAGCGGACCAGGTTATCCTGGGCGATAAGGCTGTTTTTGAATTTAGTTACAAACCACAGCAATAAGCACCTTTTATGAGCAAAGTATTTACGATAACAGAAGGTTTGGAGAATATGGGAGCGCTGCGCACGGGCGGGCAGGGTTCGGTATACAAGGGGAGGCGGATGGGTCCGATCATAACGGCAGTAAAACTACTGCCAACGCCTATCCATACCGAGAGCGCAGACGATAAAAACTACATTAACTTTATAAACGAGGTTGAAAAGCTAAAAAAGGTTAACGAAGTACCCAACCCCAACGTTGTGAAGATATTGAGCTCGGGGATAACCGAGAGCGGTTCGTTCCCGTTCATCGAGATGGAGTTTATTGAGGGTCCCGATCTTGAAGAACTGCTGAAAGCCCCGCACGAGAAGATATTTACGATAAAGGAAGTGATCAAGCTGGCCGACCAATTGGCCTGCGCACTATGTCATTGCCACGGAGTAGGAGTAAAGCACGGTGATATCAAGAGCAACAACATCAAGTTCAATATCCACTCGGGTAACTATGTGCTGCTGGATTTCGGTCTGTCGGTGATGTCCGATGAGCAGCGCCGCAGCAGTATGCGACATGCCGGCGCGATAGAATTTATGGCTCCCGAGCAAAACGAAGGTCAAATGCTTTTCCAGACAGACATTTACAGCTATGGTGTAATACTGTATGAATTGCTGGCGGGACAGGTACCTTTCCCGCTGCAGGACAACGGCGAAACGGCGCGCAATACGGTCATGTTATCGCACCTGGAAGCACCGGTGCCCAACCTGCTCGAACTAAGGCAATCAAACCTGCCGAAAAGCTGGGACAAGGAGCAGCAACGGCATGAAATGCAGGTTCCGGGTTGGTTGCTCACATTGGTGAGCAAATGCCTGGAGAAGCAACCCGATAAACGCTATGCCAATGGCATGGAACTGCAAAAAGCCATTGACTATGCTGACGATTCCATTCACCAGGGTGACAGCGCGGCGATCGAAATTCGGGATTTGAAAAACGAAAATAACCAATTAAGGCGGGAAGTAGTTGGGAATAGAGATATTAACCCGACAAAGCAGATGCCCGGCATTTTTATCCCGGTGCGCCTGCTGGCAGGTATTTCTTTGTTATTATTGTTGTTATTTGCCTGGGGAGGAATAGCATTGCATTCAAAAAAAGCGGTGATGGTGCCGGTTCACGATACGGTACTTAAATACCTGCCTTCAAAGCCGATTGTAAAAACAGTTGTTATTCCCGATACTTCCGGCAGAAGCGCAAAGCCTGTTGTAAAACATAAACGCAAAAAGAAGAAGTTCTTAGGTATATTTTAATATAGCCGCCTAACAAAAAGAGATTGCCACGAATCCCTCCCTCCCCGCTGGTATCAATATCAAAACACTGGAAAAGCCTGCAAACCTACTGATAGCGAGCTTTTTTGTTTGAATCAAAGCATGTTGATTACAAGCAAAATAAAGCGACTGGTTTATGGGCCATGAAACTGTTGACAGGAAAAGAACCTGCCTGATGCCATAGCCTAATCATATTCTTTCACAAACCCATATCATTTCCGAGCATGACAATGATCATTATTTAACAGATTTTGTATGACGAGCTTTACATGGTAAAGCTTTAATCTGTACGATCATGAAGACACTGCTTTTATCTACTGATTTTTCGGCTTCTGGAAATCACGCTGTTGAATACGGATATCATATAGCCAGCTGTATAAAAGCTGATGTGGTATTATGTAGTGTATTTTTGGTGCCCTCAGAAGTGCCACAAGCCGGAATGGTGGTTTGGCCGTTGGCTAATTATAATGTATTGTTAAAAGATAACATTGATGAACTAAACTACTTAAAAAATCATTTAGCGTCAAAAAGCTACGGAACCGACTTTAAACCCAAAATCGATGTGGTTAATGAAACAGGCCAGGTTGAAGAAGTGATTAGGAATATTATTGGCTTGAACAGCATTGATATGGTTGTTGCGGGCACACATCGTACGGGATTAAGTACGTTATTGACTGGCAATCATGCTAAAAAGCTTATCGATTTTGTTGATCGGCCATTGCTGTTGGTTCCACCTCATGCAAAAATAAAAGCTCCCCGAAAATTAGCGTTCGCAACAGATTTTAAACGTCCTGAACACGACCTGGAATTATTGCATTCACTGATCCCGTTTGCAAAAGCGCTTGCGGCAGAAATATATATTACGCATGTATATAACGAAAAGAACCATAAAGACAATTTTAAAGTTTGGTTTACTCAATTTTTAACCGAGCTGGCTAAGAAGGCAGATTATCCTTTTATTTACTCAAAGGTCATCAACAGCGCCCATGCGGTATCGGGGTTTGATAAGTTGTGTAAGGAAGGAGAGATAGATATGTTGATTATGGTGCACCGGCCACATGGTTTTTTTGAGAACTTGTTCAAAGGAAGCCATACACAAAAAATGGCTGATCACATCGATATCCCATTATTGGTATTCTCATCTGACTAAATAATGAAAGAAACATAAAAGCTATTGCTTCAAGAATGATCTACCTGCGATAAAGGATTGGAAGTGGACGAGGTAATTGATTGATTTAAATTATCAATAATTAGCTTGCGTGTAATCTGCAAACAGCTGAACACTAATGTTTTTAGAGTGATAATTTTATAATCTGACCGGCGTCATTTTTTGTTTGTATAAAGTTATTAAACTTTATACAATATCTGTCTACTTATCTTATCCGAAATGAAAACTATCCTTGTTATCAACGATAATTCATTGGAAGCTGAGTATGCAGCAAAATTCGCTTTGCTGTTGGCTCAAAAGATATGTGCCGACATTATATTAGCTAATAGCCAAAGCGAAACCCGGAAAATTATTGAAAAAGCAGTTGCCGGGCATATTCAGAAAGATACAAGTACCGAAAAAGCCGACCATAACCTTCAAAACAATTTAAGTATTATCAGTAAATTATCTTTTGGATTTAAACCCGTTATAAAAGAAGTTGATATTTCTGAGTTTTGTGAAAGTAGTTTAGCCACATTAATTTATAAAAACCAAATATGGGCGGTAGTAAAAGGAACAGGAAAGGCTGAATTATCAACGTGGAAAAAAAGGAATTTGAATATAGACGATGTTTTAAGAAAAATAAATTGTCCTTTATTGTTGATTCCATATTCCTGGTCGAAGAAAAAAATAGAACGAATAACCTATATAGCCGACCTGAGATATTGCCGGTTTGAAGTGGTGAGGTTTATTGCCGAATTGGCAAAATCATGGGATGCTGACATGTCTATTGCCCATATTTGTGCCAGTGGTTTACCGCCAATGGATATAGACTATGCTCAAATGGTATTTGCCGACGAGATTTGTAGTAACATATCATACCCGCGCATTTTTTTTAATCATATTAAGGAGACTAACCTGGAAACCGTTGTTGATATTATAATCAATGTAATGCACAATGACATGTTGGTACTGGTGAATCATAATTGTCATTTCGAAAGGATTATGGGCCAGAAACTTACAGATGTCATGCCCGATCATATCAGTATTCCTTTACTTGTTTTCCCTTAATTGTATTGATATTCATAAGAGTGTATGAAAACCGATGCTGAACATGACGTACAACTAATTGAAAATAAAGATCTTTCTCAGGAAGACTTAATTGATCAATTAAAACTATCATGTTCTTTACTGGTAAAGGAAAATGAACACAACAAAATGCAAAGCCGCTTTATAGCTATGGCCTCTCACGAGTTCCGGTCTCCGTTAACCAGCATTCAACTTTCAGCATCTTTGATGGAACGTTATTATGATAAAATGGATCATCAAAAAAAGATGTTCCACTTAAATGCGATTAAAAATGCCGCTCACGATATTGAATCTATTTTGAACGACTTTTTGTCGGCGGATGGACTAATGAATAATAGTTTAAAGCCGGCTTTTGCCGAGTTTAATCTAAAGTTATTTTGTGAAGATATTGCAAACGAAATAGGATGGGGGCAAACACATCAAACGATCACATACCAACATACCGGCAAAGGGGAACTTGTATTCTCTGATAAAAGTTTTTTGCGGCATTGTATCATTAATCTGCTCTCCAATGCAATAAAATATTCGTGTGATGATGGGGTGATCGAATTTGAAACAGAAATAACCGATAGAGATTTTATAGTTAAAATTAAAGATAATGGTATAGGTATCCCGGAGGAAAGCCAGGGCCGTATTTTTGAAGCATTTTTCAGGGCCGATAATACTGCCGATATCCAGGGGACAGGTCTTGGCTTAAATATTGTTGAGCGCTACGTTTGCCTGTTAAATGGCCATGTGAAGCTTACAAGCAAAATTAATAACGGCACAACATTTCTATTGATATTCCCTATTAAAAATAAGGTTGTTAGTTATTCATAATAGGATGTGACGAAAGTCATTGGTTTTTAGAATAGCTGTTTTGAAATTTATACTTACACTAATTTTTTTCAATCATGTCAACATTAGTTAAATCAAATGCTTCACAATCATTAAGGTCAATGATGGAAGATTTCTGGAGTCCTGACAGATTTTTTAATGCACCGTTTTTAAACCACGAATTGCTGCCTGCCGTTAATGTTCGGGAAACGAAAAATCATTACGAATTGGAGTTAGCAGTGCCCGGTTTTAAAAAGGAAGATTTTAAGATCGTTATCGAAAATGGTTTGATGATCATCTCTGCTGAAACCAGAGACGAGAAAAATGAAGATAAGGACAACTATACGCGTAAGGAGTTTTCTTATTCTTCGTTTTCGCGCACTTTTAATTTACCCGATGATGTAGAAGAGGATAATATTGATGCCAATTATCAAAATGGTATACTTTCTCTCGAACTAAAAAAGTCGGGTAAGCAGCTGGCCTCTAAAAAAGAAATAAAGGTTGGTTAACTATTTAGTACCCTAATTTGATGTAAAAGCGCATGTAAAAATAACACATGCGCTTTTTTGTGCTTTGTATCCTACCCGATATGTGACGCCAATCATTTCATTACACCGTAATAAAGGCGAAATTTATTTACCAATTAAATCGCCATGGGAACGGTATCAAAAATACTTCGGTATTTGAAATCGAACACCGAAGAAGTCATCTTGTTGATAACAAGTGCTCTACTTATCTTGTTGTCTGTTTGCGCCGATGCGCAAAGCCTGTCAAAACGTATTAACAGCACAGCGGTACCAGTCGCTCCCGACACATCTTTTTACGTCCATATACAGGAGCAGCTAAATAGCAACCACTCGCAAGCCACCTTGTATTACCCTGTTGCGGTGAAGCACTTTTATACGTTGAATAGTTTTCAACCGGCCTGGGTAAAAGCCGGGCGAAATACTGATAAAACCTGGCAGGCAATGATCATGATAGATTGTGTACTGCAATTTGGCCTTTCGAATAATGATTATCATCCCCACGAACTTTTATACAACAAATTACATGATATCCTGGAAACGCCCCAGCGCATCAGTAATAATGAAAAGGTGCGTTTTGATTTTTTATTGACCGATGCCCTTATCAGCCTGATGAACAATATGCACTTTGGCAAGCTTAATCCCGACTATCCCGCAAGCAAAATTGATGGCGAAATGATTAACGGGTTCAATGCTGAAACCGTATTATTCAGTGCGCTAAAACGAGCCGATTTTATGACCGTGTTAACGGGCGTTCAACCTAAGTCAACAGACTACATACATTTACAGAATTATATGCGTGTGGTATCCGGGCAGCAGGCAGGCGATTGTTATGAAGTACCCGATGGTGTGTTGAAAAAAGTAGCCATTAATATGGAACGCCTGCGCTGGGCCGAAATAGCAAAGGAAACTTATATCCATATAAATATCCCGTCGTATAGCCTGAAATTTTATCAACCCGATACTACTTATCAATTTAAAGTAATTGTGGGCAAACCCGCCAATCCAACCCCGGGTTTGCAGAGCGCCATTAGCTATTTTACAACAGCGCCCGAGTGGAAGGTGCCCAAAAAAATATTTGTAAAAGAAATTCTGCCGAAAGCTTTAGCCAATATCGAGTATCTCGAACACAACCATTTCGATATCTATAATGATAAAGGGGTTTGGATAGAGCCAACCAGGGCTAACCTGTTGGCCATAAACCAGGCGCGCGGAAATTATCATGCTACACAATCGTCGGGATGCGATAATGCTTTGGGGCTGGTGGTTTTTCGTTTTCCGAACATTTATGACATATACCTGCATGATACGCCAGAACAAAAACTTTTTAAAAAGGATGAACGCGCCTTTAGCCATGGGTGTATACGGGTTGAGCAGGCAGAAAAGCTGGCAGGGTTAATATTAAAGAATGACAACTCGATCGATAAAATTGCAGTGGTGCACAAAGCGATAGCCACATATACTACAAAGACATTCACATTAAAAAAACCGCTGCCAATTGTTGTAACCTACCTCACCTGCGAAGTGGCGAATGGTATTTGTACCATATATCCTGATATATATGGCCTTGATGATAGCCTGGCAATGGCATTATATCAAAAATACCCGGTGCTAACAATTAACACCATTAAATAACCAGTAATTAAACAAATAATGAAAAAGTTTATAAAGAAATTCAGTGACACCGGATTGAAAGATATTAATGAAGTGGGTGGTAAGAATGCCTCGCTGGGCGAAATGTTTACCCACCTGGCATCAAAAGGGATACAGGTTCCAGATGGTTTTTCAGTGACGGTTACCGCGTTCCGTTACTACCTGTTTTATAATAAACTGGATGAGCCTTTAGCAAAGCTGATGACTGACCTTGACAGGACAGGATTTTTGAACCTTGATGAAATAAGTTTAAAGGCGCGTAAGTTAATCCTCAACGCCGATATGCCGGATGATCTGCGCATGTCGATAACCGACAGTTATGACTACCTGTTCGGTATCCCGGAACAAAATGTAGCTGTGCGCAGCAGCGCTACGGCCGAAGACCTGCCCGATGCCAGCTTTGCCGGGCAGCACGAATCGTATCTGAATGTTCATGGTCACGAAGCCTTGATCAATGCGATAAAAAAATGTTTCGCTTCGCTTTATACTTCGCGTGCAATTAAGTACCGCGAGGATAAGCAATTTGAACATGGCAAAGTTTTTTTGTCTGTAGGTATTCAGCAAATGATACGTTCAGATTTAGGCTGCTCGGGCGTAGGTTTTACATTGGAACCAGAGTCGGGCTTCAGGAATGTGATACACCTCGCCGGTGTGTGGGGCCTGGGAGAAAACATCGTTCAGGGTACGGTTACACCTGATGAGTTTTTGATTTTTAAACCTTCGTTAAAAAAGAACCTGAAAGCTATCCTTCAAAAAAATATGGGTAGTAAAACCAAAACGATGGTATATGCCGAAACAGCGAATAAAACAAATACCACCTTAAATAAAGACACGCCCTGGGAACTGCGCGAAAAGTTTGTGCTATGCGATGGCGAAATAGAGAAACTTGCCAGATGGGCATTGATTATTGAAGACCATTACAAGCGTCCTATGGATTTTGAATGGGCCAAAGACGGCACCAACAATCAGCTATACATTATACAAGCCCGGCCCGAAACAGTGCATAGCCAGCATGAGCAACTAAGTATACGTTCATTCCATATTAAAGAAAAGGGTAAAGCAATTACCAGCGGCGAGGCGATAGGCAGTATGATAGCCAGTGGTATTGCAAGGGTATTGAGTTCGCCGGAAGAAGCCGGTAAATTAAAGCCGGGTGACATTTTGGTAACGAATACCACCAATCCTGACTGGGACCCTGTTTTAAAAAAAGTAGCCGGTATTGTTACCAATAAAGGTGGCAGAACAAGCCATGCAGCAATTATAGCCCGCGAAATGGGAACAGTAGCTATTGTAGGTACCGAAAATGCTACCAATGTGATACACGACGGCGACCTGATAACACTGAGTTGCGCCGAAGGCAAAACCGGCCAGGTGTATAGAGGCAAATTAAACTGGACCGAAACAGATACCATAATTGAAAATGTTATGCTGCCCGAGCATCCTAAAGCGCAGCTCATTATTGGCGAACCGGATAAAGCTTTCCAGTTATCATTTTTACCAAATGATGGGGTAGGTTTAATGCGTCTCGAGTTTATCATCAATAATTATGTGCGTATACATCCGATGGCTTTAGCACACTTTGAAGATATTAAAGACGAAGTTGATGGCATCAAAATACAGCACATTACCCACCATTTTCCGGATAAGGAAACGTACTTTGTGGATAAGCTGTCGCAGGGTGTGGCTACGGTGGCTGCAGCCTTTTATCCGAAAGAGGTTATTGTTAGAATGAGCGATTTTAAATCAAACGAATACGCGGGATTAATTGGCGGCGCCTATTTTGAGCCCCATGAAGAAAACCCGATGATCGGTTTCAGGGGCGCTTCAAGGTATTACAACGACAGGTATCGTGATGGATTCAGGTTGGAATGTGAGGCGATGAAAGTGGTTCGCGATGAGATGGGTTTGACCAATGTAAAGCTAATGATCCCGTTTTGCAGAACCGTTACGGAGGGAAAAAAGGTGATTGCACTTATGGAACAATATGGTTTAAAGCGTGGAAAAAACGACCTGCAGATATATGTGATGGCCGAGATACCAAGTAATGTGTTGCTTGCTGATGAGTTTGCCGAAATATTTGACGGATTCTCAATCGGATCAAATGACCTTACTCAGCTGGCCCTGGGTATTGATCGCGATTCCGCATTGATAGCCGACCTGTTTGACGAACAAAACGCGGCAAGTAAACAGCTGATCGTGACTATGATAGAAAAAGCTAACCTGCTGCATAAAAAAATTGGCCTGTGCGGGCAGGCACCAAGCGATTCAAAAGCTTTTACCAAACTGATTGTTGAAGCGGGGATAGACAGTATATCTTTTAATGCCGACGCGCTCATAAAAGGCATACTCTATATTAATGAAGCTGTAGAACATGGTGTGCATGCTTAGCATGGTATAGTACTGTTTTAGTAAATATATAAGTTATTTAATAATCAGGGATCATGAAATGTTGCCTTTAAAGACTGATGGAGACGAAATAACTTACTGGTGGCTAATACTGCTTGCCGGTATTGTATTATTGATAGTAGGGGTATGGGTGATAGCGGAGCCTGCTGCTACGTACCTGTCGCTTTGTACGCTTTTTGCCTTTGGTATGATAACTACAGGTGGATTTGAGCTTGTGTTTGCAGTAAGCAATTATAAGCTTTACCATGGTTGGGTATTGACCATTATAAGTGGTGTGCTTGATATATTACTGGGCACCTATCTTGCAACCACACCTGATATAAGTATGGCATTCTTACCCGTTATAGCGGGTGCGTGGCTGCTTTTTAAAGGTTTTACAGCCATGAAGAATGCCCTTGATATGCGTGCGTATGGCTTTACTGATTGGAACTGGATCTTCCTTGTAGGCATTATTATTACCTTATTGTCGTTGATCATTATCTCCGACCCGGCTTTTGACTCCTTCAGCATCATTATATGGACAGGGTTTGCCGCCATTTTTACCGGTTTATTCAGAGTTTCTATCGCTATTAAAATAAGGCAGTACAAAAAGAATTTGAAATAGGGAAATGCTATCACCCGGCAGGTCTATCGGGTTGTGACATTCGTCACTATTTGCAATGAGTACCATCACTGACAAGGGCTGATTTATAGGTTAATTTTATATTAAATCACAGCAATTACCTTATGCCCATATTACCAAAAACACAACAGTTTTTAAATGAAACAGGGAGCGTTTCACGCTTCGCCGGACATTTTTTTTCGATAGGCGTAAAACCACGTTACGAGATCAGGGAGTTGTTAACGCAGTGCTATATCATCGGTTACCGGTCTTTGCCATTGATCGGGCTCACGGGCTTCATTATGGGTCTGGTGTTAACCATGCAGTTAAGGCCATCGCTGATCATATATGGCGTGGAGTCGAAACTCCCGGTAATGATAGGTATAGCTATCGTTCGTGAGATAGGCCCTGTGATCACCGCGTTAATATTTGCCGGAAAAATTGGCAGCAGTATCGGTGCAGAGCTGGGCTCGATGAAGGTTACTGAGCAGATAGACGCCATGGAGGTAAGCGGTACCAATCCGTTTAAATACCTGGTGGCAACACGGGTGCTGGCCGCCACGTTAATGTTACCTGTGCTTACCATTCTGGGCGACGCGATATGCTTGTTCGGCTCATACCTTGGGGTTAATATTCACACGGTAACCAACTACAAGTTATTTATAACACAGGTTTTTCAAAGTCTGAGCTTTGGCGATCTTTTACCGGCACTCATCAAAACGTTTTTCTTCGGTTTTGCTATCGGTATTATTGGCTGTTATAAAGGTTATTACTCCAATAAAGGCACGCGCGGGGTTGGTAATTCTGCCAATTCAGCGGTGGTTTTATCTTCTGTAATGATATTTATCATCGACCTGCTCGCTGTGCAGATAACTGATGTATTGGGTTTAAACTGACGGTAATGAAAAACGAAACGAATTTATCGGCTAAACAAATCGGTAAGCATATAACGGAACCCATTATTGTTATTGAGCACCTATGCAAAAAATTTGGAAGCAATGTGGTGCTGAATGATTTTAACCTGACGGTTTATAAGGAAGAAAATGTGGTGATTTTAGGTAAATCCGGCTCCGGAAAGTCGGTTCTGATCAAGTGTATTATCGGGTTGTTAAAACCGGATAGCGGTAATCTGATGGTTTTTGGCGAGAATGTACCTCAATTATCGCATGATGAATTGGATCGTATCCGGTCGAAAATGGGATTCCTCTTCCAGGGAAATGCATTATACGATTCGATGACTGTGCGCGAGAACCTTGAATTTCCTTTAAGGCGGCATTGGATAGATTTTTCTCAAAAAGAAGTGGATGCCTTAGTGCTGGAAGCGCTTGATAATGTAGGTTTAATACATACAATTGATATGATGCCGGCGGAGCTATCGGGAGGAATGCTGAAACGTGTTGCATTGGCCCGTACCATGATATTGAAGCCAGATGTGATATTATACGATGAGCCGACCACCGGGCTTGACCCGGTTACCGCGCGGGAAATAGATACCTTGATCATTACACTCCAAAAAAAATATCACACCTCGTCCATCATAATATCGCATGATATGAATTGCGTTAAAAATACAGCCGACAGGGTGGTGCTGCTGCTGGATGGGAAGTGTTATACAGACGGCAGCTACAGGGACTTTGAAACATCCGCCGATAAGAATATTAAACAATTTTTTGAATAGAAGCTATGGCAAGCCAGGGAGAAAATAATACCAGGTTAGGGCTGTTTGTATTGAGCGGCCTAATTGTGCTGATACTGTCATTCTATATGATAGGTAAAAACCATAATGTATTTGGAAGCAGCTTTGAATTAAAAGCCCGGTTTTCAAATTTAAACGGGCTTGTTGAAGGCAATAATGTTTTGTTTGCCGGAATACAGGCCGGTACCGTTAAAAGTATAACGCTTATTGCTGATACTTCGATAGAGGTTACTATGGTTATTGATAACAAGGTAAGGTCATACATTCATAAAAATGCATTGGCATCAATTGGCACCGATGGGTTGATGGGAAATAAGGTGGTCAATATTTTGCCCGGAAACATTAGTAGCCCGATTGTTGAGAACCACGATCTGCTGAGAGCGCAAAAGATGCTCAGTACAGAAGAAATGCTGCAAACTTTATCAAAAACCAATAATAATATTGCAGGTATATCCGAAGCCTTAAAAATCACCGTACTGAGGATCAATAATAGCACAATATGGAGCGTGCTCAACGATAAGAGTCTTGGTTTAAGTTTCAGATCGTCATTAAATAATATTAACCGCGCTACTGCCAATGCGAATAAAATAACGTTGAGTATAAATGATTTGGTTAACCGGGCGCAAAATGGACGGGGCACATTGGGCGCGCTGTTAACGGATACCATATCGGCCGGTAATTTGAAAGATGCTATCGCTAAAATAAAATCGGCGAGCGACAATGCCAACAGGATGACTGCTAACCTGGAGGATATGGTGCAGGATATTGACAAGAATATAGTTAACGGGAAAGGCGCTATCCATACCTTATTGCGCGATTCTGTAATGGCCGCAAACCTGAAAGCCAGTATAGATAACATTCAAAAAGGAACAGATGCCTTTAACCAGAACATGGAAGCGTTAAAGCATAATTTTTTGTTTCGCGGGTATTTCAAATATTTAGAGAATCAAAAAGAAAAGGAAAAAGCTAAGAACGGTAACAAAGTGCCGACAGGTAAATAATTGAAGCTTGGTATTATATTTAATTTATTGAATTACAGTTCTTTATTGTGATAATGATCATGATTAAGTGTGATCGATGTCATTGAGATTTTAGTTGAATTAAAGGTTATTTGACTGATTGTTTCACCTAATTTTTAGAGTCATGAAAACGGACATTCAAATTCAAAACGATGTGATGGACGAGCTGAAATGGGATCCATTTTTGGTATCATCCGAGATCGGTGTTGCTGTTAAAAATGGTGTTGTTACGTTATCGGGTATTGTAGATACGTATGCTAAAAAATTAACGGCCGAGATGGCGACCAAACGGGTAGCCGGTGTTAAAGCAGTAGCGGTGGATATACAGGTAGGTATTTCTCCGAAGTACCTGAAAACTGATGCCGAAATTGCCGAAGCGGTGTTAAACGCTTTAAAATGGCATTCGGCAGTACAGGAAGATAAGATCAAAGTACAAGTTGAAAACGGCAATGTGAAACTTGAAGGTGTGGTGGATTGGGAATACCAGCGTACCAATGCTAAAATGGCCATAACAAACCTAACAGGTGTACGCTCGGTGACCAATCTGATCACTGTAAAGCCACGCATTGAAGTAACAGACCTTCAAAAGAAGATAAGCGCGGCTTTCCATAGGAGTGCCACCATTGATGCCGGTAGAATTAAAACTTTTATAAACGGCAGTAAAGTTACCTTAAGCGGAAAGGTGCGTTCTTTTGCCGAAAGCGAAGAAGCTGAAGATGCGGTTTGGGCTGCTCCCGGAGTGCTTACGGTGGATAACCAACTGGAAATAGAAGAACCCGAATACGCTTATTAAATTAAACGACGGATTAGCCATTAAAACAGCAAAAGGTTTCCTGGAGGCTGTCGTGCGTTTGGGCACGACAGCTTACTTTCCTGATTGACTTTCCTAAAAGCATTTCTGCTGCAAGTGATGGCTATTAAAACTACCGCTATGAAAAAGCTCATATGTTTTAACATTTGTTTGTTACTGATTATAGGATGTGGTACATCAAAGATCACCACATCATGGAAAGCCACGGATATCATCCCGCAACAGTTTAATAAGATCATGGTGTTGGGGCTCATCCATGAGAGAAACCGTTCCTTGCAAGAGCATATGGAAAACCATATGGTGGATGATCTGAAAGATCTGGGCTATAAGGCCGTATCATCCCTGCAGGAATACGGGCCAAAGGCTTTTGATAAAATGGATGAAGCTGCCGCGCTAAATAAGCTAAAAGCCAATGGGGTTGATGCAGTTATCACCATTGTTTTGCTTGATAAAGAGCGCGAACGAAATTACGTGCCAAGCCACGTATCGTATTCTCCCTACGGTTATTATCACGATCTGTTTTGGGGCTATCATACAGCGCTGCAAAACCGAATTTACCAGCCGGGTTATTATGTGGTTAATACCCGTTATTTCTGGGAAAGCAACTTATATGAAATGAGCAATCAGAAATTACTGTATTCCGTGCAGACGCAATCTTTCGATCCTTCTGACTCCGAAAGCCTGGCTCATGAGTATGGCCGGATGATCGTTAATAATATGGTACAGCGAAAAGTATTACACAATAATGCCGGAGTGAGCGGCCGGTAATAACAGGTGTTAAGTTATTTAAGGTTTTACGCGGGGCGCAGGCACCAGTCTTAAAATTGATTTATTATGAAAGCATTATCAAAAAAAGTTGCAGTGATAACAGGCGCCGGTTCGGGAATAGGCAAAGCCATTGCCGAATTGTTTGCAAAACAAGGTGCAGTTGTTGTTTTGACGGATATTCACCAACAGAATATTGAAGCGGTAACTGCTGCGATACGTGATGCCGGTGGCATTGCCAGCTGTTATGCTGCAGATATAGCTGATGAAGAAGATGTAAACCTGTTAATTGATTACACGTTACGCACATATCATTCTTTAGACATTTTAGTAAATAACGCCGGTATAATGGACAATTTTACTCCGGTTGAAGATGTATCGAATGAGCTCTGGGATAAGGTGATGGCAGTTAATCTGAAAGGGCCATTCTATACCTGTCGTAAATCCGTCAAAATATTCATGGAACAGGGGGCCGGCATTATCATTAATATTGCTTCGATAGGCGGATTGAACGGCGGCCGGGCAGGCGCCGCTTATACAGCGTCAAAGCACGGCCTTATAGGACTTACAAAGAACATTGGCTATCAATATGCCAAAAACGGTATCAGATGCAATGCCATAGCGCCGGGAGGAGTGAATACCAATATTATTCAGGGGATGGATGCCAATGCGTTTGGCTTTGACAGAATGAGCGCAGGTGCCGGTAATAACCCGAGAACGGGAGAACCCATTGAAATTGCGGAGTTGGCATTGTTCCTGGCATCTGATAAGTCAGGTTTCATCAACGGAGCAGTTATGGTTGCCGACGGCGGGTGGACAGCTTATTGATATCAAAATATTAATACATCATTTATAAACCGAACATTATGAAACAGACATTAAAAATCAGGAACCAAAAGCGTAAGTTAAATCCTTACCATTTGTTATGGCTTGTGCTAATTGTACTGCTCATCCTGTTTATTGTATTTCATTTCCTGTATAAAAATCCGGTCTTTTAGGATATTTTATATCTTCAAATATTCCAATAACTTATAGATCAGTATGGCGGGCCATACCAGGGCCTTGCCAAAACCCAGAACAACCTGCCAAAAGGTATGGCCATTCTGTATGAAATAAATGAGTGCACCTATAAATGCCATTCCGTAAATAAACGGGGGGTGACTGTTCACTTGTTTAATTTGATCTTTCATTGTTGTTGCCTTAGCTGGAACATTGTATTAAAGCCTCTTTAACGATTGGCTAAAATGCCACCCGGCAATTAACCCTATCGATATAACCGTTCATTAGTGAAAAAAGAAAAAAAGAATGAGCGACAAGATGATCAAAAGGCTTAGAACGATCAATGCGGCGGGGAACTTAGACTCATTGAACCCGTTCGCGCCGTGTTTTGTATGACGGATAGCTTGTGTATGTTTCATGATCCTATAATTTGTCTTAATAAAGTTCGGTATGGTCAGCTTTCCAAACAATGTCGGGCATCAGGTTAATAAATGACATTTGTCAACCTCTCAGTCTATTCGTGGAAAGGCGTCACCAGCTTGTGTATGCGAACTTTTATCGCACGTGTGACCTGGTTTAACATTTGTTACATCTTTTTTGCGATATGAGATGCCCGGTATCAAACAGATGGTGCAATTTAGGGCTTGTTAACATGGTTTTTAAATGCCGCTGAAATAACGTTTATACTTTATACCAAACTGTACAAAAATTTATAATGAACAAATTCTATTTACGGGCAAGCTTTACTTTATCAGCAAAAGCCTTGTTATTTATCATGTTGTTTTTCAGTGCGCCGCCACTTTTAGGATCGGCCGGGGCCAACTGTTGCGAAAAGGCAGGTGAGCCGAAAAAAACATGGGTAGGTACCTGGGGCACAGCGCGGCAACTGGTAGAGCCGAATAATATGCCTCCAAGTCCGGGCCTGAGCAATAATACGCTCCGCCAGGTAGTTTGTGCTTCTATTGGCGGAAAGACGATCCGCCTCAAATTTTCGAACGAGTTTGGTAAAACCCCGCTTACCATGAATATGGTACAAATAGCCGCTTCTAATGGCGGATCATCGATCAACTCTTCTACTTTGACCACATTAAAGTTCGGCGGAGCACCAGGAGTAACTATTGCTCCGGGCACCGAAATTATTTCCGATCCGTTGTCATTCGATCTGAAGCCAAGAATGGAGATCGCCATTACTATTTCCTATGGAGATACACCTCAAAACCTAACGGGGCATCCGGGATCAAGAACAACGTCTTTTCTTATAGCTGGCAATCAAAATCAGGCAAATGCCGATTTTAAAGACGCAGTTAGAACTGATCATTGGTATACAATTACCGGTATCGAAGTAGAATGCCCTAAATCTGCCGCCGCCGTGATCGTTTTTGGCGATTCTATTACTGATGGCAGGGGATCGGGAACCAATAAGCAGAACCGGTGGACAGATATACTTGCTGTAAACCTGCTTCATTCCAATCGTAAAGATCCCATCGGCGTTCTTAATATGGGTATCGGGGGTAACGCCGTACTTAGGGGCGGCCTTGGGCCAACAGGTTTGAAGCGTTTTGACCATGACGTGCTTAAACAGAATGGTGCCCGATGGCTGATCATACTTGAAGGAGTGAATGATTTGGGCGGTACCAAAGACAGTATCGCGGCCTTCCAGGTGGGGCACGATCTTATTGATGCTTATGATCAAATGATCAGTGCTGCTCATGGCAGGGGGCTTAAGGTTTTTGGCGCAACCATACTTCCTTTTAAAGGCTCATCTTATTATAATACCTACCGGGATTCAGTGCGTAACATGGTGAATGAATGGATACGCAATAGCGGTCATTTTGATGCGGTGATTGATTTTGATAAAGCCATCAGAGATCCAAACGATATGGCTTCGATGTTAATGCAGGCACAGTCGGATTACCTGCACCCTAACGAATTGGGGTATAAAATGCTCGGCGACTATGTTGACCTTTCACTTTTTAAGTAGGGGTGATGGCAGGATGATAAAAAAGGAAAATCAGAACACAAAAAAGCCCGCTATTGTTAGATTCGCGGGCTTTTTTGTTCCAGGCATCTGTCCTTTATCTTTGGCTGTTGATTTTTATCTCACCATATTTACCTGCATAAAAATCGCGGTAAGCGTTTGCTATTTCTGCTTGCGAGTTCATCACAAACGGGCCTTCTGCTACCATGGGCTCTGTATATTCTTCGCCGCCAAATAACAGGATGTCAATTGTAGTTGGGGAAGTGTTTTTTATTTCAATTTCTCCTGCAATCCTGTCAAATTCTACAAACTCTCCTTTTTGAAATTCAGTGTCGTTTAGCGTTACGTTTTGCATGGGCAAAAAAGCAGCCACTTCAATATTATCCGCCATTTCGATGGTAAATTCTTTACCGGCTTTCAATTGAATATGATACAAAAACTGCTCGGCATAATTGGGAATCTTCGAACTTAATTCCTGGTAATTTCCCACAATTATTTTTATCCGGCCGTCATTATTTGGTAATGTCTTTTGGGGCACTTCACTTGCTTGTACAGCGATGTGAGCAGGCTTTTCGGCTTTGTTTTTTGCAGGTAAATTTATCCAGAACTGAAAACCCTGGATGAATTTGCTTTCTGTTTGCGAATCATAATTTAAATTTTCATCGTGGATTATTCCGTTGCCTGCTTTCATCCATTGTGCACCTCCCGAACGGATTATGGCCTCGTTACCGGCACTATCAAAATGTTCTACTTCGCCCTGCAGAATATAAGTTAATGTTGCAATGCCCCGGTGTGGGTGTGCACCTATGCCATTTTGGGTTATGGTTTCTTTAACTACGGGGGCAATATAATCTAAAAATACAAACGGCCCCACCTTGTTGGCGTACCGGTTTGGTAACATCCGCTGGATTGACAAAGGGCCCACTGCGGCACTATTGCCTTTTGTTGTGAAACTTGTTTTCTTTTTCATCAGCATATAATTTGTTTTTAAATGGAGATGAAGCTATCATGAGCTACACTCATTTTGTTTTTTTGAGTGGTAGTTCATGATGATTTCATTATCTTAATTGTTTTTACTCAACCATTCCCGGAGAGATACAAACTCGCCGGTAGCAATTTCTTTTGATAATTCGATACGCGGCACTGAACCTGGCCCCATGTATGTGTGTTTTTCGAAATACCCAAACATTTCAGCGAGTTCTTTTGCGCCTTCAAAAAAGGTCGAAAACATTTCGGCCGGCACTTGCGAAAAGCTGTGTTCTTTACCATTGGCTTTATATGCTTCAATAATATCATTGAAACTATTTAACTCGGTGGCAATAGAAAGGTAATTGCCATTACCAACTTTTTCAGGCTGCAAAAAAGCACCGGCAACTACTTTTCCCAGGTCGTTTATGTCCGACATATGAATTGATTTTTTAGCGGGGTCAATCGGTAGCGTCCAACCGGTTGTGCCATCTGGTTTTGGCTGCGGGCCGAGCATTCCAACCAGGTTTTGATAGTAAAATGGTGGCTGAACCAAGGTGGAATATTTAAATCCCGCGCTTTTTACCAACTCATCTACCTTAGCTTTGTTTGTAAAGTGCGGAACGTCAAATGCGGCCTCGCTAATTATCTCTACATCCGGTAGGGTTGACCAGATAAAATGTTGTACTCCAGTCGCTTTTGCCGCTTCAATGGCATTCTTGGCTTGGGCAATTTCGTCTGCACCTTCCCAAAAGTTGGTTACTGCAAATACACCATAGGCATTTGTAAAAGCGTCTTTTAATGATTGTAAATCCTGTAGATCTGCATAAACTGCTTCATCCGCCTTACCTGTATATTTTTCGGGATTACGGGTTACTGCCCTTACATTAAAGGTGCCTTCGTTTACAAGGGCATTTACAATACCCTTGCCTTGTGAGCCTGTTGCTCCGATTACTACTATTGTTTGCTTTTTCATTTTGATTTCGTTTTATGATACAAAATTGCAGCAACGGCATGCCCCGGAACGATGAGATATGATAAAAAAAACCGTTGACATTTGTCAACGGTTCTGTAAAATCAAAAATTAAAACAGCAGTTATTTAAGTGCTGTCTTTCTGATCCTGCTTAAGGTTTCTTTAGTTATGCCCAAAAAAGACGCGATGAGGTGTTGGGGAAATCGTTGAATAAATTGAGGGTGGTTTTCGACAAACTCCTGGTAACGTTTTTCTGCTGAATTGCTGATGGTAGAGTTTAATCTGCGTTGAGAAGCGATGAAGCTTCTTTGGTCCATTAGTCTTGTCATTTGCCCAAACGAAGGTATTTTTTCCATCAGGTCCAGCATATCTGCTACCGTAGCAACAAGTAGTTGGGTATCTTCCCAGGCATCAATATTGTATTTTGATGGTGTAAGCATAACCGCGCTTTCACGATCGCTTACCCACCAATTTTCAATGTAAAGATGTATAATATGCTCTACGCCTTTGTCATCAACACTGTATTGCCGCATAGCGCCTTTTACAATAAAGCCAACGTATTTACACACATTGCCTTCTTCTAAAAAGTATTGCTTTTTTCTGAGTTTTTTGGGATGGAAAGCCGCTATAATTAACGCTTCTTCTTCGGCGGTAAGTGGCGACGTAGCGCGTTGGTTGACGTATGCTAATAGGTTTTTGTGCATGTTTAGTATCCGATATACATCATATCAGATACTAAGGTATAAAACAATATTGCATTATGTATTTGCATTGGATCGTTCACTGTTAACTGAAATGACTGCTTCTCGCCTTTATTCTGCCTTTCTATTCAGTGTATTGCGTACATATGATGGAAGTGCCGCCATTTTTTCGGCGCCCAGTTTTGCGATCTTTTGAATGGCTACAGCCTTCACCTTTTCAGGCTTTCCGTCCATTTCACAAAGAAATATCAGTTTTTGCAGCAGCGGCCAAATAATTCCCGGCTCATCATTATCGGCTATCATTTTAACAATTTCTTTGATCCTTACGCCCAGTGAACCAGCTACTCTTTTCTGTGTGTCATAGGCATCAACCTCTTCGGGCAGGTTGATGTAGGCCTTGTGTTCGGGCTGCGCCTTATCGTGTATCTTTCCGCTGTTCAATACGGCGGTTCTTTTGGCAGCTCCGGTGCCATATACGCTTTGATGATAGACATCGGCGGCAGCAATTTCCGAAGGAGAGATATCGCCAACCTTTTCGGCTGCAAGATCAACTATTCGCCCGGGCACAGTCATTTGCGCAATAATTTCCGCTTTCTTTTTACCTTTTCGTAACTGGCTGATGATCATCTTGAACCATTGTTCGGAGTGCCGCGATTCGTGATAAAGCAGGGTTGCCATATAGGTATTCATCCTCGCGTAGGCCGGGTTTACCAACATTTCCCAGGTCTTGAAATCAAATGTCCCCCCGGAGTTGCCTACATCGGCTGATTGTTTAACCGTTATTTCGGGGCAGCCATGTGCAACCAATGATTTGTTGACAGCGATCATGATCTTGCTGAATATTACCATTGGCTCTACGATGCCGGAGTCCTGAAACTGATTTTCAATTTCAGCTATAAAACCCTCTGAAGATTTTTTTGTATTGAGGCCGTGTACCCGCAAAAAGCGGTTTATTACTTGAATAGTAGGTTGTTGTAACCTGGCCCGGTTAGTTTTCAAATATTTCTTCGCGGCATCTATATGCTCATAATTCATTTGTTGGAGCGAGCCTATCCAATCTACGGTCTGTTCGTCCAATGTTTTTTGTCGTGGTGCAGGCGCCACTACCACAGTTGCTTTTGAGGCGGCCGATGATGGTTTCTGGGGAGCTACCGGCGCTTGTTCAGCGGGTTTGGAGGCACCGCCACTGCCTACCGATGATTTGACCGGGGCCACAAATGCCCTTGTTGCACCCGAAACAGGTTTCCTGGGTTCAACAACCGGGGGCACCCATTGTAATGCCTCATCAACAACCCACCCCTCATTATTAAACATATCACTACTCCATGAATGTTCTTTTTTGCCAATGCCCCAAATTCCTGTTGTAAACAGGCTACCCATTACGTGCCTGTCATCAACGGTTACCCTTTCGCCAACTTTTAGTGTTTCGCCCACCTTTTTATGATCGGCATCCCTCATGGTACTCTCTTTTGTGATATCGTATTGGCCGCTTTTTAATACCCTCTGGATAGGTTGTTGGATAGTCGATGGGATTTGTGCAGAACCGGGATCCATCGCGGGCTTATCAGTGTTAAACTTATTAGGTACTCTTCCTCCTCCGGCAGCATGAGTTTGCTGTGCGTTTTGTGAGGTGTAACTATCGGCCATGGCCTGGTATGCCCTCAATTGCTTTACCTGCGGGCTGTTATTGGCCATTTGCTGGTATGCTCCGGGGCTACTTTGCTGTGCAGGTAAACCTTTAGCGGTAGCCTGGTCATTATTTTCCTGCTTTTTATCGGCATGTATATGCATAATTCTTCGAAGCCCGGTTTCTAAAAATTAATCTATAACATTTTAAGGGATAAGCGGTATGTGTATATCCCTGTTTTACAAGCCTGGTATTGCGCTAAAGTTAAGGGTACGCTCGTGTCCTAATTGTGAAGGCTTTAGCGTTAGCAATATACAGTAAACATAGTATTATTTTACTATTTTTTTCTTTTTGCAGAATTGTACGGAAGCTGATAATTTAAGCAGTACCCAATGGCAGTTCAATCCAAAAAGTAGTGCCTTTGCCTTGCTGGCTTTCAAACCATATTTTGCCGTTGTTTTGGGTTATCATATCCTTACAGAGTATAAGGCCCAGGTGATTTCCCTTTTCGCCACGCGTGCCTGAACTTATGGTATGCTCCAGCTTGAACAGCCTTTCGCGGTCGGCATCGTTAATGCCCGGGCCGGTATCTTTTATGCCAATGATCACTGTTTTGCCTATTATTTCGGTGGTCAGCGTGATCCTGTCGCCGGTGTTGCAGAACTTTATGCTGTTTGACAGCAGATTCCGTATTACCAGGTCTATCATGTTCCCATCCGCGTAAACCAATATGGGGCGGATGGCCAGGTTGATGATGGTTAACTTTTTCTGATTGATCTTTGTAGTAAAAAGATGGATATTATCGGCAATACAATCGCTGATGTTATAATTTACCGGCTTAACTACCATGCCCTCGAGCTGGTTTTTAGACCACTCGAGCAGGTTATCTAAAAACGCGCCTGTTGAAAGGATGGTGTCTTCCAGTTGGGTGATCAGCATGTTCAGTTCATCTTCACCAATACCGCCTTCACGATAAACCATAAATAATGATTGCAGGGTTGCCAGCGGGCCGCGCAAGTCGTGAGATATAATAGAAAAGAATTTATTTTTAACCTCATTCAGCTTTGCAAGCTCGGCGTTCTGCGTAGCTGTTAACTGCATCTGGGTGCTTAATTCCTGGTTAATGGCGGCTATTTCTTCTTTTTGCTGCTGCAATAATTTATTGGTGATCTGCTTTTCGCGATTTCGTTTATACAATACAAACAGCATCAACACTACCATACCAAGTATAGATAATGTAACCACAATTACATTACTGTATTGATTAAGGCGGGCCAGGTTGTCTATATTTCTCGACTCAATGATCCGGTTGCTTTTTGATAGTTTGGCATTCTCTGTGCGTATACGCACAAATTCTGTTTCATTAACATCTTTGAGTGCTTTTTCATTCAATAAACTATCCTGGGTTTTAATGTAGGTAGTTTGGTAGGTGAAGGCTTTGCCGATCTGGTTTTTACCATGGTAAGCTGTTACCAGTTTCTCCAAAGCATCGATAGCTGCCAGTTTTGATTTGATCTCGTATGCTATCCTTAACGATTGCAGGCCCACGGTTATGGCTTTATCATAGTGCTGCATATCATTATAAACATCGGCCATGATCGCCAGAACGGCACTTTCTTCATAATTGTCTTTTAACGAACGGATATTTTTTAATGCATCTTCAAGTGTTGATATAGCAAGCGGATATTGCTTTTTATGATCGTATACAATACCCAAAGCACGCTGCACAAGGCCGGTTCCGTTAACGTCGCCAAGTTTTTGGCGTATGGCCAGGCTTCGTTTTAAATAGTCGAGTGCTTTATCATCCTGCCGCATGGCCTGGTAGCAATTGCCCAAGGTATAAAGGGCGTATCCAATACCGGCTTCATCCTTACTTTCGGTAGCGCTTGTAAGGCATTGCGCGAAATAGGTTTCGGCTGTTTTAAATTGTTTCAAATCAAAATAGAGCGATCCAATATTGGTAATGCACTGATTAATAAGACGCTTGTTGTTAACAGTTCTTAAAATCTGCAATGATTGCATATAATATTTTATGGCCTCCTTTTTATCGTCGAGGCGATCATAAGCAAAGCCAATATCCGACAGGCTTTTGCCCATGCCAATTGCATAGTTTATTTTTTGCGATTGGTTGTAGGCTAATGAGAAGTAATAAAGTGCACTGTCAAGCTTGCTCCTGATGCCGTAAGAAATCCCCATGCTGATGAGGGCATCGGCTACCGCTTTATCATTATGAAGCCTGGCGGCAAGCTGCCTGCATTGGCTGGCATAATAAAATTTTTGAGCAGCATCTACCGATGTATAAGCATCGTTTAATTGTTGCAGTATATGGAGCCGTGCCGTATCGGTTTTTGTTTGTTTAAGCTTTGTTTGCAGGTCTGCCAGCTTTGATGTTTGAGCATTGCAGGGCGTTATTATTAACCATGTACAACATATAAAAATAGAAAAGAGGATACGGCTAAATACGTTAAACATGGTGTTGCGTTTAATCAGTTTATAAACCCGGGGAAGTTTATGAACTTTTTTGAGGTAAATATAGTTATTCCTTTACACAGCAACGGGCCATCCAGGTAAAATAACTATTACTGTTTTTGCAGGCACCAGGTAGTCATGCATCTTAAGTTTTGTACGTTGGTGGTTTTAATAGGTTCATGCAAACGGGCGTTCAATTGTTGCGTATAGCCGAGTAGTTTTTGCTGGTTCACCAGGAAGCGTTCGGAGCCGTCGGGTAACAGGTAGCGGCTGTTGTCGAGGCTATGTACCAGTGTTTCGATACCGATATCGGATGCCAGCCGGGCAAAGAAATAGCCACCCGGTTTAAGTACGCGCCACATGGATAGCAGCATGCTTTCAAAATGAGCCTCGTTTTTGGCAAAGTGCAGCACGGCGCTGCTGATAACCAGGTCGAAACTGTTATCGCCGAAAGGCAGATCTTCGGCTGCGGCCACTTTAAAATTTGATTGCGGGTTTGCCGGCGACAAGGTTTGCGATAATTGTTTAACCGCGCTCACGGCATCGGCATTAGGGTCGATACCATAAACATCAAAGCCATTTTGCAGAAAGTATACCAGGTTACGGCCCCCGCCACAGCCGGCATCAAGCACTGTTTTACAATTGGCATAAGTGCTTTTTAATAATTGATCGAACAGGTAAATATCGATGTTGCCGTAAAGCTGTTGCGGGTTTGATTGCATGTTGTAACGTTTAAACGATGTTGATCTGGTATTTATCTAAAAGGCCGCCAATGCCATCCATCGAGAATGATGCCTTTTTAATGATATTCAGTTCGGGCTCGATGGAGTAATTGCGGGCGTTAATAAGGTTTGCACCCGATAAGTTGGTTTGGTTGAAAACCGCGCCGGATAGGTCCGCATCATTAAATACTGATTCCGAAATATTTGTACGGCTAAAGTTTACTTCTTTTAATGACGACCGGTTGAATTTGGTTTTAGTCATTTTTTTAGCCATGAACGAGGAATAATCTAATACACATCCGTCGAACGCTACGCTGAACAACATATCGTGGCAATCGCTAAAAATAACGCCCAGTATTTTACAGTTTTTAAACACCGCGTTACTTAGTGTGGACGCGTTTAACTTTAGCATGGATAGGTTACAGCCTTCAAAAGTACAATCGAGAAACTTGTTATGTGTAAAGCTGCTGTTAGCGAAGTCGCATTTAACGAAGTTACAATCCTGGAACTCGCGACCCTTAACAGTCTGGCCGGTAAATATTTCGTTTTCGAAGGTATGATTATCGTAGGAGAGGAGTTCCATTGGTATTAGCGTTTCGGCAAATATAAAGGAAGCTTTATTGTTTAGCGACATCATATCGCTATCTTTAGTACATAAACCTATCCATAATGCAAGCACAAACCATTGATGAAGTTATCAGCCAGTTACAAGTCATTGTTGCCGATGCCATTGCAACCAATAGCAGGGCGGGATATTTTGCCGCTTTGTATTTAAAGGTGACTACGCGGGTTAAGGAAGGCATACAAGCCGGCGAGTTTGAAAATGGCGCACGTATGGAATTGTTTGATGTAACTTTTGCAAACCGTTACCTTGCCGCACATCAGCAATGGATAAATAAACAGGAGCCTTCGGCATCGTGGAAATTGGCTTTTGAGATGCTGGAGCGATCATCGGTATTGGTGTTACAACATTTAATGCTGGGTATGAACGCGCATATCAATCTCGATCTGGGGATAGCGGTTGTGGAGCTGTCGAAAACTGAAAACCAGCCATTAGATAAACTGCACCAAGATTTTAACAATATCAATACCATCCTGTCGGCCTTAACATACCAGGTGATCAGCGAGTTGAACCAAATATCGCCGTTGTTGTCATTAGCGGGCCTGCACTCGCAAAACGATTCGTTATTTATTCAGTTCGCTATGGGTAACGCACGCGATGGTGCCTGGTGCTTTGCCGAAGAACTGGCCAATAAGCAAGGGGAGGCCTACGCTGCCTGCATCAATCAGCGCGATGCCGATATGGCTAAGCTGGGTAATGGCATTGTTGATACCAAGGGTTTGCTGAAGCTTACCATGTTCATCATACACTTATTTGAAATGAAAAACCCGGCAAAAATTACCGGGATATTAAATACCTATCAAAAAACGTATCTGACGGTTAATAAAAGTTAAGCTGCGCTGCTATAGCAAAAATGCCTTTAGGTACGATTGTATTTCAGCATCGCTATACCAACCCCGGCTTTTTAAGCCATCGTGTATGGTGGTTGATAGCTGCTTTATGGTAGTCGTCTTACCTTTAGCAGGTGGCGTGAGCGCTTTTTCGGTAACCGGTGCATCAGTAACCTTAGTGGCAAACCAGGTGATGTTTTCGTGCGGAATAGCCAGGCCCAATATCATGCCCGGCAAACCGCTAAAAGATTCCGGGCCACCGGTAACCGGTATCTGGTCGGTATAAAACGCTACTACATATACCGAGTCTAACACCAAAGCATTGGCCCTGCGGCAATGATAGCCCGCTATATCGCGGGTTTCGCTGGTAATTTTCCAGTTTATTTTTCGTACGCTGTCTTTTAACAGGTATTTGTCTTCAAACACTGTTTTATTCATCGTTATCAGGCTGTTTGCCAGGTCGGTGTAAATGGTATTGTTCTGGTCTGCCATGGGGCTGCCAAAAAGATTGGGCTGCATAACTTCCGGTTCAATGGGCGTAAACAAAGTCCTGTCTTTTGAAAATGTAAGCGTACTTTTTAAAGTTCTGAACTGTGGCTGATTTTTTTTAAACGCCTCGAATGCCGGGCCATACCAGCTTTCATTTTCTTTATTTATCATCCGTTTTATTACCGCAAACATATTTACCGTCCTATCATATTCTATAGTCCCGGCAGTGGTAAAATGAGCGTATTGTGCTTTTGCAAATGGCACGCAAAATAGCAGCGCGCAAATTAATATGGTGAGTGTACGTTTCATATTTTTTATTTTTTTGGTTCTGCTGCTCCTCCCATACGGCTAAAATCATAGCTGATCGAGAATAAAAAGTAACGTTTTATGCTGGTATAGCTGCTCTGTGTAAAGGTAGTACCATAAGCACTGCGGTTAAAGCCAACGTTTTGGTTTAAAATATCATTGCAGGCTAAGGATAATTTCAGGTTTTTCTCGGTAAAAAAGCTTTTGGCCAGGCGAACATTGATGGTTGTTTTTTCCAGGTTTTCATTAAACGATTGCGTTTTACCTTTAAACGAGTAGTTGCCATCAAAGCCTATCTCCATCTTAGCCGGTAAGTAAACTGTACCGCTTGCATAACCATTCCAGTTTATGCCATTATTGTTAATATCGGGCTGTAATGATGATCTGCTAATGGTATAAGTTGGGCCTATGCTGCTGTAAAAATCAAATTTCTTTTCAACACTTTTTGATATGCCAAGACGCCCGTTGTAATTGGTCGACTGAGTTTCGTTCAGTTTACCATTGGAATAATTATAGGATGTGCTGCTGTAAATATTGCCGCCGGTATTTACATTGATATTAAACAAAGGTTTTATTTTTTGGTTCACACTTAAATATAAGCCCCAGTTATGGGGTGTTTTGCCGGTTAAATTAGCATATTCGGTAAGGCTTTTGCCCGATGTAGTATTAAAGGTGGTATTGTTTACTATAGGGTTTGATGTGAATGAATAATTACCACTGATATATACCGACAAACCACTTAAAACCTTGTAAGAATTGTATTGAGCGCTAAAATTATTTCTGAATGACGGTTTAAGATCGGGGTTACCTTGCACAATGTTCAGGTTATCCGAATTATCATTAACCGGCTGTATCTGGTTGATTGATGGTTGGGTTGTTGATCCGTTATAGTAAAATGATATTGATTTTTGCTGAGAGAACTTATACTGATAATTGGCCTGCGGAGACCAATTTAAAAAGCTGCGTTTTAATACCCTTCCATTAACAATATTAGTTTGATTATACGACACATCGGTGGCTTTGGTGCCAAATGTTAAAATGGTTTTAGCACCACGATAATTAAATATAGCACCTACCTGGTTTGATAACTGGTCGAACTTGTAATTGTTGCTATAGCTGGTATTGATATTGTCATACTCACCGGTAGCAGGCGTTATATCGAAAGCTTCCCTGTCTGATGTGCTGTTGTTAAAGCCTAAACCATAATTCAGCGTTACTGCAAATTTTTTCGTAAAAGGCTCGCTATAGGTAATGTTGCCGGTTAGGTTATTGCTTATAACGGTAACAGGCTTATATTGATTAATGGTAGGTATGCTATCTATGGCGCCTGTTGGATAATGATAAAAGGTAGTGATCGATTTTAAGTAACCTTTTGTCCTGGTTTCATTATAAGCTTCGCTAACATTTACCGAGAAGGAACGCCCCGGTCTCATAAATTTTTTATTATAAAATACTGTGGTATTAAATTGTTTCTGGTCGCTGTTGCTGCTGGTTTCGCGGTCTGCATGGTTAAGCAAAGTATCTAATCCATGGAACGATGAAGTGGAATAATTACTATGATTTTTGATGTTTTTGATCGTGCCATCTATGCTTATTTTCAGATTGGTCAGCGAATCTATTTTAAAATTATAGGTGGCATCCGCCTTTTGTTTAAACGATGAGTTATCGTAAACCTGCGCCGCGTTACTGCTCAAAATGCCTGTTGGCAGGTTGTATTGAGATAGCGTTGTGCTATTGCCGCTTACATCAAGGTAGCCCGTTTTATAGTTAGCATTTATGGATGATTTATCATTGTTCCATTTATTATCAAAGTGGATACCTCCCGTACGTGATACAGGAATGCCTTGTCCGTTATAATACAGATCATCGCCGCCGTAATTAAAATATATACCGCCATCATCGGTAAATTGCATGTTATCGTTAGATCCGGTGTATTTGTTGGCATCTTCCCAGCTTAAGCCGGTTGTGCCATCATTACCCACTGTACCATAAACAGAAAAGCGCCTTTTCCCTTTAAACGCGTTAAAAGCACCTGTGCCTTCGTAATATTTATCAGTGCCTGCACCAACGGCAACCTTGCCAAAATAGCCGTTCTTTTTATCCTCTTTTAATTTAATATTAATGGTTTTGTTTTTTACGCCGTCATCAATACCGGTAAAAGTAGCCTGGTCGCTCTTCTTGTCGTATAGCTGCACTTTGTCAACCATATCGGCGCGAATGTTTTTAGTCACAAGGGTAGGGTCGTCACCAAAAAATTCTTCACCATCAACCAGTACTTTGCTCACTGTTTGGCCCTGTGCAGTAATTTTCCCATCTTTATCCACTTCAATGCCAGGGAGTTGTTTTAAAAGGTCTTCAACCTTGGCGTTAGGTTGTATCACATAGCTCGATGCATTGAACTCTGTAGTGTCGCCCTTTATTTTAATGGCAGTTTTGGCACCTTTTATCATCACTTCGTGTAATAACCGCGATTTAAGGATGAGGCTTATCTTACCAAAGTTGATATTAGATTTAACGGAGTCAAGTTGAAAACGCTCAATATAATCGGCATAATCCGGATAAGATACCATCAGGATAAATTTTCCTTTTTTAAGGTTATTCATCTCGAATACGCCATCGGCGTTTACACGGGTATATTTATATAGGGTAGAGTCTTTGGCGTTTAATATACAAACCGTGGTATTCACCAGTTTTACATTTACAACAGAATCTGCCACGGTGCCTTTAACCGCGTATTTATTTTGCGCTGATGCGGAGATTGAAAAAAAGCAAATAATGATGAGTAGGGTTAGGTTTATTCTCATAGGTTGGTTTATGCAGGCAAGGTATGAACTATTTTTATAGTTTTAAAATAATAACTGAAATATTAAGATTATTTAACATACCTTAACTATTCATATTCATAAGATGCAGAAGGGTGGTAAAATGAACAATTGTATCAAAATAGTTACAATTGGGGCGCGAGATTAAATTATCTGTATTTTCATAGCTTCTCGGTCTATTGATCAATTAATACAGTTTATCGCATACTATGGCAAAATTTTACTTAAGTATTTTAGTTATTTTATTTGTTTACAACACCCAGGCACAAACCCCGACCGCGCCCGTACCGCCAAAAGGCAATTACCAGTTAGCATCGAAGTTCTCTCCCACAAAAATTCAGAAAATGGTGTTTAGCGTCACGGTTGATGCGCATTGGCTGAAGTACTCAAACCGCTTTTGGTATATGTATGAAACCGCCGATATGAAACGCTGGTTTATTGTTGACCCGGCTAAAAAAAGCAAGACAGCCATATTTGATAATGCAAAATTGGCCGCCGAGATAACACTGATCGTAAAAGACCCTTTTGACGCGCAGCATTTGCCTATTGAAAACCTGAAATTTACCAAAGATGAGCAAAGCATACAGTTTGAACTGAAAAGCACCATTGACCAGGTTAAAAAGGACAGGAAAGATAAAAAAGCGGCAGACTCGCTGGAAAAGAAGATTTTCTATTTTACCTATAACCTTCAAACCAATAGGCTAACCGAACTGAAGAACTATGATAAGGTAAAGCCAAAACCGGCCTGGGCCTCTATCGCGCCCGATAGTTCGGCCATTATATTTTCAAAGCTGTACAACCTGTACTGGATGGATAAAGACAATTATAAAAAGGCTTTGAAGAACGAAGACGACAGTACCATTGTTGAGCACCAGCTAACTAAAGACGGCGTTGAATTTTACCAGTATGGCGGTAACGAGAATAATCAAACCAATATTGACCTGGTAAAAGATAAAAAGAAGAGAAAGCCATCGCGGGTATTATGGTCGCCGGACTCGAAGAGTTTTGTGATGATACGCGAGGATGAGCGTAAGGTGAAGGACCTGTGGGTAATAAACAGTATTGCCGACCCGCGCCCGACCATCGAAACCTATAAATATGCCATGCCGGGCGAGGCTGAGCAGTCGAAAGCCGAAATGCTGCTGTTTAACTTTGCCGCTAAAACTCAGCAAAAGCTAAATACAGGCTTGTTTAAAGACCAAACACTAAGTGTTTTCCAGGCACCTGTACCACAAAAAAACCGTGATGACGAATTTGTGCCATCGGTTTGGCTGGGTGATAATAACCATTTTTATTTCTATCGCACCGGCCGCGATCTGAAAAAGATAGATGTGTGCAGCGTGGATACCCATACCGGCAAAGTAACCGTGCAGGTAGAAGAGCGCATGAATACTTATGTGGAGATAAACCGCCCGGGCCTGATAAACAATGGCGCCGAACTGGTGGAATGGAGCGAGCGCGACGGCTGGGGACATTTTTATTTGTATGATAATGCCGGTCATTTAAAACACCAGATCACATCAGGCTCGTTCCATTGTAATGATATCGTAAATATTGATGAAAAGAAACGCGTGCTTTATTTTACCGCATCGGGTCGTGAAGCAGGCGAGAATCCTTATTATTCACACCTGTACTCGGTTAAGCTGGATGGCAGCGGCCTTAAACTGCTCGATCCGGGTAACTTTACCCATACCAGCAGCCTGAACGATAACTGCACTTATTTTGTAAATACGTTTTCGAGGGTTAACGCGGCGCCGAAATCGGTGTTGTACGATGCTTCGGGCAATAAGGTGATGGATCTGGAAACCACCGATATTTCGCGCATGGTAGCTGCAGGGTATAAATATCCCGAGCCGTTT
>Ga0070659_100000349_pt1 | contig 35172 bp, 25 predicted proteins | sample KBSC23metaG_FD_64666 | JGI IMG/M metagenome (GOLD analysis project Ga0070659, IMG submission 64666) | Corn rhizosphere microbial communities from Kellogg Biological Station, Michigan, USA - KBS C2-3 metaG | ecosystem: Host-associated > Plants > Roots > Rhizosphere > Soil ... | reverse complement strand
CAGGCCAACTCGCTCGTCGCGCCCAACGACGGCGCGAGCTGCCCGACCGCGTCGAGCCCGCTGGCGCCGACGGTCGTGACCACGGCGGCGACCTCGGTGACCACGACGACCGCGAGCCTGAACGGGACCGTTGCCACCGGCATCCCGACCGGTTCGGACGTGCCGAGCAATGGGATCAAGATCTGCTACTCGACGAGCAGCACGGTCGTCAGCGGCGCGCTGTCGGTGAGTCCGGTGTGCGCGGTCACGACGCCGGGGTCGCTCGCGATCAATACCTCGGCGACGGCGGTCACGTTGCCCGTGACCGGACTGTCGTCGGGCACGACCTACTACTTCCAGATCCAGGCCACCAACTCGACCGGGCTGCAAGCCTTCGGCAACGTGCTCAATTTCACCACGGTTGCCGCGACCCACACCGTGATCTTCAACAACAACGGCGGCGCCGGGTCCATGACGAACGAGGTCAACAACGCGGCGACCGCGCTGACGACGAACACGTTCACGCGGGCCGGGTACACCTTCTCGGGGTGGAACACGGCGGCGAACGGTTCAGGCACGGCATACGCCGATGCTGCGTCGTATCCGTTCACCGCCGACGTGACCCTGTACGCGCAGTGGACGGCGCTGCCGAGTCACACGGTGATCTTCAACAACAACGGCGGCGCCGGGTCGATGACGAACGAGGTCAACAACGTCGCCACAGCCCTGACCACGAGCACCTTCACCCGCGCCGGGTACACCTTCTCGGGCTGGAACACGGCGGCGAACGGTTCAGGCACCGCTTATGCCGATTCCGCGAGCTACCCGTTCACCGCCGACGTGACCCTGTACGCGCAGTGGACCGCCTTGCCGAACCACACCGTGATCTTCAACAACAACGGCGGCGCCGGCTCCATCGCGAATGAGGTCCACAATGTCGCGACAGCTCTGACGACGAACACCTTCACCCGTGCCGGCTACTCGTTCTCGGGGTGGAACACGGCGGCGAACGGATCGGGTACCGCGTACGCGGACGCGGCGTCATACCCCTTCACCGCTGACGTGACCCTGTACGCGCAGTGGACGGCGCTGCCGAACCACACCGTGATCTTCGACACCAACGGCGGCACCGGGTCGATGGCCAACGAGGTCGACAACGTCGCCACCGCGCTCACGAGCAACACGTTTACGCGCGCCGGCTACACCTACTCCGGTTGGAACACGGCAGCGAACGGATCGGGTACCGCGTACGCGGACGCGGCGTCGTACCCCTTCACCGCTGACGCGACCCTGTACGCGCAGTGGACGCCGATCGGGGCGAACACAGTCACGTTCGACAGCAACGGTGGTACCGGGTCGATGGCCAACGAAGCCACCAACGTGCCGACCCCGCTGACGAGCAACGCGTTCACGCGCGCCGGGTACACCTTTGCGGGGTGGAACACTGCGGCGGATGGCTCGGGTACCGCCTATGCCGACACGGCGTCGTACTCGTTCGCCGCTGACGCGACGATGTACGCGCAGTGGACCGCAATCCCGACCAAGACCGTGACCTTCGACAACAACGGTGGCAGTGGATCGATGGCCGACGAGGTCACCAACGTTCCGACGCCGCTGACGAGCAACGCGTTCACGCGATCCGGCTACACGTTCTCCGGGTGGAACACGGCGGCGAACGGATCCGGTACGTCGTACGCGGACGCAGCCTCGTACCCGTTCTCGGCTGACGCGACGATGTACGCCCAGTGGACCGCCATCCCGACGAAGACCGTCACGTTCAACAACAACGGTGGCAGTGGATCGATGGCCGACGAGGTCACCAACGTTCCGACGGCCCTGTCGAACAACACGTTCACCCGTTTCGGCTTCACGTTCTCGGGGTGGAACACGGCGGCGAACGGCTCGGGCACCGCCTACGCCGACTCGGCGTCGTACCCGTTCACGGCTGACGCGACGATGTACGCGCAGTGGACTCCGCTGCCGAGCCACACGGTGACCTTCGACAACAACGGGGGAACCGGCAGCATGGCCGACGAGGTCCACAACGTCGCGACCGCTCTCACGGCTGACACCTTCACCCGGTTCGGTTACACGTTCTCGGGGTGGAACACGGCGGCGAACGGCTCGGGCACCGCCTACGCCGACACGGCGTCATACCCGTTCTCGGTCGACGCGACGATGTACGCGCAATGGACCGCGCTGCCCAACCACACGGTCGTGTTCGACAACAACGGCGGCGCCGGTTCGATGGCCGACGAGGTCGACAACGTGCCGACCCCGCTGACCAGCAACGCGTTCACCCGACCGGGGTTCACGTTCGCGGGCTGGAACACGGCTGCGAATGGCTCCGGCGCCGCGTATGCCGACGCGGCGAGTTACCCGTTCGCCGGCGACGCGACACTGTTCGCTCAGTGGACCGCGATCCCGACGAAGACGGTGACGTTCGACAGCAACGGTGGATCGGGTTCGATCGCTGATGAGGTCAACAACGTGCCGGCCGCGCTGACCGGCAACGTGTTCACCCGCGTCGGATACAACTTCGTGGGCTGGAACACGGCCGCGAACGGCAGCGGAACCTCCTATGCCGACACCGCGACCTTCGGCTTCGGCGTGGACGCCACGATGTTCGCGCAGTGGAGCGCGCTGCCCGTGCTCACGTTCGACGTGAACGGCGGGACCGGCACAGTCGACGCGATCACCGGGAGCGGCGTGGTGCACCTGCCGATGACCACGGTTCCCCGGCCCGGGTTCACGTTCGTCGGCTGGAACACCATGCCCGACGGCTCGGGAACCGAGTACGGGCTCGGCGATCTTTACACGCTCGCGTTGAACGACGTGCTCTACGCGCAGTTCACCCGCGTAAGCCTCGCAGCCACGGGCGTCGAGATCGAGGCACCGCTGGCCGTTGCCGGCTGGTTCCTGCTGATCGGACTTGCCATGATGCTCGCCGTTGTGGCGATCGGCCGTCGGCGACGGAGCACGTCGCCGACGCAATAAGCCCCCTCCCCCGTCGCGTTCTCGCGACGATCGCATGAAGGAAGGCCCCGGGATATTCTCCCGGGGCCTTCTCAAGAAGGGGCAGCTAGCCCTGCGCGCGACGGCCGCCACGGCGTGGGTTGCCGGTCGGCGCCGCCGCGCGGTTGCTCTGAGAGGAGGCCCCGCCGGTGGAGGTGCTGTAGTAGCTCGACGAGCCGCCGCGAGTGGATGCCGAGGCGCCCGATCCCGCGCGGGAGCCGGCTGGGCGTCCCGAGCCCGAGCGAGCCGGTCGACCAGAACGGTCGGCGCGCGGCTGCGCGGAACCATCGCGCTGAGCGCGCTTGCGCTGCGCATTCGCGCCCTGCGAGCGACCGCCGCCTTGCGACTGCGCGACCGCACGCGGCACCGGCTTCACGTACTCGGCGCGCTCGCCGATCAGGGCGACCACGGCGTCCGAGTTCGGGGTGACCCGCTGCGTCGCAGCCTGGATGCCGGCCTTGCGCATCAGCATCGCCAGATCCTTCTCCTGGGTCGGCAGCACGAGCGTGACGACGTCGCCCTCGGATCCGGCGCGAGCCGTGCGGCCGCTGCGGTGCAGGTAGGCCTTGTGCTCCATCGGCGGGTCGACGTGCACGACCAGCTCGACGTCATCCACGTGGACGCCGCGGGCCGCGACATCGGTCGCAACCAACACGCGGACGTCACCGGCACCGAACGCGGCCAGGTTGCGGTCGCGCTGCGGCTGGCTGAGGTTGCCGTGCAGATCGACGGCCGGAATGCCCGCCGCGGTGAGCTGCAGCGCCAGCTTCTTGGCGTGGTGCTTGGTGCGCATGAACAGGATGCGGCGACCGGTGCCCGAGGCGAGCGCCTCGATGAGCTGCTTCTTCGTGTCGGCATCCGCCGCCCCGAAGACGTGGTGGGTCATCGCGGCGACCGGCGAGTTCGCCTCGTCGACGGAGTGCACCTTGGGGCTGTGCAGGAACTTGGCGACCAGCTTGTCCACGCCGTTGTCGAGCGTGGCGCTGAACAGCAGGCGCTGGCCATCGGTCGGGGTCGCGTTCATGATCCGCGTGACGCCGGGCAGGAAGCCCAGATCGGCCATGTGGTCGGCCTCGTCGAGCACGGTGATCTCGACGGCGTCGAGGGTCACGAAGCGCTGCTGCATGAGGTCTTCGAGACGGCCGGGGCAGGCCACGACGATGTCGACGCCGGCCTTCAGGGCCGAGACCTGGCGGTTCTGCGAGACGCCGCCGAAGATGGTGGTCGTCTTGAGCCCGTAGGCAGCCGCGAGGGGCTCGAGCACCGCGTTGATCTGGGTGGCGAGTTCGCGGGTCGGGGCGAGCACGAGGCCGAGCGGTCGCCCGGGGCGGCGTCCGCCGCCGGCCAGGCGGGTGCCGAGGCGCGCCACCATCGGGATGGCGAACGCCAGCGTCTTGCCGGATCCGGTCTTGCCGCGGCCGAGTACGTCGCGCCCGGCGAGGGTGTCGGGCAGCGTGTCGACCTGGATCGGGAACGCATCGGACTTGCCGTCGGCGGCCAGAGCCTCGACGAGCGGGTAGGGCACGCCGAGCGTGCTGAAGGTGATGTCAGGCATGAGTGTCTGTGTCTTTCGGGATTGCGTCCCCGCGCGGATTGAGTAGCCACGCGAAGCGCGGCGTATCGAAATCCCGGGGGATGAATGGCGAAGGTGGCAATGGCCACATCCGTTCGCCGGAGAAGTAATGTCAGCCGACATCCGAATGCGGTGTTTGAACAGCGCAGCCGGGCGGCGAGGGAAGCGTTCTACGACGCACGCAGGGCAGTGGGTCTTTCGACGCGTCGCCTTGCGGGTGCTCTCAGGCTAGCAGACGCCGCTCAGTAGTTGCCGAAGTACAGCTCTCCGACCGGGATCTCGACCGCGACGGTGTTGGTCACCGGCGCGAGCGGGCAGGCCCACGCCGGGTCGTAGGCGCACGACGGGTTGTAGGCGAAGTTGAAGTCGAGCACCAAGATCTTCGACGCCGGATCCGATCCGAGGTCGGCGCCCTTGATCGTGTCGATCAGGTAGCGTCCGCCACCGTAGGTCCCTCCATGCCTGCCCTTCAGCGCATCCTTGACCGGCACGAACAGACCCCCGCCGTAGCTGGTCAGCCGCCAGACGTCGAGCGAGCCCACCTCCGGGATGCGCACCAGGCCGATGCGCTCGAACGGGACGATTCCGTCGGTGCCGGTCTCGTAGTCGAACCGGCCGGGCTCGGCCTGCTCGACCTCGAGCTCGAAGCGCCACGTCGGGTCGTAGTCGGCGACCGGCAGTCCGGTGAAATTCGGGCGATCGGCATCCATGAGGGCGGATGCCGGGTGGTGCACGAACAGGTCGTTGCGGCCGTCGCGCCACAGGGCGTGCGCCGCGGCGGCATCGGGAGTCGCCCGCACCTGCTCGTAGAGGGCGAAGACGCGGCGGCGCCAATCGGCCACGTCGAGGGGAGTCATGGAATCAGTCTGCCGCGAACCGGCGCGCGAAACCGGATGCCGACCGGGCCAGGGCGAGCCCGTGCCACTGCCAGAACAGCCAGAAGCCGAGCCAGAGCACCGCGGTCAAGACGCCGGCCGAGAACTCGAGGCGGTCGCGGAGCAGCGTGGTGCCCGGCTTCGCGCCGGCCGTGACGGCCATCCGGTGCCGCCAATTGGTCACGATGGTGAGCGGTCCGGTGAGCGGCCCCCCGTGATCTTCGAGGATGCGCACGGCACCGAGAGTGCGGAAGGCGACGTCGATGTTCTGCGTGCCGGCGTCGACGAGGCCGCCGAGGGCGCGGACGCGCACCGGGTGCGGGCCAGCGTCCCACCGCTCGGGAAAGCGCGCACTGCCCACCGGCTCGAAGGTCAGGAACGGCGCCGACACCTGCGTCAGCACGCTCGGCGATCGGAGGGCGCGCCAGGCGGCATCGGGCGGACAGTCGAGCGCGAGTTTCAGCTGGACGTGCATGAGCCCAGTGTGCGCCACCGGGCCCGGTGAGCAGCATCCTCACGTACCCTGATGCCGTGACGGATCTCGCGACGGCGCACGGTCAGGGCAGCTACCAGGTGCGGTTCGACTGGGGAGCGGCGGGTGCGACGGCGATCGCCGACGGGGCTCATCTGGTCGTCTGGGTGGATCAGCTCACCTCAGCCGGGGGCGCATCGGAGCTGATGCCGGTGCTCGGGGGAACTCCGGGCGGCGTCGAGCTGATGCCCGCGACCCTCGAGGAGGCGGAGGAGGTCGCGACCGCCGCCCTGCGCCGCCAGACCGAATTGGGTGGCCGGTGCGTGATCGCGGTGGTGGCCGCCGGGGCGGCTCGCGCAGACGGGAGCCTGCGCTTCGCGGTCGAAGACCTGCTCGCGGCCGGCGCGATCGTTGACGCGCTCGCCGATGTCGGCATCGATCACCAGTCTCCCGAGGCCGCCGCGGCGGCATCCGCGTACGCGGGGCTCAAGAATGCGACACGCCACCTGATCTCGGCCTCAGCGAGTTCACGGGAACGGCGGGAATCCTCCGGGGCGTGAGCGGGTTCCTCCTGCAACGACTCAGATCCCCAGGAGGATGTCATGCCCCAGGCCGTACTCAACGGAACCGTTCTCGCCGACGCACCCGAATCGGACGTGCTGCACATCGAGGGCAATGTCTACTTTCCGCCGGCCAGCGTGAACAACGAGTACCTGGTCGAGAGCGCGACGCCGTACACCTGCCCGTGGAAGGGCGAGTGCCAGTACTTCTCCGTCAAAGACTCGGCGTCCGGCGACCTGCTGCAGGACCGCGCCTGGAGCTACCCGCACCCGTATCCGACCGCCTTCGACCGCGTCGGCAAGGACTTCAGCGACTACGTGGCCTTCTGGAAAGAGGTCGCGGTCAGCTGACCCTTGGCGCGGAACGCCCGCACCTTGGCGCGGTTGCCGCAGCGCTGCATCGAGCACCAGCGGCGAGTGCCGGTGCGCGACTCGTCGTGGAACACCATCCGGCAGTCGGCGGCGTCGCAGCGCCGGAGCCGCCCGTTGCCCTCTGCGGCCGCGGCGGCGCCGAGGATCGCGACGGCATCGCGCGCGAGCGACGACAGCGCCTGGCCCACCCGGATGCTGCCCGCCCCTGCCTGACGCCGCCCACCCGGCAGCACCGGAGGCACGTCGGGTGTCGCGGCGAACAGGTTGAGCGTGTCCACGTCGTCGGGAGCGGGTGCGACCCCGTCGGCCGCCGCCGCGGCCAGCCGCCCGATCGCCGCGCGCAGGCCGAGGGCATCCACGAGTTCGCGCTCGCCGATCTCACCGATCGGAAGCCGGTCGAATCGCTCGGCGAGCCAATGGCGCACCTCGGAATCCGGACCAGAGGTGAAGTCGAGGCTGTCGGCGCCGGCGTCGAAGAACCAGCGCGCGCCGTCGGTGATGATCCAGCGGCCGGCGCTCATCGGGTCGCCGCCGGAGCTGGCGGCCGGAAGACCAGCACGGTCGCAGAGCCGGTGAGCTCAAGAGGTCCGGCGGCGTAAGGAACCAGCACAGTGTCGCCGGCTTGGAGGGCGACCCGCCTGCCCACGAAGGTCAGGTCGACGCTGCCACCGGTCACCACGAGCACCGCGTATCCCTTGTCGAGCCTCTGACTGCCGGAGAAGGTGTAGCGCTCGGCGCGGAAGTACGGAGCAGCCTCGGTCGGCAGCAGCGAGCCGTTGGGGCCGGCACGGGTGATCAAGGCGTCCACCTCGGTTTCGGAACGAGCCGTCAGCTCGAGCGCGCCGAGTGCCTCGTCGAAGCCGACGCCCAGGTGGCCGTGAGCGGCGCCATCCACCTCGAAGCCGCGCCACTCGAGCAGGATCGACAGGTCGGCCGGCTGCTGCACCTCGGCCAGCATGACTCCCTCGCCGATCGCGTGCAGCACGCCCGGCGGCACGTAGACGGTGTCGCCGGCTGCGACCTCGCGTCGGTGCAGCAGGCTCAGCAGCTCGTCGGTGTCTTGGGCGGCGATCAGCTCGAGCAGCCGGGCCGGAGTCACCGACTTGCGCAGCCCGAGAAAGATCTCGCCCCGATCGAGGATGCACCACGCCTCGGCCTTGCCGTGACGCTGCCCGAGGTGGGCGGCTGCCCAGTCGTCGTCGGGATGCGCGTGCACCGGCAGTCGCTGGCCCGGGTCGAGCAGTTTGACCAGCAGCATCGGGTCGGTGCCGAACGCCTCGACGTGCGCGGAGCCGAGCCAGCCCAACGGGTCGGCCGCGATGGCGCTGCGCAGCAGGCGCCTCTCGCCGGCCGCGGTCGGAGGCAGCGTGGTGAGCCCGACCGATGTCTCGCCCGCCTGAGTCGTCACCGACGCGACCCAGTCTTCGGGGACGTGATCGCCGGATGCCGGCGCGCCCCGCTCGCCGCGGAACGCCGCGAGGCGCGGGCCGCCGCGGTAGAAGCGATCCGCGGGTTGGTTGGCGGCAAGCAGGACCGGCGCGAGTGTCACGGCCGGCTCGCCGCGGCGCGCGGCACCTCGCGGCGCTCCCACTCGATCCGGAAGCGCAGGTCGAACCGGCGCGAGCACTTGGCGCAGGACAGCGCACGGGTCGGCTTGCGGTAGCGGAAGTGCTGGTGCCCGTTCGGGCAGCTGCCCACCCACGGCGCGAGTTCGTCGGCGATCGCGCCGCCGTGCAGCCGCTTGCCCTCGTAGCCGAGGTCGGCGGCGATCGCCTTCCACTTCGGCCCGTGGCCCGCCCGGGCGCCGGCCAGCGCGTGCGCCACCTCATGCAGCAGCACCTGATGGATCTCGTCGTCGTCGTATCGGGAGGCCAGGTGCCGCGACACCGTGATCCGATGCGTCGAATAGGAGCAGAGCCCGGCACGCGTCGTCGCCCGGTCGAAGCCGAACGACCAGACGCTCGGGTCGAGGTGCAGAGTGATGAGGGCATCCGCCCAGCGACGAACGCGATCGAGGTCGGCCATCAGCCCGCCGCCACGGTGCACGCCGCCGTCACGCGTGTCACTGTGTCGCCGCCAGGGCGACCTGCAGGATGCGGTCATCGCCTGGGTGCGGAGACCCGCGGCCGTCGGTGTTGTCGGTCAGGATCCACAGCGAGGGCAGCGACCCGACATCGGGCCCGACCGCGACATCGCGAAGCCGACCGTAGGTGCCGGCGTAGAGCGCAGCGGCGGTCGCCGCCCCCGCGGCATCCACATTGATCACCCAGAGCCGTCGGCCACCGAGCCCCGCCAAGAAGAAGGTGCCGTCGATGTACACCAGGCCGCTCGGGCTCGCGTCGTCGGTCGGCCACTGCACGAGCGGATCGACGAACCGCGGGTCGTGGGCGATGCCCTCGACGATCGGCCAGCCGTAGTTGGCGCCCTTGGTGATCTTGTTGAACTCGTCCCAGGTGTCTTGCCCGAACTCGGCCGCGTAGAGCTGGCCGTGCGAGTCCCAGGCGAGGCCCTGCGGGTTGCGGTGCCCGTAGCTCCAGATCAGGGAGCCGGGGAAGGGATTGTCGTCGGGCACGTCGCCGGTCGGCGTCATCCGCAGGATCTTGCCGTTGAGGCTCTTCAGGTCTTGCGAGTGCGAGGTGTCGCCCGCGTCGCCGACGGTGGCGTAGAGCATGCCATCGGGACCGAACGCGATGCGGCCGCCGTCGTGGTGGTTTGCCGTGACCAGGCCAGAGAGGATGACGTGCGGCGGTCCGAGCGCGAACTGATCGTCGAGCGTCATGCGCACGATCCGGTTGTCACTGGCCGTGGTCTCGTAGGCGTACAACCAGCTCGTGCGCGTGCCGGGGCTCGCCTCGAGGAAGGCCAGGCCGAGCAGCCCGCCCTCGCCGTCGTGCACGACGCCGGGCACCGTACCGATCTTCTGCAACGCCCCAGATGGCGTCAGCCGCTCGATGACGCCGGAATCGCGCTCGCTCACCAGGGTCAGCTGCGACGAGACCCGCAGGATCGACCACGGGCTCGCCAGTCCGGTCACCACGTTTTGGGGTGTGCCGGTCGGCGCCACCCCCGCGGGCGTCGGGCTCGGGCTCGGCGTGCGACTCACCGTGGGGGTGCCCGTTGCGGGACCGGTCGGCGCCGAGCACCCGGTGAGCGCGCCGACGCCCAGCGCCAGCGCCACCAGCGCGGCGAGGGGGCGGATGCGGGCCATGCTCCGACGCTACTCGCGGGCGCCGTCGCTCGCCCGGGAATCGCCGGGCCGCAGTTGGAACACGCTCCGATTCGGGGGTGGGGAGGGCAGGGCGGTGGCGTCGGTGACGACCGGGGCTCCGGCGATCCAGTCACGCAGCTCGCGGTCGTGCACGAGCGTGGCCGGGTGAGGTCCGCTCGCGAGCAGGCGCGGCATCCAGTCCAGGGGAAGGGGCGAGGGGGATGCCACCAGCACGAAGTTGCCGAAGCGCCGACCGCGCAGCACCGGCGACTCGGCGAGCACCGCGAGATGGTCGCCGAACACCATCCGGAGCGTTGCGGCCTGCCCGCGCGCGAATGCCGCGCCCGAGCCGTCGGCCAGGTTGACCAGGAGCACTCCGTCCGGCGCGAGGAAGGCCGCGCACTCCTGGTAGAACTCGACACTCGTGACATGGGCCGGGATGCGCGCCCCGCCGAACACGTCGACGACGAGCACGTCGACCGCACCCTTTAACCCGGCGGGCAGTTTCGCCAGGGTGGCGCGCGCATCGCCGTACCGCACCCGGATCGACGCGCCCCTGGGCAGCGGCAGCTCCCGCCGCACCAGCTCGACCAGCTCGGGCTCCAGCTCGAGCACCTGCTGCCGCGAGCCGGGGCGCGTGGCCTCGATGTAGCGCGGGATGGTCAACGCGCCAGCACCCAGGTGCAGGGCGGTGAGCGGTTCGCCGGGTTGCTTGAGCTGGTCGATCACGTGCCCCATGCGGGCGATGTACTCGAAGAACAACTCGGTCGGGTTGTCGAGGTTGACGTGCGACTGGGGAGTGCCGTCCACGATGAGCTCGAAGGCACCGGGCACCCAGCGATCGGCGCGGATCTCGGCGTGCATGCCGCTCGCCAGGGTGATCGAGGGCGCGGCATCCACCCGTCGATCTTCGCATTTCCACCCGGTCCTCCACCCCACGGTGGTGCCGGCAGGTCCGGCCGAACGGGATGCTCGACCCATGACCACACAGACCCTCCTCGACATCGTCATCGGCATCGCCCTGCTCTGCTGGATCGGCTACCGCCAGCTCACCTGGACGGCCGTCGCCCCCGAGCGCATGTGGCGCATGCCCGCGATCCTGGCGATCATCGGCGTCGTCACGCTGTTCCAGAGCGGCGCGGGCGACCGGATCAGCGCCGGCGACCTCGGCGTGCTCGCCATCGAGACCGTGATCGCTCTCGGGCTCGGCGCCGTGATGGGGCTGATGGCGCACTTCCGTCCGATCAGCGAGCGCACCCTCGCCCTCTTCCACGCGAGGGACCGCGGCCGCAGCCTGACGGTGCCGACCCTCGAGACCCGCACCGGCTGGTGGGGCATGGCGCTCTGGCTCGTGCTGATCGGCGTGCGCATCGGCGGTGAGGTCTACGCCCACGCGACGCACTCGACGTTCGTGATGTCGACCGGCGTCATCCTGCTGACCGTCGCCCTGAACCGCGCGTGCCGGATCCTGGTGATCACCCAGCGCGCGACCCGGTTCGTGCCGGTGGCTGCGAGCGCCGGCGTCGCAGCATGATGGAGCCGTGAACGCGTCCGACTCCCGCCTGTTCGGCAGACTGCTGAACATCGCGGGAGTCGTCGTCGTGTCGATCCTGCTGGTGGTGCAGGGTCCGCTGATGCATCGGCCGGCCTGGGCCTGGGCGCTGGCCGGTATCGCCATGCTCGGCTGGCTGGCGCGCGAATTGGTGCCCGCGGCATCGCCGTGGTTCGTCGTCAGCTGCCTGGTCTCGCTCGCTGCCGCCTCGCTGGTGGTCACCCCGACCAGCGTGCTCGGCTACATCGCGGGCATCGTCTGCCTGGCCGCGCTCATCGCCAGCCCGCGCTGGCCGCTCGCCCTCGGTCTGAGCGCCGCGGGCGGCTCGGCGGTCGTCGTCGGCATCGGCACGCTGGTGTTCACTGCCGACCTCCCGACCACGCTCGGCGCGTTCGTCGGGCTGACCGTGGCGATCCTGGTCGGGATCAGCCGACGGCAGGCGCGCGTCGGGGTCGCGCGCGAGCGCGCCCTGCTCGAGGAGCGGGCCCGCACCGCGGCACTGGCCGAGCGCTCGCGGATCGCGCGCGACATCCACGATGTGCTCGCGCACAGCCTGGGCGGACTGGTGCTGCAACTGGATGCGGTCGAGGCGCTGCTCGAGTCGGGCAAGACCGCTGAGGCGGCCGGCCGGGTGACGGCGGCGCGCGCGCTTGCGGCCGAGGGGCTGGATGAGGCGCGCCGCGCGGTTGACGCGCTGCGGGATCCGGATGCCGCTGCCGACCTCGCCGGGGCCATCGAGCAACTGGTGGCGACGCATCGCTCGATCGGGGGGTCGGCGGTGCTGTCGAGCACGGGCACGCCGAGCCCGCTGGCGGACGACGCGGCGGGGGCTCTGCGCCGCGCGGCTCAGGAGGTGTTGAGCAACGCGCGCCGCCACGCGCCGGGACAGCCGACTGCGCTGTCGCTGGAATGGGGAGTGGATTCTGTCACCCTGACGGCGACCACGCCCTTCGCCGACGACGTCGATGGTCGCCCGTCGAGCGACGGTGGCGGGCGCGGGCTCGCCGGGCTTCGCGAGCGCATGGAGTCGCTCGGCGGTAGTGCGCGGTGGGCGGTTCGCGAGGGAGCGTTCGTGGTGACGGCACAGGTTCCTCTTAATGAGGTGCCGACGTGATCCGCGTACTGGTCGCCGACGATCAGGCGATCGTTCGAGACGGGCTGGTCACGCTGCTCGGCCTGCTCGACGATCTCGAGATCGTGGGGGAGGCGGCGGATGGAGAGCAGGCCGTCCGGCTCGCGCTCGACACCCGGCCCGACGTCGTGCTCATGGATCTGCGTATGCCGGTACTCGATGGCGCGGCGGCGACCGCGCGCATCCTGGAGCAGCTGCCCGAGACGGCGGTCGTCGTGCTCACCACCTTCGCCGACGACGCCTCGATCGCGGGCGCCCTGCGCTCGGGAGCCCGCGGCTACCTCACCAAAGACGCCGGCCGCGCCGAGCTGGCCGCCGCCGTGCGCGCCGCCGCGAGCGGACAGGCGACCTTCGCCCGCGAGGTGGGCGAGCGGCTGGCGGCGGGGTTCGCGGGGGCCGGGTCGTCGGCTCCGGCTCCGGATGCGGCGGGCGCGCCGTCAGCCGAGGTGCTGCGCGAGCGCTTCCCGGCGTTGACCGCGCGCGAGGCCGAGGTGCTCGCGCTCATCGCGGAGGGCCGCAGCAACGCCGAGATCGCCGCATCCCTCTACCTCGGCGTCTCGACCGTGAAGAGCCACATCAACGCGCTGTTCGCGAAGCTGGGGGTGCGCGACCGGGCGCAGGCGATCGCGCTGGTGTGGGGGCGGTGAGGCAGTTGAGTCCGACGGAACGAGCGGTCGCTGCTTCGGTGGCGAGGCGATTTGTTCGAGCGTGACAGCCTGATCAGCATCGCGCTTTGGCAGGATTGCAATCTCCAGACGGGGTACTTCATGTGATTTCGACCCGAGGAGGGCCAGTGAAGCGTTGGGAATACATAAGTGTGGGTGTAGACACCTGGCTCCCTTTGGGCGTCCAAGGCGGACCCAAGGAAGCCCTGGTGCGCCTGGGAAAGGAAGGGTGGGAAGCGTTCGCGGTTACGCCCGCGACACCCCCGACGGGCCTTGGAGATGATCCTGATCAGAGCCAATATGAAGTCTTGCTGAAGAGGCCCCTTGGCAGGAATGATTCACCTGCCCGCTGGTAGCCGAACGGCGAGCCAGAAACCCCCCGCTGGTGTGGTATCCGCGGTGGGCGAGATTCATCCAGCTCGCTAACCCACAACCTGCCGCACCAGCGGCACCCCCGGCCGGTAGGCCAGGTGCGATGCACTCGGCGCGTCGAGCAGCGCGAGCCCACCCGTCGCTCCGACCCGCAGGTGCCCCACGTCATCCCGCCGCAGCGCCCGCGCTCCACCGACCGTCGCCGCGTGCAGTGCCTCGCGCGGCGTCATCCCCATCTCGCGCACCGCGAGCGCGATGCAGAACGGGATCGACGAGGTGAACGACGACCCCGGGTTGCAGTCGGTCGCGAGGGCCACGGTCGCTCCGGCATCCAGCAGGCGGCGCCCCGAGGGGTAGGGCTGGCGGGTCGAGAATTCGACGCCGGGAAGCAGGGTCGCGACGGTCTGCGATCCGGCGAGCGCCTCGACATCCGCATCCGACAAGTAGGTGCCGTGGTCGACGCTTGCCGCGTGGAGTTCGACGGCGAGTTGCACGCCCCCCGACTCGCCGAGCTGGCCGGCGTGCAGGCGCAGGCCGAGGCCGCGGGCGGCTCCGGCCTCCAGGATGCGGCGACTCTGCTCGACGCTGAAGGCGCCGGTCTCGCAGAAGACGTCGGTCCAGCGAGCGAAGGGGGCGCAGGCATCCAGCATCTCGCCGGTGACCAGATCGACGTAGCCGTCGGGATCGTCGGCGTACTCGACCGGCACGACGTGCGCTCCCAGGAAGGTCGTCTCGGGCGTCAGCTCGCGCGCCAAACGCAGCGCGCGCTGCTCGTCGTGCACGGTCAGGCCGTAGCCGCTCTTGATCTCGACGGTCGTGGTGCCTTGACGGCGCATCTCGTCGACGAGCGCGCGGGCGTTGGCCAGCAGGGTCGCGTCGTCGGCCTCGCGGGTCAGGCGGACGGTACGCCGGATGCCGCCCGCCTCGTACCTCTGCCCCGCCATCCGCGCCTCGAACTCGTCGGCACGGTCGCCGGCGAAGATCAGGTGGCTGTGGCTGTCCACGAATCCGGGGACGGCCGCGCGGCTCTCCGCATCGACGCGCTGGTCGGCCGCGGGGGCGTCGGCCGCGTCGCCGACCCAGGCCACCGCCCCACCGTCGAACACGATGGCGGCGTCGTGCCGGATCGGGCGACCGGGCTCCCAGGTGGTCAGCTCGCCGATCGAGGTGACGAGCGTGGATTTCATTGCAGCACCTTCCCGAGGGCGTCACCCAGGGCGGCCCCGACGTCGCCGAGAGCGTGCGAGCCCGCGGTGACGACGCGGATGCCGCCGACCACGACATCCGTGACATCGGCGGCGGATGCCGCGAGCCACAGCTGATCGAGCGCGGCGCCGGCGGTGCGCGGCGACCCGGTGCCCAGGGTGACCAGGTCGCACTCCGCGCCGACTGTCAGGCCGCCGTGCCAGCCGAGCGACGCGTACCCGTCGCCCGTGGCCGCGGTGAGCAGCTCGGCGGGCGAGAAGATCCCGCGGCGGCCGGACGCCAGCCGCTCGTGGCCCTCGAGGGCGCGGATCTCGTCGAAGGGGTCGACGACCACGTGCTGATCGCTGCCGATCGTGAGGCGCGCCCCGGCATCCATGAGGGCGCGTGCCGGGCCGATGCCGTCGCCGAGGTCGCGCTCAGTGGTGGGGCAGATGCAGACGAACGATCCGGCGAGATCGGTGATGTCGTCGGTGGTCAGATGCGTCGCGTGCACCGCGGTGAAGCGCGAGCCGAGTGCTCCGGCCTCGCGCAGCAGGGCGACGGGGGAACTCCCGAACGCGGCCTCGACCTGCGCGTTCTCGGCCGGCTGCTCCGAGACGTGGGCGTGCAGCGGCTCGTCGCCGGTGGCCGCGACGATCCGCTCGACATCGCTGGGATCTGCCGCCCGCAGCGAGTGGATCGCGGCGCCGCGCCGCGCGTTGCCCCGCAGCACGAGCGACTCGTGCCGCGCCAGCCACACCGGGATGCTGCTGACGAAAGGCCGCTGCGCATCACTCGGCGCCAGGGCTGCCCCGCGCTCGTCGCGCCCACCGTGCCGGTACAGCGTGTCGAGCAGGGTCAACCGGATGCCGGCCTCGCGCGCCGCGGCGATCACGGCATCCGCCATGGCTGTTGTGGGGTCGCGATGCAAGTAGTGGAACTCGCCCACCGCCGTGTACCCGGCCAGCAGCAACTCGGCGTAGAACGCGGTGGCCAGCGCGTAGTAGCGCTCGGGGTCGAGCCCGGCCGCCGCCGCATACATCTGCTCCCGCCAGGCCCAGAAGTCGCCACCGTCGGCGTGGGTGCGGCCGCGCAGCGCGCGATGGAAGGCGTGCGAGTGGCCGTTGGCGATACCCGGCAGGGTGAGGCCGGCGAGTGTGACGTCGCCGGGCGCCGGCGCGTCGTCCGTGACCGAGGTGATGACCCCGTCGACCTCCTCCACCCGCACCCCCGAGTGCACGGCGCCGTCGATCGCCGCGTGCTCGAGCCAGAAGGTCGTCACGACGCCATTCTCCGGACCACCGCGGTCAGCGCGGCGACCCCCGCCACCGCGTCTGCCTCCTCGGCGCGCTCCTCGGGCGAGTGCGAGACGCCGGTCGGGTTGCGCACGAACAGCATTGCGGTCGGGATGCCGGCCAGCGACAGCACGCCGGCATCATGCCCGGCACCCGAGGGCAGCGACGGCACCTCGCCGCCGATTGCCGCCGCGACATCGGCCGTGAGCGCGGCGTCGAAGCGGGTGACGTCGGTCCAGCTCTCGAGCGCTGCCGCGACGCCGAGCCGGCGTTCGACGAGCGCCACGAGCTCGCGCACCCGATCGGAGTCCTGCCCGCGCGCATCTACCCAGAGGGATGCCGACGACGCGATCGCGTTCACCGCACCCGGCAGCACCCGCACCCGCCCGACGGTCGCCAGGATCCCCAGCTCGGACGCCGCGCGCCGCACCTCGACGATCCCCTCGGCCATGGCCAGCACCGGGTCGACCCGGTCGGCGAGCGCCGTGGTGCCCGCGTGGTCGGGGACGCCCGCGAGGTCGATCCGCCAGCGGCCGTGCGGCCAGATCTCTCGCGCGACGCCGATCGGGCGGCCGGCGCCGGCGAGGCCGCGAGCGCCGCCGGTTGTCGACGACTCGGGCAGCGGCATCCTGCCCTGCTCGATGTGCAGTTCGACGAACGCGCCGATCTTCGCCAGACGCGCCGGGTCTGCCCCGACACCAGACGGGTCGTGCCCCGCGGCCGTCATCGCGGCGGCCAAGGTCACCCCCGAGTCGTCGACGAGTCCGAGCGCGTGCGCCGGCTCGACCGCTCCGGTCAGCAGCCGTGATCCCAGGCAGGCCAGCCCGAAGCGGCCGCCCTCCTCCTCGGCGAAGGCGACGATCGCGAGGGGCCGGGTCGGCGTCCATCCTGAATCCCGTAACGACGAGACCGCGGCGAACGCCGAGACCAGGCCCAGCGGGCCGTCCCACTCGCCGCCGCTGCGCACGCTGTCCAGGTGCGACCCGACGACGAACGCCGTGCCGGGCAGCGACGCACCCGACGCCGATTGGCCCCACCACGCCCACAGGTTGCCGTTGCCGTCGGTCTCCACGTCGAGCCCGAGGCCCGCTGCCCGGGCCGAGAACCACGAGCGCAGCTCGAGCTCGGCCGCCGCCCAGGCGAACCGGGTGACGCCGCCCGCGGGATCGCGACCGACGCCCGACAGCTCGCTCAGCAGCACGGCGTCGACTCCACGTCAGTCATGCTCCCGCATCGGGATGCGCACCCCGCGCTCATCCGCCGTGCGGATCGCGTCGTCGTAGCCGGCATCCACGTGGCGGATCACGCCCATCCCCGGGTCGTTGCGCAGCACGCGGGCGATCTTCTCGCCGGCCAGCGCCGAGCCGTCGGCGACGGTGACCTGACCGGCATGGATGCTGCGCCCGATCCCGACGCCGCCGCCATGGTGGATCGACACCCAGCTCGCGCCCGACGCGGTGTTGACCAGCGCGTTGAGCAGCGGCCAGTCGGCGATCGCGTCGGAGCCGTCGAGCATCGCCTCGGTCTCGCGGTACGGGCTGGCCACCGAGCCGGAGTCGAGGTGGTCGCGCCCGATCACGATCGGCGCCGCGAGCTCGCCCGACGCGACCATGTCGTTGAACCGAAGTCCCGCGACATCCCGCTCGCCGTAGCCGAGCCAGCAGATTCGGGCCGGGAGCCCCTGGAACTTCACGCGCTCCTGAGCGAGCCGGATCCAGCGCACCAGCGACTCGTTCTCGGGGAACAGCTCGAGCACCGCCCGGTCGGTCTTGGCGATGTCCGACGCCTCGCCCGAGAGCGCGGCCCAGCGGAACGGCCCCTTGCCCTCGGCGAACAGCGGGCGGATGTAGGCGGGCACGAACCCGGGGAACGCGAACGCATCGGCGAAACCGGCCGTCAAGGCCTCGGTGCGGATGTTGTTGCCGTAGTCGAACACCTCGGCTCCGCGCCGCTGAAAGCCGACCATCCCCTCGACGTGCAGCGCCATCGACTCGCGCGCCCGCTGGGCGAAGCCGGGGTCGAGCCGCGCCTCGGCCCAGTCGTCGAAGTCGACGCCCACCGGAAGATAGGCCAGCGGATCGTGCGCGCTGGTCTGGTCGGTCACGATGTCGATCTCCGCGCCCAAGGCCAACAGCTCGGGCACCAGCGAGGCCGCGTTGCCCAGCACGCCGATCGACAGGGGTTTCCGCAGATCGCGCGCGTCGTAGGCGAGCGTCAGCGCCTGCTCGAGTGAGTCGGCCCGCACATCGAGATAGCGCTGTTCGATGCGCCGCTCAATGCGCGAGGCGTCCACGTCGATCACGATGGCGACCCCGTCGTTCATCGTGACGGCCAGCGGCTGCGCGCCGCCCATGCCGCCGAGGCCGGCGGTGAGGGTGATCGTTCCGGCCAGGGTGCCGCCGAACTTCTTGGCCGCGACGGCCGCGAAGGTCTCGTATGTCCCCTGCAGGATGCCCTGGGTGCCGATGTAGATCCACGATCCGGCGGTCATCTGTCCGTACATGGTCAGACCGAGCGCTTCCAGCCGGCGGAACTCGTCCCAGTTCGCCCAGTCGCCCACCAGATTCGAGTTGGCGATCAGCACGCGCGGCGCCCACTCGTGGGTCTGCATGACCCCGACCGGCTTGCCCGACTGCACGAGGAGCGTCTCGTCGCCGCGCAGGGTCTCGAGGCTGCGGTAGATCGCCGCGAGGCTCGCGTGATCGCGGGCGGCTTTGCCGGTTCCGCCGTAGACGATCAGCTGCTCGGGATGCTCCGCCACCTCGGGGTCGAGATTGTTCTGCAGCATCCGCAGTGCCGCCTCCTGCGGCCAGCCGAGGGTGTGCAGCTGCGTGCCTCGGTACGCGCCGGTCATGCGATCTCCTCGAATGTGATGGATGCTGCGCTCAGCAGTTCGCCCGAGCGCACCAACTCGACAGCCGCCGCGATCTCGGGCGCGAGATACCGGTCGGGTCCCGCCCCCGGAACGCGGGTGCGCAGCGCGTCGATGACGCGCTGCGAGGTCGGCGCAGCCCCCTCGCCGCGCATCTCCAGACCGCGCGCGGCCGTCAGCAGCTCGATCGCGAGCACGCGGGTCAGTCCGTCGATGCAGCGCCTCAGCTTGAGGCCGGCGCTCCAGCCCATCGAGACGTGGTCCTCCTGCATCGCGCTGGTCGGGATCGAGTCGACGGACGCCGGCGCGGCGAGCCGCTTCAGTTCGCTGACGATCCCGGCTTGGGTGTACTGCGCGATCATGTGGCCCGAGTCGACGCCCGGGTCGTGCGCCAGGAAGGGGTTCAGCCCACCGTTGCGGTTCTTGTCGAGAAAGCGGTCGGTGCGGCGCTCGCTCATGCTCGCGACGTCGGCGACCGCGATGGCGAGGAAGTCGAGCACGTACCCGATCGGCGCCCCGTGGAAGTTGCCGTTCGACTCCAGCCGCCCGTCCATGGTGACGACCGGGTTGTCGATCGCGCTCTCCAGCTCGCGACCCGCCACCGCGCGCGCATGCGACAGCGTGTCGCGCGCGGCGCCGTGCACCTGCGGCGCGCAGCGCAGCGAGTAGGCATCCTGCACCCGGGTGAACCCGCGAGTTCGGTGCCCGGCGACCACGGGGGAGTCGGCGAGCACCTGGCGCATGACCCCGGCCGAGACGGCTTGACCCGGATGCGGTCGCAACGCCTGCAGATCCGCCGCGAACACCGCGTCGGTGCCGGCCAGTCCCTCGACGCTCATCGCGGCGGCCAGGTCGGCGGTGGTGAGCAGGGCGTCGAGGTCGATGAGGGCGAGGGCGAGCATGCCGAGCATCCCGTCGGTTCCGTTGATCAGTGCGAGACCCTCCTTCTCACGCAGCACCATCGGCGCGATGCCGTGGGCGGCCAGCGCGGCGGCCGCATCCATCAGCGTGCCGTCGGCGGTGCGCACCTCGCCCTCTCCCATCACCGCCAGCGCGCAGTGCGCCAGGGGAGCCAGGTCGCCCGAGCAGCCCAGTGAGCCGTACTCGCCGACCACCGGGGTGATCCCGGCGTTGAGCAGTGCGGCGTAGCTCTCGGCGACCGCCGGGCGCACCCCGGTGCGGCCGGTCGCCATGGTCTGCAGCCGCAAGAGCATGGTGGCCCGCACCACCTCGCGCTCGACCTCGCGACCGGAGCTGGCGGCGTGGCTGCGGATCAGTGAGCGCTGCAGCTGCTGCCGCTGCTCCACCGGGATCTGCGTGGTGGCGAGCGCACCGAATCCGGTCGAGACGCCGTAATGCGGAGCCGGATCGTCGGCGAGCCGCTCGATCACCCCGCGCGAGGCGGTCATGCGCTCGACCGCTTCGGGAGCCAGACCGACCGGCGCGTCGTCGCGGGCGACGGCGACGACATCCTCGGGAGAGAGGGGCCGGCCGCCGAGCGTGATCTGCTGCATGCCTCAGTGAACCGCCGCCGACTCGGCGGCGCGACACCGCGGCAGCCGGTACAGTCTGAGATCTCAGACGCCAGCAGAGAAGGAGGCGGATGCCATGCCCTCCGACGTCCCGGCCGCGCGCAACGCGCTGCGTATGCTCCGCGTGCTCGCGGAGCGCACCGCGCCGGTGCCGGCTTCGACCCTGGCGCGGCAGCTCGACATCCCGCGTTCCTCTCTCTATCAATTGGCGCGCACGATGATGGACGAGGGATTCCTGGTGCATTACCCCGAGGAGCGCGCTTACGGCCTGTCTGCGCTGGTCACCGAGATCGGCGCCGGGATGCTGCAGACCGAGCGCCTGCGCAGGCTCGCCCATCCGCTGCTCGAGCGGCTGGTCGGCGAGGCCGCCACCCCGCTGGTCGCGCATCTGGTCGTCTTGACCGGAGCCGAGGTCACCTACGTCGACCGGGTGTCGGCACCGCGCGCTCCGACCACGGTCTCGAGCATCGGCGTGCGTCTGCCCGCCCACCTCACCGCGACCGGCCGCTCGGCGCTCGCCGCGATGTCGCATCAGCAGGTGCGGGCGCTGTACCCGCATCGGGATGCGCTCTACCGTCGGTCCGGACCGGGTCCGGCGACCCTGCCCGAGCTCGACGAGCTGCTGCGCGCGACGCGCGACCGCGGCTGGGCGGTCGAGGACGGGGACATCACCGGCGGATACTCCTCCGTCGCGGCGGCCGTGCTCGACCGCAACGACTATCCGATCGCGGCGATGGGCGTGACCTTCCGCACCGGTCCGGATGACGCGGCTCGGCGCCTGCTCGGCGCGACAGTCGCGACCTCGGCCGCCGCCCTGACCGCCCGGCTGAGGGGCCACTGACGGGCGCGGCTCGCGTGTTATAGCCCTATTTGGAAATCAAGTCAAGGAATACCTGGACATGGCGCCGGGTTGTGACATACAGTTGATCCTTGCGCTCCCCACAAATCCCACTCGTCATATTGCGGACGATGGCTGCGCCCAGATCAGTGCCCGAATATCGCGGCGGGACTGATTCTCTGAGGCCGTGAGGCGCTTCTCACCACACCGACACAACGAGACCGACGGGTCTCACGGAGGTTGTTACCTACCTTGGCCGCTGCGCGCTCCGCATCCAGCAAGAAGTCCCTCAAGAACGGCCGCACCGCATCGCGGTTGTCGTTCGCCAAAATCACCGACACCCTGACGGTCCCCGATCTGCTCGCTCTGCAGACCGAGAGCTTCGACTGGCTCGTGGGCAACGATGCGTGGAAGGCGCGAGTCACCGAGGCCAAGGCCGCCGGCAACGACTCGGTGCCCGAGACCACCGGCCTCGATGAGATCTTCGAAGAGATCTCGCCCATCGAAGACCTCGGCGAGACCATGCAGCTCTCGTTCACGGCTCCCGAGCTCGAAGAGCCCAAGTACTCCATCGAGGAGTGCAAGGAGCGCGGCAAGACCTTCGCCGCGCCCCTCTACGTGAACGCCGAGTTCATGAACCACATGACCGGTGAGATCAAGACCCAGACCGTGTTCATGGGCGACTTCCCGCTCATGACCGAGAAGGGCACCTTCATCATCAACGGAACCGAGCGCGTCGTCGTGTCGCAGCTGGTCCGTTCGCCGGGTGTCTACTTCGAGCGCCAGCAGGAGAAGACCTCCGACACCGACATCTACTCGGCGCGCATCATCCCGAGCCGCGGTGCCTGGCTCGAGTTCGAGATCGACAAGCGCGACCAGGTGGGCGTGCGCATCGACCGCAAGCGCAAGCAGTCGGTCACCGTGTTCCTCAAGGCGCTCGGCCTGACCAGCGAGGAGATCCTCGAGAAGTTCGCCGGCTACGAGTCGATCGCGGGCACCCTGGAGAAGGATGCGATCCTCACCAAGGAGGACGCCCTCAAGGACATCTACCGCAAGCTGCGCCCGGGCGAGCAGGTCGCCGCCGAGGCCGCGCGTGCGCTGCTCGACAACTTCTACTTCAACCCGAAGCGCTACGACCTGGCCAAGGTGGGTCGCTACAAGATCAACCGCAAGCTCGGGATCGACGCCAGCCTGAAAGACTCGGTCCTCTCGATCGACGACATCATCGGAACGATCAAGTACCTGGTTGCGCTGCACGCGCGCCAGACCACGCTTCCGGGCATCCGCGACGGCAAGAAGATCGAGCTGCGCCTCGACGTGGACGACATCGACCACTTCGGCAACCGCCGCATCCGCGCGGTCGGCGAGCTCATCCAGAACCAGGTGCGCACCGGTCTCAGCCGCATGGAGCGCGTCGTTCGCGAGCGCATGACCACGCAGGACATCGAGGCGATCACCCCGCAGACCCTGATCAACGTGCGCCCCGTCGTCGCCGCGATCAAGGAGTTCTTCGGCACCTCGCAGCTCTCGCAGTTCATGGACCAGAACAACCCGCTCGCGGGCCTGACCCACAAGCGCCGCCTGAGCGCGCTCGGCCCTGGTGGTCTGAGCCGCGAGCGCGCCGGCGTCGAGGTGCGCGACGTGCACCCCTCGCACTACGGCCGCATGTGCCCGATCGAGACCCCGGAGGGCCCGAACATCGGCCTGATCGGATCGCTCGCCTCGTTCGCGCGGATCAACTCGTTCGGCTTCATCGAGACGCCGTACCGCCGGGTCACCAACGGCAAGGTCACCGACAAGATCGACTACCTCACCGCGAGTGAAGAAGACGACTTCGTCGTGGCTCAGGCCAACGCGCCGCTGACCGCCGACTCGCACTTCGCCGAGCCCAAGGTGCTGGTGCGCCGCAAGGGCGAGGAGGTCGACCTGGTCGACTCCGGCGAGGTCGACTACATGGATGTCTCGCCGCGCCAGATGGTGTCGGTTGCGACCTCGCTCATCCCGTTCCTCGAGCACGACGACGCGAACCGCGCCCTGATGGGTGCGAACATGCAGCGTCAGGCCGTCCCGCTGCTGCGCAGCGAGTCGCCGCTCGTCGGGACCGGCATGGAGGGCTACGCGGCCATCGACGCCGGTGACGTGATCACGGCCGACAAGGCGGGCGTGGTGCTCGAGGTCTCGGCCGACGTGGTCACCATCCAGCTCGACGAGGGTGGAACGCAGGACTACTTCCTGCGCAAGTTCGACCGGTCGAACCAGGGCACCTCGTACAACAACCGCGTGATCGTGAACGCGGGCGACCGGGTCGAGGCCGGCCAGGTCATCGCCGACGGTCCTGCGACCGAGAACGGCGAGCTCGCGCTCGGCAAGAACCTGCTCGTGGCGTTCATGCCCTGGGAGGGTCACAACTTCGAAGACGCGATCATCCTCAGCCAGAACCTCGTGAAAGACGACGTGCTGTCGTCGATCCACATCGAGGAGTACGAGGTGGATGCCCGCGACACGAAGCTCGGCAAGGAGGAGATCACCCGTGACCTCCCCAACGTCAGCCCCGACCTGCTGGCCGACCTCGACGAGCGCGGCATCATCCGGATCGGTGCCGAGGTGCGCCCCGGCGACATCCTGGTCGGCAAGGTCACGCCGAAGGGCGAGACCGAGCTGAGCGCCGAGGAGCGCCTGCTGCGCGCCATCTTCAACGAGAAGAGCCGCGAGGTGCGCGACACCTCGCTCAAGGTTCCCCACGGTGAAGAGGGCACCATCATCGGCGTCAAGGTGTTCGACGCGCAAGATGGCGACGACGAGCTCGGCTCGGGCGTCAACCAGCGCGTCGTGGTGTTCATCGCCCAGAAGCGCAAGATCACCGAGGGCGACAAGCTCGCAGGACGCCACGGCAACAAGGGCGTCATCTCGAAGATCCTGCCGGTCGAAGACATGCCGTTCCTCGCGGACGGCACGCCGGTGGACATCATCCTGAACCCGTTGGGCATCCCGGGCCGCATGAACTTCGGCCAGGTGCTCGAGACCCACCTCGGATGGATCGCGAAGCAGGGCTGGGAGGTGCAGGGCTCGCCCAAGTGGGCATCGCACCTGCCTGCCGAGGCTCATAAGGCGGCCCCGGGCACCAAGGTCGCGACCCCGGTGTTCGACGGCGCCTTCGAGGACGAGATCGCGGGTCTGCTCGACTCGACGATCCCGAACCGCGACGGCGAACGCCTGATCGACTCCACGGGCAAGACGATGCTGTTCGACGGCCGCTCCGGCGAGCCGTACCCGGCACCCGTCTCGGTCGGCTACATGTACATCCTGAAGCTGCACCACCTGGTCGACGACAAGATCCACGCACGCTCGACCGGCCCGTACTCGATGATCACCCAGCAGCCCCTCGGCGGAAAGGCGCAGTTCGGTGGACAGCGCTTCGGCGAGATGGAGGTCTGGGCCCTCGAGGCCTACGGTGCCGCCTACGCGTTGCAGGAGCTTCTGACCATCAAGTCGGATGACATCCTCGGCCGCGTCAAGGTGTACGAGGCGATCGTCAAGGGCGAGAACATCCAGGAGCCCGGGATCCCCGAGAGCTTCAAGGTGCTCATCAAAGAGATGCAGTCGCTGTGCCTGAACGTCGAGGTGCTCGCGGCCGACGGGTCCGCCATCAGCCTGAAGGACACGGACGACGAGGTCTTCCGTGCCGCTGAGGAGCTGGGCATCAACATCTCCACCCGCTTCGAGTCGTCGTCCATCGACGACATCTGAGCCGGGCCCTTCCCAACTTCCTAAGAACTAGCGAAAGAGAACACGACACGTGATCGACGCAACAACGTTCGACCAGCTTCGGATCGGCCTGGCCACCAGCGCGGACATCCGCGCCTGGAGCTACGGCGAGGTCAAGAAGCCCGAAACGATCAACTACCGCACCCTGAAGCCCGAGAAGGATGGCCTGTTCGGCGAGCAGATCTTCGGACCCTCGCGCGACTGGGAGTGCTCGTGCGGCAAGTACAAGCGCGTGCGCTTCAAGGGCATCGTCTGCGAGCGCTGCGGCGTGGAGGTCACCAAGAGCTCCGTCCGTCGCGAGCGCATGGGCCACATCGAGCTCGCTGCCCCGGTGACGCACATCTGGTACTTCAAGGGTGTTCCGTCGCGTCTGGGCTACCTGCTCGACATGGCGCCGAAGGACCTTGAGAAGGTCATCTACTTCGCCGCCTACATGGTCATCTCGGTGGATGAGGACGGCCGTCACAACGACCTGCCCGGCCTCGAGAACGAGGTGAACCTCGAGATCAAGCAGCTCGAGCAGCAGCGCGACTCGCAGATCGCCACCCGCCTGCAGGCGCTGGAGACCGACCTGGCCGCCCTGGAGGACGAGGGCGCCAAGAGCGACCAGAAGCGCAAGGTGAAGGATGCCGCCGAGAAGGAGATGGGTCAGGTCCGCAAGTCGTTCGACGAGCAGATCGCCCAACTGCAGCGGGTCTGGGAGGACTTCCGCACGCTGAAGGTCGGAGACCTGAAGCCCGAGGACTCGGTGTTCCACGAGCTGCAGGACCGCTACGGACTGTACTTCGAGGCCTACATGGGTGCCGAGAGCATCCAGAAGCGCCTGGAGGCCTTCGACCTGGCCGCCGAGAGCGAGCTCCTGCACGAGCAGATCGCCACCGGCAAGGGCCAGAAGAAGATCCGCGCGATCAAGCGCCTGCGCGTCGTCAACTCCTTCCTGCAGACCGGCAACTCGCCGGCTGCGATGGTGCTCGACGTCGTTCCGGTGATCCCGCCGGAGCTGCGCCCGATGGTCCAGCTCGACGGTGGCCGCTTCGCGACCTCCGACCTGAACGACCTGTACCGCCGCGTGATCAACCGCAACAACCGGCTGCGCCGTCTGCTCGACCTCGGGGCTCCCGAGATCATCGTGAACAACGAGAAGCGGATGCTGCAGGAGGCGGTGGACGCGCTGTTCGACAACGGCCGCCGCGGCCGTCCCGTCACGGGCACCGGCAACCGCGCGCTCAAGTCGCTGAGCGACATGCTCAAGGGCAAGCAGGGCCGGTTCCGCCAGAACCTGCTCGGCAAGCGCGTCGACTACTCGGGCCGTTCGGTCATCATCGTCGGACCCCAGCTCAAGCTGCACCAGTGCGGTCTGCCCAAGCAGATGGCGCTCGAGCTGTTCAAGCCGTTCGTGATCAAGCGCCTGATCGACCTGAGCCACGCGCAGAACATCAAGAGCGCCAAGCGCATGGTCGAGCGTTCGCGCCCGCAGGTCTGGGACGTGCTCGAGGAGATCATCCGCGAGCGCCCGGTTCTGCTGAACCGCGCGCCCACGCTGCACCGTCTCGGCATCCAGGCCTTCGAACCTCAGCTCGTCGAGGGCAAGGCCATCCAGCTGCATCCGCTCGTCTGCGCCGCGTTCAACGCGGACTTCGACGGCGACCAGATGGCTGTGCACCTGCCGCTGTCGGTCGAGGCGCAGGCCGAGGCCCGCATCCTGATGCTCGCCAGCAACAACATCCTGAAGCCGTCGGACGGCCGTCCGGTGACCCTGCCCACGCAGGACATGATCATCGGCCTGCACCACCTGACGACCATCAAGGAGGGTGCTGTCGGCGAGGGCCGTGCGTTCTCGTCGATCGCCGAGGCGATCCTGGCGAAAGACCAGGGAACGCTCGACCTCAACGCGGTCGTGCGCATCCGGCTCGAGAACGTCTACTTCGGCGAGGATGTCGCACCCGAGGGATTCGTGCAGGGCTCGACCGCCCTCGTCACGACCTCGCTCGGCCGCGCGCTCTTCAACGAGACGCTCCCGGTGGACTACCCGTACGTCGAGGCGGTCGCCGACAAGGGCAAGATGAGCTCGATCGTCAACGACCTCGCCGAGCGCTACCCCAAGGTGGAAGTGGCCGCGGCGCTCGACCGGATCAAGGACGCCGGCTTCTACTGGGCCACCCGCTCGGGAGTCACGGTCGCGCTCAGCGACATCCTGACCCCGAAGGACAAGCCCGAGATCGTGGCCAAGCACGAGAAGCGCGCCGCCAAGGTGCAGGGCGAGTTCGACAAGGGTCTGATCGACGACGCCTCGCGCCGCCGTGAGCTCATCGACATCTGGACGGAGGCCACCAACGAGGTCGCCGCCTCGATGCAGGCGAACTTCCCGAAGGACAACAACATCTATCGGATGGTGTCGTCCGGCGCTCGAGGCAACTGGCTGCAGGTGCGCAACATCGCCGGCATCCGGGGCCTGGTGTCGAACCCGAAGGGTGAGACCATCCCGCGTCCGATCATCTCCTCGTACCGCGAGGGCCTGTCGGTGGCCGAGTACTTCATCGCCACCCACGGCGCCCGCAAGGGTCTGGCTGACACCGCGCTGCGCACGGCCGACTCTGGCTACCTGACGCGTCGACTCGTCGACGTCTCGCAGGACGTCATCATCCGTGAAGACGACTGCGGCACGACCAAGGGGCTCGAGCTGCGGATCGCCGCCAAGCTCAGCGACGGCACGCTGGTTCGCGACGAGAACGTCGAGAACTCGGTGTACGCCCGCAGCCTGGCCGAAGACGCCGTCGACGCCAAGGGCAAGGTCGTGGCCGAGGCCGGCAGCGATGTCGGCGACGTGCTGATCGACAAGCTGATCACCGCCGGGGTCGAGACCGTCAAGGTCCGCTCGGTGCTGACCTGCGAGTCGGCGGTCGGCGTCTGCGCCGCCTGCTACGGACGGTCGCTTGCGACCGGCAAGCTCGTGGACATCGGCGAGGCCGTCGGCATCATCGCGGCCCAGTCGATCGGCGAGCCCGGCACCCAGCTCACCATGCGCACCTTCCACTTCGGTGGTTCGGCATCGGCCGACGACATCACGCAGGGTCTGCCCCGCGTGACGGAGCTGTTCGAAGCCCGCACCCCGAAGGGCGCGAGCCCGATCGCCGAGGCGGCCGGACGCGTGACCATCGAAGACACCGACCGCTCCCGCCGCGTCGTGCTCACGCCCGACAACGGCGACGAGCCGCACGTCTACCCGGTGCTCAAGCGCGCCACCCTCCTCATCGAGGACGGGCAGCACGTCGAGCTCGGCCAGCAGTTCGTGGTCGGCAACCTCGACCCGAAGGAGGTGCTGCGCGTGCAGGGCGTCCGCGCCGTGCAGCTGCACCTCGTCGACGGGGTGCAGGGCGTGTACCGCAGCCAGGGCGTGCCGATCCACGACAAGCACATCGAGGTCATCGTGCGGCAGATGCTGCGCAAGGTGACCGTCGTGGAGCACGGTGACACCGATCTGCTCCCGGGTGAGCTGGTCGACCGGTCGAAGTACAACGAGATCAACCGGGCGACCCTGACCGAGGGCAAGAAGACCGCGTCGGCGCGTCAGGAGGTCATGGGAATCACCAAGGCCTCGCTCGCGACCGAGTCGTGGCTGTCGGCCGCGTCCTTCCAGGAGACGACCCGCGTGCTCACGCAGGCCGCCATGGAGGGCAAGTCCGACCCGCTCGTCGGCCTCAAGGAGAACGTGATCATCGGCCAGCTCATCCCGGCCGGTACCGGACTCAGCAAGTACCGCAACGTGAACGTCGACGCGACCGAGGAGGCGAAGGCGGAGCGCTATCCGAACCGCATCTTCACCGACGACTCGGTGTTCAGCGAGTCCGACCTGAGCTTCGTCGATTTCGACAGCTTCAGCTCGGACGACTTCACGCCCGGTACCTACAATTAGTTCGACCTCGGTGATCGAGTAGGCCGAAGGCCGTCTCGAGATCCCGCGAAGGCCCCCACCGGTTCGCCGGCGGGGGCCTTCGTCGTCCCCCGCACCTTCGCTAGGCTGTCAGCCACCATCGAAGGAGCTGCTATGAGCGACGAGACCCCCGCCCCGAAGTCCCGCAAGGCCCCGAAGACGGAGGCCGCAGACACTTCCGTCGAGACGGTCGCTCCCGCGGATGCCCCCAGCGCAGCGCCAGACGAGAGCGCGCGGAGCGCGCACTCCGAGCCCGCGTCGACACCCGCCGCCGAGGCCGTTCCTGCCACGGCCACCGGTGAGGTCGCTCCCGCGGAGCCCGGTGTCGCCGGCCAGCAGGTGGTCTACGTGCAGGCGCCGCTTCCGCCGCGGGTTCGTGGCAACCGGGTCGTCGGGGTGCTGCTGGCGCTGGTCGGGACGGTGGTCTTCGCCGCGGTCTACGCTGCCGCGGCCGCGATCCCGCTGGCCATCCGGTTCAGTGGCGCCGGCTTCAGCCCGGCGTTCTCGGCGTTCGTGCAGAACTCGATCTTCTGGATCCCGATCATGATGTTCGCCCTCGGGTTCATCGTGGTGACCGTGATCCTCAACCGGGCCGGTTGGTGGGCGCACGTGATCGGCAGCCTGGTGGTGGCCGTCTTCGTCTACTTCACCTCGATCGGCTTGCTGCTGCTGGTGGGCAACGTGTTCGGAATGACTCCGGCTCACGCGAACTCCGCATTCGGCGCGCTCGCGACGAATCCCCTGATGATCGCCGCAGCCCTGGTCGCCCGAGAGGTCTCGATCTGGATCGGCCTCGCGATCGCGGCTCGGGGCCGACGGGTCAAGGCGCGCAACCTCGAGACCCGCACGGCGTGGGATCGCGAACAGGAGGAGAAGCGGGCCGAGTACGAGGGAACGGGCACCGCGCCCGCCGCCTAGCGCACGCTCCGCCGCGCTATCCCCCGATTGCGGGGCTGCCTGCATTCACTGATCGCACATAGCCTGGCACTCTCAGGGATCGCATATCCGCGGCGATACCCGAGACCGTGCTGAGAACCGGGGGGAACTCAGCGCGTCCGGCGACACCGAGGGGGGTGCCCGTGGCCTCCCTATCCGAGATCTTGATCATTCGCGGCCTCATGCCGATCACCAGCATGGACCAGGTCACCGGCGACCCGGTGCGCGACGACGCGCATGTGGCCGAGCTCGTCGAGGGCGGCGTCGTCAGCGAGAGCCAGGTCGCCTCGGCCCGTGCCGCGCAGCTCGGACTGCCGTTCGTGGATCTCACCGACTACCCGATCGACCAGTCCGCGGTCTCTCTCGTCCCGGTCGCGCTGCTGCGCCGCCACGAGGTGCTGCCGATCGGACGCGACGGCGACCGACTGCTTCTCGCGATGGCCGACCCGCGCGACGTTCTCGCGCTCGACGACATCCGAGCCGCGGTGAGGATGCAGGTCCGTCCGGTCGTGGCCGAGCGCAGCGACCTGATGGCTGCGCTTGACCGGTTCGTGCGCTCGGACAGCGAACTCAGCGAGCTCACCGTCGCGATGGTGGAGGAGAACACCTCCAGCGACCTGGTCCCGGTCACCGACCAGGCGGAAGACGATGCGCCCATCGTGCGCTTCGTCAATCTGCTGATCAGCCAGGCCATCCAGGACCACGCCTCAGACATCCACATCGAGCCGGGTGAGCGGCAGCTCGACGTGCGGTACCGCATCGACGGCGTGCTGCACGAGATGCAGAGCGCCCCCAAGAGCATTCAGAACGGCGTGATCTCGCGCCTCAAGATCATGAGCGACATCGACATCGCCGAGCGGCGCAAGCCGCAGGACGGCCGCATGTCGGTCGTGCACGGCGGCAACCGGATCGACCTGCGCGTCGCGACCCTGCCGACGGTGCACGGCGAGAAGGTCGTCATGCGAATCCTCGACAACACGGCGTCGACGCGTGACATCAGCGACCTGAACATGCTCGAGCACAACATGCGGATGTTCGAGACCTCGTACAAGAAGCCGCACGGCATGATCCTGGTGACCGGCCCGACCGGTTCGGGCAAGTCGACCACCCTGTACACGACCCTGCAGACCGTGGCCAAGCGCGAGATCAACGTGATCACCGTCGAAGACCCGGTGGAGACCCGGATGGCGGGCATCAACCAGGTGCAGGTCAACCCGAAGGCGGGCCTCACCTTCGCCAGCGCGCTCCGCTCGATCCTGCGATCCGACCCCGACGTCGTGCTCATCGGTGAGATCCGCGACCAGGAGACCGCGCAGATCGCCATCGAGGCGTCGCTGACCGGCCACCTCGTGCTCTCGACCCTGCACACCAACTCGGCGCCCGCTGCCATCACCCGTCTCACCGAGATGGACATCGAGCCCTTCCTGGTCGGCTCCTCCCTCGACTCGGTGGTCGCCCAGCGTCTCGCCCGCCGGTTGTGCGACCGCTGCAAGGAGGGCTACCAGCACGACGCCAACGACCTGATGCGCCTGGAATTCCCGATGGCTCCCAACGGCGGCGTTCCGCTGCTGTTCCGGCCGGTCGGGTGCGTCGCCTGCAGCAACACCGGATATCGCGGCCGCATGGCTCTGCACGAGGTCATGGTCGTCAATGAGGAGATCGAGCGGCTGGCCGTCGCCCGCGCCTCGAACGCAGAACTGACGCGCGCCGCGATCAACGCCGGCATGCTGACGCTCCGGCAGGACGGATGGGCGAAGGTCGCCCTGGGCTACACCTCGATCGAAGAAGTCCTGCGCGTCGTCGCATGACGCACAGACCACCGAACAGAAAGCACCAGGGGGAACGATGAGCGCCAACAAGCCGGTCTGGGAGATCCCCATCTCCTCCGACGACGAGATCGCCCGTCTGGCCGCCGCGGCCGCCAGCGGCGTGCCCGCCACACCGCCGCCCGCCGCGCCGGCGCCTCCGGCCTACGAGTTGCCGGTCGAGGCCGGGGCTCCGGTCGCCGCGCCCGCGGCCGCGCCTGGTCCGCGGCTAGGCCAAGAGTCGTGGCCGCCGCCCGGGCAGCCGCCGGTCCCGCCTGCTCAAGCCTCCGTCCCGGTGGCCGCAGCGCCCGCGGCGCCTCCCGTCATCGAGGTGACGGCCGTCTCGCAGCCGGCGCAGCCGGTCGCCGCTCCGCCGCAGCCGCCGGCCGCGGCACCGCTGGCGCCCGCGCTGCCGGGTATCGACTCGATGCCGCAACCCGGCAACGCCGCGCCGCCGGCCCCGGTCGTCGACGCCACCGAGCTGGGCCCGCTGAGCCCCGAGTACCGCAACGCGGATCCGGATGTCATCGCCGCCCTGCAGCAGGTGCTGTTCACCGGCGCCTCCGACCTGCACATCACCGCCAACGCCGCGCCCATGCTGCGCGTCGACGGCGGCCTCAGCCCGGTCGCCGGCGCGTCGGTGTGGAACGCCGAGAAGGTGCGCGCGGCGCTCGTCTCGCTCCTCAGTGCCGACCAGTTGGCGCGCTTCGAGGAGCACCTCGAACTCGACCTGGCTTACACGCTGTCGGCCAGCGCCCGCTTCCGCGTCAACATGTATCAGCAGCGCGGCGCGATCGGTGCGGCCTTCCGTCTCATCCCGACCACGATCAAGACGCTCGAGCAGCTCGGCGTGCCCGAGTCGGTCGGACGCTTCGCCACCCTGCCGCGCGGCCTGGTGCTCGTGACCGGCCCGACCGGTTCCGGTAAGTCGACGACGCTGGCCGCCCTCATCGACCTGGTCAACCGCACCCGCGCCGACCACATCGTGACGGTCGAAGACCCGATCGAGTTCATGCACGGCAACAAGCGCTCGCTGGTCAACCAGCGCGAGGTCGGTCACGACACGCACAGCTTCGGCGCCGCACTCAAGCATGTGCTGCGGCAAGACCCCGACGTCATCCTGGTCGGCGAAATGCGAGACCTCGAGACCATCTCGGTCGCGCTCACTGCAGCCGAGACCGGCCACCTGGTGTTCGCCACGCTGCACACGCAGTCCGCGGCATCCACCATTGACCGTGTCATCGACGTCTACCCGCCGCACCAGCAGGACCAGGTGCGAACCCAGCTCAGTGCCACGCTGCAGGGGGTGGTCAGCCAGACCCTGGTGAAGAAGGCGCAGGGCAACGGCCGAGTCGTCGCTACCGAGGTGCTCGTCACGACGCCGGCCATCTCGAACCTGGTGCGCGAGGGCAAGAGCTACCAGATCACCTCCGCCATGCAGGCGGGCCGCGAGCTCGGCATGCACACCATGGATCAGCACCTGGCCGAGCTCGTCGATGAGGGCAGGATCACCCGCGACGCCGCCTTCGAGAAGGCGCACGATCCCGAAACCCTCACTCGCCTCATCCAGCGCTCCGCGCCGGTTCAACAGGCCATCACATTCAACGACGAGGCCATGTACGCCTCAGCAGAGAAGGGACGCCGCTGATGTCGATGGCGGTCAAGAGCTGGAACTACACCAGCCGCAACAAGTCGGGCAAGGTCGTCAAGGGCAAGCTCGAGGCTCCCAGCGAGTCGGCGGTGCTCGGCAAGCTCCAGAGCATGGGGCTGTCCCCGCTGTCGGTCGAAGAGGGCAGGGCGGGCAGCGGCCTCAACATGGAGATCAGCCTGTCGGGCTTCGAGAAGGGCGTCGACCTCAAGTCGCTCGCGATCTCGAGCCGGCAGCTGGCGACCATGATCAGTGCGGGTCTTCCGCTGCTGAAGGCACTGCACATCCTGGCGGAGCAGACCGACAACAAGAAGCTCAAGACGATCCTGAGCCAGGTGGCGAGCGACGTCGAGATCGGCGGGTCGTTCTCCGATTCGCTGGCCAAGCATCCGATCGACTTCCCGCCGCTGATGATCAGCATGATCCGAGCGGGCGAGACCGGCGGATTCCTCGAGGGCGCGCTCGACGCGCTCGCGGTGAACTTCGAGAAGGACGCCAAGCTGCGGTCGACGATCAAGTCCGCGATGACCTACCCGGTGATGGTGCTCTGCCTGTCGTTGGTCGCGGTGGTCATCATGCTGACCTTCATCGTGCCGATCTTCAAGACGATGTTCGAGGGGCTGGGGAGTCACCTGCCCCTGCCGACGCAGATGCTGGTGACGCTCTCCCAGAACATGTTCTGGGTCGTGCCCCTTCTGGTCGTGCTGCTCGTGGTCGGTGCCGTGTGGTGGAAGCGCAACAAGAACACCGAGGCCGTGCGCAAGGTCATCGACCCGATGAAGCTCAAGGCGCCGGTGTTCGGCGGTTTGGCGCGCAAGATCGCGGTCGCGCGCTTCACCCGTAACTTCGCGAACATGATCGGCGCCGGCGTTCCGATCCTGCAAGCTCTGAGCGTCATCGGCGCGACCTCCGGCAACTACGTGATCGAGCAGGCCACCAAGCGCGTCGCCGAGTCGGTGCGCAACGGGCAGTCGCTGTCGAAGCCGCTCGCCGACGAATCGGTGTTCCCGCCGATGGTGGTGCAGATGATGGCGGTCGGTGAAGACGCCGGCTCGCTCGAGATCATGCTCACCAAGATCGCCGACTTCTACGACGACGAGGTGCAGGCCATGACCGAGGCGCTCACCTCGCTGATCGAGCCGCTGCTGATCGCGTTCCTGGGCGTCGTCATCGGCGGCATGGTCGTCGCGCTGTACATGCCCATCTTCAGCATCGCGACGGCGGTCAACGGCAGCTGAGACAGGGAGAACGGCACCGCCGCGCACCCGCCGGCGCGCCATTTTGTCACCCGAAAAGACGCGGGCGTCCTCCTTATTGTTGACACTCCGATTGGGGTCCTGATCTGGGGTTTTGACCCCCGGACGCGGGATTCACGGCCGGCCCTGCAGGTCATACGTTGAGCCCTGTCGGGTCACCGCCGTAGGGGGGGACGGCTCGATTCCCATTCACACGACAAGAACGGAATCACGCACATGATCACCCGCATCTCGAAGGCACTCGCGGCTCGCCGCGAGGCCCTGGCCGAGGGGGAGAAGGGCTTCACGCTCATCGAGCTCCTCGTCGTCGTCATCATCATCGGCATCCTCGCCG
>Ga0070659_100000347_pt1 | contig 35342 bp, 28 predicted proteins | sample KBSC23metaG_FD_64666 | JGI IMG/M metagenome (GOLD analysis project Ga0070659, IMG submission 64666) | Corn rhizosphere microbial communities from Kellogg Biological Station, Michigan, USA - KBS C2-3 metaG | ecosystem: Host-associated > Plants > Roots > Rhizosphere > Soil ... | reverse complement strand
AGGCAAAGTGCACCAAATTCTATATATTTTCTTGCTTTAGCCACTTTATAACTTCGACAGGACCGAGACTATAAGAGGGGACTTACTTGACTTCTCATTTACCAAACCACAACATGTTGGGCCGGTGGCAAAGGCTACTACAGGACTCTTAAGAGAGCAAGAATGGTAATCGACAATACTTGTAAGGCTGAATGGACGTTGACTAAGTTTGCGATTAAGCATAGTTTGCGCGGAACTTTAGTTTCGGACCTGTCGTAATCCGCTCATGACAAGGGTTAGCCGCCTTGCTGGATTTCAAAGTACAGGTACCCGGAGAAAATAACGTGGGGGCTGTAAAAGCTTTGGCAGTAAGCGAAGGAGCTGAGCTGGTTCGCAGGTGTCGGGCGGGCGATGGCGCGGCGTGGGAGGAGATTGTCCAGAACTATTCCCGGCGTATCTATAACCTCGCCTACCGATTCACTTCTCGGTCCGACACCGCCGAAGACTTGACCCAAGAGGTTTTTGTAAGGGTTTACCGTTCGCTGGATCAGTATGATCCCAAGCAGGGTGATCTCCAAAATTGGCTGATGCGCTTGGCGCGCAATTTGATCATTGACGATTACCGAAAGCGTCAACGAACGCCACACGACAATCACGCCGATGATTTAGCCGATCACAGCTATCACCTGCACAGCCGTTCCAATACTGTGCAACAGGAAATGGAACGACGTGAGTTAGGGGTGCAAGTACAAGCTGGCATCGATAAGCTCTCTCCAGATCTCAGGACATGTGTAATCTTGAGAGACATTGAAGAGCTCAGTTACCAGGAGATAGTTGACCTTCTCAAGATTCCGGAGGGCACAGTTAAGTCTCGCATTAATCGCGGCCGGATTGAGTTGGCAAAGATTTTACGACGAATGAAAGTAGTTGCGATGGGTGAGGCTTAAAAAAGAAGAACACTGACCTTTTCAGCGCGGGCAGGCAACGTCAAGAGTCGGTGGATCAAGTGGGGCAGGAAGCGACAACAAATGCTGTGTGTTGATTTTGAATCTCAACTGACTGATTACCTCGAAGGGGTGATTGGACCAGAAACAAATCGCCTTATGGCGGAACACGCCATGAAATGTCCGGTGTGTCACGAGACACTGTCAGCTGTTAAGAGCACACTTGATGCTTGTCTAGTAGCTACAGTGCCATCGCCTTCAAAAGATCTTGAAGCTCGTATCCTGCAAAGGACTGTTCCTGAAACAGCGATGAGCTGCGAAGATTTCGAAGAGTCTTTAACCGATTTCCTCGACGGCTTTTTGCCGGCAAATCTCTACCATCGGTGGGAACGACATGCAGCTCTGTGTGATCGGTGCACTGAACTACCCGGCGAAGTTGTCCGATCAATTGGTGCCTGTTACACCTACATTAGCGAAGAGATGCCTGTCCCCGCTGGATTGAATGAAAGAATACTTAAGGCAACGCTTGGCACCGATACCGCCCATGAAATAAGGGCGCCCTGGACATCGAGAGCTGCATCAAGATTGAGACTCTGGCTTGATCCGATAGTGTCGCCCCAACTTGCGACGGTCGCGACGATGCTGCTAGTTGCGATTCTGGTTTTGACAAACACGGTTTCCGCTGATGGTTCGATTGGCGGAATTTACAACGCAAGCCTCGAGCTCGCGGAACGAACAACTGGAAGTGCCACGGTGAACCAGATCTCAGACGAGCTGAAATTGGAACAAGAAGCAGCGCCGGCTCCCCAACAAAAACCTGCTGAGCAACAAAAGGATCAGAGTAAAACGGGCGCCAACCAACATGGTGGCCAGAATAATCGCTGAGGAAGACTTACACGATGATGTATTGCAGTTATCACGCTAAGAATCCTGCAGTGGTGCAGTGCAATCAGTGTGCGCGATGGTTGTGCCCCGCCTGTGATCACCGTGTGCGCGGGTTTCCATTTTGTCAGGATTGCATCGTGACTGGAGTAGAGCTTCTGCGTCACCAGTCTCAATCTTCCGCCTCGCAAATACTCAGAAGAAAAAGCTCACCTTTTGTAGCTACCCTGCTTTCATTTGTTCCTGGACTCGGCGCCGCCTATAACGGCCAAACATCAAAAGCAATAGTGCATTTTGCAATCTTCGCGAGCTTCTTTCAGATGGCGGTGATCACGCAGGGCGTTCATTTCTTTGTTCTCGGCGTCCTGGGAACATGGCTATTTGCCGCTGTAGATGCCTGCCGAACCGCTCAACTAATGCGAGCGGGATTGTCGCCTGATGCTGAAGATGATGTGATTGCGCGACGACTGTATGGCAATCCGTTCGCTTGGGGCACAACCCTCATTATCATTGGCACGCTTTTTCTTTTGCACACACTTTTACGAGTAACGCTTCCAATTAAGGAACTCTTACCTGTCGCTCTGGTGGCCCTGGGTGCTTACATGCTTTTCGACTACTTACGTCGCGGCAAATCATCCGATCGCGTTGTTCGTTTTGACTCTCGCCGTCCTCCACCGTCAGTCGTCGGCACGCGTCCTGTTGATACGGCTCCCTTCAAGACTGGCGAAACTACACAATTTTCTCGCAGAGACGTTACGCCTCTTCCGTTTGAACGAAGATCGTGAGATTGTATCTGCAAGTCTTAGAACAGAGGTTTTTCTATGCTTGGAATGATTAAAGTTTTTGGAAGGCTCGGAAGCGTCATCGCACTCATTTTGCTGGTCGTCGCTTTGCTAAAACAATTGATTGCTTTAGTCGGCTTCCTCTTGATGGCCGTGAAGATCGCAATCGTCGTGATTTTTGTGGCGGTACTTGTTCTCATTCTGCTGTCCATTTTTCGGGATCGAGCACGCAGAAAACGAGACTTTACCGAGGTTTAAGCCCAATTCCAATCTAGTTGAAGGGGCTCTTCTTGCAGGAAGAGCCTTTTTTAATTCCATCTTTCTTCTAATTCGCTGGCAAAGTTGCAACGTTCGTTGGCACTGTGATAGGGTCAGCCGTCTTTTGCAGAACCGGCCGGATGGATTTCTCCTCGGAAAGAGCCTTGAGGTTCCAAGTCCAACCGCTGCAAATCTTCAAGCAGGAATAACTTAAAAGTCTCTTATCAACCCAAGTTTGCGCAAATCGCTATTTGGCGAATTTGTGCTTTTCGGTTGCTGAAGCAGCCTCGATGTTTTGCGCTACAGCAACAGGATACACAAGATGGCCAGAGAAGAACGATTCTATGCATTCATAATCGCCCACACTTCCCGTTCCCGGGCTCGTGTTCAACGCATTCGCATTGAGAAACGAGTCATCACAATCTTTTCCGCCATTTGCTTGATGGTCGCGCTTGGAGTCGTCTTCGGATTCTACGGTTTGACCCAACAGGCTGCTCATCTGCGAACGCAGATGGAAAATGAGCGGTTAAAAGCTGAGAATGACCGCCAGAAACAAGAGTTGGAAAAGCTCAATAATCGCGTTGAGAAAGTCGAAGACACCTCTCGCAAGCTAGCGGAAAAGTCCGGAATGTCCGAGGGAGCGGCCGTTTTCCCTGGCAGTGGTGGACCCGAACTCCCCCTGGATGAATTGGGATTCGCGGCGCTACAGTCAAAGATGAATCGACTTGAGCACGATATTAGCGCTTATGACGCTGTGATGCGCAAACGGGGCTACACGCCCTCGATTTGGCCCGTAGCGGGAACACTTGAGAGCGGGTTCGGCGGCCGGCGAAATCCATTTGGAGGCAGTGGCTACGAATTTCACTCGGGTCAGGACATCGAAGCTGCCCAAGGCACTCCTGTGATAGCCGGGGCAAGGGGCATTGTGGCGTTTGCAGGTTGGCAAAATGGATACGGTCAGTTAGTTGTGGTCGATCATGGAGGTGGCTTGACCACCCGCTACGGACACCTTTCACACATCGATGTTGCCGTAGGTCAAAATCTTGCGCGCGGCCAATTTCTTGGACGAGTTGGCTCCACAGGTCGATCGACGGGGCCTCACCTGCACTATGAAGTCCGCGTCGATAATGAGCCGGTTAACCCATTGCAATATCTGTTTAGAGGCCCGAGTTCAACCAATTAGCGCTGTAAAACAGCCAAATCGTTCAACAGGCTTCAAAACAGGCGAACGTAGGGCGGACGGAACATCTTTCTAAGTTTAGGAGTTTCTTGGCCTTAGCGTCGCTTCAATGGAACATTACCGCTTGACAGTGCCAAACGCTTTGGCTTAGTATGCGCCTCGTTTTTCGTGTTGGGCCTCAAGTATTGAGCCCCCAGCATCTCGATTCCTAGCTTTACGTTAATGAGTTTCGTTAGTACTGCCCCCGTAAGTCTGTGCATGCTGAAATAGCGCTCCCCGCGCTTTTCATCATGCATTTTTTGTTGGTTGTGTGTTTCCGTCTAGTGTCCGTTCAGGCACGACCCGGCTCACAAGCATTAACCAGATGGTAAGGAAGCTAAATGCTTTCTTCCCTGTTTTACCGAATCGTTAGGAGGATTCGTTGTTATGTCTAGAATAACCGGTAAGGTCAAGTGGTTTAATAATTCGAAGGGTTACGGTTTTATCGAGCAGCCAGGCTCTTCGGACATCTTCGTTCATTACAGCGCCATTCAGGGCGACGGCTTCAAGACTCTCGAAGAGGGTCAGGAAGTTGAGTTCGAAGTGACGCAAGGGCCAAAGGGACCACAGGCCGAAAAAGTCACGAAGATGTAATGTCTCCCCGGCTTGCTTTAGCAAAGCCACTGACTGCTTCCGGTCACGGGTCCGGGAAGCTCACACAAAAAAGGCGACCATCAGGTCGCCTTTTTTCGTTCGTATTTGCTTTGGGTGCGGCGCCGGTCAACGACCAAAACCCTCTTTATTACTCTCCGTCAGCCCGCGCGCGAAAGCTCACATGCCCACCTTCAACTGCAACCAGGAACTCTACCCGTTTACAACCGAACTTTTCTTTTAGACCATCCGCTTTTGACGCAACCAGCCGGTGAAATCTCGGAAAAGAAAAGTTTTCCACTGATTCACCGCAATTGCGCTTCGCTTCAAGTAACGACTCGTAGAGGTTCTTTACAAGCTGCACATCCCGGTGCGCGTCATCGCATATAAAAGATGAAGACGTCTCCGAGGCTTGGTGGTCTTGTTTAGCTCCAATCCTCGCCGCGGACACTGCGTCGCGCCCTTCTTCCCTGCCTTGCATTGTTCGCCGCCATAACTCACGAAATGAATTGTATCTGGAAGCCAGTGAGTTAAACCGAAACCTCTGCGCATATGTAAGAGAACGATCGTCGCCTAATCTCTTCATAATCGTCTCTACTCGACCTTTTGTATCGTAGGGGGGCCGTTTCGAAGCGCCGTTGAAGAAGATATCGAATTCGATTCTCAGCCTCCGGATGTCCTCTTCCAAACGACTAAGCTGTTCATCGGGCGTAGGTTGATTTTCTCCGACCGCGTAACGGTTTTTGGCTTGAACCTGAAGTTTTGCTCTTGAAAGTCTGTTGTTTGCCGGCAAAGGGGACCATCTCCTGACTGGAAACAATGGCGGGGCGTCGCAGGACGCGTTACTTGCAGTCTAGGAGGTTCGAAACGAGGGTGTCAACCTTTATCCATTTTCGCTAAAAATCCTAAGCTTTTGGGCCACTAAGTCGCGATTGCGGGACGGGAGCGAAACTCCCTAATAGCCCTTGGACTTTAGCTCCTCATCATCAGTTGTTGAGCATGCATGCGGTATCGCTGGTCGCACTTGGCAACCCCTATCTATTTGATTGAGATTGCTTCCGGCGATATTCTTATTCATCTTTCTAAACATCATGGACCAGAAAACACAGACGGCGGCCGCGCTCAGAAATCTACCTTCTGTAGACCGGATGCTTAATAGTCCAGAGGGATTGGAACTACAAGCGCGCATCGGTCTTAAGCGATTGACTGCCGTTACTCGGACGGCGCTTTCCGAGCTTCGGCTCAAAATGCGCCAGGAATCGGGTCTGGAAAATGGGAATAGCGCCGAATTCCTGTTATCAGAGGTATCGAAGATTATTCATGAGAAGTTGAGACTCGAAGGCGCTCTCGGAATTAAGCAGGTCATCAATGCTACCGGCGTTTTGTTACATACCAACCTCGGGCGGGCGCCTCTGTCCACTGCAGCACTCGAAGCCATCAGTCGAGAATCCGGACGATACTGTACCCTCGAATTTGACTCTAGTACCGGTTCACGGGGTAAACGGGGGATTCGCGTCGAGACTCTTCTCTGTGAATTGACCGGTGCTGAAGACGCTCTTGTCGTAAACAACTGCGCTGCAGCGGCATTACTGATCTTAAAGGTGATAGCCGGCGATGGAGAGACTTTGGTTTCACGCGGTGAACTGGTTGAAATCGGAGGGGACTTCCGCGTTCCCGATGTGATGTCGAGCTCTGGTACAAGTATGGTTGAGGTGGGCACTACGAATCGCACTCACCTCGCTGATTACGAACGCGCCATTAACCCCAACACGCGTCTGATTATGCGAGTGCATCCATCGAACTATCGCATCGTCGGATTCGCAAGTTCACCTTCGCTCAGCGAACTTGCTGAACTGGCCCACTCCAAACACTTGCCTCTTTATGAAGATGCCGGATCTGGAGCGCTACACGATCTATCAATCTATGGAATCGAAGATGAACCAAGCGTAGGAGAACTCATTCAAGCCGGAGCCGACGTTGTGTCTTTCAGCGGCGATAAACTCCTGGGCTCCGCCCAGGCTGGACTAATCGTTGGCAAAGCTCAAGTCATCGAACAACTTCGTAAACATCCACTATATCGCGCTCTTCGAAGCGACAAACTTAGACTCGCCGCACTCGAACAAACACTCGAGTCCTACAGTCGTGGAAAAGCCTTCGAAGAAATTCCTGTTTTACAGATGATTCGAGCGACGGAAGATGAGATCAAGGCCCGCACTTTAGAGGTAATGGAGAAGGTGGCAAACCCGAGTCTCACCGTCGAATTGAGGTCAGGTGATTCAGCCATTGGGGGTGGAGCAGGTCCGACGTCTACGATCAGGACTTTCCTGCTCGCGGTCTCAAATGAGTCGGTGGGAGCACAGGAAATCCTGAATAGCCTTCGAAATTCGCAACCATCAGTGATTGCCAGGATTTCAGAAGACAAAGTGCTACTTGACCTACGAACTGTTTTGAAAGATCAAGAAGAAAGTCTCATCACCGCACTAAACAATCTGCTTCAGTACGAAAAAGTCTAGATTAAACAATGCTTGGCATTGTATAATTTCGACCTGCTCGAGCTTCGAGCGCATACTCTGATCCTTCGTCAGGCAGTTCGCCTCGGACCTGACCCCAAAATCCCGCCTTGATTAGATTTAAGCCCCTAATTGCCGACTTAACTGCGGCCGGTGTTTCCATCATAGCCGCGCTGTTAACCTTCAATCTCTGGTACATCGGAGGTCTGCCTCCGCTCGCACCGCTATTCTTAAGACTCGTCTCCATTGAGAGCGGGTTTATGGTAAGTCCACAGCCAAAAGTTGCGCTCGTGGCACTCATAGTTTTTTCGGTTGCGCTGGGACTGATTGTCCATCGGCTGTCGTTTGGTAAAGCATGGCCCTTTGTCGCCGGCGCCATGCTACTGGCAAATTTCATTTGCCTGCTCGTGGCCAGGTTTTTTTCCACTGACCTTTTGCTAACCCCAATTATTGCGACTGGTCTTTTAACAATTGTGCTGATGCAAGGCTATCGACTGTGGCGACTCGATCTAAAAGTTGCACGAACGCTACTCAACTCACCCAAAGCACTTGGACAGACTGAAAGTCGCGCGGCCGCGACTCGCCTATCAAGCGGACTAAAGTTATTGACCTCCGTGCTCCCGCTAAACGAAGCGGTCGTTTTCCAGTGTCTTGAATCCAATTCGCTCAACCCAATTGCCAGGATCAAGGGTCCAGGCTATTCAGCGCAGGAAGCTCGTAACTCTGTCTGGCGAGATGGAATTCGACTCTGTGATAAAGCGATTGCGACCGGGAAACTCCTTGCAGACGTTTCGGAAGATGGTCTTTCATCAAAGATTGCTGTTCCTTTGCGAATGGAACAGGAGATTGTCGGCGTATTGCTAGTGAGAATTGCCGGACGATTTGGTGATGAAGATAAAGCACTACTGGAAGCTGTCGGATCTCAGTTTGCGCGAAATTTGAAACGTGAAGAGTTCCTGCAAAATCCTGCTCGATCACAGGCGTTCAGCTTCTTCTCACACACCGGAGGCCAGCGAAAACTTGAAGGACTCTACGTCTTGAAGGCCTTGACCACTGAACAGCGTTGTGAAGCGAACGCTTTAAGTGACATCAACGACGGAATCGCCATCGCTTATCTCGACGGCACGATCGCTCTGACCAACTCACCTCTTCTAAAGTTTGCGGATCTGACAGCGGAGGAAGCTCGTTGTCTAGACCTGTTTGGTTTACTCGATCACTTCCGGACAGACGTATTCGACGAGCCAATCATCGCTGTCAGAAGAGTGTTACAAACCGGAGTCGCTTATGAGGGTGAACTGAGGTTCGAACAGAAGAATTTGATCCTTGGAATGCGTATTTCACTTTTGCGCGACGGTGAAGACACGCAGGATGGTTTACGCGATCCGATCGGATTGGTCGTCCACCTCAAAGATCTAACGCAAATGAAAGAGTACCACAAGCTTAAGAGCGACATGATCTCACTGATGTCGCATGAACTTCGTACTCCGCTGACGAGCATCAATGGATTTGCCGAAATCTTAACAGGTGACAACACGCTGCCGGATCAGGCGCGCGAGTTTGTTGGCATCATCGCCAGCGAGTCACAACGAATGTCGCGCATGATCAATACATTTCTCGCTGTTACACAGCTAGAGCGTAAAGATAAACAGGAAGTGTTGAAGATTCCACTTCGAATGGACGAGGTTGTGCGGGACACAATCACTTCAATGCAATCGCTTGCAAAGAAAAAGCGGATTCGTTTGATCGAGCAACCGGCCCAACGAATTCCACCGGTTGCCGCCGACAAGGGTCTGATTACTCAGGCGGTCAAGAATCTAGTTAACAACGCCATCAAGTACAGTCCTGAGCGGACCACTATTACTGTGTCGACTGCGTTAGAGGCCGAAGCCGTCCGAGTCAGTGTTGAGGATCGCGGTTTTGGTATTCCATCAGAGTCTGTGGACCGGGTTTGGGAAAAGTTTTATAGGGTAGTTCGCGACGGTCAAGAGAAGGACGATGAATCGACGGGCCTAGGTTTATCTTTTGTCCGTGAAGTCGTGGAACAACATGGCGGTAGCGTCGCGGTGGACTCCGAAGTGGGCCGCGGCTCAAGGTTCAGTTTTACTCTCCCGCGACTGTAAGGACATTGGTAGTGGTTTCGTAGTCCCTCTAGTCAGATCCGATTGATAGTTCCCCGACAGTTGGAAGTGCCACAGATGCAACGCTTAGTATCTGAATGCAAAGTTGACTCGTAGTCGATCGTAATCTCTTCGCCTGGTTCAATATCTCGTAACGCAATGAACAGAATGTGATCATAGAGGATCTGCATAAACGCGTTCGGATTGCATGAGTGATTGATGTAATGAGTGCCGTTACCACCGCGACTACCATCAAGACTGAATCTATTGTTTACTTCGCAAATCCTGAGAGTCTTCCGGTGAGCTCGTCGACGCGCCTCAGCGTTCGTGATCTTCTCGCCGGCATACTCGGCAATCTTTCGCCGTCGTCGAAAATTTTGCGTGGCAAAGCATCCTTTACCGTGGATGGCGGAGCGCTTGATTATCAGGCCAGGCGCAAGTTGCAGCTTCATTGGAAATCTATCTTATAGTCGAGGTTGTTAAGACGGAGTCCAGTCTATCATTTTGCGTTGAAGCTGCGGCGAGGAACTAACTACTAGCAGGAACGGAGTCAGCGAGCTTTGGTAGAACTCTATTTAAGTTTGAAGGTGCGCGCGATGAGGTCAGTTTGATTTCGGATCCGGCTCAACTTGTCTCGCAGACCGGTGAAGCGAAGGGCATAAATCGTCCGGTTATCAGCTTGAAGATAGTAAGTACGCCCAAGCATTTGTTTACCAGTACGAGTGAACTCGTAAGAGATCGTCACACCATCTAACCGACCATTGAAGATCTCTTGTTTACCCTCGATAAAGCCGGGCAGGAATCGCAATTTCTGATCTTGATCTCGGCGAGCGAGTTCAGCCGCAGTGGTACCAGCTTCGACTACTTCCTTTCGAACAGTCAGGTAACCATCAAGCCGATCTCCATAAACGAATTCCGGGTGTTCGTGAGCTGCGTCAGGTTCCGAAATCGCTCGCCATGTTGGCGATGGAATATCGAAGGAATAATCAACTTTGTCGTGGGTCCAAACTTCCTGGGCCAAAACAACAGACGACAAGGCGACCAAAATCAGGCTCAAGGTGAGAAACACTCGCATTTGGACTATCGACTCCTTATGAACTGAGAAATCAGCGCGCCTCTAACGACGCCTTTCAAGCCATTATCAGATGCCGGCATCCGATTTGGTAGTTGTCTTTTTTCAAACTACCAGTAAAAGCGCTTCTCGCTGAATCTTGACTATGCTTTCAAGTCCCTTTTCCGCGAGGGCGAGCAAGTCATTCATCTGGCTACGACTAAAAGGTTCTCGCTCGGCGGTCCCCTGCACCTCAATAAACTTTCCATCGCCAGTGCAAACGATATTCATATCAACTTCGGCTCGCGAATCCTCATCATACTTTAGATCCAGCAACGGTGTATTGTTGACGATTCCAACACTTACTGCCGCGACTGAGTTGGAAAGGATTTGACGGCTGATCCGACCAGTTTTGATCACGCGCTTCGTCGCCAAAGCAAACGCTACGTAGGCACCTGTAATCGCTGCAGTGCGCGTTCCCCCGTCGGCCTGTAGTACGTCACAATCGATCGTAAAGGTACGCTCGCCAAACGCCTTCATATCTGAAACCGCTCGCAGACTTCTGCCGATTAGCCGTTGAATCTCGTGAGTTCGTCCTGAGGGACCACCTCGCCCGGTTTCGCGGGCTGTTCGAGTTTGAGTTGCCCGGGGCAACATCGCATACTCGGCTGTCACCCAGCCCTGCCCCGTGTTTCGAAGAAAGGGTGGAACTCGATCTTCGAGAGTGGCTGCACACGCAACCCTGGTATTGCCCATTTCTATCAGAACCGAGCCTTCTGCGTACGGTAAGAAATCAGGCGTTATCTTAATGGTCCGCAGCTCGTCTGCCGCACGCCCATCAGTCCGTTCGAAGCTCATCGTTTCCCCACACCTCTACTGCTTCCAGAATTGAAGGAGCGGAACCCAGAAACCGCTCTGCTACTTTGGCGAATCTCTGGGCCGCATCAGTTACATAAAAATGATCCAGATCATCGCCCAGGCGGCGATCGCCCTGATGGAGAATATCCAGATCATGAGAGAGACCCAGTTTTTCTAAACGCGCTACAACCTCGACAGCGGTCGCTTCCCCCGAGTCTATCAGTTTTACTTCTGGTCCAATTATGTCGGCAATGGTTTGACGCAAGATTGGATAATGAGTGCAACCGAGCACCAGCACACTGATCGACTTCGACTTCAGGTCCGCAAGATATTCAGCGGCCACAGCATGGGCGACTTCAGAATCTGCCCATCCTTCTTCGGCTAACGACACAAACAGCGGGCACGCTTGTTCGATTACATCAATTGAGGGATTGACCGCTGCGATAGCCGTGGCATAAGCACCACTCTGAACCGTTGCTTCAGTTGCGATGACACCGACCCTTTGGCTGTTTCTTATCAAACTCGCTGCAGCGCGAGCTCCTGGGCCAATGACGCCTACGACCTCTATGTTTACGGCTTTTCGAATTGCCGGCAACGCCAGAGCGGAGGCTGTATTACAAGCTACAACTAAAAGTTTAATTCCGTGTGCTTCCAGGAACTTCGCATTCTCCACCGCATAGCGCTCGACTGTAGATAGCGACTTGGTTCCATATGGCACACGGGCCGTGTCGCCCAGGTAGACGAATCGTTCGTTCGGCAACCGTTCGTGAAGCGCTCTGTAAACGGTGAGTCCGCCGACTCCACTGTCAAAGATCCCGATAGGAAGATTTCGATCCAAGGAAGCCGTTCTTTGTATCCGCCGTTACCACAAACGCGCTCGGCCTGGGGCAACCATACGATTAAGATTTTCACTAGAGCCAAACACTACGAACATATAGGTGCTGACCTCTAGCTAAGCAAAAATATCAGATACGCACACCCGAAAACCAGAAAAGAGATCGTGGTCGACTAGTTCCTCGTTCTCTTGAAAGACTGTCGTTTCAAGGTTCGCGGTGTGAACTTCGACGGTCCTGGAGTCAGGATCCACCAGCCAAACCGTTTTTTTGCGCCTAGTTCCAACCACTGCGCAGTTGTTCTTTCAACTTTCTTCTTGTGGTCACTTGGCGAGAGTACCTCCACCACCAAATCGGGGGCACCTAACCGATAACCTTTGGACCGCCGGCCCAGGCGAACGCGTCTTATAAATGCAATGTCGGGAGCGAGAACGGTATCCGGGTCGCTCCCAAGTTTGAATCCTGTTTCAGCGCCATAAAGAATGCCTAGATTATTAGCTTTAACGAACTGGCCGAGCAATATAGTGAGATTACCTATGACTGCGCCATGTTCTTCACCTGATGGAGACATTGTGAGGAGTTCTCCTTTGACCAGCTCATAACGATGCTTCCCATGAGGTAATGCGATTAACTCGTCTGCGGTCATCAAGCGAGTATTCGTAGTCATGAGGTTCACTTAACCAAAAATATCCCTAACAGAAATTCTGAATCCGCCCAGAACATCGTCGCCAGTCAGTTCGTCGTTTTCGGTCAATAACACATTTTTACCGCTCGAATTTCTGACTTCAACGGTCCGCGTTTTCGCATATACCAGCCAAACAGCACGCGTACCGAACTCGAGCCATTGCGCAGTTTTCTTTTCTACTTTTGGTTTGCTCTCACTCGGAGAAATCACTTCAACCGCTAAATCGGGTGGGATCTCTAGATAAGTAGATGGAATGGTTTCGAGTCGGCCTTTGCGTATGAAGCTTATATCTGCTGCTAGTACCGTGTCTGGGTTCCTTTCGAGGATGAATCCCGTTTCAGCACCAAAAACAATACCGAGTTTGTTAGCTAGTACAAAAGTAGCAAGAGGGGCGGTGAGATAAACTGTCACTGCACCGTGTTGCCCACCTGATGGAGACATCGTGAGGAGTTCTCCTTTAACGAGTTCATAACGGTGCTGCCCCCGCGGCAGTCTAATCAGTTCTTCAGCCGTCATGAGATGAGTCGTTGTGCTCATTTGGTATTCCTGAGTAGTTGTGAGGCCCACGTCCAAGATCTCAAGTTTGAGACCGAAAATTCTTATGGTGGAGGCGCCGAGAATTGAACTCGGATCCAAAAACCAACGCCGAAGGACTCTACATGCTTATTCGCTTCTCTTTCTTATCTCAATTGCTCGAGATAAAAATTCGCTCGATGTCGAGTCAGTGAAGCGACAAGACCTCAACACGAGCTAGCCCGACTTTAGTCTTGCCCATGCTCACGGACCGAAAGCATAGGCCAGCTCATCTGAGTGACATCTCCCTCCGCGCGCATGAGCAACTTGCGGTGAGACGCTCGGTGCTTAATTAGGCAGCGAGAGCCAATTCATTGTTATTGGCAATTGTGTTTCCCTACGCTTTTTAACGAGCTGCATAAGGTAGCCCGGCATGACATCGCGACGATCGTTCAGGTTCCTGTCGAAGCCTGTCGCCCCCAACTGCGAGCATCTTGATTATAGAGGCTTACCTTGATAAGTAAAAACGCGAAGGGTCAAAAAGGCGGGCGAGTGGCCGGAAACAATTCGCTGTTAGCTAAAAAACCTCGTATATTCCTCTTTTCGCCGGTCGTAGTTTGGGCAGTTCGTGGGCTATAATTCATCGCGCCCTCCCCCAGTTCCAACCATACTGTGGATATCCACGTTGTCCTTGGCTGTGCGTTTAATTGATTCTTGAGTCGAGGGGGTCGCCATCTTATGTCATCTAAAGAGTTTGGATCCAAATTGAAATCTTATTCCCCAAGAGCGATTGTCAACGCCCCACCAGATGAACGGAAGACTTTATTGATTCGGTTCTGGTTACCGGCGGTAATTCTCCTGGCTCTATCAGCCGGTGGTCTAACCGGCATCATCGCAGCTTACGAGTTGAATTACTCCCGGGCGGCGAATGAGGTAGCAGCATTAGCCACTTATCGCCCAAGCGTCGTAACTCGAGTCTATGCTGATGATGGTGAAACAGTCATCGGTGAGTTTGCTCTCGAGAAGAGAATTCCGCTGAAGTACGAAGAGATTCCTCCCGTTCTCAAGAACGCTATTCTCGCAGTCGAAGATGTACGCTTCTACGATCATATCGGTATTGATCCGATTCGTATCGTAGGCGCCGGATGGAAGAATCTCACGACTGATAAAGTTGAAGGCGGATCGACTCTCACTCAGCAACTTACGAAGAATCTGTTTCTTTCCAAAGAACAGACGCTAAAGCGAAAAGTAAACGAGTGGATTCTGGCGCTGCAGATCGAACGCTATTACACCAAGAACCAGATCATGGAGTTGTATGTCAATCACATGTTTCTGGGTGCAAATGCCTATGGCATGGAAGCCGGCGCCGAAACATACTTTGGCAAACAAGCTAAAGATTTGACGCTGGCTGAAGCGGCATTACTGGCTGGTGTTCCTAAAGCTCCGAGCGACTACTCACCTACTTCGAATCCTGCAAAGGCAAAAGAGCGACGTGACCTGGTTTTGGACCTGATGGCCAAAAACGGTTTTGCGAGTCAGGCTGACGTAGATGCGGCGAAAGCAAAGCCAATTCAATTGGCTGACACCGCCTACTATCAATCTCAACCGCGATCGTCTGTTTATGATTATCCGGTCGAATATATCCGGCAAGAATTGGAAGATAAATATACAACGCGCGTGGCCCAGGGTGGTCTGTCAGTTTACACAACTATTAATGTCGAAGCTCAAAAACGAGCTTACGACGTTCTCAGAGCCGGTCTGCGAACTTACGATCGCACTCATACAAGCTGGCGCTCGAGTTACACAATGATTCCAACACCAATCAATAATGGTGAAGGACCAGCCACTCAAACCGAACTTAATAACTACAAGCATCCAGACTGGTATGGCAATGACTATGAGACCGGCCGTCACTTGATGGGCCTGATCATGAAAGTGGATAGAGCACGAAACGAGGCCAACGTCAGGTTTGGTAACTTCACGTCAACTTTGACAGCGGCGGATATGGGTTGGGGCAAGCGACAGCCGAAGGACGAGTTCAAGGCTGGACACCTGGCAGAGTTTGAAATTAAAGAAGTCGATGAGAAGAGTCGCCGCCTGAAAGTTGAACTGTCGCAAGTGCCTTCTGTTCAAGGCGCAATGATGACGCTCAATGCAAAGACTGGTGAAATCGTTAGCATGATCGGCGGCTACGATTTCTATACCAACAAATTCAACAATGCAATTCAGGCTTACAGGCAAACAGGCTCGTGCTTCAAGCCGTTTATCTATACTGCCGCTGTTGAATGGGGAATGACTCCTGATACGACCGTCAGCGGCGCGCCTATTAGTATTGGTGACTGGCAGCCTCACAATTACGACGGATCGACTGGCTGTTCTGATATGCCAATGAAGACGGCGCTGGCGAAGTCGATGAATATCCCCGCTGTCCATCTTTTACAAACTGTCGGAATACAAACAGGCGCTCAGATGGTTCGGCGATTCGGAATCAAGGTACCTATGTCGCCTTATCTTCCGTCAGCTTTAGGCGCAACGGAAGTCCCGCTCGACCAAATGGTCTCCGCGTATTCGGCTTTTCCTAACAAGGGCATCCGAGTAGAGCCGCACCTGATTCGCAAAGTACTGGATCGCGATGGTGGTCCACTCGAGGAATGGGAGCGGACTACGTACAAGGTCATGAATGAATACGTGGCCTTGACGATGGTCTCGATGATGCGCGGCGTGGTAACCGGTGGTACAGCCACAGCTGCGATGTCTTTAGGAGTTCCAGTCGCCGGCAAAACTGGAACGGTCAACGATCACACCGACGTTTGGTTTATCGGTTACACGCCAACTTACGTGACCGGCGTATGGATGGGCTATCCTGGCAAGAAGAAGCCCCTCGGCAATGACATGACAGGTGCCCACGGTGCATTGCCAATGTTTGTCGACTTCATGAAGACGTTTCTGAAAGACAAACCAAAAGAGGAATTTCCGAAGGCTCCGAACATGCCTGAGGACATGAAAGAACTCTTCCGGCAGAGGCAACGAGAGTTAGCGGCGGAGCGAGCTGAGTTTGCCGCGGACGCAAATAAAGACGCTGAAGAGACGGCCACTCCAGCAACTACAACTGAGCCAAAGATGGACCAGATGACGTTGCCACCGCCGCCTAAAGCGGAAGAACCGGAAACAACGGCGCAGCCCAAGTCCGAACCAGCAACGCCGAAGGTCGACGCGCCTGCGCCAGCTACAGTTCGTCCACGCGAAGTCGAACCTGGAAAGAAGAAGGGTAAAAAAGGCGACGGAGAACCCTGAATAGGGGCTAGGGGCCAGAACATAACTGGGGGACTCGTTACTGAAAGTGCTCGCCCACTGACCCCTGTGACCCTACTAGAGCATTTTTCCTAAGGCGTACGGAAGCATCTTGCGCCACCAGGGCCAGTCATGGTCCACGTCGTGACCCCACAAATCCAACTGATGGGGAATTCCCTTCGCACTAAGAATGTTTGAGAGCGCCTCGCTTCGCTCGGGCGCTTCATAGTTTCCTCTTCCGGACATGATCAATATTTTGTCGGCCTGACGAAGTATCGGCAGATAGTGATCATCATTAATGTTGGAGATGTAATCCACGGGGTTATTAAAGTAGACGTTGTCGTCGTAATAACCTTTCAAGTAAGAGCGCACGTCGTAACTGCCGCTCATCGCAATTACTCCGCGAAACAGATCCGGATGTCTGAAATAGGTATTCACCGCCAAAAAGGCCCCGAGACTGGCGCCAGTCGTGATTGGTCTTATCTCCCCACCAGCGCAATTGCTTCTGATCAAAGGCAACACTTCGTCGGTGATGTAGCGATCGTAACGAGTTAGCAGTTCGGCCTTCAGGTTGGGCGGCATTTGTTCGTTCAGCAAGCTGTACCGGTTGACGCTGTTGATTGAATAGGCGCGGAGTCGTCCGGCGTCAATAAATGGCTTTATCGATTCGACGAGATAGAAGCGTTCGTATTCAAGATAATCAGCGGCCGCGGTCGGAAACATTAAGAGCGGGGGACCGGCGTGTCCGTAAGCGACGAGGGGCATTTCAGTACTGAGGTTCTGGCTAAACCAGCTTGTAATTCGGCGTTCCATGAAGGCCTTTCAGTTTTTGGGAATTTTTGGGGCGTGAGATATTGGCGCAGATTTGAGGTAAATGGCAAGTTGGCGGCGAGAAGGGGGGTATTGGCGGGAAGGGGAGAAATAGGACCTATAGGCCCTATAACCGAAAGAAGTCTCTTTTCAGTGGCCCCCAGTTGACGGTCAGAAACCCATTTGTTATAAGACCGTTTTCGCCATTATTCCGCAGTAGCTCAATGGCAGAGCATTCGGCTGTTAACCGAAGGGTTGTAGGTTCGAGTCCTACCTGCGGAGCCAAAAATTGTTGAGGCCGCGGGAAGCTGCTCCGGCGGCCTTTTTCCTTTGCCAAGGCGTAAACATCAGACGTTGCAATCCTGTTCAGCGTCGGGTGATCGTGAAGCCTTCGGAGCACCAGACCTTGCAGGTGCCGTCTTCGGCTATCTCGAAATGAACGTGCTCTTTCACTTCGTCCTCGGAAGCGTGTCGCCGCTCTTCATCCTGCCAAACGTTGAAATCGTAATATTCGAAACCGATCGACATGGTGCCCAACCCCTTACAAATGGTGTGACTAAGCGGACGCACTTTTAACAGTACGGTAAACAAACAGGTGCACGACTACCAGGTACCCGCGCCCTCTTAGTGATTCATACTTAATCTAAATGTGAATTCCGCGCCGTTTTCCGGAATATTTTGCGAGACGCATCTCAATGTTCAACAAGCGCCATATTAATCAGGCCAATTGATAAAATCGTGAAACTGGTTAAGGCGTTCTATCAGAAGAAAAAGCTACTTGGCCCAGGAGAAGTGGTTGGCTGGGAAATGGCCCCGCATAAACGCGACGGCAACCGTATTAGGCATCGGATGCCAAATACGGCATCGGCGAGGAGCACTCATAGGAATAGCGGCAAAACCTTAGCGCGTCGATGGCTCACGGTTTGGGTTCGTTTAGGCTCCCACGCCTTAGGCTTGCAAGGCGTAAAGACGGCTGGTGCAGTACCGAGAGCGACTCGGCAAAATTCGACTTCTCGCGCCAAGTTGGAGGTCTCTAACGGGATGCTTCAACGGAGGAGGAACAGGTGGATATCTAGTGTTTGCAACGATTTAGATCAGACTCAGCATTAACTTGGCCCAATTGTGTGAGCTCCGACGCCGGACGGAGGAAAACTAAATTGTTGACGCGCCCAAATAGTGAGCTTTAGTATTTGAACTGCGGTAAACTTGGACCGCCGCCTTACCTCCGTTCGCCGGGGCGCAAAAACCACCAAAGTTAAAGTGACTTAACGCTGAGGGTCCCGGATCTACTCCTGATAACTCGCCGTGCGCTCTCTCAAAAATTGCAGCTCGGTATCAACTTGCTAACCGGCAGAGTCTCTCTCCCTGCCTCCCAAAAAAGGACAGAAATTATGAGTGCACAACCCGAAGTTTGGCGTGTAAGTACGGTTGAAGGCATTTTTGAAACTGACCTTGAGACGCTGAGACAGTGGATCCTCGAAGGTTGCGTTCTGCCGACTGACAAAGTAAGCAAAGGGAATCTGAGTTGGATCGATGCCGGACGAGTCCCAAAACTAAAAGGGGCGTTCAATGGTGAAGCGACTCCACCTGAACCAATTGAAAAGCCGCTAGATCCTTTCAACCAAACTATTGCCAAGACGACGGTCTCGAGCAATAACGCAACGCTCCCAACACCCTGGGTTGAGCCGAAATCAACATCTTCCACCAATGCCTGTCATAACCATCCACAGTCAGCGCCAGCGTACGTCTGTCGCATGTGCGGTGCGGCATTCTGTAAAGAGTGCCCGCGATTCGTCAGCGGGAAGGTACCGATTTGCCCCCTGTGCGGCGATCTTTGCCGAGAGTACGGAGCCATTATCGAAAAGACCGCTCGCACCGAGTTACAGGTCTCCGGGTTCGGTATGGAAGACTTTGTTCGAGCGATTCGGTACCCGCTGCAACATAAGGCTGCTTTGCTCTGTGGTGCTTTGATTTATGGATTTCTGTTACTCGCGGGCTTTCGCGGAACCATCCTCGCCTGGATGATCATGTTTGGTTGCATCTCGCATGTAATTAGCCAGGTTGCGTGGGGACGGCTGAATCGTAGCTTCATGCCTGACTTTAGCGCCTTCTCATTTTGGGATGACCTTCTCGTTCCCTGTTTTCTCGGGGTAGGGATCATGATCGTTTCCTGGGGGCCCATGATCATCCTTGTTCTTGCACTAGTGTTTGGCGTGGTTAGCCGAGGGTCCGAGCCATCGTCCTTCCATGGTGAGGATCAGGTAACGCAGGCCAAGGGTCCAAGCTCAGAAGACCTCGATGTGTTGTTGGACCCCAACGCAGATCCAGCGAAACTCGAAGCCGCAAACAAGAAGTTGAACGAGACACGTCCGGGAGCACAGATTGCAAGTGCAGCCAAGGAGTCACAGGACGAAGAGGGCGATCCGGCGGGTATGTTCAGAATGTTGCGCCCGTACCTGGGCACGGGAATTTTTCTAGCAGTACTGTTCCTGATCCTGATCGCGTGGGCGCTTTTCTACTACCCTATGGCACTGACTGTGGCAGGTTACACGCAGAGTTTTGGATCGGTCATAAACCCGCTCGTCGGTCTCGACACAATTCGCCGGATGGGTGCAACTTACTTTAAGGCTTTCGCTATGGTGATGGCAGTACTGATAGTGTCAACGGTGGTGGGCATTGTAGTCTCCATCGTTACCTCGCCGTTGACCCTTCCTTTTATAGGAAATCTCGCTGCACACTTCATCAATGGCACATTCACTTTTTATTTCAATCTCGTAATTGCCTGCATACTTGGTCTCTCATTATTCAAGTGCGCCGATCGACTCGGGATCAATGTCGACTGAGCAATTGCCCGGAAAGCCAGACTCGCTTCAAACGCCGGATAGAACTATCGGGAGCCCTGGTTCTTAAGCGGCTCCCGACAATCTGGTTCTGCAGTAACAAAGTTAATTGCGAGGACTACTAGCCCTGTTTATCCGGGCAAGGGTAGGGAACGCAGCAGCCGTGGCAATTCACGTAGCCGTCAGGACAAATAACATCCTCAACACTAAAAGCTAAACGAGCGGATCTTTTTGTTGGACCAGTTTGCTGCCACAACCAATCAACGATCGGCATGAGATCACCTTCGAGTTGCTTAAGGCGAGCGCGTTTCTCTTCCGGTGTGGCGCCTTCCAGGTAGTACCGAATCGATCCGCATTCAAGGGAATCAATCATTGTGCGTAATCGAATATAACCGTCGTCGCCACGGGTTCCACCGGCAGTTCCACCGGGTGACGTGGTTTTTTTGGCCTTTGATGTTCCTTTGTTACTGGGCGATTTTGTAGTTTTGGCTTTGGTAACCATCCCCTAATTTCCTCCTGACGCGTTAACGCGATTTGAAGTTGTCGAGCATTGTGAGTGTGGACCAACGTCCCTGCTTGCCGTAGAAAATCGAGTTACCATCTGGCGACCATTCCAGTCCCGAGAAATACATACGACTATCGTTACTGGCGATGACGGCTTTGGTTGAAGAGCCATTAATTGAGATTAGACGCAGGCTGTCAGTTCCGTCCTGACGAGTCACATAAGCTATCTGATTCCGCGCAGGTGACAGTCTGATATTGAGAAAATAAGTAGCTTTCAGACTCGCAATTGGCAGCTGGCCATTATTTCGCGGTGACACGGCAAACAAACTTACCTCGGTGGGAAAATTGAGCGCCGCATTTGGAATTGATTTGATGATCAAACTATCGTTCGATTTGGACCACCCAATTAGTCCGGCAAACAACTCCGTTCTAAATACTTCGCGGGTTTTCCCTTCGCTGGCCAGTAACACACTCCACGTAGTTTTCTTGTCCCCGTGACCTGGAGTAATGCCGAGCCATGCGACCGTGCGACCATCCGGTGACCAGACTGGATTGAAGAAGAGTCGATCGGGCTCCGTGTTGTCTGATAACTGAGTGGCAGCCGAACCATCTACAGAAATCTGCCAGACATTGGTGACACCGCCGACCTTGGCACAGAAGGTCAGTTTCGTTCCATCGTTGGACCACTGGAAATCCTGCGTCTGCAGTCGATTGTAAGGAAGGTACGAATACCCGCCGAAGACTACTCCAGTAGTTGTGAGTGCCTTCGCGCCTTCACCATTGGCATTGACTATCCAGATGTTGGTTTGACCATTTGTTTGACGGAGAAAAGCAATACGACTGCCGTCAGGAGACCATGTAGGAATAAAACCATCTGTGGCGATCCGAATCTCACTTGAATCCGTATTTAATGACTTTATGAACGGAAAACTAGTGAATACTGTAGTTCCCGACGCAGCGGGCAAAGACTGAAACGCAAACTTCTGACCATCCGGTGATACAGCAGGCCATAGTTCTATTCCAGTATCGACTGTAAGCTGTGTTTCCTTGCCTCCATCCAAATCAACCCGCCAAAGGTCAGAGTCTTCTCGTCCGGTAGCATAGAGAATCCTTGTTCCATCTGGTGAAACGTCCAGGACATCGATGTTGCTGTCATTAACCGTTAGAGGAGTTGGATTCCTTCCGTCCAGGTAGGCTACAAAAATCTGTCGGACTCCGTTTCGGGAAGTGCTGTAGACAACACTCTTACCACCTGGAGTCCAAACCGGTTGCGTGTCGATGAATTCGTCGTTCGTCAGGCGCAACGAAGTTTGGCCCGTGCGATCAGTTACCCAGATATCACTTTGTCCAGCCTGTATATCGGAATAGGCAATGTGCTCTGAATCAGGAGAGATACTATAGAAGCGGTCAGTTGGCTTTGAGGGATCGAACCTGGTTAACTCTGAGACCTCATTAGTAGCCATATTCAACGATTCGAGATTTCCCTGCACGACAAAATAGATTTGATTATCTCTCCAACACACGAGGCCACTGCTGGCACGATCGAGAACTTTAACCACCGTTGGAGAACCGGCGAACGCCGCCATCGTCGAGATACCCGTTTGAGATTCGATTCTCGAGAGAAATGCTATCTGTTGACCATCGGGCGACCAGACGGGTGTCGGCGCATTTCCCTGGACCGTACGATTAGCAAAAGGCTCACCACCATTTATCTGTTTCAGCCAGATAGTGCTCGCGCCGTCTTTAGTTGATGAGAAAACAATGAACTTACCATCGGGTGAAAAACGTCCATGAGTGGGACCAGCTTCTCCAAGATCATTCTTCCTACTGAAAAGTTGAAACGACGTGACATTTGCTGGGCCAAGATCCGGACTCTGGGTTTTTCGTTGCCAGAAGTATAGTCCTGCGGCAATTGAACCGGCGGCTATCGCACCGACAATGATCCAAAACCAGGGGGTTTGCGCAAGCCTCTCCCTGGCGAAGCTTGCCATCTGGGTGTTTGCAATCTTTGACGCTCCTGTACTGCGAGCCATTTCCGATGAGCGCAGGCCGCGGATGCCAGACGCTGAGCGCTCATAGGTTGAGCCAAGGTCCAGGTCCCTTTTTAAGCTCTTGAGATCCAACTCAAAGTCTTTAACACCTTGATATCGTTCATCACGATCTTTTTGCAGGGCCTTGCGAACTATCCGTTCAAGCTCAAAAGGAATATCGGGTAAGTATTCCGAGAGAGGCGCTGGTTCCGCTCTGAGAATCGCTGCACTTGTGTCGCTCGCTGTCTCTTCTCTAAATGGAGTTTGGCCGGCAAGCATTTCATAAAGTACAACTCCTAAACTCCAAACATCGGTGCGGGTATCTATCTCGATACCGCGTGTCTGTTCGGGCGACATGTAAGCTGTTGTCCCGACTATCACTCCTGGCTGGGTTTGAAATATCGCTTTCGTAGCGGCATCGAGACCCGGTTCAGTTACACCATAACGCGCGGTCAATTTCGCAAGGCCAAAGTCGAGGACTTTAACAATCCCATCGCGCCTTAACATTACGTTTTCAGGCTTGATATCGCGATGAATGATTCCTGCCGCGTGGGCAGTTGAGAGGGCAGACGCTACCTGAAGCGCGATATCGATTGCCTGGGCGATTGAGAGCGTCTCAACCGCTAGCTTTCTACGCAGAGTGGGACCATCAATGAATTCCGTAGCGATGAAATGAGCATTAGGCTCGACCCCGATTTCATAGATGGTAATAATGTTTGGATGGTTAAGTGCTGACGCCGCCTTCGCTTCCTGGATAAAGCGTTGCATGTTGGACGGGTTGGACGCGAGATCCTCTGGAAGGATTTTTAACGCCACTTTACGGTCTAACATCGTGTCGTTTGCGAGGAACACTTCGCCCATCCCGCCCGATCCTAAGGGCGAAACGATTTCATACCGGCCCAGTCTGCTGCCTGGTTTAGAGGGCGAGGTCATTGAGAGGCTGTTGAGAATCAGCTTTGATCAACGTTTCGATTAGAATTCCGATCAAGAATCGCGACACATCTGGGATCCCGGTGACGAGTCGAGGTTAGCAATCAGAATTTGAAGTGAATATTATCCGACTTCCCAATACGAGGCTAGATCGAATTTTTACTGGGTCAAGGTTAGAAACTGCTTGTCTCAGCGTCGCGGCGCATGGTAGGTTTTTACTGTCGCGTAAGGCTCCAAATCCTCTTCCTATTTAGCCGGAAAATTGAAATTTCCCTTCAATTGGTCCTGTTTCAATATCAGTAGCCAAAACTAGATCGCTTACTGAGTATGTCTAAAACGCGTCCCCTCCTCAAATTGTGGAGATTTTGACCTGAAAATTCCCGACGACGGCCCCGAACTAAGGTTGTAGCAGTCTTATTGGACGGAATTAAGGAGAGACCGTGCGAAATTCAATCCCTCAAACTAAAAAATCTCGGGGCCGAGTACTGACTCTTTTAGTTGCAACCCTCCTGACGGTGGCGACAACAATGGCGCTCGTGGTCCACGCAGTTGATAAACCACGATCACTATCGGTAGCGACCAGTCAGCCTAATTACCAGCCTGTGATGGTGAGCGCACTTCTGGCTCCTCCGCTCTCACTGACTGTTAACAACAACGGCGACGCCGCTGATATAAACATCGGCGACGGCATTTGTGATGCAGACCCGGCGGCTGGTGTTCAGTGCACGTTCCGAGCGGCGCTGCAGGAGTCAAATGCGGTCGTGGGTACTGACGTAATAGACTTCAGCCTTCCCTCGGGAACAACAATCTCACTCAGTACCGCCTTACCAACGATTGTCAGTGACGTCACAATTAATGGTCCCGCAGACAGTCGTTTGACGATAACGCGAAGTACTGCTGGCGCTATTCCAGATTTCAGGATTTTGACCATCAATGGTCCATCCGCCGTAAACCTCTCGCGAGTAAAGCTCACCAACGGGCGACTTACAAATGTCAGCCAAACCGGTGGGGCGATCTCTAACGGTGGCACATTGACTCTCAACGGTGTGACTATCTCCGCTAATTCGAGTAGTAGCAATGGCGGAGGCATCGAGAACCACGGCACTCTTAATGTCTACAACAGTACAGTTTCCGGAAACACTTCGGGAGGCCAGGGCGGCGGCATTATCAACGGCGGTACAGCCACGCTAAATAATTCCACGGTCTCTACGAATGGAGCAGCTTTCGGCGGCGGAATTTACAACCTCGCGATGCTCACTATGAGAAACGTGACGATCGCGGCCAATACCGCGACTTCGGCAGGAGGAGGCATCAACAATCCTGACATCGCGCTCACGAATTTTGGAAATACTCTTATTGCGAACAATACGGCTCCAACCGGTCCGGACGGTGCCGGTTCAAATTTCAATTCTCTCGACTTTAATCTTATCGGCGATACATCGTCATTCACGATTACTGGAAGCACTACTCACAATATCATCAACGTGAACGCGCGAATTGGGGGTCTGGCAGCAAACGAATCCAGCGTATCCACCCATTCCTTATTAGCCGGTAGTCCGGCACTGGATGCGGGAAGCATTGCACTTCTTCCAGCCGATACACTGGATCTTGATGGCGATTCGAACACGTCTGAGGCAATTCCTTTCGACCAACGAGGTGTGGGTTTCAGTCGGATCGTCGATGGTCCCGACGCAGATGCCACCGCAACTTGTGATATAGGAGCTTTTGAGGCTCAAGTCTCGATTGGCGATCTTACTGACAAGTCCGTGAATGAGGACGGTTCCATATCATTTACTTTTGGAGTCGGTGGCGGCGCTAATATCGCTTCGGTTCTCGCGGCATCAAGTGTGACGACACTCGTGCCAAATCTTCCTGCAAACCTTCAGGTGACCGGATCAGGAGCCAGTCGCACGTTGACGATAACTCCCCTCGCAAATCTCTCGGGAACGACAAACATCGCGGTCGCAGTTTCAAGTACATTGGAGAGCGTGCTCGATACTTTTGTGTTGACCGTCAATCCAGTCGTCGACACACCATCAATCACAAACGCAGCTACGAACGAGGATACTCAGACTAGCTCGGGTCTAGTAATCACCCGGAATGCTGTAGATGGCTCCGAAGTCTCACACTTTAAGATCACGGGATTGTCCAACGGCACTCTCTTCCAAAACAATGGGACCACCGCAATCGCGAATAACAGTTTTATCACCTTCGCGCAGGGGAATGCCGGTTTGAAATTTACTCCGGCTGCCAATTCGACTGCTAACGGGAGTTTCAGTATTCAAGGAGCGACAAGTGCAAGTGACGCTGCTCTTAGTGGTCCGGTTGTAGGCGCAACGATCGCCGTAACAGCCGTCAACGACCCCCCAGTAAACCACGTCCCTGGTTCACAAAACATTAATCAAAACAGCACGTTGACTTTTATCGGCGGGAATCAAATTTCGATTTCCGACGTTGATGCCGGCGCAAACTCCGTTCGTACGACTTTAACCGCGACGAATGGCACAGTCAGCCTGGGCACAACAACCGGCCTTTCTTTTTCGGCCGGCGATGGCACCGCTGACGCAGCGATGACCTTCAGCGGCACAGTCGCCGCTATCAATACCGCTTTAAACGGATTGTCGTTTACACCGACGAATGGATTCACGGGCGATGCTCTCTTGCAAATCGTCACCAACGACCAGGGCAATACTGGTAGTGGTGGCGCGTTATCAGACAGTGATTCCATACTCATCAATGTCGGAACATCATCAGCATTGATCAAGTTCAGCTCGGCAACCTTCAACACCACTGAAAGCGCCGGCGTAACCACTATCACGGTCCAACGCACTGGTTTGACGAGCGTTCCGGTAACGGTCGAGTACGAGACAGCTGATCATAGCGAGTCGGTCGGCGTGTTTCCCTGCACTACAGCCAACGGTATCGCTTCATCCCGTTGCGATTACACCACCGCTTTTGGAAAACTTACTTTTGCGGCTGGCGAAACGTCGAAGACCTTTCAGGTGTTGATTAGTCAGGATGCATACATTGAAGATTTAGAAGGCGTGTCCTTGACGTTGTCGAATCCAACTGGTGGGGCGCAGCTCGCGGCTCCGTCGACTGCGATGTTAGTAATCGCGGACGATGCCACAGAACCAACAACTAACCCGAGTGATGATCCTGCGTCGTTTGTCCGACAGCACTATCACGATTTTCTTAACCGAGAGCCTGACGCCGCTGGGGTGAATTTCTGGACACAGGAAATCACGAGCTGCGGTTCAGATCAAAACTGTATCGAGGTTAAGCGCATAAACGTCTCGGCCGCATTCTTCCTTTCCACTGAGTTTCAGGAAACGGGCGTACTTGTTTTTCGCGCTTACAAGGCTGCGTACGGAAACTTACCTGGCGCTCCAGTTCCACTCCGTTTCAACGAATATCTACCTGATGCTCAACAAGTTGGACAGGGTGTTCAAGTAGGCATCGGCGATTGGCAAGCTCAGCTCGAAGCCAACAAGACCTCGTACTTGACTGATTTTGTAACCCGCAGCCGGTTTACCAGCGCGTTACCAACCAGTCTTACGCCCGCTCAATTCGTGGACCAGCTCTTCCTGAATACCGCCATTACGCCCTCGAGTGCCGAGCGCCAAGCCGCCATCAATGAATTCGGCGGATCAGGCACCTCTGCAGATACATCGGCAAGGGTCCGGGCCATACGACGAGTCATCGAAAACGATGCGTTCAAACAGGCTGAGACGAACGGAGCGTTTGTGTTGATGCAGTACTTCGGTTATATGAGACGTAACCCGGACGTGACTCCAGATGCTAACTATGGTGGATATTCGTTCTGGCTAACAAAGCTCAATAACTTCAACGGAAACTTTGTCAACGCCGAGATGGTTAAAGCCTTCATCATCTCGACGGAATACCGGGCACGGTTTGGTCAGCCCTGAGTTTGGGGCTGCCAGCATCGCGTACTTACTCTGGACGTTCGACAAAGAAGATCGGACGCCCTCTTTCTTTGCGAATTAACACCAAATCTTCATTCAATCACGGAGGTTCAATCAATACTTCGCCACCGATGGATCAACATCATCGGACCAGGATGAAATTCCACCCTTCAAGTTAATGAGCCGTCCTGTGAAACCGGCGCGTTTCAAAGCCTCGATCGCCTTTGCGCTACGCACGCCGCCTTTGCAATGGACCACAGTATCGACGTCCTGGTCGATTTCATTCATTCTGCTTACTACGTGTCCGAGCGGAATGAGTTTTGTGCCGGGTATGCGGGCAATCTCAAACTCGTGTGGCTCACGCACGTCAATGACCTGTAGCTTTTCACCCCGAAGTCGCCGCGCGCTTAATTCGGTCGCAGTAATCTCGTCCATCTTTGGATCTTCCGCCGGCAATTGATGTGGCGCTACTCCACAAAATTCCTCATAGTCGATCAACTCGCGGATGGATGGGTTTTCTCCGCACACCGGACATTGCGGATCCTTTCGCAGCTTAAACTCGCGAAACTTCATGGTCCAGGCATCGAACAACAGCAGTCGATTGACCATCAGGTCTTCAGCGCCAAGAATGATCTTTATCGTCTCGTTGGCCTGGATGGCGCCGACAATACCAGGCAGAACACCCAGTACACCTCCTTCCGCACACGAGGGAACCAAACCGGGCGGCGGGGGCTCGGGATACAAGCAGCGATAACAAGCACCGCGTTCGGCCCAGAAAACACTGGCCTGCCCTTCAAAGCGGAATATGGATCCGTAGACATTTGGCTTGCCAGTCAAGACACAGGCATCGTTCACCAGGTAACGAGTGGGAAAGTTATCGGTGCCGTCAACAATGATGTCGTAATTCTTGAAAAGACGGAGCGCGTTGTCACTTGTCAGTCTTGCCTCGTGGGTCTCGATCTCAATATGCGGATTGATATCTCGCAAGCGATCCCTGGCTGACTCAATCTTTCGGCGTCCCAGGTCCTTTGTGCCGTGGATAATTTGTCGCTGCAGGTTTGATTCTTCGACGACATCAAAATCGACAATTCCAATCCGTCCGACTCCGGCGGCAGCAAGGTACATTCCTACCGGCGCACCGAGACCGCCGGTGCCGATCATCAACACGCTGGCAGCTTTCAATTGTCGCTGCCCGTGCATGCCCACCTCCGGCATGATCAGATGCCGGCTATACCTCAGAATCTCCTCGTTTGAAAGTTCGGGAAGCGCTTCACCGACCTCTGATTCGATGACTGCTCCACCGGCTATCGAAGGAACGATCATGAGATTGTCGCCATCTTTAACGGGCGTGTCAGGGCCTGAGGCATGACGAATATCTTCGTCGTTTAAGTAGACGTTTACAAAATTGCGCAACGTGTTTTGATCGTTGTAGAGATGACGGCGCAGTCCCTGGTGCGTTGAAGTCAGAAGGTCTAAAGCTTCACCAGCCGTGTTTGCCTCTACGACAAATTGAGACTGTCCACCGGCAAATTGTCGCAACGGTGCTGGAATCGAAATAGTTATTGCCATTATTATTCCTTTCTACATATCCCTTAATTATATTGACTCACTTGTTCTTCTGACGTTCAACTCGCGACCGACGAGATCGAAATTTCTTCCTGGTCAAATCGAGAACGATCCGAGCGCTGCTCCCACGAAAAAAGCTCTACAGCTTCGCCAGCCGTTGTCTTCACAATAATGTACGAATAGGTGGGCCAGGCGTGCTCCAGATCGTACTGGGATGGAACGGCCGGTGAATCAGGATGAGAATGATAAAAGCCCACGACTTCAATGTCTCGGGATCTCGCATACTGCTCACCCTTTAGTAACTCTTCGGGCCTGATCAAAAAGCGATTTCGCTTTGCACTCTCTTCTCTCGCATTCGAAATCGGATAAGTTTCCAGTACTACCTTTCGACCATCCTGCTCATAACGGCCCAGCAACAATCCACAACATTCATACGGATAGTCTGCGATCCCGTGACGGCGAATTTCAGCTAAACGTTCCTCATCGAGAGTTATCACGATTCTTTACTCCAACTCAGACAACCTTTAACGCCTGTTTGATATCAGCCAAAACGTCATCAATACTTTCGATGCCCACCGATATGCGCACAAGCCCATCTGAAATACCGAGCTCTTTCCTTCGAGCGGGCGTCAAATCCCGATGAGATGCGGTCGCAGGATGCAGCACACTTGTAAACACGTCGCCCAAACTTGTGGACCGAATACACAACTTAAGTGAATCCATGAACCGGAAGGCTGCAGCGCGAGTGTTGTCCCTTAGTTCTATGGTTACCAGCGCGCAAAGGAAAGGTTTTCGCAGGAGCCTGGTCGCGGGATCAAGATCGACGTTTGGATAAAACACTCGACCGATGTATTCATTTTTAGACAGCTCGAGAGATAGCTTGCGGGCATTCTCGCACTGCCGCTCGATCCTTAACGCCAGGGTTTTTAAGCCACGCATAATCTCGTGCGCTTCCCAAACCCCCAACACTCCACCGGCAAGCTTCATGACACTCACGAGCGCCAGCCGGTCCATTTCATCTCTTGACACAACCAAGCCGCCCATCGCATCCGCGTGTCCACTCAAATACTTCGTAGCGCTGTGGATGACCAGGTCCGCCCCGTACTTCAGTGGTTGGCAAAGATAAGGCGACGCAAAAGTGTTATCGACAACGAAGCGTGCTCCGGCCTCATGAGCTATCTCGGCACATGCTTCGATATCGCAAATCTTTAACAACGGATTGGAGATCGTTTCGGCGACTACGGCTTGTGGTCGATTTTCCTTAACGGTACGGCGCAATAACTCGTGATCACTGAAATCAACAAAGACACTTTTAACACCGAATGTGCCAAAAATATTTGTCAGCAGAGCATTTGTTGCGCCGTAAAGATCCTGTGAGGCCACAACCGTCGAACCCGGCTTCAAGTCGCAGGCAAATAAGGCCGCATGAAGTGCCGCCATACCGGTGGAGTAAGCGCAGGCGGTCGCGCCACCTTCGATGATGCGTACGGCCTCCTCCAGCCCAGAGATTGTCGGATTGCCGTAACGAGTATAAATGTAGCCGGCTTTCTCACCGGAAAAGACCTTGTCGATCTCTTCCATCGAGCCATAAGTAAAAGTGGCCGTGGAATAGATTGGGGTCGCAACCGGAGTCACCTGGTCGAGAGATTGGCGTTCGCCGGCGTGTACAAGCTGTGTGTTGATGTTGAGCTCGTTTTCTTTTTCAGTCATGAAGGAAACCGATCAGATATCTTCGAGATAACGCTCCCCGGTATCGCAAAGAATAGTTACTATCACTGCAGGTTCACGCAGTTCCCTGCCAAGTCTGGCCGCCGCAAACACATTAGCACCTGAACTTGGTCCAACGAACAATCCCTCTTCGCGCGCCAGTCGCTTAGTCATGGCTACTGCCTCTTCGGTCGGTACTTCCAGCATACCACTCGCGAGGGTCGCGTCATAGATACCAGGCTGCTTAGCCGTCGCCATGTGCTTTAGACCTTCAAGCCCGTGCATAGGTGAATCGGGCTGAACTGAGAAAGCAGCAAGGTTAGGCGTTAATTCACGCAGTCTGCGAACGACTCCAACGAACGTTCCGGACGTGCCCAGGCCCGTTAGAAAGTGAGTAACCGTTCCCTCTGTCTGGCGCCAAATCTCATTGGCGGTTGTCTCGTAATGAGCCAACCAGTTTGCGTCGTTGTTGTACTGATCAGGATAGAAATAGACACCTGGATGATTTTGATAAAGTTCTCGAGCGATCCGTTGCGCTCCGTCGGTCGAAACGAGAGGGTCGGTCTCGATAATTTCTACGCCGTAGTGTCGAAGAATTCGCTTTCGCTGCGAACTTGCGTTCTTGGGCAAACAAACCGTGACTGGATAACCGCGCGAGGCCCCGATCATCGCATAGGCGATTCCGGTGTTGCCGCTGGTTGCATCGACGATCGTCATCCCCGGCCGGAGCCTCCCGGTTCGTTCGCCGTCCAAAATCATGGATAGAGCCGCCCGGTCCTTAATTGAACCGCCCGGATTAAACTGTTCCGCCTTGGCAAAGATAGCGACATGGTCAGGCAGTTCACTCGCTGCAAGCCTCAGCCGGATCAAAGGTGTGTTCCCGATATTAGCCTCAACCGATCCAGGTGCCAGTCTGGTTTCAAAATGCTCAACAGCGAGTGTCATAACTGCTTCTTTCCCACGCGAGACGTGCGACGTTAGTTCAAAGTCAAAAAACATACCGGTCGCCCATCTTTTGATGGCGCGACCGGTAGGAGCTTAATAAATGCGAGTAGTTGTTAGCTCATTTGCTTCCTCCCACTGCACACGGCCCACTCGGTCGCGCTGCAATAGCAGCACCATGAGCAGTAGTTACAACAGTAGCAGTGGTTCATCATTTGGAAGCGACCCGTAAAGTCGATGAAAAAACTATAGGGTTGCTCATTTCTCCTGTCAAGGCCACTTTCCATTTGGGGCTCGTTCAGTTTGCAGCTTTGGGTTCATTCACCGGGCTTCAACAGCCTGCTGAAAACTCAACGCTTCCCGATGTGAATGAACATCAAATCCAACCATTCCCATTTATAAGGGCGACCGCAAAAGAAATCGCCCGGGCATTTGAGATTTTAACTGACGCACTTATAGTTATTACGTAAACCGATTCAGCAAGAGAGGTAAACGAAATGTCAGCAACCGCCAATAAACCGGAAACCTGGCCCGCGCTTCCGCTCGAAGAATGGGAAGACACGCGCGCAACACTGCATATGTGGACCCAGATAGTCGGCAAGATTCGCCTGGCCCAAACGCCGCTCGTCAATCACTGGTGGAACGTACCCTTGTATGTTTCAGCTCGGGGTCTAACCACTACAGCGATGGCTTATGAGCAAACACTTTTCGACATGGAATTTGATTTTATCGACCACAACCTCGTGATCCATGCCAGCGATGGAGCCGTGGTAAAGGTGGCTTTAAAACCGAAATCCGTTGCCGCCTTTTATAACGAAACAATGACTGCGTTACGTGAGCTTGGCTTTGATATTCATATATGGAAAATGCCGGTGGAGATTCCCGATCCTATTCCCTTCGATCAGGACCAGCAACACGCTTCCTACGATCCGGAATACGCAAATCGATTCTGGCGGATCTTGAGCTCGGCTGACAAAGTGATGCAGGACTTTCGTTCTCGCTTTATCGGGAAATCCAGTCCGGTCCACTTTTTCTGGGGCAGCTTTGATCTGGCAGTTACCCGTTTTTCGGGCCGACCCGCGCCCGCGAAACCCGACGCAGACCCGATTACTCGCGAGGCCTACTCGCACGAAGTTATTAGTCATGGTTGGTGGCCCGGACAAGGACCATTGGGTAAGCCCGCATTCTATTCCTACACAGCGCCGGCGCCGGAAGGTCTCAGCGATGCGAAACTCAGACCCGCCTCAGCTTTTTACAGTAACGAACTTTCTGAGTATCTACTGCTTTACGATGACGTTCGGAAGGCAGCAAATCCCGAGAACGACCTGATGGAGTTTTTGCAGAGCACTTATGAAGCGGGAGCGTCGCTGGCCAACTGGGATCGAAAAGCGCTCGAAAGGTAGGTTGCTTCGCAATTTGCGCTCGCACTTTGTGCTTTTGGGCCTCGTACAAGTGACTAAAGCAGAGTCCAAGAGCCAGCTTCCAGGGCAAGGGGCAAAATGCAAATGACTAAGTGCAAAGCGCTTCTATCTCGCCTTAAGTGGTCGCCAGAGCGTACTAATCCTTCTGCCACTCGCGGTTTGCATCACGCTCATCACACCCATGTAAGCGAAGCCAAAGAAGAAGAGAAACAGAAAAGGAATCGTCCCCCACATGTGTAATCGAACCGCATAGGTCATTGCCAGCAGAAAGTACAGCGCGAAGCCGAGCTCCAGCAGCGGTAACAACCCTCGCTTCCGTTTATATTTCTTGCGCTTCCAGGTTTCATCCGCAGTATCCTCGACTTGATACTTCGGCGTTCGCACAAATTCAGTCTTAACGCCCATTAGCGCTTCCAACACCGCCCGAGCGTTTGAAAACGCCAGGCCAATTCCCAGCGCCATCACCAGAGGTAGATGTAATAAACGAGGAGCTCTTTTGTCGTCGAGATACCAAACAGCAGTTCCGTAAAACAGCACAACGGAAATCGACGAGAAAAACAATAGCGGTAAGTCTAAAACCATCAGGTGATAGAAGGGCTGATTATAGCGAACCAGGAGAAGTGGAAACTGTAACAAGCTCGCGATAATCATGAGCGGGTAACTAATGTTTCCAGTCAGACGGAAAAACATTTCCAGCTTCACGCGTAAAGGCAACGGAGCCAGCCAGATTCGCGGATACAACTTAAGCCCAACCTGCATCACGCCTTTGGCCCAGCGTCGCTGTTGTGCCTTGAAAGCATTTATCTCGACTGGTATTTCTGCCGGTGACTCTTCATCGAGCAAGTAGACAAACTTCCACCCCATCAGCTGTGCACGAAAACTGAGATCAGTGTCTTCAGTCAATGTATCGTGCTGCCAACCACCACTCATTTCGATGGCTTTGCGACGCCAAATTCCGGCAGTGCCGTTGAAATTGAAAAAACCACCGGTGCGGTTTCTGGTTGTTTGCTCAACTACAAAATGGCCGTCGAGCATGATGGTCTGAAGTTTCGTCAGAAGATTGTAATTGCCATTGATGTGAGCCCAACGCATCTGCGCACAACCAACCAGTGGATCTGTGAAGAAATCTACCAGCTTTCTTAAACAGTCGGGCTTGGGAACAAAGTCCGCATCAAAAATTGCGAGGAGCTCGCCTTTGGCAGTCTTATTCCCATTCTCTAATGCGCCTGCCTTGAAACCGGTTCGATCAGACCGATGAATATAATGAATATCGAATCCTTGCTCGGCGTACCTGGCGACAACGGCTTCTGCTAACTTCACAGTCTCATCCGTCGAGTCATCTAAAACCTGGATCTCTAGTTTTTCCCTCGGATAATCGATAGCTGTGACTGCCTTCAGCAAACGCTCGACAACATATAGCTCGTTGAACAACGGTAACTGGACCGTGATAACGGGCAGATCTTCAGGAGTAAACTGGGCGACCGGCTTAGGGACGAATCTTCTATAGCGCCAAAAGTCGATCACCTGCTTGATCCGATAGGCGCCGTAGACAGCCAAAGTGCCGAGGATGGCGAAGTAAGCGATAAGTATGATCCAGTCGAAAGCATCCAACTTATATAGCGGGCTGATATTCGACCAGGTTTTATTCACCAGATCGTGGAAATATCGTTCGAAAAGAGCTTGTGGTGGAGGTCCCCACGGCGTCGGCCATGGGGTAGGGACTGGATTTGCCTGACTTTGAAACATCATCATCTCGGTCTAACTAACGTCTTACGTTTAAAACGCCGTCAGCTTAATGCCGGACGGCGCGGTAGAATGGCCTTAGATGCGGTTTTTTAAAACTTACGAACCACATTTTTGCGGATGGATTCTACTCGATCTCAGGCCCTATTCAGAAGTGAACAGGCTCAGATTGTACCGCCCGGACGCCTCAAATCCTCCGGGCCGGAGCACTGTAATCGCTTGGAGCTGCAGCAATGGTCTCGGTTGAAACCACTGTGAATTCCTGCCTTTTTTGCGAGTTTGGACGATTCAGCCAGGTGCTTAATTCCAGGATGCCGGGCACTATATAGAACACTGTTACCGAACCAAATAAAAATCCTGTCAAAAACCGAGACGTGTGAGTGTTTTCCCAAATACCAGCGAAGGTCAGG
>Ga0070659_100000346_pt1 | contig 35502 bp, 28 predicted proteins | sample KBSC23metaG_FD_64666 | JGI IMG/M metagenome (GOLD analysis project Ga0070659, IMG submission 64666) | Corn rhizosphere microbial communities from Kellogg Biological Station, Michigan, USA - KBS C2-3 metaG | ecosystem: Host-associated > Plants > Roots > Rhizosphere > Soil ... | reverse complement strand
CTTTTACCCTCGGTATTGTTATGCTGGGTACTGCCTATGGCATGGTCATGATCTATAATATGACCGGCCCGTTCATCATCCAGCACCATTTAAGCCTGTCGCCGGTAGTAACAGGGTATGGCTCTTTATTACTCGGCCTCGCCTGGATGACGGGTGGTTTTATTGGCAAGGCCACAATCAGCCACTCATTTTACAAGCGTTTATTAATAAACTTAGGTATCCAGTTTGTATTTATAACGGCTATGCTGGTTAGCCTCCAGTTTGTATCAAATGTATATTCGCTGTTGTTTTTCGCGTTCATTATACACGTATCGGCAGGCTTTACCTTTAATAACTACTTTGCTTTTTGTTTGGGTAAATTCCCTAATAACGCCGGTATTGCCGGCGGCCTTACCGGTGGACTCAATTATGTTATCATTTCATTTTTAAGCTATGGCGTGGTCAACCTTTTCCCCGCTAAAGATGAGCGTAACCTAAGCTATAGCTACCTGTTGCTCATCCTGCTATCTGCCGTAGTCATGTTGGCGGTGTACCGGTTTAAAAATGAAGAGCGCCGCCTTTCAGTGCAATAATATTTAAGCTTGTGGCCGGCATTATCACCGGCCACTTAACTCTTTACTCCTTCCAAACCACCACATCAGCCGGATTCAATGTTCTGCTGCCTATCAGTACTTTTGCCGTTGCCGGGATAGGTACCTGGTAAGCTTTGGGGCCGTAATTTACACCGATCCAGAAACCGTCGCGCCACTCAATGATCACACCTTTTGGCAGGTTTTCGGTTTGGATGCCTGCTTCGCGGTATACCATTTTCAATACGTCTTTTTCCAGCGCGCCGTCGTGGGTATCGGGGCCAACAAAGGTTACGGTGCCTTTGCCGAGTTTACGGTTAATTACCGCCGCTTTACCCGCGTAAAACTGGTTAGTGTATTTGGCCCAAACCTCGGTGCCGGGGTTAGGCTCAAGTATATCGCCCCAGGTATTCCAGTGGTAGGTTTTCATGTTCATTTTTACAGTTCCCTGAGTGGTGTCGGGCATCAGGTCGTAAAAAGGTACTTTTGAGCCGATAAGGTTGTATATAGGTTCGGCCCATTTCATTTCCCAAAGCTTACCGTTACGGTCTTTCTGGCCCGTACGGCTGGTGAGTACCAGGTGGCCGCCGTTCTCTACGTATTTGGTCCAGCGCTCTACTAACTTCGCGTCAAGCAGCTCATAAGCGGGGGCTATTAATACCGGGTATTTTGAAAAGTCCTTAGCTTCGGCAATTACATCTACCGGGGCGCCAAATTCTTTTAGCGCGCCGTAATAACGCATCAGGTGATTCTCATAATCCCATTGGTAGGTTTGGGGTTGGTTATCCTGCTCCCAGCGGTTATCAGGGCTGTAAATTACCGCGGCCTGGCGTGCCTGGTAAGCTGTTGGCATTTTAGCATCCGGCTGGTAGTATGGTTTTATCGATTTTAATTCTTTTATCACTTTAATATATTCCAAACCGCTGGTGCTTGGGGTTACACCGTCGGGGCCGATAATGCCGTAATGATATTGTTCGCCGCCGGTTAAGGGCTCTTTAAAGCGGTAGTTGCAAACAAATTTGTTACCCCCCGCAAAGGCGTGCCATATCCACATGCGCACTACGCCGGGCATGGGTTGAGGGTTAAACTTGCCCCAGTTTACCTGGCCAGGCTGTAGTTCCATTACGCCTGTGGTGCCGTTGATGGAGCGGAAAAGATCGTTAGCGAACGCGATACTGGTTGGCGATCCCATACGGAAACCCTGCGGGCCGAGGCCCTTATCGTAACCTGCCACTAAGTATTTGGTATAGGTTACAAAATCGAGATTAGTCATGCGGGTTGGATCAACCGGCGTATGTTCGGGCATCAGGTTGCTGGTTATCCATTGCTCTGGTTGGATATATTTACGTAAGATATTGTATTGTAAACCAAGGAAATCGGTAACCTCATCGGATGAAAAACGTTTAAAATCCAATACCGCGTGCGGGCTTGGCTGGGCAATGAGTTCTTTAGGGTTAGGGATACGGATCTGGTCGAAACTGCTGTAGCGGATGCTCCAGAAGGCGGTGCCCCAAACCTTGTTTAATGTATCGATACTTTGGTATTTATTTTTAACCCAACGGCGAAAGCTTTCCTGCGCGGCAGGGCTATAATCGTACTGCCCGTAGTGCGACGGCTCATTATCCAGTTGCCAGCCCCAGATGCGTTTATCGTTGGCGTAGTGTTTGGCAATGGCGGTTACCATTTTACTTACGTACTCGCGGTATACCGGGCTACTCCAACTGCATTGCTGCCTTGAGCCATGCTGCATGGTTACGCCCAGTTCGTTCACCATCAATACTTCGGGATGTTTTAATTCCAGCCATACCGGCGGCGTTGGCGATGAGGTACACATGATCACCTTTACCCCGTTTTGGTGTGCCAGTTCTACCGCTTCATCCAGCCAGGCGAAATCAAATTTACCTTCTTCGGGCTCAATAAAGGCCCAGGCAAACTCGCCGAAATGGGTAAAATCGAAACCAACTTCGGCCATCTTTTTTATGTCGCGCGCCCAGTACTGGTGCGGCCATTGCTCGGGGTAATAGTAGGAGCCGATGGGCATCAGATCGCTTTTCGGGAAAAATTTATCGGCGCTTTGCGCGGACGCGGTGCCACTTACCAGCCAAAGCGAAAGCAGGGGTAGCGCAGCACGGGTTATGGTGCGAAGGTTTTTCAGTAAAAACATTGGTGTTCGGTTTAAGGGGGCAATATATTTATTATTATTGTCAGTTTAACAATAAATGTGGGAAATAATGTGGGGGGGGGAAGCATTGAGCCCGTGCATTCCCTCACAGGAGGATGCGGGAGGGCTATTGGACAATGCATGGCGCGAATGACCCCTACCCGCCACTACGCAGCCAGCCACACCCTTCCCGAGGGAAGGAGTTTTGATGGATTAGCCAATCTTTCGGAAACTCATAATTGCGAATCCTGACTAACGTTAAGACGGGAAATATTCTATTTAATCTTAACCGGCTTCAGCTTCTCAAAAACATCAACCGGCAAAATATTGCCTGAGGCATCAAAGCGCATGGGCGAAATACAGGTTTCGCGGTTATACCCGTCGCCATCGGGGATCTTAAAACGGTGGTAGGCAATATACCATTCATCTTTACCGGGTACCTGCACTACCGAGTGGTGGCCGGCGCCTTTTACCACGCCTTTGCCTTTTAATACCGGGAAACCTACAGCCTTTTTAAATGGCCCCATGGGCGATGCTGAGGTAGCGTAAGCGATGGAATAACGCGGGTCGCGGGTATCGTATTCCGACCACATTAAATAGTAAATGCCTTTCCGCTTGATCATGAACGGCCCCTCGTTATAGCCGGGTGGCTTGAACGACGTGATCCTGGCCGTATCGCAGGATATCATATCATCATTCAGCTTTACCACGTTGCATTGGCCCTGGCCCCAGTACAGGTAAGCGGCTCCGTCGTCATCCACAAATACCATGGGGTCTATCATTTGCCCGCGTTTGGTGCCTTTGGCTATCAAAGGTTTTTTTATCGGATCGACGAATGGCCCTGTTGGTTTATCGGCTACAGCTACACCAATATTTACATTGGCCGAATAATAGTAATAGTATTTATTGTTTTTAAAAGCGATGGTTGGCGCCCAGGCACGCTCTTTGGCCCAAACCAGGTCGCGCGGCAGATCCAGTATCACGCCCTCGTTCTTCCAGTTAACCAGGTTGTTTGACGACCAGCAGGTGAAACTGGTGGACAGCCACCCTTTGGTACCATCGGTTGTTGGGTAGATATAGAATTTCTTACCAAAAACGGTAATGTTCGGGTCGGCATAAACGCCCGGCAGAACGGGCGCGGGGGCCGTAAGCGTGTCGGTTGTTTGGGCCTTTCCGGGCAATATTGTGCCTGCAAATAATAAAAAGGCAAGTATGGTGCGTATTGGTTTGGTTATATTCATGGTTGCATCAAATATGCTAAGTATGTATTGCTTATGCAAGGGTTAGCGACGGATGTAGAAATGTTCAAAATACATGGCAGACTTAGGCCAAACCAAGGGCCCTGCGAAGTGACAAGTATCGGACCCCCTGATCATGCAAAAAAGAAATCCGAAATCGAACATTCGAAATAAAATCAGGGTTTAACCATGCTCTTAAAAAACTTTACCACCACGGCATTGGCTTCCTGCGGGTAAACGTGGCCGCCGGGGTGTATGTACAGCACAGTTGGAGTGTTGGTGGTTGATGGATACAGCGTAGCATATTGCGCGCCGTAACTTTGGCCTTCGGTGCTGCAGCTGTTTATTTTTAATACTTTGTTATACATCGCCTTTTGCCATTCGGGCCTTACCAGCGGGTCTTTTTCGCCCATAATGTGCAGGGCTGGTTTAGGTTTTAACTGGCCAACTATACGGCCCGCCACTGCCGAGGATGGCGCAACTGCCGCGAATACATCGCCGCGCATGGCCCATAGCAGGTAGGTAAAGCCCCCGCCGTTGGAGTGGCCGGTGGCGTAAATACGCTTATCATCCACCTTATAATCCTGTTGGAGGCTTTTTAGCATGGCGTCAAAAAAGTGAATGTCGCGGTCGGCCATATCGCCGGGGCCGCTTTGCCATCCCGGTAAGTTGCCTGCCGAATCTGTTAATTGCCCGGGGGTATTGAGCCCTTGCGGACAAACAATAATGGCCTCGGGCCAAAGTTTTTCAAACCCGCGGGTATTGAACATGTTTTGCGCCGTGCCGCCGTGCCCGTGAAACATAAAAACTACCGGGGTAGCTTTTGTTTTTGCTGAGGCGGGGATATAAACAATGGCCTGGCGATCGGTTCCGTCGACGGTCCAGTAGATGGTGCGGGTTTCGGGCCCGGCCTGTAGTTTTGGCGCGGGTTTGTATGCTGAGATCACTATCGCAACAAAAGCAAAGCTCACAAGGAGCAGGTTGCGCAATGCCGCGCGCCTGCTGATTTGGGTTAAGGTTTTAAGCATATTGGTATAGAGCTGAAATAGTTGCAAAGGTTTAGTAAGAATTTGCTACTGCAATATAGCTTTCATTTACGATATCATATAGTTCGGATGTAAGGCGATCATATAAGTCTTCCGTATTTTTTTCTGTAAAGCCTACATCGTTCCACGAACCCATGCCCCCAAAGCACCATGCTTTCGAGCTGCCTGCTAACAGCTGTGATGTTTTCAGATCAATTGTACCCGGCGGAATTATTTGGTCTACTTTGCCTTCATCAAATGGTGTTGCCGAATCAAGCTGATGAAGCGCATTTTGAAACCATTCTGCCCAAAATGTAAGTTTTTCTTCGTTTGCAAATGCGGATATTTCAGTCAACTTATATTTAAGACGTTGCTTGATATTTTCTATATCATATTTTTTAGTTGACTGTATCTGTAGTCCGGGCAAACTCCGGCCATAGCTTATTGACCAGATTCTATTGTCTGGTGCATTTTTATTCGTTACTTCTTCTCTGCACTGCCACATATCCGAATGGTCGCTAAAAACGGTTTGAATATATCGGGTTCCACCACCGCCAACAAACCCAGCTAACTTATAATCAGGCACTTTTTCACCATTTAAACTAACAGAATTGTCATCTATGAATGACATTCTTATTTCCTTACAACCCTCTTCCTTTAATTTTTTTAGCCAATCAATAGGATTGCCCGCATAATTAAACCATGTAGGTTTTCGCCAAAAATGCTTTTTAAAGACGAGAAACTCCACTTTATTCTCGAACATAAATGAAGGATGTTCAAGTGTCAATTTATTGATGTTGTAATTGTCCCTCAAAAATGCAGTTCCATAAGTCGCTAAAGTGATAGCTCTTGCAATGTCTCCTTTCATATTTTTAATTTATTGCTGCACAAAATGCCAGCAGACGCCGGCGATATCAATGATATTGACCTCCATCCCGTAAGGTTGCCGCGTTAGCTTGCCGACGCGGATGCCGTATTTTTCGGGCAGTTGTTTATCGATCACCATTTGCCTGAACGCTTCTACGTTATCCACCTTTACGCTAAGCATGAAATTTTCGGCAAAGCTTACAACATCGTAATGCTGTAGGATGAAACGGCATTCATCGCGCTGAAAACCGGCGTAACCCGGGCTCTCCCAATTGATGTGGAAGCCTAATTCGGTGAAAAATTGTTTGGAGCTTTCAAAATTACTTCCTGAAGGTACAAAAGGTTCGAGTGATAAAAATTTCATGGACGGTTTTTGTATAAAAGTAAGGGATAATTGTATAAAATACACCCATCTCTCCATATGTATCCAGCGTAGGGGGGAGGAGATATTATGAATCTATAGTTGCTTTTAGTTGAATTTTTTCACAAAAAGTATAATACTTTTTAATTTAAAATAAGTTATATAAAGTTAAAAATAATGTAAACAAATTAATTTCGGCAGGTGTTACGCTGCTAACTAACCCGAAACTTATGCAGTCTGCCGAAGCCATAGCCAATGCTATTCAAAAAAAATTGTGCCCTACGCATGACGTTTATCCACATGTAGAAATTATAGGGAACGAAATAAAAATTGCCTGTTGCTGCCTTGATTTCCAGGGCGTATGCACCGAAGAAGCGCGGCAAATGCTGGCGGAAATGCATATAGCAGACTTTGTGGTGTGATGACGTATCGGCATGTCGTTCTTCGACAAGCTCAGAATGACACCTTTTGGTTTAGCAAAGTGATATTATTGAGGCTATCCTGCACAAAACTTTACACTCTCAGTTAAAAAGGCTACCTTGCGTATATTTAATTACGCTCCACAACATTGACTTTCGCAGATTTTAATTTCAACGAACATTTATTTGAAGGGATAACAAGCATGGGTTTTGATACACCCACACCTGTACAGGCCGAGGCCATCCCCATTATATTATCAGGCAAAGATATCATCGCCTGCGCCCAAACCGGTACCGGTAAAACCGCCGCTTATTTGCTGCCCGTGATAGAGCACATCAGCAAGATAGAGAACCCTAAAATTGATACCCTGATACTGGCTCCAACCCGCGAGCTGGCCCAACAAATTGACCAGCAGATACAAGGCCTGGGCTATTTTACGGGCGTTACCAGCATTGCTGTTTTTGGCGGCGGCGATGGTATGGTGTATGAGCAACAGCGCAAAGGTATTGAGCATGGTGCCAATATCCTGATAGCTACGCCGGGCCGTTTACTGGCGCATTTGGCCAGCGGTAAGGTAAAACTAAAAGACCTGAAACACCTGGTGCTGGATGAGGCCGACCGGATGCTCGACATGGGTTTTATGGACGATATTATGCGCATCATCAGCTTTTTACCTGCTAAAAGGCAAACGCTGTTATTTTCGGCTACGATGCCGGCGCGGATATTGAAGCTGGCCAAATCTATTTTGCACGAGCCGGAGCAGATAAGCCTGGCCATTTCACAACCGGCGGTGGGTATCGATCAGCAGATATACAAGGTTTTCGATAGCCAGAAAACGCCATTGATCGAATCGCTGTTAAAGGACTCTAACTATACCAGCGTAATCATTTTTTGCGGGATGAAAGAGAAGGTGAAAGAGGTATTCAAGGTGCTGAAAGGCCTGAAGATCTCGGTGATGGCCTTTCACTCCGACCTGAAGCAATCTGAGCGGGAAGATATTTTGCTCGACTTTAAGAACCGCAAACTGCAGGTTTTAGTGGGTACGGATGTGCTTTCGCGAGGGATAGATGTAGAAGGGATTGACCTGGTGATCAACTATGATGTACCAGGCGACCCGGAAGATTATATTCATCGCATAGGCCGTACGGCGCGCGCTGCAACTACCGGTACAGCTATTACCTTAGTTAATGAGCGCGACCAGCGAAAACTGGCCGCCATCGAAACCATGATAGGCCGCCCGGTACCCGAAACTGAACTGCCAGAAGCATTTGGCGAAAAGCCGGTGTTTAAACCGATGAGCGCCGGTGGTGGCGGAGGCGGTGGTTATAACAATCGCCGTAAAGGCGGTGGTGGTAATAAGGGTGGTGGTTGGAAGAAGAGGTAGTAAATAACCCTTTTGTCATTTCGAACGAGCCTCTTCGGCGAGGAGAAATCTTTACGAATGGATAGATAATACGTTATGCATTGGCGCTTGCCTGTCTCTTTGAATGTCGCTTAGTAAAGGTTTCTCGTCGCTACGCTCGCTCGAAATGACATGGTTTGTTGGTTTGATTGAGACGTCTGTCCGTTTTGAATGTCGCTTAGTAAAGGTTTCTCGTCGCTGCGCTCGCTCGAAATGACATGATGTGTTGGTTTGATTGAGACGTCTGTCCGTTTTGAATGTCGCTTAGTAAAGTTTTCTCGTCGCTGCGCTCGCTCGAAATGACATGATGTGTTAGGGTAAAACTAATCTCCGTTTACTTCTTTGTTCAAGAATTTCCATTCGGGATTTGTTGATTCGATCAATTTGTCCTTCTTTTCTCTACGCCATTTTTTAATTTCTTTTTCGCGGGCTATGGCATATTCGATATGGCTGAAATGTTCGTAATAGACTAAGAGGTAACAGTGGTATTTTCCTGCAAAGGAGTTCTTAGTTCCAGCGTTTTCGTGGTGCTGATATAAGCGTGCAGTCAGATCGTTGGTTACACCAACATATAGCGTAGTTTTATCTGGGTTGGTGAGGATATAAACGTAAAAGTTGTAGTTCCGCATGGGGCAAACAGTCAGAATCTATTTATCCTAAAATAAATAAAAAAACTTTGTCATTTCGACCAAAGGGAGAAATCTTTACGAACAGGTAGGTAGTACGCTATGCATTGGCGCTTGACTGTCCATTCGGAATGTCGCTTAGTAAAGGTTTCTCGTCGCTGCGCTCACTCGAAATGACATGGTTTGTTATTGCATATCGCTTAGTAAAGGTTTCTCGTCGCTGCGCTCGCTCGAAATGACATGGTTGGGATTATTGTTGCTGCTGTTGTTGCTGCTGGATCATCTCCATGTACTGGCGGTAGCTGTTTTTGGGGACGTTGGCCGGTTTGGGGATGGGCGCATCGTGGTGGTGAACATCGTGCTCGTACTCTTCCAGGTGCTCGTCTTCGGGATTGCCTACGGATACGGCTACTTCGAGGGTATGGCCCGCGGCGCCTTTGTATACGCCTTTTACGGGCGAGCAATCGGTAAAATTACGGCCTACGGCTAAGCGTACGTGGTTCTCGTTAGCGATGATGTTATTGGTGGGGTCTAAGCCCAGCCAGCCGTAATTGGGTATATAGGCTTCGGCCCAGGCGTGGGTGGCGCCTTCGCCGCGCATGGTGGCTTTTGAGGTGCAGATATAACCGCTTACATAACGGGCAGGTATGTTTACCAGGCGCAGCATCTCCATCAGGATGTGGGCAAAATCCTGGCAAACGCCGGCTTTGATCTTCCATATCTCATCCAGCGTGGTCTCAACGGTGGTTACACCTTTTATATAGTCGAAATTTTCGTATACATATTTACAGAAACGCATAGCCATTTGGTAAGGCGTTTCGTTGTGGATGTATTGCGATTTGATAATGTCCTGCAGTTCGTTCAGCCCGTCAAAGTACTCCTGGCGCAAAAAATCGATAAAAGATACCTGGTAGTTGAGGCGTTTGAGGTCGCTCCATTGCTGATCGGCAAACATATCATCAACAGGGTACATGCGGTGTTTGGTATTTACCAGTATGGTTGATGAAATTTCGAGTTTGGTATGGCTTGCTACATAAGTAAAGGTACCCACTTCGTTACCATAGTAATCTACAAAAACATCAACAAACGGGTCGCCGGATATTTTGATATCGTGCCTCACCACTTCCTGGAACTCGTCCTGTATGGGGTACAGAATGATCTGATTGGCGCTGTCGCGCACAGGGCCATCATAGGTATATTTGGTGATATGTTGAATTTTAAATTCGGGCATATGGATAGTTTTAAGCAGGGCGTTAAATGTAGGGCACTATTTATGAATATGCAAAATAATGTTGATTTAATGCATCGCCTATTTTGAAAAGCTCTGAGCGTATGTTAGTTAGGTAATCGTGAAGGCCATCCTGGCGTATTGATTTTACTGAACTGTACTTGATGCTGCTTTGCAAACGGCCAATGAGGAACGACAGATCGCGGAACTCGGGCATATTGCTTTCGTGCTTGAGCCTGTCGAAATAGCGCTGGATATGGTTTACCGAATAGATAACCGAGCGCGGGAAATCATTGTTGAGCACTACCTGCTCCAGCACATTTTCGGCTTCGAAGCCCTGGCGGTAGGTTTTCAGGTAAATCTCGTATCCGCCCAGCGAGAGCAGCAAATGTTTCCAGTAACTGGTATCGGTGAGCAGGTTGGGATTATCGTCTATGGAACCAAACTTGGTATCTAAAATATCGACCGACTGTATGCCGCGCTCCAAAAACTTACCGATATTGATAAAGCCCCGGCCCTCGCCGCGCTCCATGGTAATTTCGAGCGTGCCGTAGTAGAGCATGCCTTGTTTAATCAACGTATCGAGGGCGGTAATGGGGTCGTCTTTTTCGAGCATGAAAGCGATGCCGGGGCTGCGGACGGTGTGGTAGTATTCGTTAAGGCATTGCCACAAGTCCTTACTAATAAGCTCCTGCACGCCGCGGGCATTTTCGCGCGCAAGCGTAATAATATTGAGGATGGAGTTGGGGTTTTCGCGATCGAGCACCATATATTTTAATACGGAACGGCTGTCGTTACCGAGGGCGGCAATTTCATGATCGTCGCGCAGGCCGGCAAATATCCGGATAACGGGTTCCCAGGTAAAGGTTTGGATGGTATCCTGCGATGAGGCGTAGTTTATTTTGAGCATACGCAACATGCCGTCGCTGCGCTCAATATAACGGCTCATCCAATATAAACTCGATGCTACTCTGCTTAACATATATCTGTATCCAAATGCAATGTATAACAATTAAATTAATACCCAGGTATCTTTACTGCCACCGCCCTGGCTGCTGTTTACCACCAGGCTGCCCTCGCGTAAAGCAACACGCGTTAAACCGCCAGGTACGATCTCGATACCATCGGGGCCTACCAGGGCATATGGCCTCAGGTCGATCCTTCGCGGTGTGAGCTGGCCCTGCATATAACATGGCGCTGCCGACAAGCTGATGGTGGGCTGGGCAATAAAATCGCGGGGGTTTTTGATGATCTCGGCTTTATACTCGTCCATTTCCTGCTGCGTGGCCGCGTGGCCCATGAGCATACCGTAGCCGCCCGAACCGTTGGTGCGCTTTACCACCATTTTGTTGAGGTTGCCAAACACGTATTCGGCCTCATCGGGGTTGCCAAGCTGGTAGGTGGGTACGTTTTTAAGGATAGGCTCTTCGTTCAAATAATAGCGTATCATTTCGGGAACGTAGGTGTAAATGGCCTTATCATCAGCTACGCCGTTGCCTATGGCATTTACAATGGCTACGTTGCCTTTACGGTAGGCGCCCATTATGCCGGCTACGCCGAGCACGCTCGACGGGTTAAATACCAAAGGATCGAGAAACTCATCGTCAACCCGGCGGTATATTACATCTACCTGTTGGAGGCCGGTGGTGGTCTTCATATAAACTTTATGATTATCCACCACCAGGTCGCGGCCCTCCACCAATTCCACCCCCATTAAACGGGCCAGTGTAGTATGTTCAAAGTAGGCAGAGTTATAAATACCCGGGCTCAATAAAACTATAGTAGGGTTAGGAATTTGCCTTGGTGATAACGACAGCAAGTTTTTGTACAGGATGTTTGGATACTCGGTTACGCTGCGTACGCCGCATTGGGGCAGCAGGTCGGGAAATAAACGTTTGGTTATTTCGCGGTTTTCGAGCATGTAACTTACGCCCGATGGGGTGCGCAGGTTATCTTCCAGTACGTAAAAAGTGCCGTCGTAGTCGCGTATCAGGTCGATGCCTGCTACGTGTACGTAAATATCGTAGGGTACCTTTACATTATGCATCTCGCGCAAAAAATGCGGGCACGAATAGATAATGTCGGCAGGTACAATGCCGTCTTTGATGATGAACTGGTTGCTGTATACATCCTTGAGGAAGAGGTTGAGTACTTCGAGGCGCTGTTTGATGCCTTTCTCCACAAATGCCCACTCATCGCCGGTGATGATGCGGGGGATGATATCGAAGGGGAAGATCTTTTCGATGCCCTCGCCGCTGTTGTATACGGTGAAGGTGATGCCCTGGCTCATAAAGAGGCGCTTGGCAAGGTCTTCTTTTTTGTTGAGCTCTTCGATGGATTCATTGCCGAGGTATCGGATAACCTTTTGGTAATGGTCGCGAATTTGGGCATCTGCACCAAACATTTCGTCCCAGGTGTTTGGTGTTGGGGTGTAACTGCTAAAATAAGCCGACTCTTGCATTAATTATCCCTTTCCGTTAGTGGTTAATTTGGGTGTTTGTTTAAAAAAACGTAATTTATAAAAGATTTTTTTAAAAATAAAGTACCAAAAGTCAATAATGACTATAAATTTTTAATAAAATGGTATAAAAAATAATAAAAATTACATTTAAGCCGAAAATTTACGGTTAAATGTTGGTATAAAATTGATAAAAAGTTTTTTGTTGGGTGTTTGGCGAAACTGTTGGTTTTGCCTTGTTGCTAATTTAACAATTTTATTTGAGATTGGTTTGGTATGGATTGGCGTTAAAGCATGGCGGTGCCGCTCATAGCCGCGGCGGGCTTAGTTACTTTGGAGCCCCAAAGTAACCAAAGGGCTTGTCAGCAAAGAGGCTTCTTTTCGCACAGGCCATGCCGCACAAAGCTGCGAAAACCTGGGCTGCAACCTTTTGTCCCCGCTTCGCCCGCTCTGGCCCTCACTTCTGACAAAAATTGCTATGCCCCGCCTGCGCACAGGGCCACCATTGTTTTCTCCGCTTTTGGCCGAAGCTTTTTTGCTGACGGGGGTGGGTGAAGTTAGGGCAGTGCTTTTGGATGGTGGTTATTTGTCGCTTTGATACCACAAGCGGGGGGAATCCGGGTGTCTTACTCTTCCGGTAAAGCGTCGAAAGGGTTGTTGACAGCTATGCCGCCACCTCCGGCAGCTGGTGCCGCGGCTGCGGGAGCCGGCGCGGGTGCCGGTGCCGGCCTGAGCGCGGCTATGGCGGCTTCTAATCGGGCGTACAGGCCTTCTTCGAGGGTGATGCGGGCGGCGTGGCCGGCATCGAGCGGGCGGTAATTGGCGCTTGTTCTGTTGGCTATGGATGTGCGTAACTGGTTGGAGGCACTATTCATGTTGCCCAGGTTATTAGCCCTGATGAGCGCGTTTACCGCCCTTGTTAAGGCAGGCCCGCTGCCACTGGTTCTGCGTGATACGGCCGCGCCTTTCATGGCCAGCAGTTGTATTACCGCGCCCGCGGCCATAAACTGGAACGGCGCTACCGACCGGAGCTGTAATGGGCCCTCTTCTTCGTCTGCGGCTTTTTGCAATACTGGCACGGCAGGCAATGTTTTACCGGCCCCGGCTTGCTGTGCCACCGGCGAAGCGGGTATGGTTGTATTGCGCTTTTCGGTTGTTTTCAAAAGGCTGGCGGCTGTGAGGTGTTTGTTAGTACAAGATATGAAAAAATATTTGGTTGTTGCAAGTTGATGTGTGAGAGGCACAAGTGGGTACTTGCGCCAGGTTGAGTGAATTAGTGACCTAATAAAGCCAGTGCTGCAAAGGGATTTCCTCCGCCTCCTGCCCCGCCTTTTCCTCCGCCGCCGCCACCTTTTTTGGGTGCAGGTTTTGCCACCACTTTGGGCGCAGGGGTAAGCAGCTTGATAGCGGCGTCCAGATCGGCCTTTAGTTCTTCCTCAAGTGTTATCCTGGCTTGATGGCCCTCGTCAAGGGGGTGGTAACCCGCGTCTAAACGGTTTGATATGGATATGCGTATCTGGTTAGCTGCCGAATGTATGGTGCCAAGGTCGCCGGTGGCAATTGCAGCCTCAACCTCCGCCCTTAATTCCGCCTCGCTGCCATCGGTTCTGCGCGACCTGTCGGCGCCCTTCATGGTGAGGAGCTGTATTACCGGCCCTGCGGCCATAAACTGGAACGGCGCTACCGACCGGAGCTGTTTGGGCTCATCGGTCATTGATAGCTTTTGTAACACGGGCACGGCAGGTAAGCTTTTACCGGCCCGGGTTTGTTGCGCTACGGGCGAAGCATGTGTTGCGGTATGGAGCTTTTCGGTTGTTTTCAAAACGCCGGCGGTTGTGAAGTGTTTGTTAGTACAAGATATGAAAAAATATTTGGTTGTTGCAAGTTGGGGGGCATTGGCGTTAAAGCATGGCGCAGATGTACTTTGTTTTTGACCTTTCTCCACCATGTCATTTCGACCAACGGGAGAAACCTTTACAAAGCGATGTTCCGTTGGATAGGTAAGCGCGCGATGTGCATTGGCGTTAAAGCATGGCGCAGATGTTACTTTCTTTTGGCCGTCAAAAGAAAGTAACCAAAGAAAACTCTCGGCTGCGCCCGCTTCTGTGAAAGGTCGTGAGTGAAGTTTGGGCAGTGGTTGCCGAACCGGCCAATGCCGAATTTGCGGTGAAGTTAGGGTAGTGCTTTTGGATGGTGGTTAGCTGTCGTTTTTGTGGCACAAGCGGAGGGCGCTTGCAGGAAACGAGAGGAATAAAATCACAAATTACTTTACCATAAACTAATTTTTTTAGTATTTTTGCTTGTTAAAAAATAAATGGCGGAATTTTAAAAACTCTATATTAAATTTAATAGTTTTATAGCTTCAATTATAATGAGAGACGGACAAAAATTATTTAAAGACCCTATTTATGATCTTATTTATTTTGATAAGGTTAAGGATGAGGCCATTTTAAAAATAATTGAGTCAGATGAATTTCAAAGATTACGTAGAATAAGGCAACTCGGACTAAGTAGCTATACTTATTCATCTACTAATCACGATCGATTTTCTCATAGCATAGGAGTATGCTTTTTAGCTGGTTTATTCGTTGACAATCTGAATTTTGAAACCTCTTATGTTAATGAAACCGGTAAGAAAATTCTCTTAGATAGAGATGAAACTAAATTACTCGTAAGACTTGCCGCAATATTACACGATATTGGGCATGGCCCATTCTCACATGCTTTTGAACGAGCTATTAAAAAGAAAGCAGAAAAATTTATAAAGCCGGGCATCCAAATTCATGAAGATTATTCAATTAAGATTATTAATTCCCCACATATAAAAGCAATTATTGAAAATATTGACAATCCGAAATTTAAAGAATTTGGCGTCAAATGGATTACAGATATTCTTGCAGGTACTTTTACGGGTTCAAAGTGGGTAAAAGAAATAATCTCAAGCCAATTTGATGCTGATCGTATTGACTATTTACTCCGAGATGCTTATATGTCTGGAGTAAAATATGCAGGATTTGATTGGAATTGGATATTTAGAAATATGTTTATTGGCGATATACCAATAGGTGGTGATGAGCACGAAGAGTCCACCAAAGAAGGAATATTGATTGATGGCAATAAGGGAATACACTCTTTAGAATCTTTCATTGTTTCAAGATACCATATGTATGAGCAGGTATATTTTCATAAAACGACAAGGGGATTCGAAGCAATTGTAAATTCAATATTTAAAAGACTAAATTTTCTTATTGATAATAATGAAATTACAAGTGAAGATTTTTTAGGGGATTATTTCCTCAACTTTTTAAAAGATTATAATTCTATACCTGATTATTTACAATTGGATGATTACTACATGATATCACATTTTAATCATTGGTCTAAAAATTGCAAGGATTATGTTTTAAAAGAATTGTGTAATTGCTTTGTTAATCGTAAACCCTTTAAAATGGTTAAGGTAATAACAGGAGACAATGCTATGGAATCTCTTCAGAAATATTCAGAATTAAAGGATGTCTATAAAGATAGAATGAAAGATCATTTTGACTATTTTTTTCTGGAAGATGATTATCTAAATAACCCATACAAGGATAATTATTTATTGAGTAAATCACCGGGAGCTTCAGAGAGAATATGGTTAGATATAAGAGGAAAGCCTAAAGATTTATCAGTAGAATCGAAAATAATCAATTCTCTTAGAAACAATGTCCTTGAAGTGAAACGTATTTATGTACATCGAAATTTTTTATAAATAATATTATGTTTTCGGAAACAACAAACCTCATAATGCAATTTTTTTCAATTGCAAAAAAAGTAGATGGTAGAATAAGACTCCAAAAAGTTATTTATATTTTGCAAACTAAAGGGTTAATTGACTTTGATTTGGATTATAAATATGCTTTATATGGCCCCTATTCTCAAGATTTACAATTGGAAATAGATTATCTATCTAAAATTGGTTTTTTATTTGAAACAGTAAGCAATAATTATGTTTATGAAATAAATGCCAATTTCCCAATAAATATTGAAATTGATAAAAATATAAACATTAATAAATCTTTAATTAGCGATTTATTAAAAGAAGAATCTCAATTATTGGAAGTAACGTCAACAATTTATTATCTAAAATCTTATCATTACGAAAATAAGAATGATATTGAAGAAAAGATAAAGTTATTAAAACCAAACTTAACAACTAAAATCAAACCAGCCTTTGAGCTATATTCCGAACTCGAAAAGTACTCCAAGATACTAAATTAGCCCATACCATTTCGCTCATTTGCATTTCTCCCGTTGGTTGGGATTTTATAAATCTTCGACCAAATAAAAAGGAGATTTGAAACCTCGAATTGCATTTCGTGGATTATAAATACTTTGCACTCTTCTTGAGTTAAAAATTTGAACTACCTGGACCGATGCAAACAAATCATTTAGTAATAATGTCTTTATACAATAAATGTTGAAATCTGTAGAATAACTTTAGCTCAGAGAAATTTGATTTAGCATTAATAATTGCGTTCTTTGTTCAAAGAGATAAAAAGCCCCCAAGAGGCCAATCTTGGAGGCTAAAGAACCGGACGGAATTTTACCGTCTAATATTGGTTTAGTTACCAATACTGTATCATCTCTATCGGTAATTTGTAAGAAACAAAGGGAAGCGTGAGCTTCCTTTTTTGTTATCACAAAGATATGAGGTAAATAATAAAAACGGCAGTTTTTAATCCTGTAATTCGCACAATTATATGCAAGTTTTCCACATCGAGAGTATATTGAGTTAAATGTGTTAAGTAATTATTCGCTGTAACATAACCTGATAATTTTCCGGCGCCACCATTTAATACGGGATCGTACCATAACATTCTGTTAGAACGCACGGGAATATTCTTTCGGGAGCGCATGGGGGTATTCACTCATATATTTTTTGCATTTCCCACCAAATTTTCGTACCTTGTAGAGATACCGGAGGGTTTTTTTGCTTCGACAAGCTCAGCATGACAAAAAACAGGCTCAGCATGACAAGATGAGCTGAGCATAACCCGTGATGATGGGTAAGGCTTTGGGGTGCTTACCGCTTAATGGCACTATGTGTATTTCGTAGCATAGGTGAGTTTATTGGATCGTAGGGCTTTTTAGTTCATGGATCATAGTTCATAGATCATGGCTCTTTTTGGTTCATAGATCGTGGCTCTTTTTTCGGAATTTTTTGGGGTGTGCTTCGACAGGCTCAGCATGACAAGCTTCGACAGGCTCAGCATGACAAGCTTCGGCAAGCTCGGCATGACAAGCATTTGTGGTGGATTTTGGGGCTTGATGGACATCATCTGGTCGCTCATAGCCGCGACGGGCCTATTCGTTATTCACCATGTGTTTGTTTTTTTATGGTATGAATGATTGCTATCGCAATTTTCTTGATAAAAAAGAAACAAAAAATCAAGTCGCAACACTGCTGCCCTGCACTCCCTGCCGGTTCTTAACGCTTTACCGTTACCTGCCCGTCCGGCAGGCGGGGCGCTGTGCTTCACTCAGTAAAGCTAAACCGTCATTCCCGCCATACGCCCGGCCCGCTCCGTTGCGACAGGGCCGGCGCTTTTTTGTCGGACTTAGTAGCTGCTTAATTATAAATCAATCAACCAAATAAAAACAACCATTCACCTAATAAACATAATCAACTTAATCAACACACAATGAAAACAACTATTGACAACACACCATTATCGGCCAAACAACAGCGCTTTTGTGACGAGTATTTAATTGATATGAACGCTAATGCTGCGGCGCTGCGGGCGGGGTATAGCAAGGCTACGGCTTCGACGGGGCAGCTGATGCGCGAGCCTAAAATAGCGGCGTACCTGGAGGGCCGTACTAAAGAGGTGCGGCAAAAATTACAGGTTGACCATGAAGCCATAGTTGCCGAACTGGCTAAGATGGCCTTTGCCAACCTGGGCGATTACTTTGGCGCCGACGGGAAGCTAAAACCGATGAACGAAATGACACGCGATGAAAAGGCGGCCTTATGGAACCTGAAGGTTACCGACCATAAGGACGGCAGCAGCACGGTACAGCTGAGGCTTTGCAGCAAGCTGAGCGCCATTGAAAAACTGGCCAAACATACGGGCTTTTACAAGGCCGCGGAGAAAAAGGCCGAACAGGAGAGGGCCGCCCCGGCGCAGGCATCGGCAGTGGAAGAAAAGTTTTACGCGGAGTTTGAACGATTGGAGAAATGGCAGGATGAACTGGTAGATATAAAAATGCGGCTTGACGAGCGGGAGAAGGCATTGGCGAAGCGGGAGGCGGGGGTTGGAAGTCTTGAGTCGGGAGTCGGGAGTCTTGAGTCGGGGGCGAATTTTGAGTCGGGAGTTGGGCGTTCTGAGTCGGAAGTTGGGGCGGGGCCTGTTGTGGCGATGAAAGTTGTGGGATTGCTTGCCGGGCAATATACGCCGGACGGTTACCTGATAAAAAGCGATATGCCGGCAGGCGGGGATAAAAACGACCCGTGTTATGATCAGTATGCGGGGCTGTATATCGAGAAAAGGGTGGGCAGTATGACGGTAAAAAGCTATCTGCCATTGCCCGACAGGGAAACGCGGAACCGCTTGAAGATGGAGGCTTGTGTTGCTGAACAAAATTGAGATACCTGTTTTTACCTGCCTGCGGCAGGCAGGCCTGTTTGCGGCAGGATGGAAGATGTGGGGATGGTTTTAATCAATAGCTTATACTTGAATTTTTTGGTTAAATTTTGTAACTATGGGGCAACAAAGTTTAACTTTCGTCGTATACTATTGCTAATTAAAAACGAAACTATTGATTTGATGCGAAAGCTGATAGTGTGCCTGTTGGTAGTGACTGCCGCCGCGGGATGTAAAAAAATTGAGGTGGTGCCTGTAACCGAAACCCCAACGGATAGCGGGCCGCTGCCTGCGCAGCAAATGCCGGCCATGCTGCCCCGGCGGGTGGCTTTTGGTGCCGAGGGCGATATTGCCAAGAGCGCGCAATTTATAGCGGAGAGTGATTACCAGTATCAATACCTTTCGGGCGATATTTTCAGCAACGGCTGGACTACCTGGAACGCGCCCGACGGCGAGTTTGCCCGCAACTTTTTGAACCGGGTGAGCCAAATGGGCAAGGTGCCGGTATTTACCTATTATAACCTGGTGCCTGCCAAAAACCGCTTTGAAGACCCCGCCTTTACCAACATGAACGACGCGGAGGTGATGAAGCGCTATTTTGACGACTTTAAATTTTTGCTGCAAATATGCGGCGCCTTTGCAAAGCCGGTAATTATACACTATGAGCCCGACCTGATGGGTTATATGGAGATGTACAGGAACGATGTGGCTAAAAGCAGTATCAAGGTGAGCCAGAGTGGTCAGCCGGATGTGCAGGGCTTTAGTAACAATGCGAAGGGGCTTTTTGAGGCTATAGTGGCCATGCGCAACAAATACGCGCCCAATGTGCTGCTGGGCTGGCACGCTTCGCAATGGGCCACGGGCAATAACCTGGTGGTGGATAAGCATAACCCGGAGCAGCTGGGCAAAGAGACGGCGGATTACTACAAAAGCCTGCATGCACCGTTCGACCTGATATTCTCGGAATTTTCTGACCGGGACGCGGGGTATGACGAGGTGGTGATGGGTAAAACCAACGTAGAGTGGAGCGCCATTGCCAGTGCCGCTAATGGTAACCTGAGCGATTATAGCCGTTTTCAGCGCTTTCTCAAAACCTTGAACCAGCAAACCGGGCAAAAGATCATACTGTGGCAGATACCCGTTGGCAATACGTTTACTAAAACCTGCAACAATACCCCGGGCCACTATAAAAACAACACCGCCGAGTACTTTTTACAGCAGGTGCTGGCAGGTGGCACTGCCGATAATATAGCAAGTTACGGCCAGGCAGGCGTTATCGCCTTTTTGTTTGGTCGGGGCGCGGCAAATTGCACCAGTTACATGGATGACCGCCACGACGATGCTGACGCCCCTAACGAAACCGCCGACGATGATGGCGGCTACCTGCGTAAAGGCATAAGGGCTTACTATCAAAAAGGGGTGGTAGCGGTGCAGTAGCCGGTGCTGTGTTGAATATCGCGAAGACGATGAAAGGCACATTTGCACTTTGTACTTGATTTTCAAATTATAATGCTTATCTTTGTACTATTAATAAGTGCGAGGGGACAATAGTCCCCTCTTTTATTTTCAAAAAATAAATGTCTGAAAAGAAAATAGAGCAGCGGGTGGCCATGCTGGTGGAGGAGAAGATTGCCGACAAGCCTGACCTGTTTTTGGTGGATATAAAAATGCTGCCCAACCGCAAGCTGATGATATTGGTTGATGGCGACAGCGGCATTGGCATTGGGGATTGCGCCGCCATAAGCCGTTATGTTGGCTTTAAGCTGGAAGAAGAGGAAGTGATAGCCGAGGCGTATAACCTGGAGGTTTCATCGCCGGGTGTTGATTCGCCGCTTATCCTGCAAAGGCAATACACCAAAAACATTGGCCGCAACCTGGGTATAAAAATGCTGGACGGCACAAAGCGCGAAGGCATATTGAAAAGTATAGATAACGATAATATAGTAATAGAAGAAAAAGTAAAGGCAGCAGGCGCCAAAGGGAAAAAGGCTGAAGTAACAGAAAGCACTATCCCGCTGAGCGAAGTTGCAGAAACAAAGGTTTTAATATCATTTAAGTAACAATGAGCAATATCAATTTGATCGACTCCTTCCAGGAGTTTAAGGATTTCAAAAACATTGACCGCCCAACGATGATGAGCGTTCTGGAAGACGTTTTCAGAAGCATGATCAGGAAAAAATACGGCACAGATGAGAACTGCGACGTTATTGTGAACACCGATAACGGGGATTTGGAAATATGGCGCACACGCGTGGTAATGGAAGACGGTTTTAGCGAGGATGATGACCTGGAGATAGAACTGGCGGAAGCTAAAAAGCTTGATCCGGACCTGGAGGTTGGCGATGAGCATATCGAACTGATCACGCTGGAAAGTTTTGGCCGTCGCGCTATTCTGGCCGCCCGTCAAACCTTGGTATCTAAAATTCTGGAACTGGAGAAAGACGAGATCTACAAAAAATATAAAGACCGTGTTGGCGAAATTGTAACCGGCGAGGTTTACCAGGTGTGGAAGAAAGAAACACTGGTGCTGGATGATGAAGGCAACGAGTTATTGCTGCCAAAATCGGAACAGATACCTGCGGATTATTTCAAAAAAGGCGACAGCGTTCGTGCCATCATCCACAAGGTTGATATGATGAACAGTAATCCTAAGATCATCATTTCGCGTACGGCGCCCGAGTTTTTACAGCGCTTGTTCGAACTGGAAGTTCCGGAGATATTTGATGGTTTGATCACTATTAAAAAGATCGTTCGCGAACCAGGAGAGCGTGCTAAGGTAGCCGTAGAGTCATACGATGACCGTATTGACCCGGTAGGTGCCTGCGTTGGTATGAAGGGGTCGCGTATACATGGTATCGTTCGCGAGCTGAAGAACGAGAACATCGACGTGATAAACTTTACCAATAATTTACAGTTATACATCACACGTGCTTTATCGCCGGCCAAGATCACATCGATCAAACTTGACGACGAGAAGAAAACAGCAGCCGTATATTTGAAACCCGACCAGGTATCGTTAGCTATCGGTCGCGGCGGGCACAATATAAAATTGGCAGGTAAATTGACAGGCTACGAAATTGATGTTTATCGCGATGCTGATGAGCAGGAAGAGGATGTGGATATTGAAGAGTTTAGCGACGAAATTGATGGCTGGATACTGGATGAGTTTAAACGTATTGGTTTAGACACCGCAAAATCTGTACTGGCATTAAGCGTTGGCGAACTGGTTAAACGTACCGATCTGGAAGAAGAAACTATAAAAGACGTACTTTCTGTTTTACAGGCCGAATTTGAATAAGCAGAATAACCAATTAAAAACGTATTTTTGCAAAAAAGAATAAAGAGGTAATAAATTATAAATGTCAGAAGACAAAAGCATAAAACTATTTAAAGCAGCAAAAGAGCTCAACATTGGTACAGGTACCATCGTGGATTTTTTGGCATCAAAAGGCTACAAGATTGAAAAGCAGCCCAATGCCAAAATTGAAGGCGAAATGTATGACGCGCTTTTGAAAGAATTTCAGGTTGACAAGATCATCAAGGAGGAAGCTAAGCAAATAAGCATTGGCAAGATACGCCGTGAAGAAACCGGCGTGCCGGAGCATCATGCGCCGCAACCTCACCGTGCGAAAGATTTTGAACACGAAGAAATACTGGTTAAAAATTTACACACATTTACCCCCCCGGCACCACCCGCTGAAAAGCCTAAGCCTGTAACAGAGGATAAGCCGAAAGATGACGGAAGCCTGCCGGGTGTTAAAGTTATAGGTAAGATAGACCTTGATAATTTAGGGAAAACACGCCCCGAAAAGAAGGTTGAAGAACCTGCAGTACCTGTTGTTGCGCCCAAGCCGGAACCGGCACCGGAGCCTGTACAAAAAGAGGAGCCTAAACCGGCCCCTGTTGTAGCAGAGCAGCCTAAAGCCGAAGTGCCGCCGGCACCTGCCAAAGTTGAAGCGCCTGCGCCACCGGCACCGGTTGCTAAAGCAGAAACTCCTGCTCCTGCCGCCGATGCTGAGCCCGAAGCCGAAGAAGATGAGGTGATAAGGGCCAAAGCAGAACAATTAAGCGGGCCTAAAATAATTGGCCGGATTGAGTTGCCGGTTAACCAGCCGAAACGTAACCAGCCGGTAGCGTCGTCAAACAGCGCGGCCGACCAGAGACGTAAAAGAAAACGTAAAGAAAACGCTCCTGGCCAAAGGCCGCAAACCAATGCGCCCGGACAAGCAAATACACCGGGACAACCGGGCGCGCCGCAAGGCGGAGGCCCACGTCCCGAGTTTAAAAAGGGTGCGAGCAATATCCCTCGTCCGGATTTCAGGAATAAGGGCCAGCAGCCTACTTCGGCAGGCGGCCAAAAAGAAGAGCCTTCAGAAAAGGAAATACAAGACCAGATCAAGGCAACACTTGCACGCTTAAGCGGTGCCGGTAAATCGGGCAAGTTTGCGCAACGTGCCAAATTCCGCCGTCAAAAACGGGATGATGTTGCCGCCTTATCAGAGCAGGATGCATTAGAGCAGGAACTGCAATCGAAGGTGTTAAAGGTTACCGAGTTTGTAACCGCTAACGAGCTTGCATCGATGATGGACGTATCGGTTACACAGATCATCTCGACCTGTATGAGCCTGGGTATGTTCGTATCTATCAACCAGCGTTTGGACGCCGAAACACTGAGCATTGTTGCTGAAGAGTTTGGCTACGAAGTTGAGTTTGTAAAACCACAGGACGAGGAAGCCAATTTGGTTGAGGATGATGATCCGGCTGACCTGATACCGCGCGCGCCGATTGTGACCATTATGGGACACGTTGACCACGGTAAAACATCATTACTGGATTTTATACGCAAAACCAACGTTATAGGCGGCGAAGCAGGGGGCATAACCCAGCACATTGGCGCTTATGAAGTAACCTTACCCGAAAACAAAGGTAAGATCACCTTTTTGGATACACCGGGTCACGAGGCGTTTACCGCGATGCGTGCACGTGGTGCCCAGGTAACGGATATTGTTATTATTGTGATTGCTGCCGACGATAGCGTGATGCCGCAAACCCGCGAGGCTATAAACCACGCGCAGGCTGCAGGTGCTCCAATTATCTTCGCTTTCAACAAAATTGATAAGCCGGGCGCTAATGCCGATAAGGTACGTGAGCAACTGTCAACCATGAATATTTTAGTTGAAGAATGGGGCGGTAAATACCAAACCCAGGAAATATCGGCTAAAACAGGCTTGAACGTTGAGCTATTGTTGGAGAAAGTATTGCTTGAAGCAGAGTTGCTTGAGTTGAAAGCTAACCCTAATAAACGTGCCGTAGGTACTGTTATTGAGGCTGCTTTAGATAAGGGCCGTGGTATTGTTACCACTGTTTTGGTACAGGCAGGTACATTGCGCGTAGGCGACCCGATACTGGCAGGCTGTTACAGCGGCCGTGTTAAGGCTTTGACCAACGAGCGTGGCCAGCGTGTTGAAAAAGCGGGCCCATCAACACCGGTACAGGTGTTGGGTATGCAGGGCGCGCCAACAGCGGGCGATAAATTCAATGCATTGGAAAGCGAGCCTGAAGCACGTGAGATTGCCAACAAGCGTTTACAATTACAACGCGAGCAGGGCTTACGTACACAGAAACACATTACCCTTGATGAAATCGGTCGCCGTTTAGCGATAGGTAACTTTAAGGAGCTGAATATTATTGTGAAGGGTGACGTGGATGGCTCTATCGAAGCGCTATCAGATTCGTTGCTGAAACTATCTACCGACCAGATACAGGTAAACATCATATCGAAAGCGGTAGGGCAGATCTCCGAATCGGATGTATTGCTGGCTTCGGCATCGGATGCCATCATCATTGGTTTCCAGGTACGCCCTTCGGGCAGCGCGCGTAAGCTTGCTGAACAAGAGCAGATCGATATCAGGCTGTACTCTATCATCTACGACGCGATCAACGAGATCAAGGCGGCGATGGAAGGCATGCTGGCACCAACATTCGAAGAGAAGATCGTGGCGAACGTAGAGATACGCGAAACCTTCAAGATAAGCAAGGTGGGTACCATTGCGGGCTGTATGGTGTTAGACGGTAAGATAAACCGTAACAGCAAGATCCGTATCATCCGCGAAGGCGTAGTAATATACACCGGCGAACTGGCTTCGTTGAAACGCTTTAAAGACGATGTGAAAGAAGTAGCCACCGGCTATGAGTGCGGTTTGAACATCCAGAATTTCAATAACATTGAAGTAGGCGACATTGTTGAAGCTTACGAGAATGTAGAAGTAAAACGTAAGTTGTAACAAATAGCTTACTTTACATCATATTAGCCCCCGAAATAGTAATTTCGGGGGCTTTTTAGTACTACCTCAGGTATTTTCACTGACATCCCCGTTAGTTTTCATATTGATTTCATTTTCCCGCTAAACCTTTGGGGGAAAATATAGTACAATACACATATCTACCTTATCGCATGCAGAATTTACTTGATACCGCTCCGCCAAAGAAAAAGAACTATGATTTTGTAGATGCCATCCGCGGCATATCAATGATAAGCATAGTGGCCGAGCACTCTGTTTTTTTGGCACCAGATATCTACAACCCGAAAGACTCTCTCAGTATAATTGTGTTATCCGTGCTGGTGCAAGTGGTGAAATTTGGTACCATTTGCTTTTTTTTACTCGCGGGCTTTCTTATCGGCGACAATTTTTCTAATACAACCGCGCTTGATTATTTAAAAAAGCGCATTAAAAACACGTTTGCACCCTGGCTATTTTGGTCGGTTGTATTTTTAGGCACTATAGTGCTGGGTAATGTAATAGCAGCTTATAAATTTGGGAATGGCCATATGGATGCCGATTACGGGCAGCAATTTATTAACTATGTAAAAATGGTTTACCTGTATACCAGTTACTGGTTTATTCCCAATTTTCTGATCTGTATCGGGATATTGCTTGTTTTTAAAAGAAGCCTGTATTCTTACTGGCTTGGGGGCATGTTGCTGGCATTTACATTGTTGTACACGGTAAATATTTATAATGAATGGATAGAACCACGCCACAGTACCGCGATATTAGGTTTTGTATTTTTTTTGTGGCTGGGGGCACAATTTAACAAGAACCTAACCGCTATAGAGGCCTGGCTCGCTAAAACACCTGTTTATTTTTGGATACTTTTGGTGATAATATGCCTGATAGCCGGTGTAAAAGAAGAGCTGTTTTTGAAAGCAGCTAACAGTGTTGATCAATATAACAGCCTTCGTTTTACCAATATCATTTATTCGCTGGTGTGTTTCTTTTTCTTTTTGAGAATCCGAACCTTTAATTTTATTAACAGCATAAAGCCCCGCGAAACCACCTTTGGTATTTATTTAATTCATTACATCATTGTATACTCTGTTCTGCCCGAAATATTTCCGGCATTGAGGCACAATGTCAATAATTTATCGTTACCCCTGGTATTATTATACCAACTGTTAAGATTGTGTATTGTGTATGGAATATCGTTGGGTTTGGTAAAGCTTATTAATACTACCAAATTTAAATGGAGCGTTGGCCGCTGATTTGAATAATTTCTGTTAATTTTATTCAGAAAATATGACCATCCCTCCATTTAATGAAAAGTAAAATAACCGGTGGCGAAACTACCCTGCTGTTTACAGCAAAGCTGCTTAACAAATACGATGTAAAGTATTACCGCTGTAACGATACAGGCTTTATTCAAACCGAAGACCCTTATTGGTTAGATGAAGCCTACTCATCAGCAATTGCATCGTTAGATGTGGGCCTGGTAATGCGTAATCTCAACTTGTCGCGCGATGTGGAAAAGATCATTAACAACAACTTCGATTACTCTAAAAAGTTTTTAGATTTTGCCGGCGGCTATGGCATGTTTACCCGCTTAATGCGTGATAAAGGGTTTGACTTTTATAATACCGACAAATACTGCCAGGACTTATTTGCCGACCATTTTGAACTTGAAGATGCCGGAACAGATAAATTTGAGATCGTAACCGCTTTTGAAGTATTTGAGCACCTGGTAAACCCCATGGCCGAGATAGCTGAACTATTTAAATATTCTGATAACATACTGTTTTCAACCGAAATAGTTCCGGATATAAGCACAATAAAGGGGCCTTACGATTGGTGGTACTTTGTTCCGGAAATAGGGCAACATATTGCTTTTTACACTATTGATGCATTAAAGTACATTGCCGAAAAGAATAATGTACACCTGTATACCAATGGTCAGTCGTTACACTTGTTCACTAAAAAAGTTTTTGCCAAGGAGCCATTAACAAAACCGGGACGGGATCCGTTTATGGTGAGAAAGCTGAAAAAAATACTGCAGGGTCTGGAAGGAAAGCCTGTTATTCATCCGGCTTTATTGGATCATGATATTAATTACATTAAATCAAAAATGTTTGATAATAAGCTATAACATTTTTTAAACTAATGATTTAACCAGCGATTCAAAATGGTTCTGGAATAAAAAATCATAACCATCGGCGCCTTCGGGTAATACGTTTGGCGCTGCAAAAAAAACTTCAAGTAAGCGCCTGGCTTTTAACCCTTCGGCAATAGAGTACGGAAAGGATTGATTACCAATAAAGAGCTTGCAGCTTTTTATGATCCGGGCCATGTGTAAAAAATCAGTAACCGGAATAAATTCGATGCCGGGAATTATTTTTTTCATTTCCTGGTACTCGGAATCAACACCAACAAATGCGATGTTTTTATACTGTGATAAGAAAGAATAATCTACTAACGGGTTGTTATAGCGCGAACTGCGTGCAATAACAATTGTATCGTCATATTGCTTGTCAATCTCTGCAGTTAACCAGGGGTTGCCCAGATCGCCGATGATGCCGGTTGTATAAAAGTTCCACCTGGCTATATTTCCCCTGTCTGTTAAAATACCTGAATTTCTGAAACTGCTTAAATTTATATGTACTTTTTGATCAGTTAGAACGTCACACTTATCAATATAACTTTGGGCATTGAGCAACGGGATTAACCCATCGGCCATTTTTTGGTTGAGCATAACATTGCCCAAAGGATGGATGTTCTTAAAAGCAAGCGACATGGGTACATTCAGCTCCAGGTAAAAGTTAACCGGTTTATTGGTTAGTTCCTTTATTTTTTTTACTACCGGAAGCGCGTATATGATATCGCCCGAGTTGCCGCTGTGCGAAAAATTGATCCCGTTGTTTAGCCCGGCCAGCGCGATTATTTTTTCGGGGGTCAGTGCCTCATTGCTGCCGTAGTTGTTTAGTGCACTTATGGTTTTATAATGTTGCTTTTGGTGCTTATATTCCTGGTATTTTTTATTATTGGTAAGTTTTAACCAATTTTTTTTAATTGGATTTGGCTTAAATGGCTTCATTATGTAATATAAGTATTTAAATAATGCCCGGCATAATTATCCGGTATCATTCCAAAGGTTTTTTTAATTATTAAATGTTTGCATATCTATCAATTTACGATATAACCCGTTTTTATTGATAAGTTCCAGATGGGTGCCTTGCTCAACAATGTTACCGTTGTCCAGTACCACAATAATATCAGCATTTTGAATAGTGCTTAAACGGTGAGCTATAATAAGTGATGTGCGGTTTTGCATCAGATTATTCAAGGCATCCTGTACCAGTTTTTCTGATTCGGTATCGAGTGCCGAAGTAGCTTCGTCTAATAACATAATAGGCGGGTTTTTAAGTACCGCGCGTGCTATGCATATCCGTTGCTTTTGCCCGCCCGAAAGTTTAGACCCCCTGTCGCCTATATTGGTCTCATAACCGTTTTCAGTGGCTGTTATAAAATCGTGTGCGTTGGCAATTTTAGCCGCGGCTATTACATCTTCTAACCTGGCATCGGGCTTACCAAAAGCTATATTGTTAAAAATTGTATCGTTAAACAGGATCGATTCCTGATTTACAATGCCCATCATACCACGTACAGAATCGGTTGTAAGGCTTTGAATATTTTCGCCGTCTATCAGTAATTCTCCGCTCTTTGGCTCAATAAAGCGTGGTATCAAATCTATCAGTGTTGATTTACCACCGCCGGAAGGGCCAACCAATGCCACTTTTTTTCCTTTCGGGATAGCAAGATTTATATTGGTTAATACTTGTTTATCGGTATAGCCAAAAGATACATTATTAAAAACGATCTTATCACTAAACTCTTTCGCCGGTACAGCATCGGGGGCATCTGTAATAGTTGGTTTTTCGTCTATCAATTCGAGTACACGTTCGCCGGCTGCAATGCCCGTATGTATGCTGGTAAACGAATCTGATATTGCCTTGGCGGGGCGCATTAGTTGCGAAAACAGCGCGATGTATGCAAAAAAGTCGCCGGCATTCAGGCTGTCTTTACTATGGTTGAGAATCAGGTAGCCACCATACAAAACAATGCACGATATCATGGTAACAGAAAGAGCTTCGGATGTTGGGGATGCCAATTGCTGTTTCCGGGCCATTGAACGTATTATCCGCGAATAATTTTTGTTCTCGTCATTAAAGCGGTTTTTTATAAACGTTGTTGCATTGAAAGCTTTTATGATCTTGATTCCGGTAAGGGCCTCATCAAGATAACTGATCATTGTGCCGTAGCTTTCTTGTGCCGATGTTGCCTGCGATTTAAGTTTTTTTACTATTCGGGATATAATAAAACCCGAAACAGGGATAACAAGTAACGAATAAAGCGTAAGCTGTACCGAATACATGAACAAAGCGATCAAAAAAGCAATAATGGTTGCCGGCTCTTTAAATATTACCTGGAGTGTGCCTGTTACCGTATATTGCACCACCTGCACATCCGATGCTACTTTTGATATAATGTCGCCTTTACGCTCACCACTAAAATAAGACATTTGCAGATCCATTACATTATTGAACACCGATTTGCGCAGGTTAAGAAGTGTATGCACGCGCAGGTTTTCCATGGTACGGGCAGAAAGGTACCTGAAAATGTTTCCTAAAAACACCGCGACAATGGTTACGCCGCAAACAAATTTTAGAGCGGTCCAGCTACCATAGTGATTGGTAAAATAAGCGAGGTAATAATTAAACCATCCGGTAAGGCTAAACATTCCCGGTTGTTTAACAGCCTTTGTCATTACCTGGCAATCGCCGTTATGAAACAGTGTATTGAGTAGGGGGCCAAGTAATGTTAGTACCATTGTACTAAAGAAAACATACAATAGTGTAAATATGATATATGGTATCGCAAATTTTTCGATAGGTTTTGCGAATGATAACAGCCGAAAGTACGTTTTCATTTAAAATTTTAAAGCTGGCAAAATTAACGATTAATGCCGAGAAATATTAATTGTTAAAACAGTGGCTTGTAATGTTTACAAAGGCCCTAAACACGCTGAGTACAAGGCCATGTATTCGCGGGCACACTTATCCCAATTAAAGCGGGCCGCGTGTTGTTTTATTGTATCACCCCGGTTATTTTCGATAAAGTCTTTCATGCCATTTTTAAAAACCTGTTGCATTGCTTCAGGTTCAAAGTTCTCAAAGTAATAAGCCGCATTGCCGCCAATTTCGGGCAGTGATGTAAGGTTCGATAAAAATACAGGTTTGCCAAAATGCATCGCCTCAATTACCGGCAAGCCAAAGCCCTCGGTTTTTGATGGTAGTGCAAAAGCCTCGCAGTGTTGGTAGTACCAGGCCTTATCCGCTTCGCTTACGGGGCCGGTTATAACCACCCTGTCTTCGCAGCTGTACTTCCTGGCTTCCTCCATTATCCTATCCCGGTAAGGCGAGTCTTTGCCGGATATTACCAGCATATAATCGTTGCCATTTAGTAACGCAGGCAATACGTGAAAATTCTTTTTACCCACAATGTAGCCGATAGTAAATATGAACGGCTTGGGTGGTACAAACTGAGGGGTATGGTTTTGCGGTACGGTTAGTTTATCGGCGCCGTTATAAATTACCCGTATCTTATCTTTTGCCTCGGGCATATAGGTAGCAATATCATTGGCAACAAAGTTTGAAATGGCCACCACATAATCGCAAAGACTAATGTATTGGCGCAGGTTGGCGATGAATTTGGCTACTTTTTTTGCCGGTTTACGCCCTTCGTGTACATGGTTAAAATCGTGTACGGTAAGTATCCTTTTGGCATCAACGGTTTTGGGCCTTAACCTGCAATACTGATCGGTAAAATGAACCAGGTTGTACTTTTCTGATGATGGGAAGTAGAGCTTATGGAAGGGCGAGAGAAACTCTTTGTTAACTTTATTATCAAACTGGTAATCAGCGTTTTTAGATAAGTAATACGTGAGGTTAAAGGTTTGATCATTGTGTTTAAGCAAAGCGTCGCCCAGGCTTTTTCCGAAATAGAAAAAGCCTGAATTGGAATGCTTCATCGAGTCGAACGTGACTAATATGTTTGCTTTGCCCACCTTAAAAATGTTTGTAATGTACAATTATATAACAAATAAACCAGCTAAATAGCCCTGCCCTATAATTACTGTTGGATTTGAAATTGCTTATGGCTTAATTTGCTGCCAGCTATGCGTACCGAATTTGATAAGCCTTTGGTTTCTGTGGTGATGGCCACCTATAACGGCGCGCGTTTTATACGCGAACAGTTAGAGAGTATTATAAACCAAACCTATCCTAACCTGGAGATCATTATTGTTGATGACTGCTCGGCGGATGATACAGTGGCTGTTTTAAATGAATACGCTGCAAAGCATCCCAATATTAGGGTTTATGTTAACGAAGTAAACCTGGGATATGTTAAAAATTTTGAGCGGGGCCTGCAGCTTTCAACCGCAGATTATATTGCCCCCAGCGACCAGGATGATATTTGGCTCGAAAATAAAATTGAGTTTTTGATGGGCAAGTTAGCTGATAACGCTATTGTTTACTGCAACTCTGCCATAATAAATGAAGAGGGAGAGCCAACAGGTAAAAAGCTATCGGATGTAAAGCATTTACAAACCTACGATGATTGTTTACAATTTGTGATAGGCAACACCGCTGCCGGGCATGCTATGTTAGTAACACGCCGAACAATGTTAAACAGCCTGCCCTTACCCCCAATAGTATTGCACGACCGTTGGCTTGGCTTTGTAGCCAGTTTTGATAACAGGGTGCTATTTACAGATCAGCCATTGGTACTATACCGCCAGCATAGCGCGAATGTATTTGGGGTTAAAACTAAAGGCGTTAAAAAGGCAAAAAAACGTAAAACCGACAAAGCTTACCGCAATGCACTGGCCCGCGAAAGAATACGACTGCTTTATGAGAAATGCCCTTCGTACTTGCCTGAACACAAGTCCGCACTTGGGGGATTGTCAAAAAGTTACGAAAGCTTTTCGCTGATCAATAACTTTAACCGGATGCGCCTGTTTTTTAAATATCGCGACAGGATACTGGCCTATAAGAACCGATCGGAGTGGAGAAAGATACTCTTTAGCATCAAAATGTTTTGGATGATAAAGTAGCTATTTTACTATTTTATAATTGCGGTATTCGCCAATGCGCCAGCCGGTAAGAAGCTCAATTTTCTGCAACAATTTCCTACGGAACGACATCCGGCTTTTAACCTCGTTCAAATTCAGCTTCCAGTTGTTTATAGCCATACGGTTTTTCATAACCGCGGGCGGGCTATCTGTAAACTTCACCAGGTTATCGGCATTGTTATAGTCAAAATCAAAGCTTTGTGGCTCCTGTGGGTTCCACTGGTCGCCAATATAAAATTGGGTAAAGCTGTGTAGTTTTTTGATAATGCCTTCGGGCTTTTTAACCCAGCCGTAATGGTAAATATAAGCGTCTATCAGTTTAACGTTTAACTTTCGCCCGTCAATCCTGAAGCCCTGCGCATCCCGGTAGGAACGGACAGCTTTATTATTCCGCACTATCCGCACCTCGCGCCTGTACCACCTGCGTGAATGGCTGTAGTATTCATAAGAACCGTAAAAGTGCAGGTACTTAAACAATAAGCCTTCTATCTTTTTATCATCAAGGTTATCTTCCATCTCTTTTTTTATGATGGGAAGATACTTTTCGTGTACACATTCATCGCCCTGGATGTAGAAGGCCCAATCCATATCCGGACTTATCGCCGCGAAGGCCTTGTCGGTCTCTTCGGCTAATACCGTTCCGCCTTCGCGTTTGGTATCATCCCAAACGGTATCAATTATCCTGATCTTAGGCGAAGCGATCGCTGTTATCAACTCGCGTGTGCCGTCGTCGCAGTTACCAAGGGCAACTACAAATTCATCGCATATTGGCAATATCGACGTAATGGCCTCAACAATAGGATAATCATTTTTTACCGCGTTCCTGATAAAGGTAAAGCCCGCTACTTTCATTTACTGTAATTAAATGGTAAAGGTAAGCACACGGGCCAAACTACAACAAATTTATTCGATATGTATAGCAGGCTTTTTTACATAGTGCCTGTAAGCGGAAATAGCCGCGATTACAATGAGCACAAACACCCAGATATTGGCTAAAGCGATAAGCCCTTCATCAAAAATGAGCCATCCGTTTACAAGGGCATTGCCCAGCCTCCTGAAAAATGGCAGCGTATAATTTGAAGGGTCATCATTCACGATAAGTTCTTTGGCTACGGTATTGCTCTGGTAGAAATTCAATCCAACAGTACTGTATTTTACGGCATCTTCAATGCGGCGGTTATCAATTTGTTTATCAACCTGGTCATCTTTTAAGGCAAGTACATCATCAATACTTTTGATCTTTACCAAACCTTTCTTTTGCTGCGCGATGATCTCGTTACGGCCAGACACCTTTAACTGCGATGACAGGAAATCGAGCGTTTTGTCCTGTATATCCATATTACGGGTATTCACAAAAACGGCCATGTGGCCAACGCGGTTCATAAACTCTTCCATTTTATCCGATGGCAGCCTTATCGTCATGTCGGCATTGGTATAGTAGGACGAGAACCTCATTACCGAATCGCTGCTCGATGCCACATCGGTACTACGCTCAATGGTTGTTGCCAGCGAATGGTGCATCACCATTCCGTTTAACGCGGTAGTGAGCGCCGCTACGGCTTCGCCCGTTTGTTGAACATCCTTTACCTTGAAACGCATATCGGCAGTTTTTACCAGTTTCGGTTTTCCCGGATCGGTGTTATCTCCGCTTGATGCGACCGACGTTGTATCCGCGGATGAAGTTTCGTAGCGATGGACCTTGTTCCCGCTGCAGGCAACAATAAAAATAAGGCATAGCAATCCACCCCAATAAAATAGCCTGGTTTTCATAATGTTTAAAGTTTAATGGTTTAGTATTAATGCGTTATAGCCAATAAAGTAACCTTACTAAACGTTTAGTAACTGAATTATTACTAAAACGATTTTTTAAAAACACGTACTAAACCATAACGAAAACAGTAAATTTACGTTACCATTTAAACCGGTGCATAAATGAAAAGCCATATCTTATTTTACAAAGCATTTTCGGCTATTGTAATTTCTGTTCTTACATCGTCGCTTTATGCGCAGGATGTTAAAATATCCTATAAACCTTTTGACGATAATACCCATCACTGGTATTCTATATCTGATAAAGGCAACATGATAAACGCCCGCCCCGGCCGGCCCCGCTATAAGGAGAACCAGGTAAAAGAGATAGGCGATAACATCCTCCTGTTTCAAAAGGATAATGGCGGCTGGCCCAAAAATTACGATATGTTCGCCATCCTCACCGAAGATCAAAAAGACAGCGTGCGTTCGGGCCATGGGTTAACCAATACTACTTTTGACAATGGTAATACCTACACCCAAATAGAGGCGCTGGCGCAGATATATGCAGCCACCAAAGTTGATAAATACAAGGATGCGGCATTAAAGGGTCTCGATTTTATACTATCGGCTCAATACAAAAATGGCGGCTTCCCGCAATACTACCCGCTCGAATCAAACTACAGCCGCTACATTACCTATAACGATGGTGTTTTTGAAGGTATTATGGAGCTGTTGAAAGACATTATAGATAACAAACCCCAATACGCTTTTGTTGATGACAAGCGTCGCGATAAGCTGGCCAATGCCTTTAAAAAAGGGTTGGATTGTGTACTGAAAACCCAGATAGTTGACGACGGAAAACTTACCGCCTGGTGCCAGCAGCATGACGAAGTTACCCTGAAGCCGGCCTGGGCACGCAAGTTTGAACCGCCAAGCATTTGCAACGGCGAAAGCGGCGACCTGGTATTATTCCTGATGAGTATTGATCATCCTAAAAAAGAAGTGATCAACGCTATTCAGGGTGCCGTTACCTGGTTCGAGGCATCCAAAATATATAACACCCGTGTAAAGACTATCCCTGCCGACAGGATGAATACCCCCTTCCGGGTTTCTACGACCGACAAAATGGTTGTGGAAGAGCCCGGCGCGCCACCCATATGGACGCGCTATTACGAGCTTAAAACACACCGTCCTTTATTTTGCAATCGCGACAGCAAGGTGGTTTACTCGCTTGCCGAAGTTGAGCGTGAGCGCCGCGATGGCTACGGCTGGTATACATACAACCCTCAAAAAGTGCTTGATCAT
>Ga0070659_100000345_pt1 | contig 35642 bp, 35 predicted proteins | sample KBSC23metaG_FD_64666 | JGI IMG/M metagenome (GOLD analysis project Ga0070659, IMG submission 64666) | Corn rhizosphere microbial communities from Kellogg Biological Station, Michigan, USA - KBS C2-3 metaG | ecosystem: Host-associated > Plants > Roots > Rhizosphere > Soil ... | reverse complement strand
CAGCTCATCATGGACTCGCTCCGCTACTGGGTGACCGAGATGCACGTCGACGGCTTCCGGTTCGACCTCGCCTCGACGCTCGCCCGGCAGTTCCACGAGGTCGACCGGCTGTCCGCGTTCTTCGACCTCGTGCAGCAGGATCCCGTTGTCTCGCAAGTGAAGCTCATCGCCGAGCCGTGGGACGTCGGCGAGGGCGGCTACAACGTCGGCGGCTTCCCGCCACTGTGGACCGAGTGGAACGGCAAGTACCGCGACACCGTCCGCGACTTCTGGCGCGGTGAGCACGCGCTGCTCGCGGAGTTCGCCTACCGCCTCACCGGCTCCTCCGACCTCTACGAGGACGACGGCCGCCGGCCGTTCGCGTCCATCAACTTCGTCACCGCGCACGACGGCTTCACCCTGCACGACCTCGTCAGCTACAACGAGAAGCACAACGAGGACAACGGCGAGCACAACAACGACGGCGAGAGCCACAACCGGAGCTGGAACTGCGGCGTCGAGGGCCCCACGGACGACATCGAGATCGTCGCGCTGCGCGAGCAGCAGAAGCGCAACTTCCTGACCACGCTTTTCGTGTCGCAGGGCGTGCCGATGCTGCTGCACGGCGACGCGCTCGGCCGCACCCAGCGGGGCAACAACAACGTCTACGCCCAGGACAACGAGCTGTCGTGGGTCGACTGGGAGCGCGCCCGCGAGTTCGACTTCCTGACCGCGTTCGTCGGACGGCTGGCGGCGCTACGGCGCGAGCACCCGGTCTTCCGCCGCCGCCGGTTCTTCAAGGGGCGCCCGGTGCACGGCACCACGCTCGAGGACATCGGCTGGTTCCGTCCCGACGGCGACCAGATGAGCGACGAGGACTGGGACTCCGGGTTCGCCAAGTCGATGACCGTGTTCCTCAACGGCGCCGGCATCCGGGAGCCGGACGCGCGCGGCGAGCCGGTGACCGACAGCTCGTTCTTCCTGCTGTTCAACGCGCACCACGAGGCGCTCGACTTCGCCGTACCCGAGATCGGCGCGGCGAGCAGCTGGCACGTCGTCGTCGACACGCACGCGCCGATGCTCGACGACGCCGACCCGCGCTCGGTGAAACCCGGCGACCGCATCGCGGTCGAAGCCCGCTCGATCCTGGTGCTGCGCCAGGCGTACTGACATGACCGTTCGACGGGTGCCGACCGGGACCTACCGGCTGCAGCTACGCCGCGAGTTCACCTTCCACGACGCCGCCGCGGCCGTGCCGTACCTCGCCGACCTCGGCGTCTCGCACGTCTACTGCTCGCCCATCCTGCAGGCGGCGCCCGGTTCGGCCCACGGGTACGACGTCGTCGACCACAGCCGGCTGAGCGACGATCTCGGCGGCGTCGACGGCTGGCGCGAGCTCGTCGACGCCTGCCGCGCGCACGACCTCGGCATCGTCGTCGACATCGTGCCGAACCACATGGCCATCCCCAACGACAAGTTCGACGACGTCCTGGCTCGCGGCCGCGACTCGGCGTACGCGCGGTGGTTCGACATCGACTGGAGCCGGCACGACGGCCGGGTACTGCAGCCGATCCTTCCGAACCCCGGGGACGAGCGGGTCGAACAGCACGCTCTGCTCGTCGACTGGCGGCGCGGCAACACGGAGCTCAACTACCGGCGGTTCTTCGACGTCACCTCGCTCGTCGGGCTTCGCGTCGAGGACCCCGACGTGTTCGCCGCCACCCACGAGGTGATCGGCGCGCTGCTGCGCGCCGGCGAGGTCAACGGCCTGCGGGTCGACCATCCCGACGGCCTCGCCGACCCGCGCGGATACCTGGAATCGCTGGAGAAGCTGTCCGGCGGCGTCTGGACCGTCGTCGAGAAGATCCTCGAAGGCAACGAGCAGCTGCAGCCGAGCTGGGCCTGCGACGGCACCACCGGCTACGACGCGGCCGCCGCCGTCACCCGCGTCCTCGTCGACCCCGCCGGCGAGGAACCCATCACCGCCCTCTACGCCGAGCTGACCGGCACGACGGCGTCGTACGACGAGGTCGTCGCCGCGGGCAAGCGGCAGGCGATCGACGAGCTGTTCGGGGCCGAGGTCGACCGGCTGGCCCGCGAGCACCCGCGCGACGCGATCGTCGAGATGCTCGTCCAATTCCCGGTCTACCGCACCTACGCCGGCGAGTACGTCGACGACGCCGCGGCGGCTGCCAAGCGGGCGCGACCGGAGCTCGGCGCCGACATCGACCGGGTCGCCGCGGCGCTCAAGCACGACGGGGCGTTCCGGACGAGGTTCGCGCAGACGTCCGGACCGGTCACCGCGAAAGGTGTCGAGGACACCACGTTCTACCGCTACTCGCGGCTGATCGCACTCAACGAGGTGGGCGGCGACCCGGGACGGTTCGGCAGCACCGTCGAGGAGTTCCACGCCTACTGCACGCGGATCGCCCGCGACTGGCCGTCCACGATGACGACGTTGTCGACCCACGACACGAAGCGATCCGAGGACATGCGTGCGCGCCTCGCGGTGCTCGCCGAGATCCCGGACGCCTGGGCGGCCGCCGTCCGCGAATGGACAACCGGCCAGCTCGACGGCGAGACCGAGTACCTGTTCTGGCAAACGCTCGTCGGTGCGCTGCCGATCACGGCCGAACGCCTCGACGCCTACCTGCTCAAGGCGGTGCGCGAAGCGAAGCGGCACACGTCGTGGCTGGACCCGGACGAGGGATACGAGCAGCGGGTGTCTGGGTACGTGCACGCCGTGCTCGCCGACACCCGCCTGATGACCGCCGTCACCGAATGGGTGGACACCCACGTCGCCGCGGCGGCCCGGTCGAACATGGTGGCGCAGAAGCTGATCCAGCTGACGATGCCCGGCGTCCCCGACGTCTACCAGGGCCAGGAGGCCCCCGACTTCTCCCTGGTCGATCCGGACAACCGGCGGCCGGTGGTCTACGAACCCAGCCCGGATCCCAAGTACACGGTGACGCGGAGCGCGCTGCGGCTGCGCCGGGAGCGACCGGAGACCTTCGCCGGCAGCTACCGGCCGCTGCCCGCCGGCGAGCACGCGGTCGCGTTCGCGCGCGCCGACGACGTCGTCACCGTCGCCACCCGGCTCCCCGTCGGGTTGCGCGCGAACGGCGGCTGGCGAGGCGAGCGCGTCGAGCTGCCGGCGGGCGATTGGCGCGACGTCCTCACCGACCGCCCCACCGACGGCGGCCTCGACGGGATGCTCGACACGTTGCCGGTTGCGCTGCTGATCCGGGAGGGCGGCCGGTGAAGCCACGCGTTTGGGCGCCGGCACCCTCGGAGGTCGAGCTCGACCTCGGTTCGCAACGCATCGCGATGATCCCGCAGGAGCAAAGCGGCTGGTGGGAAAGCCCGACGGAGCTCGACCACGGCGCCGACTACGCGTTCCGGCTCGACGGCGGCGACCCGCGCCCCGACCCGCGCGCGCTGTGGCTACCGAACGGCGTCCACGGCGCGAGCCGCGCCTACGACCACGACCGCTACCGCTGGGGCGACGGGGACTGGCGCGGCGTGCAGCTCGCCGGCAGCGTGCTGTACGAGCTGCACATCGGCACCTTCACGCCCGAGGGAACCTTCGACGCGGCGATCGACAAGCTCGACCACGTCGTCGACCTCGGCATCGACGTCGTCGAGGTCTTGCCGGTCGCGTCGTACGACGGCCCGCGCGGCTGGGGTTACGACGGGGTGGGCCTGTACGCGGTGCACGAGCCGTACGGCGGACCCGACGGGTTCAAGCGGTTCGTCGACGCCTGCCACCAGCGCAACCTCGGTGTCGCCCTCGACGTCGTCTACAACCACGTCGGCCCGGTCGGCAACTACCTCGGCGAGTTCGGCCCGTACTTCAACGAGCACTACTCGACCCCGTGGGGCCCGGCCATCAACTACTCCGGCCGCGGGTCCGACGACGTCAGGCGGTGGGCGGTCGACAACGCGCTGATGTGGCTGCGCGACTTCCACGTCGACGGGCTCCGGCTCGATGCCGTGCACGCGATCATCGACACCCGCGCCATCCACCTGCTCGAGGAGATGGCGCGTGACGTCGAAACCCTTGCCACGCAAGAGAATCGGCCGCTCTGGCTGGTCGCCGAGTCCGACCTCAACGACCCGCGTCTGATCACCACGCCCGAGGCCGGCGGCTACGGGCTCACGGCGCAGTGGGCGGACGATCCGCACCACGCGCTGCACGCGCTGCTCACCGGCGAGCGGCAGGGCTACTACTGCGACTTCGGCTCGCTGCAAACCCTCGCCGACGCGCTGTCGTCGCCGTACCACCACGCCGGCACCTGGTCGGCGTTCCGCGGCCGCACGCACGGCCGGCCGCTCGACCGCGGCAACGTGCCCGGATCGCGTTTCGTCACCTACCTGCACAACCACGACCAGGTCGGCAACCGCGCGACCGGCGACCGGATGTCGTCGTACCTCTCCCGAGAGCGGCTGATGATCGGATCGGCGCTGCTGATGTGCTCGCCGTACGTGCCGATGCTGTTCATGGGCGAGGAGTGGGGCGCGACGACGCCGTGGCAGTTCTTCACCTCGTTCACCGATCGCGACATCGCGAAGAACGTCAAGCGCGGCCGGCGGCACGAGTTCGAGTCGCACGGCTGGTCGAGCGGCGACGTCCCGGACCCGCAGGACCCCGCGACGTTCGAGCGTTCGATCCTCGACTGGGCGGAGCCCGGCAAGGACGACCACCGCGCGTTGCTCGACTGGCACCGGGAGCTCATCGCACTGCGCAAGAGCCGCCCAGAACTCACCGACCCGTGGCTGCTCGACGTGCAGACGTCGTACGACGAAGACGAACGGTGGCTCGTCGTACGGCGCGGCGGTCTCGCCGTCGCCGTCAACCTCGCCGGCCAACCGCAAGCCGTCCCCGTGGGGGCGACCGTCGACGAGATCCTGCTCGCGTCGGGCGACGTCGAGACGGGCGGGACGCAGCTCCGGATGCCGGCCGAGACGGTGGCGATCGTCACCCTGCGGTGATCGGCGGCCGACGGTCCGTTATGCTTTCGTGATGTCCGGGGTCCACCCGGACCCTGCCGGGACGCGCCGAGTCCTGTCACCCCGGCAGCGCAACGACCCGTTCGACAGGAGCGGGGGACCCAACCGTCCCTCCCGGACCCCAATCCCGGGGACAGGGGTGAAGCCGACTCGCGTCGGCCGGGCCAACCCTTCGGCCCGAACCCGTCAGCTGACCTCGTAGGCGCGTACGAAGGGGAAGTACACATGCGCGAAGCGCGCTACCGGGGTCGCCATCGTGCGCCCAGCAACACCGGCCAGGTCATCACCCGCACCACCGTCGGCGCGACCGCGCTGGCACTCCCCGTCGTCGGCTTCGCGCCGGTGCTCACCGGCACCGCCGACGCCGCGACCGAAAGCCAGTGGGACAACGTCGCCCAGTGCGAGTCCGGCGGCAACTGGCACATCAACACCGGCAACGGCTACTACGGCGGGCTGCAGTTCGCGCAGCGCACCTGGGAGAGCTTCGGCGGCACGCACTACGCGGCCCGCGCCGACCTCGCCACCAAGGCGCAGCAGATCGCGACCGCCGAACACGTCCTGGCCCGGCAGGGCTGGGGAGCGTGGCCGGTGTGCTCGCACTACCGGGGCCCGGCGACCGGTGCCGACCTGTCCCGCGCCACCCGCAGCGCGCCGCGCAAGGCGATCAGCACCACGAAGCACGCGAAGAGCACCAAGGGCGTCTACGTCGTCCGGCCGGGTGACTCGCTGTCCGCGATCGCGGCGAAGCATGAGGTCACCGGTGGCTGGCGGGCGCTCTACCGCGCCAACCGCACGCTGATCGGCAAGAACCCCGACCTGATCTTCCCGGGCATGCACCTGCACCTGCCTGGCTGATCGAGCCGTGCGTCGACTGTTCCCGCTCGACGGGCCCGTCGTCGAGGACCCTGTCGTCGAGGATTGGGCGGCCGCGTACGCACCGCCGCCCGGCCGGCACGTCCGCGCGAACTTCGTCGTCAGCACCGATGGGGCGACGACGGTGGCGGGTGTGTCGGCCGGCCTGTCCGGGCCGGCCGACCGCGAGCTGTTCCACGTGCTGCGGTCGTTGGCCGACGTCATCCTCGTCGGCGCGACCACCGCGCGAAGGGAGAACTACGGCGGCGCGCGTGGTTATGGCGGCCGGACTCCCCCGCCGGTCGCCGTCGTCTCGCGATCGCTCGACCTCGACCCGGAGGCGCGGCTGTTCACCGAGACGGCCGTGCGGCCCTGGGTGCTCACCGTCGCGAGCGCCCCGCCCGATCGCCGTACGGCGCTGTCCCGCGTCGCACACGTCGTGGACGCCGGCGAGCACTCGGTCGACATCGCGACGGCGCTGGACCTGCTGTCCGCCGAAGGCCTCGACCGGGTGTTGTGCGAAGGCGGCCCGCACCTGCTCGGCGACGTCGTCGCGGCAGGAGCACTCGACGATCTCTGCTTGAGCGTCGCGCCACTGCTGGCCGGCGGGGCGGGCGACCGGCTGCTCGCCGGCGTGCCGATCGTGCCGCCCGTGCCGCTGCGGATCGAGCACGTTTTGGAAGACGAGGGGACGTTGTTCCTCCGGTTGTCCACCGTTCGCGGCTGAGTACGGCGGCGTCCACAGCACCGGGTTTTCTTGCCGCGCAGGGGGGTGCGCGCGGGCAAGGTGAGCGGGTCCGTAACACCCGCTCGCTTCCGGAGGTCCGCCCGTGCGCTGGGTCCGTCTGATGCTGTCCGTGCTCGCCCTGCTCGCCGTCGCCCCGATGCCCTCGGCGACGGCCACGTCGACGACGCAGGTGCCGGTGTGCAAGCGGCCGCCGCACGGCCGGGTGTCGTGCTTCGCGATCCGCGTCGACACGCGCTCCGGCGGGCGCATCCGGCACGCGTCCACCCCGATCGGGCTCACTCCGGCCGACCTGCGCTCGGCTTACGCGCTGCCCACCAGACGGGGCAGCGGCCCGACGGTGGCGATCGTCGACGCCTACGACGATCCGTCGGCCGAGCACGACCTCGCGGTCTACCGCTCGCAGTTCAAGCTGCCCGCGTGCACGGCGGCCAACGGCTGCTTCCGCAAGGTCGACCAGCACGGCGGTGATCGGTTGCCGGCGCCGGATCCCGGTTGGGCCCAGGAGATCTCGCTCGACCTCGACATGGTCTCGGCGGTGTGCCCGCGATGCCATCTGCTGCTCGTCGAGGCGTCGTCCGCCTCGCAGGCCAACCTCGGCCTGGCGGTCGACACCGCCGCCCGGCTCGGTGCGGTGGCGATCAGCAACTCCTACGGCGGCGCCGATGCCTCCGACTCCACCTACGGCCGGCACTACCACCACGCCGGCGTGGCCGTCACGGCGTCGAGCGGCGACAGCGGCTACGGCGTGTCCTACCCCGCGTCGTCCCGGTGGGTGACCGCCGTCGGCGGGACCAGCCTGCGGCGAGCGCACACCGAGCGCGGCTGGCACGAGACGGCATGGTCCGGCGCGGGAAGCGGCTGCGCCGAGTCGAACACCGCGCCCTACCAGCGCACTTCGACGACGCAGTGCGTGCACCGTGCCGTCGCCGACATCGCGGCGGTCGCCGACCCGGCGACCGGGGTCGCGGTCTACGACAGCTTCGCGTTCGAGGACACGAGCGGCTGGCTGACCTTCGGCGGGACGAGCGTCTCGGCGCCGGTCATCGCCGCGGTCTTCGCGCTCGCAGGCAACACCGCGGACGTCGCCGACGGCTCGTACGTCTGGAAGCACCACACCGGCGGGGTGTACGACGTGACCACCGGCAGCAACGGGACCTGCCCGACCACGCGCTGGTGCACGGCGCGTCGCGGCTGGGACGGCCCGACCGGCTGGGGCACCCCGAAGGGCGTCGCCGCCTTCTGAGTGTCGAACGGCGCCGCCGCGCGGGGTTCGAGACGGGCTTATCGAGTCGTCGGCTTGCCGCGCGCGTTCACCGCGTCGAGGATGTGCTCGATCGCAGTGTCCTGCGCGGCCAGGTGGGCCTGGATCTGCTTGGCCTCCTCGAGCACCGCGACCGCATCGTCGTACGTCGCTTGGGATCGGGCGTCGGCGGCGGCGCTCTGCACGTTCTGCCCGACGATGATGATCGGCAGCAACACGAGTTGCAGGAACGTCTGCGCGATCCAGCCGACGATAATCAGCATGTTGCCGCTGGTGAACGCGCTCGGCGCGCTCACGATGGCGAGCACCGTGAACAGGTAGGCGCACCACATCGTGCCCACGATCAGCGTGATCTTCAGGCCGATCTTCGCGTTCAGCCGGCCCATCGGGCCGGGGCCGTGGATGTCGGCGGCCGCGGCCGCGACCTTCGGCGGCCCGGCGGCCTTCCGCCGTTCGATGTGCGGGTGCGGCACGTAGTCAAAGAGCGTCGACATGCTCGTACCGTGCCACGGCCTGGCCCTCGCCAACCGCAACGTCGCCGCGTGTCGTCACCGCCGACGTGGCAACGGCCGGTGCCGCGCGCGATGCGCTGGTCCTAGAGCCAGTCCTTGCGCCGGAACGCGACATACAGCACCAGCGACAACACGACGATCAGCACGGTCGAGGCGACGAAGCCGTCGTGCGAGTTGGCCCCGGGGTACGGCACGTTCTGCCCGTAGAACCCGGTGATCGCGGTGGGCACCGCGATGATCGCGGCCCAGCTGGTGACCTTCTTCGTGATGATGTTCAGCCGGTTGCCCTGGATGGTCAGGTTCGTCTCGAGGATCGTCGTGACCAGGTCGCGCAGCGACTCGGTCCATTCGGTCGCCCGCAGCACGTGGTCGTAGACGTCCTGGAAGTACGGGATCATCGACTCCGAGACGACGACCATGTCGCGGCGCATCAAGGTGTTGACCACCTCGCGCATCGGCAACACCACCCGGCGCAGCACGACCAGGCTCTTCCGCAGCTCGAAGCTGCGCCGTTGCACGTCCGCGTCGTGCTGAACGTCGTCGAAGAGCAGATCCTCGAGCTTCTCGATCTCCTCGTCGAGGCTCGAGACCGCGTCGAAGTGGCCGTCGACGACGTCGTCGATCAGCCCATACAGCAACGCCCCGACTCCGTGCGCGGCGAGATCGGGCGAGGCGTCCCAGCGCGCCACCACCCGGGCGATGTCGAAGCCGTCGTCCTTGCGCACCGTGACGAGAGCACTCGGGGTGATGAACGCCGCCAGCTCGGAGAGCCGCAGCTCCCCCGTCTCGACGTCGAGGCGAACGGCGTACATGTTGAGGAACTCGTGGCTCGCGTAGCGGTCGAGCTTCGGTCGCTGCCGCCGGTTGACGGCATCCGCGATCGCGAGCTCGTGCAGGCCGAGCTCCTCGGCGACGAGCGCGAGGTCTTCGGCGCGCGGCGCGCAGAGGTCGACCCAGACGGTCGTACCGTCCTGCTCCAGATAATCGGAGACGTCGACAACCGGGAAGTTCTCCACCACCAGCCGGCCGTCGCGGTACGCCCGCGTCGTCGCGATCTCGTCGGTGGTCGTCTGTGCCGCCACGGCGTCATTGTGTCCCGCAATCGCGCGTTCGCCGCATGGCCACGCCGCACCCGGGGGAAGGCCGTCGAGGAGACCCGAGGAGAGGACATCGACATGGCTGACCCAGTTCCCGCCGGCAGCGACGTCTCCGCCGGCACCTACTCGTGCACGAAGTGCGACTACCGCCTCGACGTCGGCTCCACCAAGCACCTGCCGCCGTGCTCCAGCTGCGGAAACGCGCAGTGGAACACCATCACCGGCGGCGACAGCGCGAACGACCCGTACCCGGACCAGCAGCGGGCGTCCACCAACGCACCTAGCTGAACTGCGGCAGCCCGTCCTGACGGCGGCCCTGCTTGCAGGCGTACATCGCGTCGTCCGCGCGGGCCAGCAGGGCATCGGCGTCCTCACCGGGCACCGACGCGACGACGCCGACGGACCCCGCGACCGCCGGCTGGACCGCCAACGCCGCGGTCAGCCGTCGCCGTACCTGCTCCGCGTCGGCGCCGTCGGCGCCCGGACACAGGACGACGAACTCGTCGCCGCCGATGCGCGCGACCGTGTCGCCGTCGCGCACCGCCGCCCGTAGCCGGGACGCCGCCTCGACCAGCAACGCGTCACCGGCCGCGTGCCCGCCGGTGTCGTTGACGACCTTCATCCCGTCGAGGTCGACGAAGGCGACGCAGACGGGGTGCGCGCGCCGGCGCGGGTCTTGCAACGCCGCAGCCAACCGTTCGAGCACGAGGGCACGATTGGGCAGGCCGGTCAACGCGTCGTGCGTCGCCTGGCGCTGCCGTTCTGCGTAGTCGCCGGCGTTGCGCAACGCGACCGCGATGAATGCCGCAAGTTGCGCAAGCAACGTCATCGCGTCGTCGTCGAACGCTGCCGGCGTGTCGGCGTAGACCTTCAGCACGCCGTGACAACGGTCGCAGTCGAGCAGCGGTACGACGATCATCGACCGCGCGCCGACGCGTTCACAGGCAGCGCGGTCGACCCGCGGATCGACCGACGTGTCGTCGGAGCGCAGCGGTTGCCGTTCCCGCACGCATTGCCCGGAGAGGCTGCCGGCGGCCGCGAGCCGCACCCCGGCGCTGCCGGCGGCGAGGCCGGCAACGGCGCGGTAGACCATGTCGTCGCCCTCGACGATTTCGACGACGGCACCGCCCGCGCCCGTCATCGCCAGGGCCGCCTCGACGACATGTCGCATGACCGCGTCGACGTCGTGGCCGACTTCCTGGATGCGCTGTTGCAGGTCGATGACCGCGCGCGCTTCATCGAGCGCGCGCAGAAGGGAATCCGCGGTGTGGTCCACGGTGGGCGTACTCCCGTGCTGTCGCTATCGGCGCCGCCGGGACCACGGGCGGTTCGCGATCATCTTGCCGCATTCCCTGCCGATGCCGCGCGACCTCTGGATCACGCACGTCGCGCGCACGGCCTAACCGTCACTGGATGCGCACCCAGCCGTCGGGCGGGTAGCCCGAGTTCACGATCTGCGCTGTCGCGGCGGCGATCGCCTGCTCGCCCGCCGTCCAGCCCACGACCGACCGGACGTAGACGTGCCGCCCGTCGGCGGCTTCGGCGTAGAGAAGCCAGGGCCGGTGGAAGAGGAGCCGGTAGCCGACCGCGATCGGCACGAGGAGCAGCGCGAGCATCCATTCGGCGAAGAACACTCCGACCCCGGCGAGCGGGCCAGTCATGACGGCAAGGAAGAGCGCGACGACGACGACCGCGGTGCCGACCGAAATGTCGTCGAGGGCGCCGGTGACGTTCATCGCGTCGCCGAAGTCGAGCCGGATCCGTCGTACCTGCGGGTGCCAGGCGACCCAGCGCCGGCCGACCCGCCAGCGGCGACGGTCGGGACCGCGCACCTCGACGTGTCGCGGCCATCTCACGTGTCGAGCATAGGAGCGAGATCCGGGCAATTCGCCTAACGGCGCCGCAACCGGGCCAAGGACCGTCGACAGGCGAAACGGTACGCACCTAGCGTCCCGAACGCTTCCCGAACGCCGGGTGAGCCACGACGAGGAGGATTCGTGCCCAGAAAGATCATCGCCATGGGAATCGCCGCGCTGGCAACCGCCGGCAGCGGGGTCGGCGCTTTGCTCATGGCGGCCGCGCCCGCCGCCACGCACGCGAGCTGCGCGACCGACTTCGAGTCGAGGACGCAGTTCAACCGGTCGCAGAACGCGCCCAGCGTCACCTACAGCCCGCCGTTCGTCACCGTCTACGAGGGCAACGTGCTGCTGCTCGCGACGAACGAGTCGCAGTACACGTTCCTCTTCGTGGACTGCGTCGCCGGCAACTCGGCGGGTACGGAGTAGCGCTTTCGACCCACCCCCAAGGTTGACTGCGACGTTGTGTGTCGGTGTAACGCCGTTATCGACACACAACGTCGCAGTCAACGGCCGGTGCCTACCCTGCGGTGGGCATGATGAGGCGCATGGAACTGGACCGGCTGGAGTTCGCGTTCAAGCGCTGGGCTTATCACCACACCGCGATCTGGGAGGCGCAGAAACACTTCACCTGGTTCATCTCGATCGTGTTGTCGGCGCAGGTGTTGAGCCTCTCGACCAAGTCGCTGTCGCACACGACGCGCCTGGTCGCTGTCGAGGCCCTGTCGGTCGCCGGCGTCGTACTCGCGTGGATCGGCTGCCGCGTCCAGCGCCGGGAAGGTTCGTTGTTCACCTTCGCCTCCGACGAGTACATCGCCGAGCACAACGCGGTGTTTCCCGAGCACGCGATGCCCACTCGCGACGTCACCGACGACCATCGGGCGAAGATGCCCGGGAACCCGAGCTGGGGGGAGCTGCTCGTCGCGCCGTTCCGGCCCGGTACGGGGATCCGGGTGATGTTCCAGTGGCTGTTCGTGCTGTTCATGGTCGGCTTCGCGGCCGTCGGGATCGTCGCGCCGTTCGTCACCTGACCGGTTGCCACTCCATCCTGATCGACGGCCCGTCCTGACCGGTCTCGCGGAAGCCGAGACGTTCGTAGAGTCGCCGGGCCGGGTTGCCGGAGAACACGTCGAGGATCATGCGGAGCCCCTCCGCGGCCGCCTGCGCCTGCAGGTCGGTGACGACGGCGCTGCCGATGCCGCGACCTTGCAATTGCGGATCGAGCTCGATGCGCAGCAACCAGAGCACGCCGTCCTTGCGGACGACGTCGAGACACCCGGCGACCCGCTCGTCGACCGTGATGACGTGCGCGCGGCCCTGCCGGAACCACTCGTCGTGCTGCTCCCGGTCGGCCTCGTCCGACCACTCCCCGAGCGCCTCGCGGAGGTAGGGCGTCATCGACTCGCGATGGATGCGGAACAGCTCCTCGGAGTCCGCGACGGTGGCGAGTCTCAGGTGATAGCGCAAGGCTGGAGCGGGACTACCGGGCACAGCCCCATGGTGCCTTGCCTAGGGCGCCGTCAGCACGATCTGCGACTCGTACGTCGTGCCGGACCCGCGAGTGCTGTGCGTGACGCCACCTTTTCCGAGGAACGGCGGGACACCGAAGGGCAGATCCCGGCGCGGCACGTCGGTCGTCGGGAGCGGCGCGGAGGTGGAGTACGGCGACACGTCCGGCGCCGCATCAGGCGTGACGTGCGCGGCGGCGTCCGCCAGATGCTGGTTCCAGTTGGACGCCAGCCCGGACTGCGCCGACGGGTGGTACACGTTGACCACATGCAGCCCGGAGGCACCCGGCCAGTTCGCCACGGCGGTCTGCGCGCGCCCACCGAAGGCGATTACCAGCGTGAGCCCCGGGTTCGTCAGCTTCGCCCGGTCGAGCAGCTGGTTGCGATACGTGGCGAGCGCCGGGTCGGTCACGACGGCGTCGGTGAGGTTCGACGACTGGATGCCGAACAGCACGGTGTTCACCATCAGGTACGACGACGTGATGCCGATCTTGCGGAGGAAATCCTGCGCGTGCTGCCCGGCGTCCCCGACGAAGGCCCGGCCGGCGAGAATCTCGTCCGTCGCCGGGTCCTGACCGACCGCGAGAACCTTCGCCGTCCCGTCCAGCCGGCCGCGATAGAAGACCGGCCCGAACCGGGTGTGGAACGGGGTCCCCGGGTAGCCGGTGTAGGCGGCGAGCGGCGCGAGTTCGAACAGGCGCTCCCAGGCGCACGGCGGTCCGGGATCGTGCTTCGGGTAGAAGAACAGGCACCGCAGCTCGTCGATGACGCCCGGCGGCAGCCGCACCACGTCGAGATCGACCCGGTTCAGGTCACGCACCTGCTGCACGCCCAGATCCCGTAGCTGCTGCTCGGTGCCCGCCGCGAGGTCCAGGTCGTGGATGTCGAGGTCGAGCAGCGCCGCCGCGGGGACGATTGCGAGTTCCTTGCGGCGCGCAGGCCGGATCAGGTCGTGGATCATGTCGTAACTCGGCTGGCGCATGAGTCCCCCTCAGGTCATCGGCCGCAGCGCTGCGCACCCTATCGCGCATACCGCACAGATGTACTGCACGAGGTGGACCCGCGGGCGTGCGCCCCCGCAAGCGGTCGGTTAGGCGAAGCGGCGGCGGCGACGCTTGGGCTGGAACACCCCCGCGAAAAGCATCGGGTCGATGCCGGGCACTGGTCGACCGCACGCGTACCGGTAGATCAGCGCGCGGGCGTAACTGCCGATCGCAGCGAACACCATCGCGAGCACGAGGAAGCCGGCAGCCGCGGCGATGATGAGCACCACGCCGAGTGCCACTCCTGCCGTCGACCCGCTCGCGATCGAGAACACGCCGACGACTCCGACGAGGATCGGAACCATGGTCAGGACGAATTGCATGAAGCCGTAGCGCACCGTCGTCCGCAGGCTCGTCCCCCAGTTCGCTTTGATCAGCTGCGAGGACCGCTTCACCGAGTCGACCGGACCAAGATCTTCGGCGACGAGCACCGGTACGACAAGGAACGACGCGATCGCCCACGCGAGGCCGCCGAGGAAACCGATGATGTTGCCGAGGAACCCGAGCCGCTCCTCGAGGGCGCGAATGGCGATCCCGACCGTCGCGGTGAGCAGGCCCCACCGGACGATCCGTCCGCGGACCGCCCAGGCCGATCGAAGGCAACCGCTCAAGGTGGGGTCGCCGCCGTCGGCCCGCTCATTGGCACCGATCACCAGGGCAGCTTGGAAGTAGATGCCGACGATCGTCGCCGCAACGACCGCAAGGATCCCACCGAGCGCGCCCGACCAGGAGTCATCTTGTGTCCCGCCGATCGCGGCGCCGATGAACCAGCCGGGCACGAACAAGATGCCCGCGGCCAGCAAGCTGGCGAGGCTGCCGAGGGCCGGCAACCACACCAACTCCCGGTCCTGGCGCAGCATTTGCCAGCTCGCATTGAGCAGCGCCTTGCCGGTGGGGCGCGACGTCCCGGTGAACGGCGGCGGACCGCCGTACGAAGTCGGCTGCATAGTCACGGTCTGTCAGTCCTCCGTCGGCGCGGTGAGATGGCCGAGACGAAGTCTGTCACCGGATAACCGATCGCGAAGCGATCTCACGAGGTCAGGCAGGATGGGGCGGGTGAAGCTGCCCGTGATGCCGCCGGTGAAGCCAATGCTCGCGAAGTCGGTCAAGGACATGCCCACGGGCGACGTGCTGTTCGAGCCCAAGTGGGACGGCTTCCGGTGCATCGTGTTCCGCGACGGCGACGAGGTCGAGCTCGGCTCGCGCAACGAACGACCACTCACCCGCTACTTCCCCGACATCGTCGACGCGGTCAAGGTGGCGCTTCCGGATCGTTGCGTCGTCGACGGCGAGATCGTCATCGCGCAGCACGGCCGGCTCGACTTCGAGGCGTTGCAGATGCGGCTGCATCCCGCCGAGTCCCGGGTCCGCAAGCTGGCCGCGGAAACACCCGCCGAGTTCGTGGCGTTCGACCTGCTCGCCCTCGGCGACGACGACCTCACCAAGACACCGCTGGAACAACGCCGCGCCACCCTCGCCGAGAACTTGACCCCGACCGCCGCCGTACATCTCACCCCCGCGACCCGCGACGTCGACACCGCACGGCAGTGGTTCACCGACTTCGAAGGCGCGGGTCTCGACGGCGTCATCGTCAAGCCGCTCGACCTCACCTACCGCCAGGACGAGCGCGTGATGTTCAAGGTCAAGCACGAACGCACCGCCGACTGCGTCCTCGCCGGGTTCCGGTGGCACAAGAGCGGGCCGATCGTCGGTTCGCTGCTGCTCGGCCTGTACGACGACGGCGGCGCGCTGCGGCACGTCGGTGTCGCCGCCTCGTTCCCGATGACCCGGCGTAAGGAACTCGTCGACGAGCTCGCGCCGTTGCGGGACAAGGCCGAGACCCAACACCCCTGGTACGACGAGAAGGGGTGGGGTCCGGGCGGCGCGACCAGCCGCTGGAACGCCGGCAAGGACCTGTCGTTCGAGCCGCTGCGACCCGAGCTCGTCGTCGAGGTCGCCTACGACTACATGGAAGGCGCGCGGTTCCGGCACACCGCGCAGTTCCGGCGCTGGCGGCCCGACCGCGACCCGAGGAGCTGCACGTTCGACCAGCTCGAGCGGCCGCTCGTCTACGCGATCGCCGACGTCCTCAGCGCCGGCTGACCGCGGGCGCGCCTCCCCCGAACGGTTGAGATCGGGCAGACATTTCGGTACATCTTGGGCCGGAGGGTGGCGCTGCGGACAGATCGAGCCCACAATCCGGCCATGCGCCTCCGTCGTACCGCCGCTGTCGTCGTCACGCTCTCCGCCGCCGCCGTCGGGCTCGCCGCGCCGGCCGCGCAGGCGGCGAAGCATCCCGAAGGCATGGACATCCACGCCGGCGGGCCACACGGCCAGGTCGTCGCGCACCAAGCGCACGACGCCGCGAGTGCGCGCCACGGCGGGTCGGCGAACATGACGTCGCACGGCGGCGGCATCATGGTCGACTCCGACATCACCCCGATCTTCTGGGGCACGAAGTGGGACAACGGCACGTTCCTCGCCGACAAGAAGTCCGGGATCGAAAGCTTCTACGCGGGCTACGACGGCTCGAACTACGCGAAGACGTCAGACGAGTACTCCGGAACCAACGGCCAGGTGGGCCCGTCGCTAACGCTGCGCAACTCGATCGTCGACACGTCGGGTGGCATCACGAAGGCGCCGTCGACCACGACGATCCTCACTGAGGTCGCGAACGTGATCAGCAACCCGGTCGCGAACGGCTACTACCCCGTCTACACCGACCTGCCGCGCGGCAACGCCGGCTACTGCGCGTGGCACTCGTGGGGCACGATCAACAACGTCCCGGTGCAGTTCGCCTTCTTCTTCAACCTCGACGGTGACGCCGGCTGCGACCCGGTCGACAGCTCCGGCCTGCACAGCCAGGGCCTCGCGGCGCTGGCGAACGTCTCGGCGCATGAGCTGTCCGAGGCGCGCACCGACCCGCGCGGCACCGGCTGGTTCGACAACAGCGGCGCGGAGAACGGCGACAAGTGCGCGTGGACCTTCAACACGCCGCTGGTCAACTTCTCCAACAACAGCAAGTGGAAGCTGCAGGGCGAGTGGAGCAACGCGGCGTACACCGCGGGCACCGGTTACCCGAACCGCTCCGGCCAGAAGGGTTGCCTCGACGGCCACTGACCCCGCGGTCAATTGCCGAATAGCCCCCATAGAGGTCCGCTATTCGGCAATTGACGGGTCGTCGGTGGGGGCGGGCTGCTTGCGGGCGCGGCTGGGCTGCACGCGCATCGGCTCGCCTTCCATCTTCGGGTAGTTCGGCGGCCACGGCGCCTCGCCGAGATCGTGGTCGCGCTCGTCGCGCTCGACCCATTCGAGCAACACCCGCAGGTCGCACACCGCCTCGTCGATGCCGGCGTGCAGATCGCCGAGGGACGCGAACCGCGCCGGCATCGTCGCGATCGTGAAGTCCTCGGTCTCGCAGTCCGCGACCTCGTCCCAGCGCAACGGCGCCGACACGCACGCGTCCCGCCGCGCGCGCACGCTGTACGCCGACGCGATCGTGCGGTCCTTCGCGTTCTGATTAAAATCCAGGAAGACTTTCTCGCCGCGTTCCTCCTTCCACCACTTGGTGGTGACGAGGTCGGGCACCCGGCGCTCCAGCTCGCGGCCGAACGCGAGCGCGCAGCGTCGTACGTCTTTGAAGCCCCAGAGCGGCTCGATCCGGCAGTAGATGTGAATGCCGCGGTTGCCCGACGTCTTCGGCCAGCCGACGTAGCCGATCTCGTCGAGCATCTCGTGCACGTGCCCGGCGACGACCTTGGCGTCGGCGAACGTCGTACCCGGCTGCGGGTCCAGATCGATGCGCAGCTCGTCGGGCTTCTCGACGTCGGTACGGCGGGACGGCCACGGGTGGAAGTCGATCGTGCCGAGGTTGGCCGCCCACGCGACCGCGGCCAGATGTGTCACGCAGAGCTCGTCGGCGTGCCGTCCGGACGGGAAGGACACCCGTGCCGTCTCGATCCATTCGGGACGGTGCTCGGGAACCCGTTTCTGGTAGATCGCCTCGCCCTCCGCGCCGTCGGGGTGGCGCTTGAGCTGGGTCGGGCGTTGCCAGAGCGCGCGCACGATGCCGTCGCCGACGGAGAGGTAGTAGTTGACGTGGTCGAGCTTGGTCTCGCCGCGGGCCGAGAAGTACACCTTGTCGGGGTTGGTCACCTTGACGGTGTGGTCACCGACCTCGATCTCCACGAACGGCGATGGCATAGCCCTGACGGTAGAGCACGCGACCGAGCCACCCCAGACACGGCGAAACCATGCGGGCTTTCCGCCGGCGCATGGTCTCGTCGTGGCGTCAATGACACACCGTGCGACGCGGTTCGCGCCATGGCACGATCGGACTATGACCGAACGCATCGAGAAGTCGGACGACGAGTGGCGGCGTGATCTTTCGCCGGAGGAGTACGCCGTACTGCGGGAGGCCGCGACCGAGCGTCCGTGGACCGGGCCGTTGCTCGACGAGAAGCGGGTCGGCGTCTACCGGTGTCGGGCGTGCGACAGCGAGCTGTTCCGGTCGGAGACGAAGTTCGACTCGCACTGCGGCTGGCCGTCGTTCTACGACCCTTCGGACACCGCTGCGGTGACCCTGATCGAGGATCGGACGCACGGGATGGTGCGCACCGAGGTGCGGTGCGCGACCTGCAACTCGCACCTCGGCCACGTCTTCGACGACGCCCCGCAGACCCCGACCGGTGACCGCTACTGCATGAACTCGATCGCCCTGACTTTCGAGCCTGGCGGCGAAGTGTCCTAGATCCGATCCTTCGACGCCGAGGGACGACGCTACCGCTCGCCCTGCGACAGACGATGGCATGTGAGGTGCGACCACTTTTCAGTCAAGCGCCACACGGTAAGACATGCCCGTGGCTTCCGCGGACGACGAGGACGTGGCTAGTCCGTTTTCAGCGGACCTTGCCGCAGTGTCGCAACAGACGCTTCCGCTGTGGCAATCGCTTCAGAATGTGGCGGCTTCGCGCCTACAGCTGAGAGGACTCACGTCCGAACACGGTGGAGTCTCGTCAACCACAATCTGACGGCCGGCGCTCAACCAGCCGGAGGGGTTAAAGGACACGGCGTATAGATACGGCATGGACAGCATTGCCTTGACGTTCGACCCTGAGATTAAGGAGGCCTAGGCGCCAGCAGTCCCGACGTGTGGGACAGCGATTACGTCTCCCGTTGAAAGATGAGGAGTGCGATCTCATACCTTGACTGAAGCGCCAGCGAACTCTTGGTTGTACCGATGAATGTCGTCATCGACTGACTGTGCAGAGTCCACCCGGCGTCCGTCCATTGCTTCAGCGTTGCGTCAACCATCTCGACGACGGAGTCCTGTTCTGCGTAAGAGGCGACGATCCGGGCTGATCGATACTCCACGGCCGACATCGTAGTGATACCTGGTATCGACCCCCGGCGGATACAGAATCGCAACCCGGGTCCCAGATCCTCCGACCAGTCTGGCCGAGAGTGACGTAGCCGGCACGGCCGGACTCCCGCGGATGTTACTTCCCTGACGCAGCATCCTCTGCTGGAAACACCGAACCGCCTACCAGGATGCGGCGCTCTCTCGCATCGGTGTAGAGCAAGTCAACGGAGAGACGTTCAATCCGGTGTCCTCGCTCGTAAGCGGTTTGTTGCACACGTTCAACTGACGGGAGATTGATCTTGACGACGTCTGGCTGCTCGTCACCTTGCTCCAGCTTGCCGAAGCGGACCTTACCCGCGCTCCAGATGGTGTCGATCAAATCAACCGCCAAGCCTGTCAGTGCCATCAACCGATCGGGTTCCACCGCCGTGTGAGTCCGCGTCCAAGTCTGCTTCTTCTGTTCTTCATCATCGCGATACTGAAGGTTCTCCAACCACAAGGCGTCCCTGTAGACATTGAGCTTCTCGGGGTCGGGGGATGATCCCGTACTCAATCCGATCCGAGCCGTCCCGCCGTCGAGGGCCATGCCGTGCTTGGCCGAGTTATAGACCGGGCTGTTGACGAGCACCTGACTCCCAAGCTCCCGCAGGAGAAGGTCAGCGCCTTCAAGCCCGGCGCGAAGGACCTCCTCGCTGGCGCCGGGGGCAAGCTCGCCTCCGTCATCGAACCCTAAGGCCGTACGTATCCGCGCCAGTCTCGTGTCTAGGTCCTTCTCGTTCCGGTACGCCTCCATCTCTTTACTCAAATTGCTTATACGCAGCCGCGTCACAGCCAGGCGGGGGCACCCTTGCGGCTTCTCGTGCGCTAGGAACAGCAACCAGGTCGTCTCGGCCGCGTGGTGGTAGAGCATGAACGACTCGATCGCAATGAGCCGGTCATGCTCGCTCCGGTCCACGGCTGCGTGCGCGGCAAGTCGGAAACGCTCGACTGCTACGTCCCCGGGTGGCCAACCGTGCGCAGCGGTGTTCGCGATCAGGGCAAGCCGAGCGCGAAAGTAGGCGCCAGGCTCTTGGCCGGCGTAGAACCGCTCGTTCAGCTCGGCGAACTGGTCGGGCTGGAGATTCTGGTCGGCGCGCTTGGACATCGCTTAACCTCCAAGATGCTCGGTGAAGCCTTTCGATCGGCGCTGGCACACAAACCACGAATCTTCGCCGAGCCCCGCCGCCGCAAGATAGCGCGGCGGGCCAAAACGGCACGATTCATACCAATGTCGGCGACCGCTACTGCAGGAACAGCGTCGCCCTGATCTTCGAGCCTGGCTTGGAACAGCTCGTGTCGAGAGCTAGGCGCCGGCTAGAGCAGCGCTTGCTCACGTTACGGACGCCCCGGGGATGCCCATCAAACGCCCCATGTAACGCCGGAATCAGCCACATACGTAGCGATGCTGTACTCGCTGCTCGTGACGGTGAAGTTAGCGAACTGCACGTCGCTAACACCCCACGGGGCGTGCCGTCACCGCCGGAACGGATTCACCCAACAATGCCTCGTGGGCTGGCTTGCATTCGCTCAAGGGCTTGAAGAGTTCGCCAGCTAACGGTTATGCCCCGGCAGTACGACGCCCCTCGATTCCAGGCGGCAACGCGACGCACCGTCGTTCGATGATCGTTCCAGAGGTGCACACCAGAGGCTGTCGACCGTCGTTTCCCTCTACGGTCGCGTGCGTATTCGACCCAACTGGCCCTTCCGTGTGAAACGAGATTGCGGGCGGCTGCGTGATGTTGGAGGGACGCGCTGGCTCAACGAGGGTGACCGGCTTTGGATGGGGCGCGGGGAGAGGGGTCGGCCTCGACGGCTCACTGAATGCCGTCGCTGCGGTGGGCCGCGTGTCGGTGCGGTGAGGTGCATTGGTGCCCGTGGGGCTGCCGTGTTGCGATGGCAGAAGAGCCAGCGGCAACGCGACAGCGGCGATCCCAAGACTTGCACTCATCAGCGGCCCGCGGCGCCGCAGGAAGAAGCCGGCTACGGCGAGCGGGCCAACGAGCCTACGGAGATGCTGGCGGGCTCGGTGGCGGGCGACGTTGGCACGGTTGCGCTCTGCGGGTGAGTTCGCCGGTCGGACCGCAAGGTGAAGTCGTTCCGCGACGGTGAGATTCGCGGCGGACGCGACGACCTTCTCGATGATGAGCCGGTCTTCGACCTGGGCCATGAGGTCGTCCTGCCGGGGGTCGGGTCGGTGAGCCCCATCGAGCACGACCTGGCGTCGACGCGACCGGTGCAGGTTGGCCAGCAGGCGACGAGCCACGACGAATGACCACGCCCGCAGGTCGCTCGCGTCGTTGTACGGGACCTTGACCCGAATGGCCCGCGAGGCGGTTTCTTGCACAAGATCGTCAATGTCGTGCCGGTTGACTCCGATGGAACCCAAGTAGCGCCGCAGCGGGGTCTCCACGGCCGGCCAGGTGACTGCAAAGTCAGCTGTAATGGCTGCGGTCGTCCGGTGTGGACTCTGTGGTGCGGTGTCAGCTGAGTGGAGGTGCATGGTGCGTCGCCCCCTTGCGTGGGTTCTCACGGCGGGCCTTGCCGTCTACATGATTGGCGTCAGCTCGCCCGTCGCCCTGGCCGATCCACAACCGCCGACCCTGGACGCGTTGCCGTGCGTGGACGTGGGCGCGGGTGCGCTCGGGCAGTACCAGGACGTTCGTGTCTGCCCGCCGCCAATCGGCTGAGCCGAACCAACTCCCGACGGGGCCAAGGACCGGGGAAACGGACACGCCTGGCCCCGCCGAGAGGTTCACGGGGTCCGTCCCTGTGGCGCCACCCGCGGGGACGGACTCTGTAGCCAGCCGAGGCTCGCGGCGCGGGAGCCCAACTGGAAGCGCGTGCGCACCATCGCCCGCTGACACAACCGGGCGCGAGTGCGGTCCACGGTCTGCCTGGAAATGCCCAAACGCTCGGCGACGTCCTTGTCGTCATAGCCGCGCGCCCACAAATCCAACACAGCTTGGTCTCGTTGCGTGAGATCGCTCATTGCTGAATCCCACGCTCCCCGTATTGCCTCACACCAGCTACACGCACGAGATCGCGAACCATTACGAAATTTTCTTCAGGCGGCCACCGGTCAGCGGGCCGCCGCTCAGCCATTGCTTTGGCGCATATGTAACAGCCGGCACATCTGAAACCCGACATTCGCGACTAAACATCCCGGCGCTGTCTTGACGTGCACACCGGTCGGAAGCAACTCTCGTGCGACCGGGGAGCCGCGACGAGCGGAAGGAGAAGGCCACAGCACTGGTGCTTCCAACTAGCGCGTGCTCAAGCGCACCGACTGTCGCCTCGCCGCTCCCAGCAGCCGCTTTTCGTGAACTGATCAGCTTCACCGCGGACTTTGCTGTGACGGATACGCCGATTCCAGGCGTCCTTCGGTAGACGCAACGCCAGGCGAACCACACAAGGCGGCGCTGTCGCCGTCGACCACGTTGCTGCAGCCCGCAGTACTCGAGACAACGGAGCACAAAGCATGATCCGACGCTTGCGGCCCTCGGCCGCTGGACTCGTCAATCACCGACCATCGGGCCGGTCGAATGGACGCCTATTCGCGGCCGTCGGTCTGGCGCTCGCCGCGTTTGCGCCGGCCGGTCCCCTTCCGCTACCAACGCCGCCCGGTACACCGTCGGTGCCAGGCCTCCCAAGCTCAGACACGCCAATCACGTCGGGTGTGACCCTTACCGCCGTCGATGAGGCCGGTAGACCGCTGGTCAACGCGTTGTTCGAAGTCTTTCGCGCAGAAGCGCCGGAAGGGGTGCAGACCCCGTTCGTCACGGTGCCCACTACGTCCGATAGCGGCAGTGTGACCGTCCCCTTGCCTGAGCCAGCCAATATCCCCGATGCGGCCAGTAACTACTACGCGGTGTCGAGCGGACTGACGGAGGATGGCGCGGAAGTCACCGGCATTGATTTCTTTAACCTCACCGCACTGCACCCGATGGCAACCGCGACGATCTCGCCGAACCTGGTTCAGATACCAGGCGTGAGAATCCAGACGGGCAGTCCGTCACCGAGCGGTCCGTGTGGTTTCCGGCCGGACGCCGACAACCCGCCTCCGCCGTACTTCACCATCAGCAAGGACAACCTTGGAGTCCAGGACGGAACCATCAACGTCGGTGCTGCACACGGCGCAGGTTCTTGGAGCGGCAGCTCTGTGCGGCCAAGCGACATATTGGGGTCGAACGTCAGGGCGCTCGGCGAGGAACTCGCGTCAACCGGATCGCGCACGACGGAGTCATCGGTTGTAATGGCGCTCGACACCCATGGCGAGACTCAATCCAAGTACCAGATCACCGGCAACTTGCATTTCACCCTCGCGTCCGGTGATATCGCTGAATTCGCCTCACGAACCGATCGAGCAGACCAAGCGGGTTTCGGCGCTCGCAACTTGGTTGTGGCTGCTACTTGGTTGCATGAGGCACTGAGATTCCACTGCAACGACGGAAGTTTCGACGAGGTGTACGAGGTATGGACGCCACACGAATGGAACCCGCACCTCTTACCCACGAAACCGGCCGGGTTCGCATATTGGGACACACGTGAAGGCCTGGAAAACATGGACGTCGCGGTGGTCACCCCATATTGGTCAGGCCAGAACGAGACCTACGATGCCGGTGACAGCCAGGTGTACTCCAACGGATACGGCGGAGAGATCAGCGCGGGTCCCGCAGGCGCAAATTTCAGCGTCGAATCTCAGACGACGTACACGGTCACCCATGAGGTCACGATCTATTCGGGCAACGATTGCGGGTCACCCGAAGCTCCCGAGTGCTACTACTGGCAGATGAACGCTGTAGGAGCCAGCGACGGCGATTGCCCGTGGCAGATGGCATGCGGCAGCGACTACTACACCGGCGTGCTCTCCACCAGCCCGACGATCCCTGGCCCCGAGCCGCAACCGTGCTCGAAGTATGCGCCGCACCATGCCGGAGACTGCTGATCGTGCGTAAAGGATTCCGTCGCGGTGGCCCACTAATGTGGGCCGCCGCGATGGTGCTCGTTTCCTGCGGCACCGCCAGCCCTCCACTGCGGATGAACGACTACCAAGGCTTCTCCGTCGGCCAATCGCATTGGCATCTACGAACCCCGATGCTGCTCGTCATGCCCGTGCCCTCCTTCAACCAACCGGTGCGGATTCGAGACGTCGAGTTGAGAACGGTCTTTAGCTCCGGGCAGTTCGATCACCAGAGGTCGTATCTCATTGAGTTCAGTAAGGGTGAGTTCTACCGGGGCGGCAAACTGACCTACCAAGCTGGTCTCGACAGGTATTCAGGCGGTGCAACGCGAGAGGAACTGGATAGCCGGCCGCTGCAAGAACTAGTGAATGAACTTAGCCTCGTGATTCCGGTCAACATCGGCCAGCCAGGCTGCCACGAGGCGCAAGTAGTCCTCCACGTCACAACCACAGACGGAAAACCACACACCCTCATCACACGCTGGTACGTAGGGATTAACACGGGTGTCAACAAGCTCGACGGCCACAACATGTGCGTAGACCAAGGGTCGACTCCACAAGAATCGACCGCACCTACATAACACGCGGGCGCCATTGAGGCCGGGCGCGAGCAGGCATCGCAGATACCAATGTGTCTGCCTGGCCCTGACCTGCGACTGCGTGCCCGCCGACCGCGCCGGTCGCCGGCGATTTTGGGGCATACTCGCTCATGCTCATCACCCGCCGGGTCGTGGCCCTGCTCGCGCTCGCGCTATTGGTCGCCGCCGCCGTGCTCATGCTCTGGCCGCTGCACGCCAACGGTGTCCACGGCAACGCGTTCCGGCCGCGCTACTCGGACTTCGGGTGGTACTCCTACGCCTCGCTGCCGGCGCACCCGACGCACGCCGACTTCGTCCGCGCGGGCATCACGGTGCCCCAGGACGTCGTGCACGACCGGCGGGTCCTCTCGGCGGCGATCGCCGCAGCCGGCGTCGTACTGCTGCTCAGCGCGGCGCTGCTCCGGTCACGGAAGCGTGCCGACTAGCTCGCTGACCGGCTTGCGCGCGCCGGTGTAGAACGGCACCTCCTCGCGCACGTGGCGGCGCGCCGTCGAACCCCGCAAGTGCCGCATCAGGTCGACGATGCGGTGCAGCTCGTCCGCCTCGAACGCGAGGATCCACTCGTAGTCGCCGAGCGCGAACGACGCGACGGTGTTGGCGCGAACGTCGGGGTAGTCGCGCGCCATCTGCCCATGGGACGCAAGCATTTCCCGCCGCTCGGCCTCCGGCAGCAGGTACCACTCGTAGGACCGCACGAACGGGTAGACGCACACGAACGCGCGCGGCTCCTCCCCCGCGAGGAACGCCGGGATGTGCGACTTGTTGAACTCGGCCGGCCGGTGCAAGGCCATCTGTGACCAGACCGGTTCGCAGAGCCGCCCGAGCGACGTCTGCCGGAACCGTTGGTACGCGTCCTGCAGATCGCCCGACGTCGGCGCCACCCACCAGAACATGAAGTCGGCGTCGGCCCGCAGCCCCGCGACGTCGTAGACCCCGCGGGTCTCGACGCCCTTCTCGGCCAGCTGCGCCAGGAGCTCGTCGACCTCGGCCGCCAACCCCTCGCGACCGGCAGCGTCGACCGGCCGCGCGACGCGGAAGACGCTCCACATCACGTAGCGGACGAGCTCGTTCAGATCCTTCGCCCGCTTGCCGACGCTCTTGCCCTCACTCATGGCTCCATTGTCGCGCGGGCAAGACTGACGGCATGGGCCGCATCCCCGCCGTGCTGGCCGCCGTCGCGCTCGCCGCGGTCGGCTGCACGAGCACCGCGTCGTCCCCGAGCGCCGGGCCCGCGTCCACCGCTCCGCCGACGGCTGCTGCGCCGACCGCGATCAAGGGGCGGCCGCCGACCACCTCGCTGCCCGACTGGCCGACGTACCACGGCGACCCCGGCCGCTCCGGTGCCGCCGACACCGACCCGCTCAAGCCACCACTCAAGGTCGCCTGGCGGCACAGTCTCGACGGCAAGGTCTACGCCCAGCCGATCGTCGCCGCCGGTCACGTCATCGCCGCCACCGAGAACAACACCCTGTACGCACTCGATGCCCGCACCGGCGCGGTGCGCTGGCAACGTCACCTCGCCGCCCCCGTCCCGCTGAGCCGGCTCCCCTGCGGCAACATCGACCCGTCCGGCATCACCGGCACCCCGGCGTACGACGCGCCGAGCAGGCTGGTGTTCGCAGTCACCGAATCGACCGGCGCGCAGCACATGCTCTGGGGCATCGATGCGCGCACCGGCCGGGTGCGCTGGAAGCGCGACGTCGACGCCGCATCGGGCCGCGACCGCACAGCCGAGCAGCAGCGCGGCGCCGTACTCGTCACCGGCGGCCGCGTCGTCGTCGCGTTCGGCGGCCGGTACGGCGACTGCGGCAACTACGTCGGTTACGTCGTCTCGATCGCGACGAGCGGGAAGGGCGCGCTGCACACCTACGCCGTACCGACCGCTCGCGAAGCGGGTATCTGGGCCGCCGCCGGGCCGGTCGTCGGACCAGGTCGAGACATCTACGTCGCCAGCGGCAACGGTGCCGAGGTCGGCGGCCGGTACGACGGCAGCGACTCGGTCATCCGGTTGTCGAACACGTTGCAGCGCAAGGCATTCTTCGCCCCGTCGGTGTGGCCGGAGGACAACGCGCAAGACCTCGACCTCGGATCGATGTCACCGGTCGTCGTCGGGAACCGCATCGTCATCGCCGGCAAGCGCGGCGTCGTGTACCTCCTCGACGCGACCCTCGGCGGCATCGGCGGGCAGGTCGCGAGCATCGACGGCTGTGCCGGTTACGGCGGCGCCGCGGTCACCGGCGGGTCGGTCTACCTGCCCTGCGCCGAGGGTGTCCGGGCGCTCGCCGTCACGAGCTCCGGCCGGATGCGGTGGAGCTGGGGGCCGGTCCGCGGCCTGCTGTCGCCGGCACTCGCCCGCGGCGTGGTCTACGCGCTCGGCCAGAGCAGCGGCGAGCTGTTCGAGCTGGACGCGCGAACCGGCCATCGGCGCGGCTCGGTCGCGGTCGGCTCGGTGACGCGGTTCGCGACGCCGGCGCCGGTCGGCCGCTACGTGTTCGTCGGGACGACGTCGGGCGTGGTCGCAGTCGTCGGCACGTCGTGAGACCGTCGCGGTATGGACTTCGACACGCACGTCCGGCACCTCGTCGAGCAGGGCCGCGGGCTGGCCGACGCCGCGGCCGCCGCGGGGCTCGACGCGCCGGTGCCGACCTGCCCCGAGTGGACCGTCCGCGACCTCGTCACGCATCAGAGCCAGGTGCACCGGTGGGCGCGCTCGTACGTCGCGACCGGCCGTACGACGCCACCCGGCGCGGGCGACACACCTGAGCCGCCGCCGCCCGACGACGAGTTGCTCGACTGGTTCCGCGCCGGTCACGACGCGCTGGTCACGTCGTTGCGCGGGGCGCCGGCCGACCTCGACTGCTGGTCGTTCCTGCCGGCATCGTCACCGCGCGAGTTCTGGGCGCGCCGGCAGGCGCACGAGACGACGATCCACCGCGTCGACGCCGACCGCGCCGCGGGCCGCACGACGGCGATCGATCCCGACCTCGCCATCGACGGCATCCACGAGTTGTTGCACGGTTTCTTCGCGCGCTCCCGCGGCAGCCTCGTCTCCGACCCGCCGCGGAAGCTGTCGATCCAGACCGCCGAGGGCAGCGCGTGGACGATGACAATCGGCGCCGACCGCCGCTCGACGACGCCGGCGGCAGACCCCGCCGCGGACACGACGGTGATCGGCGACTCGGGCGCGCTTTACCTCTTGCTGTGGAACCGGGCCGGACGCGACGCCGTCACCGTTGGTGGCGACGAGTCACTCCTCGACTTGTGGCAGGAGAAGGCCAAGATCAAGTGGGGCTGAGCCATCAATTGCCACATAGCCCCCATAGAAGTCCGCTATTGCGCAATTGAGTCGGTGAGGCGGGCGGCGGCGGCGTAACCGCTGCGGATGCACGCCGGGATGCCCACTCCGTCGTACGCCGCCCCGCACACGGCGAGCCCAGGTACCGCGGCGACCGCCGCGCGGATCCGCGCCACCCGGTCGAGGTGACCGACCGCGTACTGCGGCAGCCCGCCACCCCACCGGGTCACCCGCGCCTCGACCGGCGCCGGCACACCGAGCATCGCCGACAAGTCCGCGGCGGCCAACTCGACCAGCTCCTCGTCGGTCCGCTGCAACACCGCGACGTCACCGACCCGGCCGATCGAACACCGGACAAGAGTCCTGTCGAAGTGCGCCCACTTGGCCGACGAGAACGTCGCCGCCTTCATCGCGCGGCCCTCGACCGCGGGCACCAGGAAGCCGCTCGTCTCCGTGGCCGGCAACGCACCGGCCGGATACGCGAGGCTCACGATCGCGACGCTGGCGTAGTCGACGCCGCCCAGTTCGGTTGCCGCGGCCGGCGCGAGATCCGCGAGCAACCGAGCGGCCGGCGCGGCGGGTACCGCGACGACGACGGCGTCCGCCTCGATCGCCTGCTCGTCGGTCGTCGGCCCGTGTACGACGCAAAAACCCCTGGGAATGCTGGAAATTCGCCGTACCGCCCGACCGGTCACCACCTCGGCGCCGGACGCCGCGAGCGCGGCCGACACGAGCTGCCCCAACCCGCCGGTCAACGTCGCGAACACCGGCCCGCCGTCGCCCGGCCCGACCGCGGCCCGAGCCGCGCGTACGACGGACGGCGTACCGACCGCGAGCTGCGCGGACCGCAACGCGGGCATCGTCGCGAACAGCGACAGCTCGTCGGCCCGCCCGGCGTACACACCACCGAGCAGCGGATCGACCAGCCGGTCGACGACCGCGGCGCCGAGCCGCCGCCGCAGGTAGGCACCGACCGCGACGTCGTCGATCGGCACCTCACCCGGCGCGACGAGATCGGCCGTCGCGCGCACGACCTCGCTGGGACGCAGCAACCCCAGCAACGAGCGCACCGACGACGGCACGCCGAGCATCGTCGGCGCCGGCAACGGATGCATCCGGCCGCGACTCCACACCGCCGACGCCGACGTGCGCGGGTTGACGACCTGCGCGTCGAGACCCAGCGCGCGGATCAGCCCGAGCGCCTCCGGCACCCGGACCAGGAACTGCTCCGCGCCTTCGTCGTACGGCGCACCGCCGAACTCGCTCGTCCGCAACTTGCCGCCGACATCGGCCGCGCCGTCGATCACCGTCACTGCGTGCGCGCGCAACGCGTACGCGGCCGCCGCGCCGGCGATGCCGGCTCCGACGACGACGACGCGGCCCATCAGCGGCCGGTGACGAGAGCGGCGAGCGCGGCCAGCACCGACGCGTCGTCGTTCACCGAAGCGGTGCGCGCGAACGGCAGCTCCAATTCCGCGGCCAGCGCCGCCGCTTCGATGTCGAGGTCGTAGGCCACTTCGAGATGGTCGGCGACGAATCCGCACGCACACACGACGACACCTGGCGCGCCGTCGCGCGCGCGGTCCCGGAGCACCGAGAGCACGTCGGGCCCGAGCCACGGCTCCGGCGTCCGGCCCGCGGACTGCCACCCGACCGACCACGGCACGCCGGCGTGCCGGGCCATCACCGCGGCCGCGGTCTCACGCAACTGCGACGGGTACGGATCGCCGGTCGCGAGGATCCGCTCCGGCAGCGAATGCGCGGTGAACACCACCTCGGCCCCGGCCGGCAACGTCGACAACGCCGCCGCGACCCCGCGGTCGAGGAAGTCGAGGTAGGCCGGCAGAAGGTGCCACGACTCGACGACGTCGACTTCGACGTCTCGCTCGGCGCCCGCCGCCACCGCGCGCGACGCGTACTCGCCGACACTGAACGCCGAGTAGTGCGGTGCCAGCACCAGACCGACGATGCGTGAAACTCCCTGCGCCACAAGGGTTTCGACGGCGTCCTCGATGCGCGGCACCGAGTGTTTCGTGCCGAGAGTCACGACGTACGACGGCCCGAGCGCGTCCGCGAGCGCCGCGATCTGCGCATCGGTGATCGCGCGCAACGGGAACGTGCCGCCGAGCGCGTCGTACCGGCGCACGAGGTCGGCGAGCAGGTCAGGTGTCGGCGTGCGGCCGCGGCGGATGTCGGTGTAGTAGGCCGCGATGTCGTCGCGGTCGCGCGGGGTTCCGTAGGCCATCACCAGGACGCCGACCGTCACCCGCCCGTCTCCTCGTGCACCAACTCGACGATGCGCGCGAGCACGTCCGGATCGGTGTCCGGGAAGACTCCGTGGCCGAGGTTGAACACGTGCCCCTCGGCCGCCTTTCCGCGGCGCAGCACGTCGCGCACCCGCTCGGCGACGATCGGCCACGGCGCGAACACGGCCGCCGGATCCAGGTTGCCTTGCAACGCCCGGCCGGGTCCGACCCGGCGGGCCGCCTCGTCGAGCGGCACCCGCCAGTCGACACCGACCACGTCCGCGCCGGCCTCGCCCATCAACTCGAGCAGCTCGCCGGTGCCGACGCCGAAGTGGATCCGCGGCACCCCGACCGGCACCGCACCGAGGACGGTCGCCGAGTGCGGCAGCACGTAGCGGGCGTAGTCCTCCGCCGACAGCGCGCCGGCCCACGAGTCGAACAGCTGCACCGCCGACACGCCGGCCTCGACCTGCAGCCGCAGGTAGGTCGCGGCGATATCGGCGAGCCGGCCGGCCAGCGCGTGCCAGGTCGCCTCGTCGCCGTACATCAACGCCTTCGTCCGGGCATGGTCGCGGGAGGGCCCGCCCTCGATCAGGTACGACGCCAGCGTGAACGGCGCGCCCGCGAAGCCGATGAGCGGCGTGCCACGCAGCTCCCCGACGAGGCCGCGGACAGCGCCGGTGACCGCTTCGACGTGCGCCGGCTCCAACACGGGGATGCGCTCGACGTCGGCGGCGGTCCGCACCGGCGACGCCACCACCGGCCCGACGCCCGGGACGATGTCGAGGTCGAGCCCGGCCGCGTGCAGCGGCAACACGATGTCGCTGAACAGGATCGCGGCGTCGACGCCGTAGCGCCGCACCGGTTGCATCGTCAGCTCAACGACGAGATCGGTGCGCAGGCAGGCTTCCAGCATCGCGGTGCCGCCCCGGGCGGCGAGGTATTCCGGCAGCGACCGCCCCGCCTGGCGCATGAACCAGACCGGCGTGTACGCCGGCCGCTCGCGCCGACACGCGCGCAGGAACGCACTGTCGGCGAGGTCGGGCACGCGTCGATCCTCGCAGGTGGGCCCGGCGTGCCTGCGGCGGACTGTCAGTGGGTCGTGTCATGGTCGGGTCATGGAGACGAGGTACTGCCCCGGCTGCCGAGCCGAGCGGGCTGTCGAGCAACCGCCCTGCCTCGACGGGCACGAAGACTGCCCGGAGCGCGCCTGTGTCGAGTGCGGGCTGGCGATCGTCTTCGGCTGGCTCGAGGCCGATGCGGCGCTCGCCGGCACCCAAGCGCCCCGGCGCACGGCATAGCCGGCGCCGAGAATGCGTGTCGTGGCTCGCGGCCCGGTCGCCGCGACTTAGGCTCTACCACGTGACGGTGCAGTTGTCGGCGCCGGCCGGTTTCCCCACCGGCTTCCGTCGCGCTGTCACCGCCCTGTCGCGCGTCGAGCTGCGACCCGAGGTCAGCCTCAGCGAGCTCCCCGCGCCCCAGCGGCTGGCGCCGTACGCGGTCGCGCTGTCGGCCACCGTGACCCGCGCCGGCGAGGAGCTCGCCGACGGCCGCCTCGTCGTCCTGCACGACCCCGACGGGCAGGGCGTCTGGGAGGGCGACACGCGTTGCGTGGCCTACCTGCAGGCGCCGATCGACGTCGAGATCGCCTCCGACCCGATGCTGCCGTCGGTCGGCTGGAGCTGGCTGCTCGACGCGTTGACGCTCGCCGGCGCCGAGCACCGCGCGACCGGCGGCACGGTCACCCGTACGACGTCCGAACGCTTCGGCGCGCTGGCCGACCACCCGGCGGCGGCCGACGTCGAAATAAGGGCGTCGTGGTCGCCGGTCGGCACCGACCTGGGCCCGCACCTCGTCGCGTTCGGCGAGCTGCTGTGCACGGCCGCGGGCCTACCGCCGACACCGCCCGGCGTCGTCGTGATGCCCCGCAGCAGCCGCCGGAAGTCAGCCCTCCGCGCGTAAGCCCGCCCCACCCCACACGTTGACTGTGACGTTGTGTGTCGGTGTAACGGCGTTATCGACACACAACGTCGCACTCGACGAAGAGGACTTACGACGCGACGGCTGAGGGGCGCTGAAGAGGCAGCAACCCCGCCGCCGCACCGGCGCCGCGCGGCAGCCGCAGCGTCAGCGTCGTACCGGGTGCCGGCCACGACGCCACCTCGAGCGCCCCGCCGACCAGCCGGGCCCGTTCCCGCAGCAGCCCCAGACCCACGTGCCGGCCGCTCTCCGAGCGCACCTCGTCGGGGTCGAAGCCGGCGCCGTCGTCGGACACGACCGCGACCACGAAGTCCTCGTCGACGCCCAGCGACGCGCGGGCCGCGTCGACATCGGCGTGCTTCACGACGTTGAGCAGCGCCTCCTGGAAGAACCGGTAGACGGTCACCGCGGTGACGAGCGGCAACGGATAAGCCTCGGCCGGCCACGACAGCGAGACCTCGAGCCCGTAGCGGTTGGCCATGTCGTCGCGCAGCGCCGACACCGCGCGCGCCAGGTCGCCGTCGCGCAGCGCCGGCGGCCGGGTCCGCGCCATCACCGCGCGCACCTGCTCCTCCGCCTCGGCCACGAGATCGGCGACTTCCGGATCGCCGAACACGCCGTCACCGCAGTCGCCGAGCCGCGCCCGCGCCGCCATCAGCGACTGCGCGACCGTGTCGTGCAGCTCCGCGGACAGCTGGCCGCGCGCGCCCTCCTCGGCCGCGACGAGACCGGACAGCAGCTCGAACATGCCGGCACTCGCGGTCTCCGCCGTACGACGGTGCCGCTCGGCCACGTCATCGGCCATCCGGACCCGCAGGTGCAATGCGTCAAGGGTCTGCGCGAGCGCGCGCAGCTCGTCGCCGTTCCACCGCGGGATCGACGCGGCCGTCGTCTCGCCGACCGGCGCGGACGGGTCGTGCAGCCGGCGCAACGCGTCGGCGCGCAGCAGTCGCAGCGTCCGGGCGAACCGGCCGGCGGTCCATGCCGCGGCGCCGCTGATGACCAGCGCGATCGGTGCGCCGCCGAGCAGTACCGCCCAGATCGGGCCGCTGAACCGGTGCTCCGCGCGCAGCGTCAACGCGGCCATCGCGAGGCAGCACAGGCACGCCAAAAGCACCGCTGCCCCGACGAGCAGGGCGAGCGGTGCGACGCGGGTACGGCCCCGGCTCACGGCACCAGCACGCCCGTTGTCGTCCAGTCCGCGACCGCGCGGGAGCCGTCGCCACCGGCCGACCCGGGCTCGCCGAGCGCGGCCAGGTCCGGCTCGGCGGCCAGCGCGATCGCCCCGAGCAGCGACGCGACGGCGCGCTCCACGGCGTACAGCTCGTCGACGATCTCGCCGACCGCGGTCGGCCGGCCGTCGTTGGTCGCCAGGCGGGCGAGCCGGTTCGCCGACTCGCGGAGTACGACGAGCGCCGGCGCGGTGCTCGCACCGAGGTCGCCCAGGGCACGCGCGGCGCCTTCGGCCGCTTCGATCTGCGCGACCGCCTCGTCGCGCGACTTCGCCAGCTCGGCGACCGACAGCCATGACTCGGCCTGCTGCGCGAGCACCTCGGCGAGCATGACCTCGCGGCGGCCGAAGCCGGCGCTGCCGACCGGACGGCGCGCGATCAGCACGGCGAGCGGCGCGTCGCCGCCGCCGAGCACCGCCGAGCAGTAGGCCCGGCCGTCCTCGGTGCCGGTCGTGATGGTCGCCCGGCCCAGCGCACGGATGACCCAGCCGGCGTCGAGCACGTCCGGCGCGACCCGCTGCCGGTCGACGCCGTGCTCGTCGCCGACGTAGTGCACCGGCCCGTCGGCCGCCATCAGCACCATCTCGACGTCGGCGCCGCCGAACAGCCGCGCCGCGGCGGTCAGCACGACCTGCGCGGACACGTCGATCGACCGGCCGCTCGCCTGCTCCTGCAGCCGGGCCAGCTCGGCGAACAGCCGCGCCTCGGCCGCCCGCGCGGTCTGCTCGTCGTAGGAGAGCCAGAGCAGCAGCAGCGGTACGACGAGCGCGACGAGACCGAGCGGCGCCCGCTCGGCCAGCCACGCGCCCAGGATGCCGAGGCTCGACGTGCCCGCCGAGTGCACCGCGGCGAGCGGCGCGCTGCCGACGAGCAGCGACCAGACCTTCTGCCGCATGACGATCGACATCGCCCACGCGACGAGCAGCATGTTGACGAGCCAGAACGCGGCCATGCCGCTGATCGCGCCGATGACACCGCCGCCGAGCAGGTGCGCGAGGTACGCGCCGAGCGCGGTGCCGGCGACGAACTGGCAGGCGTTGAACTCGACCTTCAGCCGCTCCTGGTGCCGGACGAGCTGCGCGACGAGCAGGCCCGCCGTGACGGCGACGACCGCCCACGCGCCGGGGGCGTAGACGTACGCAGCGCCGATCGCGCCTTCGGTGAGGGAGAACGTCCAGCGCTGCCGGCCGGCGGACAGGTGGACGACCGCGACCTCGGTGACCGCGACGACGGTGAGCAGCAGCGGGACCGCCCACCAGCCGACGTGACCCCAGCCGGTGCGGACCGCGAACAGGATGCCGACGCCGAGCGCGAACAGCCCGGCGAGGCGAACCCGGGTCGGGGCGCTCATACGTCACCCCAGCCGTAGTCGGACCAGGTGGCCGCGCTCCAGGTGGCAGCGGACCAGGTGGCCGCGGACCAGGTGGCCGCGGACCAGGTGGCCGCGGACCAGGTCGCTGCGGACCAGGTGGCGGCCGACCAGTTCGAGTCGCTCCACGTCGCCGCGCTCCACGTCGCCGCCGACCAGGTGGCCGCGGTCCACGCCGCGCCGGACCACATCGAGTCGAGCGCCGACTGCCAGCCGGACACGCCGGTCCACGCGTTCGCGCCCCACGTCGCCGCGTCGAACCTCGACTCCCCCGCCGCCGCCGCCGAGCCGGCAACGGCGCGCTTCGGGATGGAGACGAAACCGGCACCGGCGCGCGCATCGCGGACCGGGTCGGCCGCCGTACGGATCGCGGACTTCACGTCGAGCGGGCTGGCGCCCGGGTGATCGGAGAGGTAGGCCGCGGCGACACCGGAGGTGACCGCCGCCGCTTCGCTGGTACCGGAGCCCTTGAACAGCCCGTCGCGGGACCAACCCTGCGGGTTCGCCTTCGCGACCGTCGAGTCGGCCGGTACGACGCCGAGGACGTGCAGGCCCGGGGCGACGACGTCGGGCTTGGCGACCCCGGCGACGACGCCGCTGCCGGAGAACGACGTGACCGCCGTCTTGCCGGCGACGTCGCCGGGGTCGCCAAGCCCGACGTCGTCGCCCCGGGCCTGCACGTCCTCGGCGTCGT
>Ga0070659_100000340_pt1 | contig 36008 bp, 32 predicted proteins | sample KBSC23metaG_FD_64666 | JGI IMG/M metagenome (GOLD analysis project Ga0070659, IMG submission 64666) | Corn rhizosphere microbial communities from Kellogg Biological Station, Michigan, USA - KBS C2-3 metaG | ecosystem: Host-associated > Plants > Roots > Rhizosphere > Soil ... | reverse complement strand
CGTCGCCTGAGCGAACTTGCCGGCCGGGTCGACCTTGTCAACGTGGCCCGGGACGAACGCGAGGTGCACGCCCAGGGTGTTGAGCAGGCCGTTGAGGGTGTTCTGCAGGGTCTTCAGCGCGCTGTTCACCGTGTCGCCGAGCGCCGGGACACCCTCGAGGGTGAGGCCGGTCTCGTCGAGCGTGCCGGTGAGCACGTTGCTGACACCGACGGCCACGATCGGCTTGTGGCCGACGAAGGAGGCGCTGGCGCCACCCGGCTTGCCGTTGGCGATCGCGGTCGCGCCGCTCTCGAAGCCCTTGACGGTCAGAACGCCGTCGAGGATGTCGAGGTCAGCGAGGTGCACGGCGGAGTTGGCAACGGCCGCGCCGCCGCTCGGAGCGATCGACTGGGTCGCGTCGAGCAGGTTGACCTTGACCACCGCGGTGCCGGCGACCTTGTTCTGCAGGTCCGACAGGAACGCGTTGAGGGTGTCCTGCAGCGAGTTGACCGTGGCCTCGACCTGGTTGGCGAGGTCGGCGGTCTGACCCGTCGGGTCGTTCGCCAGCACGCCGTTCAGGGCGGACTCGACGCTCTGGATGGCCTGGTTGATCTGGCCGGTCACGTCCGCCTGGTCGAGCGCGCCGTTGACCGTGTTGAGCAGCGTCGTACCCGCGGCCGGAATCTGCAGCAGCGAGCCGAGGTCGAGAATCTTGCCGTCGGTCAGGTTGGCCGACGACGTGTTGTCGAGCTTGAGCGCCTTGGCGAGCTGGCCACCGACCGTGACGTTGATCAGCGGCGAGGCGTTGATCGACTGCGCGGCGGAGGACTTGACGCTCTCCGAGGGGTCGGCCGACAGGGTCGCGGTGAGCGTCTTCTTCAGCCCGAGGTTGGTCGGCAGCGCGTCGATCAGCGACCCGCTGGCGAGCGTCGACACGGCGGTCGACGCGTTGGCGTCGGTGCCGGCGAGCGTGTTGTGGACCGCGTTGCCGCTGACACCGATGAGGTTGACGGCGAGGTCCTTCGGGATTCCGGGCAGCGCGGGCAGAGCGGCCGGCAGGTGCAGGGCGACACCGAGCACGTTGGCCGAGGTCACACCCTGGTAGTAGGCGGGAGGCGCAGCGGTAGCGGCTCCAGCTGGGATCGAGACGGCCAGGGATACTCCACTGGCCATGGCGAGCGCGAGCAGTGCGGTGCCGCGGCGCCGAGCGGTTGTTGCCATTTGCCCCCTACCTCCACAAAGACGGGCGAACTTGGGCGAACACTACCGTAAGTACTCGGCTCATGACTACGTGTTCTTGAGCCTTTTCTAGGCGGTTCGGACTAGTAACGATGCCCGTCGCGGAAGGTTACGGCGCCATTCCGGTGAGTTTTCGTCGTACGACGCCGCCGCGGGCGGTCATGCGAAAAGCGCCCCTCGGCGGCACGCGGAAGGGCGCTTTGCGCAGGATCGGCGGAGAAAGTGGAGCGCGGTACGGCGAACGCGGCGAGCCGGGCCCAGCTAGTGGCCGAGCACGCCCGTGACGTCGATGGTGGGCACGCTCGTCGGCAGCGGCCCGGTGGGCAGCGTCGGCGAGGCGGGGATCGAGGGGACGCTCGGCGCGCTCGGCAGCGTGGTCGGCACGCTCGGCGAGGTCGCCGGCGGCGCCGTGCTCGGGCCGGTCGAGGTGCTCGGCGAGGAGCTCGGGCTCCGGCTGGGCTTGACCGGCGGAGTCGTGGCCGAGTGCGACGGGGTGACCTCGGGGTTGCCGGGGCCGTTCGCGGGCGCGCCGTTGGCCAGCGCCACGGTGTCGGTCGCGACCAGGTTGAGCAGGGAGAGCGAGCTCATCGCCCGGTCGCGGACGTCGGCCGGCAGCGCGCCGAGGAGGGCGCGCAGCTCGCGGTACTGGCGGACGGTGAAGTCGTTGAGGGCGGACAGCGGCTCGGTGGACCCGCTGTCGCGGTACGCCACGAACAGGTCGTTGGCGCCGGACCGGGTCTCGACGTCCATGTCGCGCAGCGTGTCGGCGATCAGGTCGCTGGTCGCGCGGTCGACGACGGCGGCGCCGGCGTAGTCGCGGTGGCCGGCCATCTGGCCGAGGGTGGTGCTGTGGCCGGCGAGCGAAGTGACCTCGGCGAGGCGCGCCCGGGCGAACTGCAGGTGGCGCTTGCCGCGGTCCTCGGTGCCGAACGTCGTGGCGAGCTGGAAGTCTTCGGTGGCGCGCTTCACGCCGTAGAACGGCTCGCCGGGGACCGACCTGCTGGCCCCGACGCCGACGCCGGCGACCGCGGTGACGACGGCCGCGCCGGCTCCGACGGCAACCAGGCGGCGCTGGACCTTCCAGGAGCTGCCCGCGGCGCGGACCCGGTCGACGGTGCGCTCGGTGGTGGGGGTGGCAGCCTGCACCGCGGCAACGGCGACCAGCCGTTGCCGCAGTGCAGCGCGGAACTCCGGCCGCGGACCCGGCGTGGCCGGGACCTCGGTCAGCGCGTCGACGACCGTGAGCAGCGGGGCGGTGACCGGGTCGTCAGTCTGACCCTGGGTCTCGAGCAGCCGCGCGAACTCTTCGGCGCGGCGCTGGGGCATGAGCTTCATCGACCGCACCTCCTCCACACGTCCCCGCCGTCCGGGTGGACGGAGCGGGTCTGACTGCTCAACGACGCACCCCCGACGGGAGTGACGGGCCATTTCTCCGAATAGTCCGTTTGGGTCATCAGGCGCCTAGTCAGGTCCGGGGTCATCCGAGCAGATCCTCCGGAAGCAGGCGCGACAGCGACTTCACCGCGCGGTACTGCAGCGCCTTGATGGCGCCTTCGTTCTTGCCCATGATCGCGGCGGTCTCCGCCACGGACATGCCTTGCAGGAAGCGCAGCGAGACGCACTCCTGCTGCTCCGGGTTGAGCCGCTTGACGGCCTCCAGCAGCGCTTCGTTGGTGATGCTGGCGAGGACTTCGTTCTCCGGCCCGTCCTGGCTGCGGTCGGCGCCGGCCTCGACCAGGTCGGAGGTGGCGACCTCCATCCGGTACCGGCCGGACTTGAAGTGGTCGGCGATGAGGTTGCGCGCGATCGTGACCAGCCAGGCGCCGAAGTCGCGGCCCTGCCAGGTGTAGGAGGTGATCCGGCGCAGCGCGCGCAGGAACGTCTCGCTGGTCAGGTCTTCGGCGAGCGTCGGGTTGGAGACGCGGTAGTAGATGTAGCGGTAGACGACGTCGACGTAGCGGTCGTAGAGCTGGCCGAACGCCTCGTGGTCGCCGCTCTGAGCGCGGGCGACGATGTCCATGACCGTCGCGAGCTCGCCGGTCGGCTCCGAGGGCGGCGACGGGCTGGGGATGGTCGGGACGACGGCAGAATCCGTGTCCGTCTGCACGGATTCCGTCGTCGTCGCGCTCGAGCCGGCTGCCTTGGTTGCGGCAGTGCTCGATCCGGCGGCGGTCGCAACGGTCGCGGTCCGAGAGAGGGAGCGGAACGCGAACGTCTCGACCGTCGTACCGAGGCCCGGATCGCGGGTGACTGCGACGGCGAGCCGCAACGACGCGAGGCCGCCCGGCTCGACGAGCCGGGCGCCGGTTGCCCGGGCGCGCGTAGTCATCAGTTCTCCATCGGCAGTGATCGGGCCCAACACGACGGCCACTAAGCCGCCGCTGTCATGACACAACGGGCAAACCGTGTCGCACCATGGCGAATAAGGGCTATTTGCTGACTAGTCACGTGATCCGGCATCCGGCGTGACCGCTTACTCTGCGGGAGATGACCGCACCAACCCGATCCCGGCCGACGACGGTGACCGCGGTCACCGCGCGCCGCTCGCGGTCGCGGCAGGTCCGCCGCCGGCGCCGGCAGGTGCTGCTCTGGATGGTGGCCGCGGTCGTGGTCACGACGACGACGTTCGGAGCCGGGCTGCTGGCCGCGCCGGTCGACTACTCGTTCCAGCCGCAGCCCCCGCAGGCGGTGCTGCTGCTCGACAGCGACAACCGGGTGTTCGCGACGATCCGCTCGCCGCAGTCCGAGGAGCCGGTCGCCAGCAAGGACATCCCGCAGGTGATGAAGAACGCGATCGTCGCGGCCGAGGACGAGCGGTTCTTCGCACACCGCGGCGTCGATCCGCTCGCGGCGGTGCGCGCACTGTGGCGGGACCTGACCGGGAGCGACCTGCAGGGCGGGTCGACCATCACCCAGCAGTACGTGAAGAACGTCTACACCGGCGACCAGCGGACCGCGTTGCGCAAGCTGCGCGAGGCGAGTCTCGCGATCCGCCTCGAGCAGCACCTGAGCAAAGACGAGATCCTGACCCGCTACCTGAACACGCTCTATCTCGGCAGCGGTACGGCGGGAGTGCAGGCCGCGAGCCGTTTCTACTTCGGGGTGCCGATCCAGGATCTCGACCTCGACCCGGCGTCGGGCAAGCGGGACGCGTCGCTGGCGCTGGCTCGCGCTGCCGTCCTCGCCGGGATCGCGCCGGCGCCGTCGGACTGGAACCCGGTGCACGATCCGAAGGCGGCGCGCAAGCGCGAGATCTACGTGCTCAACCGCATGATCAAGAACAACATGATCTCGTCGCAGCAGGCGTCGCTGGCCTATGGCAGCGGTTTGCCGCGGATCGTCGCGCAGTCGCAGCCGGACGCGCCGACCATCGCACCGGAGTTCCGCGATCTCGTCGAGCGGCGGCTGAAGAACATCTTCACCGACAACTTCGACAACCAGATGTTCGCCAGTGGCGGCGTGAGGGTGCGGACGACGCTCGACCTCGACCTGCAGCAGGCGGTCGTCGACGCGATCCGCCAGGTGTTGCCGAAGTCGACGGACCCGGAGGCCGCGGTCGCCGCGGTCGATCCGCGCAACGGCGACATCCGCGCGCTCGCCGAGAAGAAGGACGGTGGCTACCAGAAGGGTGGCTTCGACCTCGCGACCGACATCAACCGCTCGTCGGGTTCCACGATCAAGCCGTTCACGCTGGCGGTCGCTCTGCAACAGGGTCATCGCCTCGACGAGTCCGCCTATGCGCCGGAGTGCATCCGGGTCGCGCCGGGATACCGGCCCTGCAACTCCGAGCGCGGGTCGTCGTACCAGACGTTGCGCACCGCGCTCGTCAACTCGATCAACACGGTCTACGCGCCGCTCGCCGTGAAGGTCGGGCTCGACAAGGTCATCGCGCTCGCCGACGCGGCCGGTATGCGGGTCGGTGCGCTCAACTGTTTCGCGGCCGGAAAGCCTTGTGATTCCTACGCTCTTGGCATCCCGGTCGCGCCGCTGTTCGAAGCGACGGCGTACGGAGCGTTCGTCCGGAACGGCGTCGCGCACGAGCCCAACAGCATCCTCGACGTGAAGAGCGCGGACGACGGCGACGTGTTCGACAACGGCAAGGGCGGCACCGCGCACCGGGTGATGTCGCAGCGTGTCGCGGACCAGGTCGTCGACGTCATGCGCGAGGTCGTCGACCACGGCACCGGTACCGCGGCGCGGCAGCCGGAGCCCGTGGCCGGCAAGACCGGTACGACGGACAACTTCACCAACGCGTGGTTCACCGGGTGTACGTCGTCGCTCTGCATCTCGGTGTGGATGGGCTACAACAAGGAGTTCTCGCCCGGGGGCACCCCGCACGAGATGCGCGACGTCGAGTCGGTGCGCGGCGGGGTGTTCGGCGGCACGTTGCCGGCGCGGATCTTTGCCCGCGCGTTCGACAACTACCGCGCGATTCTGGAACGGCGCAACGCGCCTACGCCGTCGGCATCGCCGACCTCGCACACCGCGCCGCGATCCACGCCGACTGCGACGGTGAGTGCGACACCGACCCCGACGCGGCCTCCGACGCCGGTCGGGCCGTCGCCGTCGGCGTCGCCGTCCGAGTCGCCCAGCCGGACGAGCCTGTTGCCTACGCCGCCGTAAGTCCCGTTCAGCTGGACAGGATCGTGATGGCGCTCAGGTAGTCGAACGCCTGCGACACGGGGTCGGCCGTCTGTGCTTTCGCGGCCGCGCTGCGCAGCTTCGACAGCCGCGCCTTCAGCACCGCGGGCGGCGTGCCGGCGGGCGCGTGGTGCACCGGCGCGGCCGCGGGCGCCGTCACCGTCGGCGTGCTCGCGTGCTGGGCGGGCGTCGACGTGTAGTGGTGCGTCACGGTGGTGGTGGTGTGCGTCGGCGCCGGCGCCGAGCTGGTCGAGGACGAGCTCATCGGCTGGCGGAAGTCTTCGGTGACCCAGATCTGGCCGCTGCTGTCGACGGTCACGCCCACACCGACCTGGGTAAAGTCGTGGTCGAGGATGTTGGCGCGGTGCTCGGGGCTGTGCATGAACGCGGTGTGGATGTCGCTCACGGTCGGGCCGTCGCCGACGTTCTCGCCGACGGCCTGCCAGTTCTGCACCTGCGAGGTGAGGCTCGGGTTGTGGTAGAGGTTGTGCTGGGACGCCATCCGGTCCGAGTGCTGCCGCGCGATCGAGGTCAGGTCGTAGGAGACCGTGTAGGGGCGCAGCCCGTTCGCCTGGCGCTCGGCGTTCATCTTCGCGACGAACTGCGACTCCATCGACGAGTTGCTCGCGAGGGCGGCGGTCGGTGCGGCAATGGCGGTGACCGCGCCGGCGACCGTCGCGAGGACGGTCGTGACGAGAACGCGGGCGGTGGTCCGTCGTACGGCGCGCAGCAAGAGAGGGCGACCTCCGGCTCGGGCCGGGGCGGTCGCCGCGACGAGTGTTGACGGTCACGGACGCCTGTAGGGGCGGCCTACGACCTTCGGCGGGCCGGCTGACTGCTGGTGCAGTCCCGTGCCTTTGCGGCCCGTGCTCGCGCACGGTGTGCCTTGTCGGGTCGGCGGACATCCCGGCGTGGGTTGCTTGCCATACGGACATCGGGCGGTTCCGGCTGGTGCCTGAGCCGCCATCCGGGTGACATCTCTCTTGCCGAGTTCCTGCGGATCCGGGCAAATCGGACAGAATTACGGGTCAATGGGGGGCGAAACCGTTGTTCGCAGGGTGCTTGCAAGTGTGAAACACTCGGTCCGATGGCCGAACCGCGCAACGTCTCCGAGTTGGTCAGCCGCGCGGCGGCTCGCCACCCGGACAAGGCCGCGCTCGTCGCCGGATCCCGGACGGTGAACTGGGGCGAGTTCGAGGGCCTGGTCGCGGCTCTCGCCGGCGGCCTGGTCGCGCGCGGGCTGGCGCCCGGCGAGCGGGTGGGGCTGTTGCTGCCGAACGGCATCGAGTTCGCCACCGCCTACTTCGGGGTGCTGCGGGCGGGGCTCGTGGCGTTGCCGCTGAACACGGCCTACACGGCGCCCGAGATCGGCTACCAGATCGCGGACGCAGGTGTGTCGCTGGTCGTGGCGTCGGAGTCGCTCGCCGGTCTTGCGGCGGAGTCCTCGGCGGACGTCGTCGTCGTCGGGTCGGAGGACTGGTCGTCGCTGCTGGCGGCCGATGCCGTCGAGCCACGCGGTGGGGCCGAGGACACGGCGGTGCTGCTCTACACGTCGGGGACCAGCGGGCGGCCGAAGGGCGCGATGCTCTCGCACCGGGCGCTGCTCGCGAACCTCGCCCAGCTGGCGCAGATCGAGCCGGCCGTGGTCGCGCCCGACGACCGGGTGCTGCTGGTGCTGCCGCTGTTCCACGTCTACGGCTTGAACGCGGGGCTCGGGATGACCGCGTACGTCGGCGCGACCGGCGTGCTGGCCGAGCGGTTCGACCCGGTGGAGACGCTGTCGCTGGTCGAGGCGGAGCAGGTGAGCAACATCGTCGGCGCGCCGCCCATGTATGTCGCGTGGTCGATGCTGCCGCGGGTGTCGGAGTCGCTGGTGTCGCTGCGGCTCGCGGTGTCGGGCTCGGCGCCGCTGCCGTCGGCGGTGCTGTCGGCGCTGCTGGAGACGAGCGGGCATCACGTGTTCGAGGGGTACGGGCTGACGGAGACGGCGCCGGTGCTGACGACCACTCTGTGCAGCGAGGTGGCGAAGCCGGGCTCGATCGGGCGGCCGATCCCGGGGGTCGAGTTGTTGCTGCTCGACGAGGACGGCGAGGAAGTCGACGAGGGCGACCCGGGCGAGGTCGTCGTACGGGGGGCGAACCTGTTCTCCGGCTACTGGCCCGACGGGCTGGGCGGTCCGGATGCCGATGGATGGTTCCGCACCGGTGACGTCGCGGTCGCCGACGACGACGGAGACCTGTTCCTGGTCGACCGGGTGCGCGAGCTGATCCTGGTGAGCGGGTTCAACGTGTATCCGCGCGAGGTCGAGGACGCGATCGCGTCGCATCCGCTGGTCGTCGAAGTCGCGGTGATCGGGATCCCGCATCCCTACACGGGCGAGACCGTGAAGGCGTTCGTCGTACCGGCGGCCGGTGCCGCGCCGACCGCGGACGACGTGATCGAGTGGGCGGCCCGCCGGCTGGCGCGGTTCAAGTGTCCGACGGCGGTGGAGATCGTCGCGGAGCTGCCGCACTCGGCGATCGGCAAGGTTGCCAAGGGCCGGCTGCGCGAAAGCGCATGAGCGCTCGGGTCGTCGTCTATCTGAAGGCCGGTTGTCACTTGTGTTCGGACGCGGTCGATGTCGTGTCGTCTGTTTGCGACGAGGTCGGTGTTTCGTGGGCGGGCCAGGACATCAGCGAGGACCGCGAGTTGATGGCGAAGTGGGCCGAGTACGTGCCGGTGATCCTCGTGGACGGTGAAGTACACAACTGGTTCCGCGTCCAGCCGGATCGCCTTCGCGCGGCGTTGGGGGCTTGAGCTAGGACAGTTCGATGCGCACGGTCAGCAATGATGTGCCGAACTTTCGTACCAAAGCCGCGTGTCTCTCGTCGCCGAACGTCGCGAGCCGCGCGACCGGATCGTCGTCATCGAGCACCGCCGCGGTCGCGTCCCGCCATCGACCGCGCAGCCGCACCCGCACCGCCGGCGTCGCTTCGAGGTTGCGCACGTACCCGGCGTACCGGCCCTGCTCCGCGACGATCCAGAGCGTCGAGCCGGAGCGGTGCGCGCCGACGATCGTGCGCCGCCGCTTGCCCGAGACGCGACCCGTCGTCTCGATCAGCACGTGCCGCCGCGACAGGCCGAGCCACGTGACCGCCTTCATCGGCGGGTTCAGTACGTAGCGCTGGAACCGCACCGTGCGGCGGCGGCGTTCGGCGTCGAGCAATGGGTCAGCCGCGCTCGGCCTGTGCCAGCCATTCGCGCTGGGTAGCCAGCGCCGACGCGGTCTCCTCTTCGAGCCGCTTGTCGCCCGCGGCCTGCGCGCGCTGCAGTCGCGCCTCCAGCTTCGTCACCGATTCGCGCAGCCGTACGACGAGCGTCGACTCGGTTTCGACGACGTGTCGCGAGCCGCCGGCGGCGTCGCGCACCCGCTGCTCGACCGCGGCCAGCCGATCCTCGAGATCGCCGATGTTCTCCCGCGGTACCTTGCCGATCTTCTCCCAGCGATCGTGGATGGTCCGCAGCCGCTTGCGCGCGCCCTCGGCATCGGACGCCGGGTCGAGCCGCTCCGCTTCGGCGAGCAACGCTTCCTTCGCTTCGAGGTTGCCACGCAGCTCGGCGTCGCGCACCGACAGCGATTCCGATCGGGCCGTGAAGAAGGCGTCCTGCGCGGCCTTGAACTCGGCCCACAGCGAGTCGTCGACGTCGCGCGCGGCCCGCCCGGCCGCCTTCCACTCGGTCATCAACTCTTTGAACCGCCGCGCGGTCGGCGCCCAGTCGGTCGAGTCGGCGAGCTTCTTCGCCTCGGCGACCAGCTGTTGCTTGCGTTCCGCCGTCATCGCGCGCTGCCGGTCCATCTCCGCGAAGTGCGTGCGGCGCCGGCGGTCGAACTCCCGCCGCGCGGTCGACAACCGCTGCCACAGCTCGGTGTCGGTCCGCCGGTCGACGCCGCGAATCGTCTTCCACTCCTCGACGATGGCGCGGTAGCGGTCGCCGGTCGGGCGCCACGACTCGCTCGTCGCCAGCCGCTCGGCCTCCTCGACGAGCGCCCGCTTGGCGTCGGCGGCGGCCGCCGACGCGGTGGCCCGGGCCGTGGCGACCTCGGCCTGCTTCTCGGCCAGCTTCGCGGTCACCGCCTCGAGCCGCCGGCCGAGGTCGGCGACGTCGCCCAGCACCGACGCGCTCGGCAGCGTCTCCGTCAGCCTGGCCACCGCCGCACGGATGGCCTTGACGTCCGCGGTCGGCGTGCCGATGCGGCCTTCCAGCACCGCGACCTCGGCGGCCAGGTCGTCGTACTTGCGGGTGTAGTACGCGAGCCCTTCGGCGCCGGTGCCGGCCTGCCACGACCCGATCACCCGCTCGCCGTCCGCCGTACGCAGGTAGACGGTGCCGTCGTCGCCGATGCGCCCCCACGGGTGCTCGGCCGCGAGGCCGGACTCGCTCATGGTCGGAATCCTATGAGGTCGCCCGCGGGGCCCGGTTCACGAGTTCACGATCGCTTTGTGCACCTGTTCACAAAGTCCTAGACTCGGTACCCGAGGGTAAGGAGAACGCCGCGTGCCATTGCCGCACTCGCAGGGCCCGCACTCGCCGCTTTCGCGGCGCCGGACCGGCATTCCGGAGGCCACCGTCGCCCGGTTACCGGTCTACCTGCGGGTCCTGGGCGGTCTCGCCGAGACCGGCGTCACCACCGTGTCGTCCGACGCCCTGGCGCTCGCGGCCGGCGTCGGGTCGGCGAAGCTGCGCAAGGACCTCTCGCACCTCGGCTCCTACGGCACCCGCGGCGTCGGCTACGACGTCGAGTACCTCGTCTACCAGATCTCGCGCACGCTCGGCCTGACCCAGCACTACAGCGTGGTCATCATCGGCGTCGGCAACCTCGGGCACGCGCTCGCCAACTACGCCGGCTTCGCCAGCCGCGGCTTCCAGATCGTCGCGTTGATCGACGCGGATCCGCGCCGGGTCGGCGAGCGCATCAACGGGCTCGACGTCCGGCACCTCGACGAGCTCGAGACCGTCGTCAAGGAGCACGAGGTGTCGATCGGGGTCATCGCGACGCCCGCCGCGTCGGCACAGGACGTCTGCGACCGCCTGGTGTCGTGCGGCGTCACCAGCGTGCTCAACTTCGCGCCGATCGTGCTCGCGGTTCCCGACACCGTCGACGTGCGCAAGGTCGACCTGTCCATCGAGTTGCAGATCCTCGCGTTCCACGAGCAGCGCAAGTCCGGTGCGACCCCGCCCACGTCCAGCAACGCGGTCGAGGTGGGCGCCGGGTGAGTGTTCTCGCGGTCGGCCTGTCGCACCGGTCGGCGTCGGTGTCGCTGCTCGAACGGACCGTCCAGTCCGACGACGGCGTCGTCAAGCTGCTCGCCGACCTGCTCGCCGCTGAGCACGTCGACGAGGCGTTCGTGCTCTCCACCTGCAACCGTCTCGAGGTCTACGCCGACGTCACGAAGTTCCACGGTGGCGTGCAGGACGTCACCGAGCGCATCGCCTTGCGCGCCGGCGTTGCGCTGGACGAGCTCGCCGACCATCTCTACGTCCACTACGAAGACCGCGCGGTGCAGCACCTGTTCTCCGTCGCGAGCGGGCTCGACTCGATGGTCGTCGGCGAGCAGCAGATCCTCGGCCAGTTGCGGACCGCGTTGCAGACCGCGCGCGAAGAGGAAGGCGTCGGCCGGGCGCTCGGGCCGCTGGGCGACGCCGCGCTGCGCGCCGGCAAGCGGGCGCACGCCGAGACCGGCATCGACGACGCCGGCCGTTCGCTGGTGTCGGTCGGGCTCGGCCTCTCCCGTGCGACGCTCGGTGACTGGGCGGACGTCGACGCGGTGCTGGTCGGCGCCGGATCGATGAGCTCGCTCGCCGGCACTCAACTGCGCCGGCTCGGCGTCGGCCGGCTCACGATCGTGAACCGCACGCCGGAGCGCGCGCAACGACTCGCGACGACGCTCGACGCCGACGTCGCCGGCATCGACCAGCTCGCCGACCGCCTCGCCGAGGCCGATCTGCTGGTGTCCTGCACCGGCGCGGTCGGGATCGTCGTCGGCGTCGACGCGCTGGCCCGCCGGACCGGAAAACCGTTGGCAGTGTTGGATTTGGCGTTGCCCCGCGACGTCGACCCGGACGTGCGCGCTCTTCCCGGGGTCAGCGTCGTCGACCTCGAGTCGCTGCGGTCCGTCCTCGACGGAGCCGACGTCGCCCGCGACGTCGAGGAGGTACGGCGGATCGTCACCGACGAGGTCGGCGCGTTCCTCGCCCGGCAGCGCTCCGAACGCGTCGCGCCCACCGTCGTCGCGTTGCGCGCGCGGGCGCAGGAGGTCGTCGACGCCGAGCTCGCCCGGCTGCGCTCGCGTGCCGAGCTCGACGAGCGGACCTCGCACGAGGTCGAGGTCACGGTCGGCCGGGTCGTCGACAAACTGCTGCACACGCCGACTGTCCGGGTGAAGGAGCTCGCCGAAGAGCCCGGCGGCGATTCGTACGCCGACGCGTTGCGGGAGCTGTTCGCCCTCGATCCCGCCGCGACCGAGGTCGTGACCCGCGCCGCCGTCGTCGTGGAGGCGGGTGACGACGAATGAGGTTGGGCACCCGCCGGTCCGCGCTTGCGCTCGCGCAGACCGAACAGGTCGCGAAGGTGTTGCGCGACAACGGCCACGACGTCGAGATCGTCGAGGTCGTCACCCAGGGCGACCGCAGCGCCGAGGCGTTACAACAGATGGGCGGCACCGGCGTCTTCGTCACCGAGCTGCGCGACCAGCTCCGCCGCGGCGATGTCGACCTCGCCGTGCATTCGTTGAAGGACCTCCCGACGACCCCGGCCGACGACCTTGTCGTCGCGGCGGTTCCGTGGCGCGCCGACCCGCGCGACGCGCTCGTCACGCGCGACGGCCTGCGTCTCGACCAGCTCGCGGCAGGAAGTCGCGTCGGCACCGGCTCGCCGCGCCGCGCCGCACAGCTAAGAGGCCTTGGCTTCGACCTCGACGTGGTCCCGATCCGCGGCAACGTGGACACCCGGCTGCGCAAGGTCGCCGACGGCGACTACGACGCCGTGGTCGTAGCCGCGGCGGGGCTGGCGCGGCTCGGCCGGCTCGACGAGGCCAGCGAGCTGCTCGATCCGGGCCAGATGCTCCCCGCGCCCGGTCAGGGCGCGCTCGCCGTCGAGTGCCGCGCCGTCGACACCGAACTCGCGACCGCGCTCGGCAAGCTGCTCGACGATCCGCTCAGCCGGGCCGCGGTCACGGCCGAGCGCACGTTGCTCGCCGCGCTCGAAGCCGGGTGCAGCGCACCCGTCGGCGCACTCGCCGACATAGGACTCGACGAGTCCGGGAATGACGAGCTCTACCTCCGCGCGGTCGTCGTAGCAGTCGACGGTTCGCGCGCCGTACGCCTGTCCACCACCGGACCGCTCGCAGACGGCGAGCGGCTCGGCCAACGCCTGGCTGCCGACCTGCTGGATGCAGGCGCGGCCAGTCTGATCGGAGAGACCAGCCCGTGAGCACCGCACGCACCAAGAAGAAGTTCGCGACCGTGACGTTCATCGGCGGTGGCCCGGGCGACCCGGGCCTGCTGACGGTGAAGGCCGCCGAGATCCTCGCGGACGCGGACGTCGTCGTCGCGCACGCCGAGCTGCACGCCCCGCTGCTCGGGCTGTGCCGCGACGGCGCCGAGATCGTCGACGCGGCGAAGGGCGAGCCCGCCGACCGGGCGAAGGCGATGGTCGCCGCGGCGAAGGAGGGCCGGCGCGTCGCGCGCATCTTCAGCGGCGACCCGACGCTGTTCTGCGGCTACGCGACCGAGGCCGACGTCTGCGCGAAGGCGAAGGTGCCGTTCGAGCTCGTGCCCGGCGTCAGCGCCGCGCTGAGCGTGCCCGGCTACGCCGGCGTGCCGGTCACCGACAAGAAGACGCACGCGGTGCACATCGTCGACTTCGGCGTCGACGCGCCCGAGCCCGACTGGGCGTCGTTGACCGCGCCGACTAGCACGGTCGTGCTGCTCAACTGCGGCCGCCGGATCGGCAAGGCCGCCACCGCGCTCGTCGAGCACGGCCGCAAGCCGGAGACGCCGGTGGCAGTGACGGCCGACGGTACGACGACGGAGCAGTTCACCGTCGTGTCGACGCTCGAAACGATCGAGCGCGATGCGGCCGCCGCCGGTCCGGACTCACTTGTCGTCGTCGGTGACGTGGTGAAGCTGCGCGACAAGCTCTCGTGGTGGGAGACCAAGCCGCTGTTCGGCTGGAAGGTGCTGGTGCCGCGGACGAAGGATCAGGCCGGCGCGCTCTCCGAGCAGCTGACGGCCTACGGCGCCATCCCCGTCGAGGTGCCGACGATCGCCGTCGAGCCGCCGCGCACCCCGCAGGCGATGGACCGCGCGATCCGCGGGTTGGTCAGCGGTCGCTACGCGTGGATCGCCTTCACGTCGACCAACGCGGTCAAGGCGGTGCGGGAGAAGATCGAGGAGCTCTCGCTCGACGCGCGCGCGCTCGCCGGGGTCAAGGTCGCCTGCGTCGGCGACGCGACGGCGGCCGCCGTCGAGGCCTGGGGGATCCGGCCCGAGCTCGTCCCGACCGCCGACCACTCGAGCGACGGCCTGCTGGGCGAATGGCCGCACTACGACCCGACGTACGACGCTCTCGACCGGGTCTTCCTGCCGCGCGCCGACATCGCGACCGAGGTGCTCGCGGCCGGGCTCGCCGAGCGGGGCTGGCAGGTCGACGACGTCACGGCCTACCGGACCGTCCGCGCGGCGCCGCCCGCGGCCGACATCCGCGAGGCGATCAAGACCGGCGGCTTCGACGCGGTGCTGTTCACCTCGTCCTCGACGGTGCGCAACCTGGTCGGCATCGCCGGCAAGCCGCACGCCTCGTCGATCATCGCGGTGATCGGCCCGCAGACGGCCAAGACCGCGGCCGAGCTCGGGCTGCGGGTCGACGTCACCGCCGGCAAGCCGTCGGCGGCGCTGCTCGCCGAAGCGCTCGCGGAGTTCGGCCGGGAGCGCCGGACCAACGAGGACCCGCTGCCCCCGGGGAAGGCCAACCGGACGAAGGCGGCGAGCCGGCTGAAGAAGTCGCGATGACCTTCCCGGCGGCGCGGCCGCGGCGGTTGCGCCGTACGACGGCGTTGCGCCGGTTGGCCGCGCAGGTCCGGCTGGCGCCCGCCGACCTCGTGCTGCCGGTCTTCGTGAAGGAGGGCATCGGCGAGCCGCAGCCGATCGCGTCGATGCCCGGCGTCGTGCAGCACACGCGCGAGTCGGCGCGCAAGGCCGTCGTCGAGGCCGTCGAGGCCGGCGTCGGCGGCGTCATCGTGTTCGGCATCCCCGCGGTCAAGGACGCGCGCGGATCCGCTGCCGACGACCCCGACGGCGTCGTGCAGGTCGTCTTGCGCGACCTGGCGGTCGAGGTCGGCGACCGGACTGTGCTGATGGCCGACCTGTGCCTCGACGAGTACACCGACCACGGGCACTGCGGCCTGCTCACGTCCGACGGTGACGTCGACAACGACGCGACGTTGGATCGCTACGCGGGCATCGCGGTGGCGCAGGCGAGCGCCGGGGCGCACGTCGTCGCGCCGAGCGGGATGATGGACGGCCAGGTCGGCGCGATCCGTTCCGCGCTCGACACCGCCGGTTTCGGCGACGTCGCGATCCTCGCCTACTCGGCGAAGTTCGCCTCGGCCTTCTACGGGCCGTTCCGCGATGCCGCCGAATGCGCGCCGCAGTTCGGTGACCGCGCGTCGTACCAGGAGGACCCGGCTCGCTCGACCGATGAAGCGGTGCGCGAGGCGTTGCTCGACGTCGCCGAGGGCGCCGACATGGTGATGGTCAAGCCGGCGGTCGGCTACCTCGACGTGGTCCGGCGGGTGCGCGACAGCGTCGACGTACCGGTCGCGGCGTACAACGTGTCGGGGGAGTACGCGATGGTCGAAGCCGCCGCGGCCAACGGGTGGATCGACCGCGACCGCGCGATCCGCGAGCTACTGGTGTCGATCAAGCGCGCGGGCGCCGACATCGTGCTCACCTACTGGGCGACCGAGATCGCGACCGCACTCGGCTCGTAGCCGGGTAGTCAGTCGACCACTGCTTGGTAGACGAGTTGCCGTAGCTGCGGGCGCAGCGTGTAGGTGCTCGACGGCATCAGCTGGGTCATGAACACGACGCTCATGTCCTCGGCCGGGTCGACCCAGAACGCGGTGCTGGCGAGACCGCCCCAGTTGAACTCGCCCTCGCTCGCGATGGTCTTGTTGGCGGCCGGGTCGAGCATCACCGCGAACCCGAGGCCGAAGCCGACGCCGTCGGTACGCACCTCGGCATTCACCGGCCGGCCGTACGTCTGGAGGTCGACGTTGCCGGGCAGATGGTTGCGGGTCATGTACCGCAGGGTGCGCGGCGACAGCAGCCGCGCGCCGTCGAACTCCCCGCCGCGCAGCAGCATCCAGGTGAACCGGGTGTAGTCGCGAGTCGTGCTGGCCAGCCCGCCGCCGCCGGAGAACCATTGCGGTTGCTTGCGTACGACGTCACCGAGCTTGTCGTAGCGGACCATCTTCGGCAGCGCGGGACCGGTCGCGTACAGCGCGGCCAGCCGGTGTTCCTTCTCTGGATCGACGTGGAACGCCGTGTCGTTCATGCCGAGCGGCTCGAAGATGTTGCGGCGGAAGAACTCGTCGAGCGGCTGCCCCGAAACGACCTCGACCAGCCGGCCGAGCACGTCGGTCGCGACGGAGTAGAGCCACTCCGCGCCGGGCTGGAACGCGAGCGGCAGCTCCGCCCAGGCCGCGACGCACTGGGCGAGGTCGTACCCCGGCGGGTTGCCGAACTCGAAGCCCGCGTTGCGGTAGATCTCGTCGGTCACGTGGACGTGATGGAAGCCGTACGTCAGTCCGGCGGTGTGGGTGAGCAGGTGCCAGACCCGAATGGGCTCGGTGGCCGGCACCGTCGTGGCCTTCGTCGCCGAGCCACCGGTGTAGACCCGCGGCGCGGCGAACTCCGGCAGCCACTTGCTGATCGGATCGGTGAGCTCGAACGCGCCCTGCTCGTAGAGCATCATCGCCGCGACCGAGGTGATCGGCTTGGTCATCGAGTAGATGCGGAAGATCGTGTCCGGCTCGACGGCGCGGCCGCTTTCGACGTCGGCGAGCCCGTACGACGAGAAGTGCGCGACCCGGCCGTGCCGGCTCACCATCAGCTGGAAGCCGGGCAGCCGGCCGTCGTCGACGTAGCGCTGGAAGTGCGCGTCGATGCGCCCGAGCCGCTGCTCGTCGAGCCCGACCTCGCCAGGGTCGACGTCGATACCGAAGTCCGCCATACCTCAGCATCTTGCTACAGCATCTTGCTACGCCTCGAACAGGAGCGAGTAACTCTGGTTCGCCGTCTCGATCTGGATGTCGTTGCCGCTCACCTTGGCGACGTGCAGGTGCACCATCACGTTGAAGCTTCCGCAGTCGTTGAAGATGCCGAAGTTGTTCAGCCGGTGGTAGATCTTCTGATGGTGGGTGTCGGGCGAGACGGTGCTGGTGAGCACTGAATCGCTGACCGTGTGGCAGACGTTTCCCTCCGTGTTCAACTGCTGCACGATGAGCTGACTGGTGAACGTGCTGTTGGTGGTGTCGCTCCCGTCCGGGCACAAGTGCTGCAGTTCGGCCACGTAGCAGTTGGTGGAGCCGAAATCGCTGATGACGTCGATCGCGGTTACGTCTTGCGGCACTGAGTAGCTCGCGATCAGGTTGATGTCCGCTGACGGAGTCCCCAGGGTCGGGTTGTTCGTCAGCAGCACCCGTGATGGCAGATACGCCTGGGCATGCGCGGCCAGCGGGCCGGCGACGTCCTGGATCATGCTGCCGGTGAGCACATAGATGTGCCCGTAGTCCGTCTTGCTCGTGTGATTGTAGAAGATCGCGTGCAGCGAGCAGTCGTAGATCCCTGGCAAGCTGGGGGTGAACTCGAAGCGAGAGGTCTGCGCCACCGACGGGACGCCCCCATCTACGTTCGTGCCCGCCTCGGAGAGCGCAAGGGCATTGGTCAGCGTCTCGGTGACTCCGGTAGGCCAACACCCGGCGACCTGCGTCACCTCGGTCTTCTGCGCCGCGGAGCCGACGTACAGCACGCTGTTGAGGTAGTGCGTCTCGCCGGCCAGGAGCGTGAGCGTGACGTGCGCGCCCAGGTCGCGGAACTCCTGCGCGGCGCCCTGGGGCGGGGTCGAGTAGCCGCCGGGGGTGACGTACGCCGTGGTCCCGGCGTACGCCGCGGGCGGCGCGATGACGCCGACGATTGCCGTGCAAACAGCAGCAGTGAACAGGGTCCGGCGCATGTGAAATCCCCCGTGAGGAAGCGAAACTTGCCGACCCGAAGTTATCCGAAGCACCCGCCTGCGTCTGTCGTTCGGCAAAAAGGATCCGAGCCCCCGGCGGCGAATGAGCCAAAGGTGAAAAAGCTTCCGGTCGTCCTGCTCTCCGTGGCTGCCCTCGTCGGCACCGCCGTGCCCGTGTTCGCCAAATCGGCGCCGGCCACGCTGAAGTTCGGCAAGAACACGTTCGCCTACAGCCACGACTACGGCGAGCCGGGGCTGGCGACGGTCGGGCACACGGTCTACGTCACGACGCCGGGCCAGGGTGGCGCGGTGCTCGCGAAGTCGACCGACGACGGCAAGCACTGGACCGAGCTCAAGACGGTCGTCCCGCCGAGCAGCTCGCCCGGCCAGTTCACCTCCGGTGGCGACTCGGACGTCGCGGTCGGCAAGGACGGCACCGTCTTCGCCGGCGACCTCGACATCGACGGCATCGAGGTGTCCCGGTCGACCGACGGCGGCCGCACGTTCACCCAGCAGACGTTCATCGCGTCGTCCGCGGACCGGGAGTGGCTCGCCGTCGACGGCCAGCACTCCGAGAACGTCTACGTCGCGTGGCACGAGCTCGCCACCGGCACGATGCTGGTCGAGGTCTCGCACGACCGCGGCGTGACGTTCAGCCCGCCGCACCCCATCTACTCGCAGCCGACGACGATCGCCGAGAGCGGCCACAACGGCACCTCGATCGGCAACATCACGACCGACGGCCACGGCCACGTCTACGTGACCTACGGCGTCACTCGGATGGACACGACGGACACGACGTACGGTTCGCCGCCGATCAGCGACATCCACATCAGTGCGAGCAGCGACAGCGGCAACACGTGGACCGACTACGAGGTCAACCCGGGTGCCGCCGACGCCAACTTCGGCAACTTCTGGATGGCCAACGCCGTCGACACCGCGGGCAACGTCTACGCCGTCTACTCCGGCTACGCGCACAAGGGCGAGCCGATGCACGTCTGGCTGCAGGAGTCGACCGACCACGGCGCGCACTGGACGTCGCCGTACCGGGTCGACGACGCGGGCGGGCAGGACCTGTTCGGCTGGGTCGCGGGCGGTGGCCCCGGGGTCGCGGTCGTCGCGTGGTACCACACCAACTCGGCGGACAAGAACTCCACGAAGTCCGACTGGGTCGTCGACGTTGCGCAGGTCCGCGGGCTGATGACGAAGCACCCGCGCCAGATCACCGGCCAGGCCAGCGACCACGTCATCCACCACGGCGCGATCTGCACGCTCGGCCTGTTCTGCGGCATCCTGCCCGGCTCGGCGGCCGACCGCAGCCTGCTCGACTTCTTCAAGGTCACGGTCGCGCCGAACGGCCGGCCCGCGGTCGTCTGGGCGGACAACCACCGCGTGGATGGCGGCGCGGGCTCCGGTGTGGGCTTCGCCGAGCAGACCAGCGGCCCGTCTGCCTGGTCCCGTTGATCCAATCGCGCGCCTGTTCGCCTAGAAGCGAACCAGCGCGCGATTGCCGGCGGGGCGCCGAGCGACAATGAGCCGGTGACCCCCGGCTCCGACGACTGGTTCGCGCGCGCTCTCGCCGTCACCCCCGGCGGGGTGAACTCGCCGGTGCGCGCGTTCGGCGCCGTCGGCGGGACGCCGCGGTTCATGGTTCGCGGCGACGGCCCGTACGTCTTCGACGCGGACGGCCGGCGGTACGTCGACCTCGTCTGCTCCTGGGGGCCGACGATCCTCGGGCACGCGCACCCCGAGGTGCTCGCCGCCGTACGGTCCGCCGCCGATCGCGGCCTCTCGTTCGGTACGCCGACGCCGGGCGAGGTCGAGCTCGCCGAGGAGATCGTGGCGCGGGTCGTGCCGGTCGAGCGGGTCCGGCTGGTCAACTCCGGCACCGAGGCGACGATGAGCGCGGTCCGGCTGGCCCGCGGCGTCACCGGCCGGTCCAAGGTGGTGAAGTTCGCCGGCTGCTACCACGGCCACGTCGACGCGTTGCTCGCCAGCGCCGGCAGCGGCGTCGCGACGTTCGGCCTGCCGGACACGCCCGGCGTGACCGGCGCGAGCGCGGCCGACACCATCGTGTTGCCCTACAACGACGTCTCCGCGGTGCGTGCCGCGTTCGACGAGCACGGTGCCGAGATCGCGTGCGTCATCACCGAGGCGGCCGCCGCGAACATGGGCGTGGTCGCGCCGCTGCCGGGGTTCAACGCCGCGCTCGCGGACGCCGCCCGGTCGGCGGGCGCGTTGCTGATCCTCGACGAGGTGATGACCGGGTTCCGCGTCGGCCCGGCGGGTTGGTGGGGGCTCGAGGGCGTGACGCCGGATCTGTTCACGTTCGGCAAGGTGATGAGCGGCGGGCTGCCGGCGGCGGCGTTCGGCGGCCGCGCGGACGTCATGGAACAGCTCGCGCCGGCCGGGCCGGTCTACCAGGCGGGCACGCTGTCCGGCAATCCGGTGGCGGTCGCCGCCGGCCTGGCCCAGTTGCGGCTCTGCACCGACGACGTGTACGCGCACCTGGACAAGACCGCGGCGGTGATCGCGTCGCTGGCCACCGCGGCGCTGACCGAGGCCGGGGTGCCGCACCGGCTGAGTACGGCGGGCAACCTGTTCGGCATCTTCTTCACCGACACCGCGGTCGTCGACTACGCGACCGCGCGAACGCAGGACGTCGCCGCCTACGCCGCGTTCTTCCACGCGATGCTCGACGGCGGCGTCTACCTGCCGCCGTCGGCGTACGAGGCGTGGTTCGTCGGGGCCGCGCACGACGACGCCGCAGTGGAACAGATCGCGGCCGCGTTACCCATCGCTGCTCGGGCCGCGGCCCGTGGCTGACACGACGATCGTGCACCTCGTCCGCCACGGCGAGGTGCACAACCCCGACCACGTGCTCTACGGCCGGCTGCCGGGCTTCCGGCTGTCGGAGCTGGGCGAGCGGATGGCCGAACAGGCGGCGGCGGCGCTGGCCGGGCGGGACATCCAGCTCGCACGGTCGTCGCCGCTCGAGCGAGCCGTGCAGACGATGGAGCCGATCGCGGCGGCGCTCGGCCTCACCCCCGGCGTCGACGAGCGGCTGATCGAGAGCGCGAACGTCTTCGAAGGCACCAGCGAGGCGTGGCGCAAGCCGCAGAATTGGCGCTATCTCTGGAATCCCACCCGACCGTCGTGGGGCGAGCCGTACGCCCATGTCGCCGCCCGAGTGCTGGCCGCAGCGGCCGACGCGCGCGATGCGGCGCGCGGTGCCGAGGCGGTGTTCGTGAGCCATCAGTTGCCGATCTGGGTCGCCCGGCTCGCGGCCGAGCGCAAGCGGCTGTGGCACCGCCCCGACCGCCGCGAGTGCGCGCTCGGCTCGATCACCTCGCTGGTGTACGACGGCGATGCGCTCGTGCGCGTCGACTACAGCGAGCCGGCAGGGTCGGTCGGCCGCCGCACCATCGGCGGCGCCTAGCAGCGAGGCCCTCGTGGCCCTCGTTCACTGTGACGTTGTGTGTCGATGACGACCGCGCACTGACACAGAACGTCGCAGTCAACGATGTGACGCGGGGCCGGGCTCGACGTACTGAGTTTGTATGCGAAAGCTCGTTGTCAGTCTGGCGGTAATTGTGGGCGGGTTGGCGCCGGCGGGGTACTCGCCGCTGCAGGCGGCGACCCGGCCGGCGTGCGACCTCGTGACGGACCAGCCGGGCGACACCACGGCGGGTCCGCCGCAGGCCCCCGTGCCGACCGACGAGCCGTCGCTCGACGTCGTCTCCGCGGACGTCTCCGTCAATGCGAAGTGGGTGACGACCGCGGTCCGGGTGCAGAAGCTGGCGCCCGGCCAAGGCACCGCGCCGGACATGTGGCGGTGGAGCGCGATCTTCGCCGCCGGCTCGACGACGTATGTGCTGGACGCGCGCTGGGGCCAGGGCGGCCTCTACGGCAGCGCGGGCACCCTGGCCGGCTACGACGGGCAGAGCCCGAGCTGGTTCGCGTCCGACATTGCCGCGAAGGTGCGCGTCACGCTCGACGAGCAACGCAACGAGATCCGGGCGACCGTTGCCCGCTCCGCTCTTGCCCGGTCCGGCGGGGTGGCGCTCGGCCAGCGGCTGACGACGTTGCGCGCGTACTCCTGGCACGAGCACACCGCATACGCCAGCGTGTTCGCGCGGCCGGGCGGGGAGTACGACATCGCCGACTGGGCCAGCTCGTCGCGGACGTACGTCGCCGGCACCCGCAGCTGCGTGAAGCCCGGCTCCTAGGCGCCGTTCGTGATCGTTCCGCGATGGTTCCGGATGGTTGGCCGGGGGTAAGGTAGTTATGTCCGAGTGCGCCAGCCTCGGGCGGAGTGCGTTGATCCGCGAAGGGTGTCCGAGGCTCCAGACTCCGGCCTAATCGGAGAATTCGGTCGCCTGGACCCTTCCGGGGAGCCAATGGCGAGACCGGCCTAGATGGCGACGTCCGGGTTACGACCCGGTCGGCATCTGGAGGCCCTCGTGGCTGTTCGTCGCAAGAAGAATCGATATCTGCTGATCGTGCTACCCATCCTCGGCAGCGGCGCCTTGCTGCTCGGCCCGCTCGCCGGGGCCGGCACGGCCGCACCCACCAAAGGCTCGCCGCCGGCGCAGTCGCAATCCGGAACGCACGACGCGTCCGACGCGCACAGCGCATCGGGATCCCACGACGCGTCGGGAACTCACGACGCGTCGGCCAAGCACGACGCGGCCGCGTCCGACCACTCGTCGGGGACCGCCGGCACGTCCGGTGACCCGACCGAACCGCAGCCGGTCTCGAACGCGGATCAGAACTCCGGCGGCGCGAACGGCGGCTGCCCGGATGGCCCGTACTGCTCGACCCGCGACGGCAGTGCCTCCGGCAACGGCAACGGCAACGGCGCGGCGGTCGGCAAGCCTTGTGCCGGGTGCGTAGGCAAGGCCGACAACAAGAACCCGCCGGGGCAGTACCCCGACGGCTCGGACCCGAACGCCGGCTACGAGTGTGACCGCAACCACGGCATCGGCCGGACCAACCCGGCGCACACGGGCTGTGCGACGCCGACGACCGGTGGCAGCGATTGCACGACCAACCCCACCGCGCCCGAGTGCACACCTGGTGAAACCACGTGCGTGCCGACAGCGGCCAACGATTTCTGCTCGACCGTGCTCGGAACCAAGACGACGCACAAGCCGACGTCGAGCGTGTTGGGCACGAAGGTCGTGCGAACGTCCGCACTGCCGTTCACGGGAGTCGTGCTGATCCCGATGGTCGCGACCGCGGCAGCGTTGCTTGCCGCCGGTGCGGCGTTCCTCTGGGTGCCGGCTTACCGCCGCCGCCGCGCGAACAGCTAACAGTCACGATCTGTGCGGGTTGACCAGGTGAGAGCCTGGTCAACCCGCACGCACGTGCGTCAGCTGAAGGGCGTCGCCACGATCTGCAGCGGGAACTCGACGCTGCGGCCGTATTGCTCGCCGACGTTGACCGTCCCGGTCGTCGACCGCGACGGGTCCACGATCTCCGGCGGCAGCACGACCATGCGCTGCACCGAGTCGACCTCGTCGATCGGCTCGGTCTGGTAGGCGTTGTCGGAGTCCGCGATCAGGTTCAGGTGCAGGCCATGGGTCGCGATGTCGGCGTTCCAGAACTTCCGCGGCCGGCCGTCGCCGACCGTTTCGTCGTGCGGGTCGCCGTCGGACGGCTGCCAGCACACCCGCGGCTTCCAGCCGTCGTGGTTCGGCCCGCCGGTCGGGTCGGACGGATCGAAGTACGTCGCCGCCTCGCCGCTGTCGACCGAACGGCCGCGCAGGTGGATGCCGGGGTCGCTGCCGGTGCCGTCGTCGAAGCACGAGTCGTCGCGGTAGTACGGCGTTGCGATCAGCGAGTAGGCGTCGCCGCCGCTGTGCTGCTTGACCGACCACCGGGTCACGACGCCACCGTTCGCGCCGGCGATCTCCTCCCAGTTGAGCGCGCCCACCGGCCCGTCGAACGCCGGATCGAACATGTCGATGTCGTTGCACACGCTCTTCTGCCCGGCGATGTGGCAGTCGCCGTTGGGATCCGGGCTGCCCACCTTCACGTCCTGCGGCCCGACCACCGGGATCGGATCGTCGTCCTGCACCTCGGCGCCGCCGGGCTGCACCGTCCAGCGCTGGTTGCCGAACACCTCGTCGTTCTTTCCGTCGATGCTCGCGCCGGCCGGCTGCCACGGGTTGTAGTAGGTCGCGACCTTGCCGGCGCGGTAGTCCCACATGACGTAGATGCCGTCGAACGGCGGGATGACGTGCACCCGGAGGTTGTCCCCGAAGGTGATCGTGTCCGGGTAGAACACCTCGGTCTTGATGTTGTTCGTCGACGAGTCCGAGCCCCACGCCGAGCGGATGACCCGGACCGGGCCCCACCGCTCACCGAACAGGATCGACGAGCCGCCCCAGTTGTTGACCTCTTCCTCGTAGCCGCAGCACGGCGTCGTACCGCTCGGCCGCTGCTGGAACGCGCGCGCCTTCCACTGGTCGATGATGTTCGCGCCGTAACCCTGCGGAGTGCCGGAGTCGTCGAGGCCGCACTTCGCCCGCGCCGGGCAGATGCGCAGCTGCGTCATGAGCCAGCGGCCGTCGTAGCGGAACGCGTAGCGCGGCGTCGTCACCCACGCGCCGTCGCCGGGCCGGCGCTGCGCGTACTCGCCGTGCGCGAAGCTGCGGGTGTGCGTCCCGGTGGCCGGGTCGACTGTGCAGTAAGGCCCGATCGGCGCCGCGCCGTAACCGCCGTACGACGACTGCGAATACTGGAAAATGTCCGCGGTCGCATCGCGGGTGTAGTGGACGTAGCCGTGCTCGGCGTTCCACTCCGCGATCGTCGGCAGGTGCCCGACCGGCTTGCCGTGCGGGTTGACCTTCTGCGTCGCGCCCGGCTCGGTGTCGGAGCCGGACAGCGCGACGTAGGCGTACCGGACAGCCGTCGGGTTGGACGGGTCCGTGACCGCGATCTGGTACGACGACACGACGCCGCTCGGCAGCGTCGCACCCTGCGGTGCCGTGCCGGTGCCGGCGTCCCGCCACAGGAACGCGATCTCGTCGTTGTCGTCGAGGCCGCGGATCGGGTCCGGTTGCGCGGAGAAGCCCTTGGCGTTCAAGGCCGGGCTGTTCTTGCGGGGCACGGGAACGCATGGGTCGCCGCCGGCGGTCGTCTGCGATTCGTCCGAGCTGTACCGGAAGCCTTCCCGGTCGAACGCGTAGTTCGTCTCCTGGTCGACGCCCGAGTAGAACGCGAAGTCCGACGCGTTGTTGGACAGGAAGCGGGTGAACTTCTCGTCGACCTGCAACGGGAACTGCACGAACCGCTGGCCGTCCCAGCGGTAGCCCACGATCCGGCTCACGTTCGCGCCGATCGTGGTGTTGAGCGTGCCGTTGGCCGCGTCGGCGGCGGTGTTGTTCTCGCTGGGAACGCGCGAGCTCTGCACGCAGCTGTGGTCGCCGTTGTCCGACGGGTCATACGGGTTCTGCCCGGGGTCGTAGCAGTCGCTCTGGGCGCCCGGCGGGTCGCTGTCCTGCTGGTCGACCGACGAACTGTTGAGCGGCGAGCCCGGCTCGTGCGCGACGATCTCCGGCCCCGCCGACCACGACGGGAACTGGTTGCCGGTGAGCACGACGGGATCGACCGACCGGTCCTGCGCGCTCGTCGGCGCGGTCGGGACCGAGGGCGCCGCGGGGCCGGCGCCGATGTCGGCGCGGGCCGCGAGCGGGGCGGCGACGGAGAGGACGGCGATAGGGACGAACAGCTTGAGCCGCATAGGAAATCCCGTCCAGCAGGGGCGTGGGTGGCGCTCACTTCGCTACCGGCCCGGCATCACCTGCCAGGTAGCTCAGCCACAATGGAACCGATGCCTCTTCCCCGACTGCTGCGGCTGCTCGTCGCGCTCGTCTCCGTGCTCGGGGCGACCGTTGCGTGCAGCGGCAGCCACGCCGTCGACCAGGGCGTCGCCGGCTCCAACGGCTACGTCTCCGGCGACGCGTTGCTGACGTTCGTCCCGATTGGGCATCGGCGCGAAGTTCACGGCATCAGCGGCACCCTCATCGACGGCGGGCACTTCGATCTGGCGCAGTGGCGGGGCAAGGTCGTCGTCGTCAACTTCTGGGGCCAGTGGTGCGCCCCGTGCCAGTCCGAAGCCAAGGCGCTGCAACAGGTGTATGACGACGACAAGGGGCGCGGCGTCGAGTTTCTCGGCATCGACGTCCGCGACGATCCGGCGAGCGGCCGGGCGTTCGAGCGGGCGCACGGCATCACCTACCCGAGCATCGACGACCCGTCCAACCTGCTCGCGCTCCGGTTCGAAGGGCTGACACCGAACGCGACGCCGACCACGGTCGTCCTCGACCGATCCGGACGCATCGCCGCCAGGCAGAGCGGCGAGATCCTCTACACGCAGCTGCGCGACCTCGTCGCGCACGTCCTCGCCGAGCCGGCATGACGGCGGCCGTCCTCGCCCCCTACCTCGTCGACAGTGCCGGCGACACGTTCGGCAACGCGGCCGGCGGGTCGCTGCTGCTCGCGATCCCGGTGGCGATGCTGGCCGGCCTGGTGTCGTTCCTGTCGCCGTGCGTGCTCCCGCTGGTGCCTGGTTACTTGTCTTACATCACTGGCTTGTCGGGAGCCGATCTTGTCGCCCAGGCCGAGAACGACGGCGACGCAAAGAGACGGTGGCACGTGTCCGGCCGGGTCCTCGCCGGATCCGCGTTGTTCGTCCTCGGGCTGGCGATCGTCTACGTCAGCGAGGGCGCGTTCTTCGGCCACCTCGGCAACAAGCTGCTCGCGCACCCGACCGCGGTCGACCGGGTCGGCGGCGTCATCGCGATCCTGCTCGGGCTCGCGTTCGTCGGCTTGGTGCCGCGGATGCAACGGGAATGGCGCATCCACCGGCTGCCGCGCGCCGGGCTGGTCGGTGCGCCGCTGCTCGGCATGCTGTTCGCCGTCGGCTGGACGCCGTGCACCGGGCCGACGCTCGCCGTCGTCATCGGCCTCGCGTCGACCGACAACGCCGCCACCGCCGGGCGCGGCGCGCTGCTGACGTTCGTCTACTGCCTCGGTCTCGGGCTGCCGTTCGTGGCGACGGGGCTCGCGTTCCGGCACGCCCTCGGCGCGTTCGCCGTCGTCAAGCGGCACTACGGCGTCGTCGTGTGGGCCGGCGGCGCGCTGCTCGTCACGGTCGGCGTGCTGCTGCTCACCGGGCAGTGGGAGGCGCTGTCCCGCGACCTGCGCAACGTGCTCCAGGGCTACACGGCGCCGGTGTGATCCGATGACCGAAACCCTCGTCGACGACACCGCCACCGCGGCGCTGTCGACCGCGCCCGCTCCCGCGCCGCCGTCGAGCCGGCACCGGCTGCGCGGCCTGTGGCGATCGCTGACCAGCATGCGGACCGCGCTGTTGTTGTTGTCCCTGCTCGCATTGGCCGCCGTGCCCGGCACGTTGCTGCCGCAGCGCGGGCTCAACCCGGTGAAGGTCGACGACTTCTTCACCGCGCACCCGAAGCTGGGCCCGTTCCTCGACCGGCTGTCGCTGTTCGACGTGTTCGCGGCGCCGTGGTTCGCCGCGATCTACCTGCTGTTGTTCGCCTCGCTCGTCGGTTGCCTGGTGCCGCGGATCCGGTTGCACGCACGGGCGCTGCGCCGCAAGCCGCCGGCCGCGCCGAAACGGCTCGAGCGGCTCGCCGTCAACGGCACCTGGGAGGTCGCCGGCGACGCCGAAGCGACGATCGTGCGGGCCAGCGACGTCTTGCGACAGCAGCGCTGGCGGACCGAGCTCCGCAACGAAGGCGACGGGGCGTGGTCGGTCGGCGCGGAGAAGGGCTACCTGCGCGAGACCGGCAACCTCGTCTTCCACGTGTCGCTCGTCGTACTGCTCGCCGGCATCGCCCTCGGCGGTCTGTTCGGCTACAAGGGCACGGTGCTCGTCACCGACGGCGGCAGCTTCAGCGACGTGCCGTCGTCGTACGACGTGTTCACGCCGGCCCGGCTCGGATCGGAGTCGGCGCTGCCGCCGTTCACCTTCACGCTGCGGAAGTTCACCGCGAGCTACCAGCCGAGCGGCGAGCCGAAGTCGTTCCACGCGTACGTCGACTACCGCTCGACACCGGACGCCGCGCCGCGGCCGTACGACGTCACGACGAACCACCCGTTGTCGATCGCCGGCACCGACGTCTTCCTCGTCGGCCACGGGTACGCCGTGCGCATCCAGGTGCGCGACAAGCAGGGAAAACTGGTCTACGACAAGGACACGCCGTTCCTGCCCGACGACGCGATGTTCGCGTCGCACGGAGTGGTGAAGGTGCCGGCCGGGCTGCCGCACCAGCTCGGCTTCACCGGCTTCTTCTTCCCGACGTACGAACCGACCCCGTTCGGGGCGCGGTCGTCGTACCCCGGGCCGGACGCGCCGGTGCTCACGCTCGCGGCGTGGCAAGGCGACCTCGGGCTGACCAGCGGCCGCCCGCAGTCGGTGTACTCGCTGCCGGTCGCGTCGTTGAAGAACATCGGCACGAAGACGCTCAGCCCCGGTCAGAAATGGACCCTCGCGGACGGCACCACGGTCACGTTCGCGGGGCTCGACCAGTGGGCCACGTTCCAGATCGCGCACGACCCCGGATCGACGGTCGTGCTGGTCGCCGCGGTCTGCATCGTGGGCGGCCTGCTGAGCTCGCTGTGGGTGCGGCGGCGGCGGATGTGGGTGCGCGCCGTGCCGAGCGGCGACGCGACGGGTGTCCGGCGTACGGTGGTCATGGCCGGCGGCCTCGCGCGCACCGACGCCGACGGCTTCGCGACCGAGTTCGACTCCCTGCTTCGACGGATGAAGGACTGACGACCACCGTGGCCGGCGTCAACGTCTCACTCGCCCACGCGAGCGATGTCCTCTTCACCTGGACGGTGCTCTGCTACGCGGTCGCGATGTTCGGCTACTCCGTCGAGTTCGCGTTCGCGCGGATCGCGCGTTCCCGCGGCGACCAGGTCGCGAAGGCCGAGCGGATCGGGCGGTTCGCCGTCGGCCTCACCGTCGCCGGCTGGCTGCTGCACATCGGTTCGGTGGCGACCCGCGGCGCCGCGGTCGACCGGGTGCCGTGGGGCAACATGTACGAGTTCTCGACGATGGTCGCGCTCGTCGCGGTCACCGTCTTCCTCGCGCTGCTGACCCGGCAACCGGTGCGCTTCCTCGGCGCGTTCGTGATGACGCCGGTCGTGCTCTACCTCGGGCTCGCCGGCACCGTTCTCTACGCGCCCGCCGCGCCGCTGCAGCCGATCCTCAACTCGTACTGGATCAAGATCCACGTCGTCGCCGCGATCACCGCGTCCGGCGCGTTCATGGTCTCCGGCGTCATCACGCTGCTCTACCTGACCCGCACCTGGCTCGACCGGCGGGCCAGCCTCGGGCCGGGCACCGCGTCGGTCGCCGAGTACAACGGCCTCGCCCGCTGGCTGCCATCGGCGGATCGGCTGGATCGGTTGGCCTACAAGGTCATCGGCTTCGCGTTCCCGGTGTGGACGTTCGCGATCATCGCCGGCGCGATCTGGGCGAAGTACGCGTGGAGCCGCTACTGGGGCTGGGACCCCAAGGAGACCTGGTCGTTCATCACGTGGGTGGCCTACGCCGCATACCTGCACGCGCGAGCCACCGCCGGCTGGCGCGGCCGCCGCGCGGCCGTGCTCTCCCTGATCGGCTTCGGCTGCCTGATGGTCGACTACTACGTCGTCAACACAGTGATTTCCGGACTACACAGCTACGCCGGGGTGTCCTGAGGAGGACGACGCGGAAAGTAGCGGGCGGGCGCCGCGAAGAGCGCGCGTAGCGGCGATTCGCCGAAGGCGACTCGGCGGTCAGCCCGCGTCGCGAGGACTCACGCGGCCAAGCCGCATCAGCTGACGATGGATTCGATGTCGTCGTCTTCGACAGAGCTGCGAGGGGCGGGTGCAGTCGCGCCGTTCTCTTCGCCGCGCAGCAGCGCACGTACTTCGCTCTCGCGGAAGCGGCGATGACCGCCCGGCGTACGGATGCTGCTGATTCGCCCGGCTGCCGCCCACCGCGTGACGGTTTTGGGATCGACTCGGAACAGGCTGGCGACCTCTCCCGGTGTCAGCAGCCGCTCTCGTGTCTCCACAATCGTCCCCCTCGTCCGAGCGCGTGCCCTTGATGAGCTGCGCGAGCTCTGGTGAGCAAAGTATCTACCCCTGGACAGGCCCCGCGTCAGCCGTTTCGCACAAAAGTACCGGCGTTTCGCGCCGAGTGGGCGGTTCGAGCGAAACCACCCCGCTCTAGTCCTCCTGGGCTATGGACGCAATGGGGCACTTCCTATGAGCCTTCGAGTGTTCCGCGTAGGTTCCGCCCGATTGACGTCCGGGGGTAGTTGTGTACCGATTCCGCCCTGCGCTGGCAGTAGCCGCCGCACTCGCTCTCACCACCGCCGCCACCGCACCGGCGGTTGCCGCGACCTCGACCGCGACGCACGGGACGGCATCGTCCAGCTTGCGGTTGCTGCACGTCGAGCTCGGTGGGCATGCGATCAGCGCCGGCCAGATCTCGGCTGAAGCCAGCAATGCCGCGTCGCCGCACACCGCGGCGATCGTCGTGACGCCGGCCGCACTGGACGGGACGACGTACGGCCAGCAGACGGTCACGCCGGCGAGCTCGCCGGTCACGGTGCCGAGCGGGACGCAGACCGCGACGATCCCGGGCGGGCTCGCGAGCATCACCGGCCCGACGTTCGCGCTGACCGCGACGGACGGTACGACGGTCCTCACGTCGGCGGTGCTGAAGGCCCTCGGTTCGCTGTCGGTCGGTCCGCTGCCGGTCTCGCTGGACGCGACCGCGGCGTCGCTGACGAACACCGCACAGGTCTCCTCGTCGCAGTCCAGCGCGGAGAAGTCGGTCGTTCTCGGCCACCTGGCGCTGCCGTCGGTCGCCGACCTCCTCGACGCGCTGAACGTCGACCCGATGGCGCTCGTTCTCTCGCTGACCAAGGCCAACCTCGACAAGCTCAACGCGCTGATCGACGGCGGCGCGCTGACGGCGCTCGACAGCGCGGTCACGACCGCGAGCAGCGCAATTGGCGCGGGCGCGCCGACGACATGGGCCGCCACGGACGCCGCGCTGACCCAGGCGAACACCGATGCGGCCACCGCCGACGCGGCCGACGCGACCGCGAACGCCGCATTCACTTCGGCGCTCACGACGCTCGACGGCATCAGCCCGCTGAGTGCCCTCGGCCTCACGACCGCACTGACGCCGACGCAGTACGAGGCGCTCGCGACGTCGACCAAGAACAGCCTCGACGCTCTCGCTACGGCGAACAGCATCGACCTAGCGACCCTCGCCCAGACCGCGCTCGACGCCGACGCCGCGGCCGCGGCCGCGCACACCTTGGCGGACCAGCTCAGCGCGCTCGAAGACGCGTTGTTCAACCTGGCGTCGCAGGTCATCGACAACGTCGGCTCCAGCACCGCTGCACTGGCGTCGCTCGGCAGCATCAGCGTGACGACGAAGGCGGTCGCCTCGGCGAACTCGCCGGCACCGGTGGCCGAGGCGAAGATCGGCACGCTGAGCATCCTCGGCACGCTCACGCCGTCGGCCGACCTCACCACGGCCCTGAACGGCGTGCTGGCACAGCTGTCGAGCGTGCTGAACAGCGTCGCGGGGATCAGCTTCACCCCGCCGTCGGTCGCGGTCGGCGTCGGTCAGACGTCGCGGTCGGTCAGTGGTGTGACGCACACCGCGACCGCGTCGATCACCGGCGTGACGATCACGCTGCCGAAGCTCACGCTCCCGACGAGCTTCCTCAACCTGTCGGTCCGCACCGCCAAGAGCATGGCCGCGAAGGGCAAGGCGCTGAGCCAGTTCGTGTCGGCCGCCGTCCCGACCACGGTCATCACCAACGGTGGCACGGTCGCGATCGCAACTCTCGCGGAGAGCGCGTCGTACTCGACCGGTGCGTCGGCCGGCTCGCCCGGCTCCGGGACTCCCGGCCTCGCCGACACCGGCCTGAGCTACAGCGTTCCGGTCGTGGCCGCGATGCTCGTGACCGCTGGCCTCGCTGTCCTGCGCCGCCGCCGGGCAGCGGTTGCGATCGACGCGTAAGTCTCCGGCGTCGGGCGTCCGCTCCACGCGGACGCCCGACGCCGACAATTAGGCTCGCTCTCGTGCCCCGGCCCGCGACGCGTGCGTTTCTCGTCTACAACGCTTTGCGGCTGGCCTTGTTCGTCGCGTGCGCCGCCCTTCTCGCATTGGCTGGACTGCGCAGCATCGTCCTGCTCGCCGTCGCGCTGTTGGTCTCCGGCGTGCTGTCGTACTTCCTGCTCGACCGGCAGCGGCAGGCTCTCGCGGAATCGCTCGGCGACGCCGTCGACCGTGGCCGGCGGCGGATGGCCGAGCGGACCGAGCGGGAAGACGCGTACGTCGACGAGATGCTCGCCCGCGACGCGGACGTCACCCGATTGGACCGATAGGTCTCCTTTCGGCTTGGGTAACTACGAGACGCGGGCCCGCCAGCCCGCGTTTGCGCGTGCCGCGAGGTAGGAGTCGGCTGTGCCAGACCGGGTGCTCGTCGTCGACGACGCGGCGCACCTGCGCGACCTGCTGACGCTGCTCCTCGACATCGAGGACGACTTCGAAGTCGTCGGTACGGCGGCCGACGGCGCGCAGGCCCTCAGCGTCGCGGCCGGCCTCGCGCCGGACGTCGTACTGCTCGACCTGGCGATGCCGGTGATGGACGGGATGTCGGCGCTGCCGGAGCTGCGCCGGCAGCTGCCGGACGCGCGGATCGTCATCTTCTCCGGGTTCGAGCACCGAGCCCTGGCGGAGCAGGCCCTGGCCGCGGGGGCCGACGACTACATCGAGAAGGGCACCAGCGTCACCCATCTCGTCGACCGCCTCCGCGCCCTCCGCACGTAGCGACCCCACACCAACCCCGCGCCGATCATGCAGTAGTTGGGGTTCTGGACCTGGAATAACCCCAACACGTGCATGATCGCCGGCGGGTGACAATGGATTCCGTGACCAGGGCGACGTTGGAGAAGCGACCCGGCGACGTCGCCCGGATGTTCGACGCCGTCGCCGAGCGCTACGACCGCACCAACGCGGTGATGACGTTCGGCCAGGAGCGGCGCTGGCGCCGGCTCGTCGCCGGCGCGCTCGAGATCGCCCCCGGCGCGCGGGTCCTCGACCTCGCCGCCGGCACCGGTGCCTCATCGCTGCCGTTCGTCGAGGCCGGCGCGCGCGCGGTCGCGTGCGACTTCTCCCTCGGCATGCTCTCGGTCGGCCGGCGCAAGCATCCCGAGGTCACGTTCGTCGCCGGTGACGCGCTCGCGCTGCCGTTCGGCGACGAGTCGTTCGACGCGACGACGATCTCGTTCGGGTTGCGCAACGTCGCGGACGTCCGGACCGCGCTCGCCGAGCTGGCCCGGGTCACGAAGCCGGGCGGCCGGCTCGCCGTCCTCGAGACCTCGCACCCGCCGTCCGCGACGCTGGACCGGCTCAACCGGCTCTATACCAACCGGGTCATGCCGGTCCTCGCCCGGCCGTTCTCGTCCGACCCGGCGGCCTACAGCTACCTCGCCGAGTCGGCCGGCGCGTGGTTCGGCCAGGCGGCCCTCGCCGAGGAGATCCGCGCGGCCGGCTGGGGCCAGGTCGGCTGGCGCAATCTGCTCTTCGGCGCGGTCGCGCTGCACGTCGCCCTGCGTCCCAGCTGACCCGGCGATCCCGCTAGACTCGTCGCGTACTTGTGAACGCGTTCACAAAACCTCTCGGAGCGCTGCCGTGACCGCCCCCTCAGGCAACACCGCGTACGACGCCGACGTCATCGTCGTCGGTGCCGGCCCCGGTGGCGCGACCGCGGCGTACCACCTCGCGCAGGCCGGCGTCGACGTGGTCGCGCTGGAGAAGGCGACCTTCCCCCGGGAGAAGGTCTGCGGCGACGGCCTGACGCCGCGCGCGGTGAAGCAGCTCGTCGCGATGGGCATCGACACCGACCCCGAGAACGGCTGGATCCGCAACCACGGCCTGCGCATCCTCGGCGGCGGCATGCGGATCGAGATGCCCTGGCCGGACCTCGCCGCGTTCCCGTCGTACGGGCTGGTCCGCCCGCGCCAGGACTTCGACGAGATCCTCGCCCGGACGGCGCAGAAGGCCGGCGCGCAGCTCTACGAGGGGACGACCGTCACCGACCCGATCCGCGACGAGCGGACCAACCGGGTCGTCGGCGTGACGACCAAGGACGGCCGCGAGTTCCGGGCGCCGCTGGTGCTGGTCGCCGACGGCAACTCCTCGCGGTTCTCGCTCGCGCTCGGGATTCACAAGCGCGACGACCGGCCGATGGGCGTGGCCTACCGCCGCTACTACCGCTCGCCGCGGCACGACGACGACTGGCTGGAGTCGTGGCTCGAGCTCTGGGACGGATCGCCCGGCGAGAGCCGGCTGCTGCCGGGCTACGGCTGGATCTTCGGCGTCGGCGACGGCACCAGCAACGTCGGCCTCGGCATCCTCAACACGTCCGACGCGTTCGGCAAGACCGACTACCGCGCGCTGCTCGATCGCTGGCTCGCGCACCTGCCGGCGGAGTGGGGCTTCGTCGAGGAGAACGCGACCGCACCGACGCGTGGCGCCGCGCTGCCGATGGGCTTCAACCGCAAGCCGCACTACGCCGACGGCGCGCTGCTCGTCGGCGACGCGGGCGGCATGGTCAACCCGATGAACGGCGAGGGCATCGCCTACGCGATGGAGTCCGGCCGGCTCGCCGCCGAGATCGTCGCGCAAGCGCTCGCCGAGCCGGAAGGCGTACGGCGGGAGCGCGTGCTGCACGGCTACCCGAAGGCGCTCGACGCGGAGTACGGCGGCTACTACACCGTCGGCCGGCTGTTCGTCCGCGCGATCGGGCACCCGTCGGTGATGAAGCTCGCCACCCGGCACGGCCTGCCGCATCCGACGTTGATGAAGTTCTGCCTGAAGCTGCTCGCGAACCTCGCCGAACCGCGCGGCGGCGACGCGTTCGATCGCATCGTCACCGCCCTCAACCGCCTCGCGCCCGCTGCCTAGACTGTCCAAGCCCAGCAATCCGGAGGAGGAACGAACGACGTGGTGCCCATCCTCGTGCTGTTCGTCGTTGCCGCCGGCTTCGCCGTCTTCTCGGTCCTCGCCGGGTCGCTGACCGGTCCGAAGCGGTTCAACCGCGCCAAGCTCGAGGCCTACGAATGCGGCATCGAGCCGAGCCCGCAAGCGTTCCGCGGCCACAAGCTGCCGGTGAAGTACTACCTGACGGCGATGCTGTTCATCGTCTTCGACATCGAGATCATCTTTCTCTACCCGTGGGCCGTCGCGTTCGACAAGCTCGGCCTGTTCGGGCTGGTCGAGATGATCCTGTTCGTGGTCGCGGTGTTCGTCGTCTACGCCTACGTCTGGCGGCGCGGCGGACTGGAGTGGGACTGACCTCATGGGCCTCGAAGAGAAACTTCCCGACGGCATCCTGCTGACCACCGTCGCCAAGCTGGTCAACATCGCCCGCAAGAACAGCGTGTGGCCGGCGACGTTCGGCCTCGCCTGCTGCGCGATCGAGATGATGGCGGTCGGCGGCCCGCGCTTCGACATCGCGCGGTTCGGCATGGAGCGGTTCTCCGCGACGCCGCGGCAGGCCGACCTGATGATCGTCGCCGGCCGGGTGTCGCAGAAGATGGCGCCGGTGCTGCGGCAGATCTACGACCAGATGCCCGAGCCCAAGTGGGTGCTCGCGATGGGTGTCTGCGCGAGCAGTGGCGGGATGTTCAACAACTACGCGGTGGTGCAGGGCGTCGACCACGTGGTGCCGGTCGACATGTACCTCCCCGGCTGCCCGCCGCGCCCGGAGATGCTGCTCGACGCGATCCTCAAGCTGCACGACAAGATCCG
>Ga0070659_100000337_pt1 | contig 36098 bp, 34 predicted proteins | sample KBSC23metaG_FD_64666 | JGI IMG/M metagenome (GOLD analysis project Ga0070659, IMG submission 64666) | Corn rhizosphere microbial communities from Kellogg Biological Station, Michigan, USA - KBS C2-3 metaG | ecosystem: Host-associated > Plants > Roots > Rhizosphere > Soil ... | reverse complement strand
GGCCACCAGCGAGTTGGTAGTGCCCAGATCTATACCCACAATAATTTCTTCTTTTTGCAGCGAACCTGTTGCCAGGTTGATGGAAATTTTAGCCATTTTTATTCGTAATTAACAAGCCGCAAATGTAGCGAGTTTTTGCCGATGACGTGTCATTAGATTGTAGGTTGATGAATATCAACATGGCTTCACGCAATTTTCATAATTTTTGTCTTATTTTCACCAATCAAAACCTGGTAAATGCGTCATCCTAAACTATTCATACTGTCACTACTACTATTTACTGCTACTCAAACAAAAGCACAGGAATTTGGGGGTAACCCGCCATCCATCAAATGGAACCAGGTAAACACGCCCGCCGCGAGGGTGATATTCCCGGTGGGTTTAGATTCGGCAGCTATTAGGGTAGCCAGCATTGTTGGGCAAATGAATACTGCCGTGCAGCCCACCATTGGCTTAAAGCAAAAGCAGGTGAGCATTGTATTGCAAAACCAAACCACAGTATCTAATGCTTATGTAGGGCTGGCGCCATTCCGTAGCGAGTTTTATTTTACGCCGCTCCAAAATAGTTTGGACCTGGGCAGCTTGCATTGGATAGATCAGCTGGCCATACACGAGTTCAGGCATGTGCAGCAATTCAATAATTTTGATGTGGGTGCTACAAGGGTAATGCACGTTTTGTTTGGCGAGGTGGGGCAATCATTGGCTGTCAGCCTTTCCATTCCCAACTGGTTTTTAGAAGGCGATGCCGTTTTTAACGAAACTTATGTAACCACGCAGGGCAGGGGCAGGCTTCCTTTCTTTTTTGATGGTTACCGCGCGCTATGGACCGCCGGGAAAGATTATAGCTGGATGAAGCTGCGCAACGGTTCATACCAGGATTATGTGCCTAACCATTACCCTTTAGGTTATATGATGGTAGCTTATGGCCGTGAAAAATATGGTGATGATTTCTGGAAGAATGTAACGCATGATGCGGCGTCTTTCGATGGGTTGTTTTACCCGATGCAACATGCCGTTAAAAAGTATTCGGGTGTGGATTTTAAGCAGTTCAGGAATGATGCTTTTGATTATTTTAGGAAGCAGAATAACGAGGGGGCTATCGCAGCATCAAAAACAAAACAACACTTTATTGCCGACCAGGAATACCCTGCTTATGTGGATGATAACACCATCGTATATGTTAAAACAAGTTATGATCATGTAGCCGCATTCTATATCAAAACAGGGAATACCGAACGGAAAATACGCGTACACGATTATAGTCTTGACAATTACTTTGCTTATCGCGATGGCAAGATAGTTTATGCATCTTACCGCCCCGACCTGCGCTGGGGCTATCGTAATTACAGTGAGCTGAGTATACTTGATGTAAACACCGGAGATCAGGCACGCATTACAGAAGGCTCTAAATATTTTTCGCCTTCATTTAGCGAAGATGGTAAAAGCATAGTAGCTGTACAGCAAGGGGCAGATGGTAAGAGCCAGTTACATATCCTCAACCTTGATGGAAAAGTAATTTCAACCATACCTAATAAAGATAACCTGGTTTATACCTATCCTAAGTTTTACGGCGGCAAAATTATTTCGGCGGTGCGCAATGCGGCAGGTAACATGTCGCTGGCTTTAACCGATGTAAGCACCGGCAATAACGAATACCTGCTGCCTTTTACTATACAGCCCATCGCTTTCCCTGCGGTGGTAAAGGATAAGGTGTATTTTACCGCTGCAAGTGATAAGAACGACGCGCTCTTCGCTTTTTCGTTACCTGATAAAAAGCTATACCGTTTGCAAAACGACTCGTTAAAAACAAGCATTGGCAATTATCAGCCAACGGTATCGGCTAATAAATTAGGGTATACCAGTTTTACCGCCTACGGTTACAAACTACATGAGTTAGATAATTCAAAAGTAGAATGGCAAGCCGTAGCATCAAATACTATTCCCGGGGCCTTGCCCGAATATGGTATCAATGCATTGGATAAAGGTACCGCGGCAGATATGCTGGCCACGGTAAATAATACCAAACCACAGGTAACAAAGTATAACAAGGCCTTTCATTTATTGAATTTCCATAGCCTCGCGCTTACCGCCAGCGACCCTAATTATGGCATTGCCATACAAGGCGAAAACGTGTTGAACACGCTTCAAACGGAGCTGTTGTTTAACTACAACCGTAACGAGGGCTATAAAGAATTTGGCGCGGGCGCTGTGTATGGGGCACTGTTCCCGTACCTGTCTGTTGGTGCCGATTATATTATGGACCGGACAATAAATTATACAGTAAATAACTCCCCCGTTATCAATACTGGCTATTATAACGAGACCCAGGTACACGGCGGTTTGGTGTTTCCTTTTAATTTTACGCAAGGGCATACCGCCACTTCATTAGCGGTTGGCAGCCAGCTGGTTTATAACCTTACAAGTTTTCAGACACCGTTAAGCACTTTTTATGGCGATCAGAACTATATGTATGTAGATAGCTATTTAAGCTTTTCGAGCCATAACAGGCAGGCAAAGAAAAATATTTATCCGCGCCTGGGCGAAAGCTTGTCGTTAGATTATGAAAGCGCCATCACCAATATTAGCGGGCACCAGTTTTTGGCCATCGGTAATTTGTTTTTGCCGGGGATAGGCGTTAACCATAACCTCATCATCCAGGGAGCCATGCAGGAGAGGGATAAAGCCAACGGGGCTAACTTCAGCAATAACTTCCCCACTTCAAGGGGCTATACCGGTGTAAACGTATATCAGCAATATAAAGTGAGCGCCAATTATCATTTCCCTATAGTTTACCCCGATGCGGGAGTAGCCAACGCGGTTTACTTTTTAAGGATAAGAGGAAATTTGTTTTATGATTACGGGTACGATATTAATACCCTGGAGAATGGCTACAAATTCCGCTCGGCGGGCAGCGAGGTGTTTTTTGATACCCAATTGTTTAACCAGTACCCGGTATCAATAGGCGTGAGGTACAGCCATTTAATGGATAAGGATGTTTACGGAGGCCATGGGCCAAACCGTATAGAGTTTGTTTTGCCGCTGAGTATATTTTAGCCTAAAAAACAAAAGAGAGTACACAAGTGCACTCTCTTTCCCCTAATTAATTTAAACTATTGATTAAACCCAAACCAAAGAACGTTTCTTGTTCAGCATGGGCAACTGAACTTATTGATTAAACGTAGAAATTTTATTTTGGTTTAATATTTTGTCATTTAAATCAAGAAAATGACGAATAAGTCATGTTTTTGTAGATTTACTACAATCAACCCCTCATAAAAGGGTTAAAACCGCGTGTTCCTATTTCCATTCCGGCTGCACGGCATACCGTTTTCTCGCCATATTTAAAATTTATCTTATCCAAAGCGTTATACAGGTTCAATCTTTCTTCGTTATCTTCAAACAAATTGATCTGGTAATTGCCGCTGCACAGCTGGCTTAGCTTTACGCCGATGAGCCTGATGGGGCGGCTTTGGTTCCATGCCCGGGCCAATAGGTTTTTTATCCCCGGTATTAGGATATGATCGGCAGAAGTTAAGGCTATCTTTTCCTGTAAGGTATGTGTTTCAAAATTAGCATACCGTATTTTAATGGCCAGGCATGATGTGAGCTTGTTCTCTTTCCGCAATTTAAAAGCCAGTTCTTCCGTCATGGATACCAATACATTTTCCAATGTTTTTTTATCGACGATGTTTTTATCAAAGGTGGTTTCTGTCGAGATGGATTTGCGGTCGGAGTGGGGGATGATCTCGCTGTCATCCAATCCGTTTGCCTTTTCCCAGATACTGCGCCCGGCCCGGCCAAATATGGTTTCCAAAAAACGGATGTCGGTACGTTGCAGGTCGGCTATCTTTTCAATGCCGTATTGGTAAAGCTTCTGGCAGGTTTTCTCGCCCAGCATAGGGATCTTGTTGATGTTTAAGGGCGCCAAAAACTCGCGTTCTTTACCATGCTCCACCATGAGCTGCCCGTTGGGTTTGGCCTGGTTGGTCGCCATTTTTGATATGGTTTTGTTGGATGACAGGCCGAAGGATATAGGCAGGCCCGTTTCACGGATCACCCTTTGCCGTAATTCGGTAGCTATTTTATAGCAGTTATAAAATCGGTCCATCCCGGTAAGATCGATATAAAATTCATCGACAGATGATTTTTGAAATACGGGTACCGAATCGGCAATGATCTGTGTAACCTGCTGCGACGCCTCGGAATAACGCCCGTAAGAGCCATGCAAAAAAATAGCATGCGGGCATAGTTTATAGGCCTGCGCGCTGGGCATGGCCGAGTGGATGCCAAACTTACGCGCCTCGTAACTGCATGAGGCCACCACACCACGTTCTTTGGAACCGCCTATAATAACAGGCTTGCCATTGAGCGATGGGTCGAACTTGCGCTCCACCGAAACAAAGAAGGAATCGAGATCAATATGTACAATATGGCGCTTGGTATCCATACATCAAAGTTATAAAAATAATTTAGTTTTGCTAAAAATATTAGTAATTTAGTTTTTTAATTTGATGATAATGGAACCTGCAAAAACCATGAACTATGGCATCCATGCCGCCACTTATTCTGATTATATGTTACTCATTTCGCCGCCTGATGAGGTGAAAGAATTGGTGCGCAAATACAAGTTATCCTGCGCTAAAGTGATCGGTGATTTTGATGGGATGCACAGCATAGCGCATATCAGTGTAACCAGGCAGCACAGGCAAATGCCCGTTACCATGGGGCAAAAGCTGGATTGTTATCAAAGATTGACGACCCGTTTAAAGCCGGTGGAATTACGTACAGCGGGTTTTTCTTATTTCAGCCATGGCCGTTCAGGTTTTACCATTTATGCCAAAATTGACCTGAATACCGAGGTAAATAAATGGTTCGCGCATTTAAAAAGAATATTCGGCGATAAGCAAACCATTATACCGCACATCACCATCGCTAAAAATATACCTCCGCATGCCTTTAAGGTACTGTGGCCCTATTTTGTGAACCGCGAATTTAAACATGCCTTCATTCCCGAAAGGTTAATGGTACTCTCGCGCCCTACCTTTAATATGGGCGATGCGCATTGGGATTATTTTAAAGAATTAAATTTTGGTAAATAGTTTATTAACTTTAATAGAGCATTACTAAAAATATTTTCAGCAACAGGCAACCTTTAAACGGGCCATAAGCGTATTGATTGCAGATAAGGAGTATTTATTAACTGATTGGGTGTAAACCTACATGAGCGAAGAGGAATTACAGCAACTGATTGAAGGTTGTAGAAACCAGGACAGAAAATGTCAGAAAATGCTATATAAAGCATTGTATGGCTTTGCTATGGGAATATGCCTGCGGTATGCCGGGAACCGGTATGAAGCTTCGGAGATATTGAATACCGGCTTTTTTAAGGTGATGACCAATATGGAAAAATACGACCCGGCGAAACCGTTTAAAGCATGGTTAGGGCGTATTATGATGAACACCTCCATTGATTATTACCGGTCGAATTTAAAAGTTGCCTATACGGAAGAACTGGACCAGGCGGATCATGTGGGCGTAAGTGAAAGCGTGACCAGCAAATTAGGATACGATGAGCTACTGAAGCTGGTGCAAAAGCTACCCGAAGCATACCGAACCGTATTTAACCTGTTTGCCATTGACGGTTATACACACGAAGAAATAGGAGAGATGCTGGGTATTAACCCGGGTACCTCAAAATCGAACTTGCACAAGGCAAGGCAAAAATTACAAAAAATGTTACAAAGCGCATCGTCGGGTAGTAGTAACGCCGAGATAAGGCATACATCAACATCAATTGTGGCCATAAGGCAAACAGACGTAACGGATATATATATTAACAGGGGTTTCAGGCCATGAAGAGTACAGAGGAAGAAGGATTAGATAACTTATTTAAGCAGGGGCTGCAGGAGCCCGGAACTTTTGCGGATTACCGCGAGAGCGACTGGGACGCGCTTGAGCAAATGCTTGATGAGCGCGAAAAGAAACGCCCTGTTATTTTTTGGCTGCGCATAGCAAGCGGTATAGCGGCGGTATTGTTACTGGCTTTCGGCTGGTTGTATATGCAATCGGATGATACAAAAATTACCAAACAACCTTTAGCTGTTCATAAGGGCAGTACAGATAATGGTATTACATCGGCTCCAACACAAACAAACCCTGTTAAGCAAGATAACACAGTTGCTGCTACACATGATAGTAAAGATAATACCGGCACAAGCGGCGGGGATAAACATCAAATAGCAGGTGACCTAATTAAAAAACCGTCTTCGGTAAATCATGGTCATATATTGGCAATGGGCAGGACTTATCGTAAAGACAAATCGTTCTTTCCCTTATCTGGCACTGCTGCCCGCCGCGATACTGCCGGTTTAGTGGATGAGAATAGGATGAACAGAGGTAATGTGGAAACGCTGGCGGCTGTTAGCGGGAAAAAAATAGATGCGTTTGCTGCTAATCATGTAACGGATTTCCCGGAACTAAAGAATGACGAAGTAGTTAACCCGGCGACAGATCTGTCACATACTATAAAAGGTATCAATAAACGCCGCCCGCAATACGCGTTAACCATATTGGCCGCGCCTAATATTAATGGGGTAAGTACATTTAAGGAAGCAGAAGTGGGCGCCGGTTTTGGTTTACAATTTTCTATGAGTATAGCTAAGTTCACGTTTAGTACAGGAGCGGCTTATGCCAAAGCGCCTTATCTTACTCCGTTCGCAGATTACCATACTTCTTATCCATTTAAGTATACACCGGTAGATGTATCTGCTGATTGCCGGGTGCTGGATATTCCGCTGAATGTAGATTACCTGGTTTACAGCAAAGCAAGAAACCAGTTTAGTGTGGGTTCGGGCCTGTCGTCATACATCATGCTGAATGAGGATTATCATTATAACTATGCAAAACCATACAATTATACGCCTACAGATTATAGCGTAACCAACCAGAATCAGCACTTTTTGGGAATACTTAACCTGCAGGCAACTTATCTGCGAAAGCTTAACCCGAAAGTAAGCTTAGCGGTACAACCATATTTAAAAATACCATTAACAGGCATTGGCGCCAGCCAGGTAAGGCTACAAACCGCGGGTGTAGCGTTCGGGCTGAAATGGAACTTAAACAGTCTAGCAAAACCATAAAATAACCATGAGATACATTACCGTATTACTTGCCTGGATGACAGTTTTCCAGGCGGGGCAGGACATCTACGTCTGTAGAAATGCAAAAATAAGCCTTTTTTCAAAGGCACCGATAGAGGATATTGAAGCTACATCGACCAGGGGGACATCGGTATTTAATGTAACTACCGGCGAACTGGCTTACTCCGTACAGATAAACTCGTTCCAGTTCCCGAAGGCGCTGATGCAGGATCACTTTAATACCGAGTATATGGATAGCGATAAGTTTCCGTTAGCAACCTTTAAAGGTAAAATAAACGGACATATTGATGTTAACAAAGACGGTACCACACCCGTAACCGCTACCGGCGACCTTACCGTGCATGGCGTTGCTAAACCCAGAACCATACCCGGAACGGTTACTGTTAAGGGCGGCGTTATCAGTATGACATCGGAGTTTATGGTGAAGTGTGCCGATCATAACATCAACATCCCGACCATCGTATTTCACAACATTGCCGAAACTATAAAAATGAATGTATCGGCTACTTACAGCCCATATAAAAAGTAAACCTGAAAACTATAACATCATGAAGAAACTTTCAATCTTAATGGCCCTGCTTATTGCGGGTACGGGCCTAATGGCCCAAAACGGTGGCTCTACCGACGATCTGCTCAAGTCGTTGAATACCGATAGTACCAAACACCCGGTAGTCTCGTTCAGGTCTACCCGGCTGATCTTATCGCAAACACCCGAAACCGTGAGGAAAAATAACCTTAACTTTTTGGTGATACACCGCTTTGGCGATTTTAGCGGCGATAATGGCGGAGGCCAGATATTTTACGGATTAGATGCCGTAGCCGATGTGTACATTGGTTTTGAATACGGCCTAACCAATAACCTCAATATTGACCTGGGCCGGAGCACCATTGGCCGCCTGGTGAACATGGACCTGAAATATTCGCTGCTGCAGCAAACTACAGATAACAGCATGCCGGTATCATTAAGCTTATTTGGCAAAGCCGCTGTGCATACATATGGCGTTTACAGCTCTTTTGGCGATAGGATGTCGTACTTTGGCGAGGCTATTTTATCAAAACAGCTATCCGGATTTTCTATACAGGTAGCGCCGGGTTATGTGCAGGATAATTTGGCTAATCCGAATGTTGCCGGTAACGAAAACGGTTTCTTTTCTTTATCCGCTGCAGCGCGGTTAAAGGTATCCAAACACATGGCTTTGGTGGTAGATTACGCGCACCCGTTCTCGTCCTTCAGGCAAAACAGCGCCTTAGGTTTTAGTGATCCGTTTGGTTTTGGCATTGAGGTAGAAACAGGCGGGCACGTGTTTACGCTAAACATTACCAACTCGCGCGCTGTGGACGAGATCAATTACCTGAGCAACACTTTATCAAAATATTCGGAAGGCCAATACCGCATAGGTTTTACCATTTCGAGGATATTCGATTTTAATCATAAAAGTACTTATAAATAGAATGGTGAGTGGTTGATTGGGTTGGATTCGGTTAACCATAAAAACTACTCACACAATCAACCATTCACTAATAAAAGTAACCACTCACTTAATAAACAAGAATATGGAAAGGAATGAATTTTTATCGAAGTTAGGGATAGGCGTAGTGGCCGTGTGCGCGGGCTGTGCATTGGCATCGTGCGGTGGTTCAAAAAGTGATAACCCCAGTCCGGGTACACCGGCGCCAACACCGGGATCGGGCGGTACGTTTCTATCGGCCGACCTGAGCAGCGAGCTTACCACCATAGGCGCCGCAAAAACCGGTAACGGTATTATATTGGTGCGTGTAGCAGCCGGTAATATAGCATCATCGTTTACAGCGGTACAGATAGCCTGTACGCACGAGGGCACCTCAATTGGTTATAACACAGGCCAGGGTATATTTATTTGCCCGCTGCACGGCAGCCAGTTTGATAAGAACGGCAATGTGCTGCTCGGCCCGGCAGCGGCCAGTTTAAAACATTATACGGTTACCATTACCGGTACCGCGCTGGCAGTATCTTAGCAGTGAGTGGTGAATAGTGAGTAGTTTGTTGATTTCGGTCAAAAATAAGCATTTCAACATCAGCGTTTTACAACGCGTTATTAAAAATCACCACTCACCACTCACTATTCACCATAAAATTTCTATATTTGTGCCGGGGTAAGTCTTTTACGACCAGCTCCTCTTGAACTCCCCCAGGGTGGGAACGCAGCAAGGGTAGAGGGTTGTAGCGGTGCGATAAAAGGTGCTTACCCTTTTTTTTATGCCCTTTTTTTCGGGAACGCAGGTCGGGCGGCACTCTCTCCACGATAGATACCAACTCTTTTTTATTATTGACTTATAGCTTACTTTAAAATGAGCAATAACCAATAACTTAGTAAACTAATAACTTACTAAAAATAATGCTCGATATATTTATTATTGGCGCGGGCCCTATTGGTTTAGCTTGTGGGCTGGCTGCCCAAAAAGCGGGTTTATCTTTCGTGATCGTGGATAAGGGCTGCCTGGTTAATTCGTTATATAACTACCCGTCGACCATGACGTTCTTCTCCACATCAGAGAAGCTGGAAATTGGCGGTATTCCCTTTGTATCCAACAATGTTAAACCTACCCGTGCCGAGGCTTTGGAGTATTATCGCAGGGTGGCGTTCTCTAATCAGTTACCCATTAAATTGTTTGAAGAGGTTACCGTGGTAAGTAAAGCGGATGATGGCTATGAAGTGAAGACCTCAAAAGCAGCGTATCGCGCAAAGCACATTATTATTGCTACGGGCTTTTATGATATAGCGGTGGATCTGAATATACCCGGTGAGAACCTGCCAAAGGTAAAGCACTATTATAAAGACCCGCATTATTATGCCATGCAAAAGGTACTGGTAGTAGGCGCAAGTAATTCGGCGGTTGATGTAGCGCTCGAAACCTACCGCAAGGGCGCCGAAGTAACTATGGTAGTGCGCGCGCCCGAAATAAGCAGCCGGGTAAAATATTGGGTACGCCCCGATATTATTAACCGGATAAAAGAAGGCAGTATTAAGGCGTATTTTAACTCATCGCTTAAAGCCATCAGGGAAAACGAGGTTGATATTGAAACGCCCGAAGGCATGGTAATAACCATACCCAACGATTTTGTATTGGCCATGACGGGTTATAAGCCCAATTTCGACTTTTTAAAGAAGATAGGCATTAACCTTTCGGTTGATGAAAAACTACTGCCCGAATATAACCCCGAAACGATGGAAACCCATTTGCCAGGCGTTTACCTTGCCGGCGTTGTTTGTGGTGGTATGGATACACACCTGTGGTTTATTGAGAACTCGCGCGTGCATGCCGAAATGATCGTGGGAGATATTGTGAAGAAGCATTAATGTGCGAATGATGTTATTTTTCAATTATAATGAGAATAGTGAACATTGCCATTAAGAAAATAATTTGCACATCTGCATATTTACACATTTGCACATTAAATGGTTTTCCTTTTCGTTTCAATTGTAAAATAATGTTAAATAGGGTGGCATAATTAGCATGCGCCATTAGTAAATTATATATTTAGCATCGATAACCTGTTTCTGCAAAATTTGATGAATACCCGTAAAATTATACTTGCTTTATTCTTACTTGTCGGCGCGTTTCATTTCTCAGCATCGGCGCAACGCGATACCATCGGGCTTACTACCCTGATACAAAAAACCGCAAAATACAACAGTTCCCGCCCTATTGAGAAGGTGTACCTGCAGTTTGATAAACCTTACTATGCCGTGGGAGATACCATTTGGTTTAAGGCCTATGTTACCATGCTGGCACATCAGCCAACGGTACTCAGCAAAATTGTATATGTGGAGATGCTGAGCAGTACCGATTCGCTGGTGCAAAGCCTGAGGATCCAGGTTTTAAACGGCGTTGCTACGGGTAATATACCGCTATCGCAATTTGCAATAAAGAAAGGCAATTACCGTATCAGGGCCTATACCAACTGGATGCGCAATTTTGAAGGCGAGTACTTTTTTAATAAGAACATTGCCGTAGGTAATTCGATCGATAATGAACTGATAACAAATGCTTCCTTTTCGGGGTCGGAGAAAAGTGATGTTACCAAAATAAACGTTCGCATAGTTTACAAGGATGAAACCGGCGCTCCGTATGCCAACAAAAAGGTAAGCTGGAAGATAGATACCGATAATGATAAACCGCTGAAAGGGAAAGGCACAACCGATAATAACGGTGTACTGAACGTAAGTGTTGAAGGCAGCAAAGCACTCGCGCTTACCCAGCGCGAACTGGTAACCGTAATTGACAGGGGAGCTAAAAAACCCATCACAAGCTCATTCCCGTTAAAATATGCCAACCCGAACATTGATGTACAGTTTTTCCCGGAAGGTGGCGAGCTGATTGGCGGCTTACGCACCCGGGTTGCCTTTAAAGCCATTAAGGCCGATGGTTTGGGTATTGATGTAAAAGGAACTGTAACTGATAATACAGGCAAAGCCGTTGCGGATATTGTTACCCAGAATTTAGGCATGGGCGTGTTTTTTATGGTGCCTGATCCCGATAAGAGCTATAAAGCCAATATAGTGATGCCCGATGGCTCAACCCACGTTTATGATTTGCCGCGTGTACAGCAAAGCAGTATTAACCTCGCTGTAAATAATACCGATCCGGATAACCTGAGCGTTAAAATATCGGCAAACCAGTTGTTTTTCGATCAGCATCAAAATCAGAAGTTCTATATCATCGCGCAAAGTGGTGGAATAATATATTACGCGGCGCAGAGTGCGTTGCAAACCGCGGTTTACTCGGCAACCATACCAAAAAGCAAGTTCCCGACAGGGATACTGCAACTAACGCTCTTTAATGATAAAGGCGACCCATATAGTGAACGTATTGTATTTATACAACACAATGATGAGCTTAAACTGAATGCTGTCACCGCAAAAACAACATATACCACCCGCGAAAAAGTAAAACTGAATTTATCAGCTAAAGCAAATGATCAGCCCGTAGCGGCTAATCTTTCGGTGGCGGTTATTGACGAAACCAAGGTGCCTTTTGATGAGAACGCGGAGACCACCATTTTAACCAGTTTGTTGCTTACTTCCGACCTGAAAGGTTATGTGGAGAAGCCAAATTCCTACTTTAAGCAGGTCACTCCTGAAAGTATTGCCAACCTTGATCTCTTGATGCTGACGCAGGGCTATCGCAGGTTTTCTTACCGGGATATTGTTAGGGATAAGAGTCCGCAGGTATTCTTTTTGCCCGAGCAAAGTATCGAAATTACCGGCACATTACGCAACCAGACAGGTATGCCGATAAACAAAGGCTCTATCAGCTTAAATATTCCCGACAGAAACTATACCGTTCAAACCACTACGGATGCTAATGGTGTGTTCAGGTTCTCAAGGCTGATACTGACAGATTCATCTAAAGTTGTGCTTAACGCCCGCAATAACGTGAATAATAATAACCTGATGATCATGCTTGATTATCCGCGACAACAAGGTTTAACCAAGAATATCAATGCGCCTGATGAGATATTGAATATTGACAGCGCCCTGCAAAGCTATTTAAAGAACAGCAAAAAGCAGTTTAACAACTCGCATACTTTAAAGGAAGTTGAAATAAAAAGTAAGCCTGCCGAGCATAAAATAACCCACGCCGATTACCCGGCCTTAACCGGTTTAAGTATGATGGCCGACCATGAATTGACCGGCGACAGGCTTAAAGACTGTAATGATTTTGCTACCTGTGTACAAGGAATGCTGTTTGGCCTGACCTATGACAATTTTAACTTTTACATCACCCGCGATTATAACCAGGGGAAAAAGGTACCTGTGCAGATTTACGCCGGCGGATTTCCGGTTGATTATAGCTACTTAAGCAGTGTAAATCCCAAACAGGTAGAATCGGTCGAGATATTTTTGAATGACGGTGTAAGCGGTATTAACCGGATGAACAACACCAACGGTGTACTGGTTATCAATATGCGCAAACCGCCCGAGGGGAAAAAGATAACCGCGGCCCAGCTTAAAGAATTATTCCCGCCAAAATATATCCTGTCATTCACACCGCAGGGTTATACCATGGGTCGGGTATTTTATTCGCCGAGGTATGATGCGCCTAAGCTGGTGCAGGTAGGTAACGACCTGCGTAGCACCATTTACTGGAACCCGATGGTAAATACCGATAAAACGGGTAATGCCACGCTCGAATATTTTAATGCTGACGGTAAGGGAACTTATAAAGCAGTTGTTGAAGGTATTGACAGCGACGGCAATATTGGCCGGTATGTGTACCGATATAAAGTACAGTAAAAAGTCCTGAGTTTTTAGTCTCGAGTCATAAGTCTTTTTAAGACATGTGCTTTGAACTATAAACTCAGGACTACAGAGTTAAAACTTATAACCTATCCCTATCTGCCAAACCTGGTTAGCATATTGGGGGTTGTAATTTGAGGCATAGCTCGAATTGCGCTGCAGGTCGATGGTGTAACGGCCGCGTAGTTCAACGTTACGGTTCAGATCAATCCCAATACCTACAACACCATCTATCAGGGTCTTGTTGTAACCTTCACTATCCTGGTTGTATTGGTTTTGGATGGTGGTACTAAAACCATTGTTATAGATGTTTTGTGTAGATAACAGGAACGAAACCTGCGGGCCAACTACAAAACTAAAGCCGCGTGCCACATGCAGTTTCAGCAACAGGGGCAGATCGATAAACTGTGTACGTTGGGTAAACTGCCCGCCAAAACCCGTGTATGCGGTATAACCCTTTTCTGAATACAATAAGTCGGCCTCAAAACCAAACGGATAGGAAATAGGCACATCCAGGCTCAGTCCCGCGTTTAAGCCGATTTTTGTATCGGTATGAAAGTTCGGGTCGTCAGGCGATATAATGTTGGCTAAATTTATGCCACCCACTATGCCAAGCCTTGGGCGATAAAAATCATTATCAACCTGTTTTGCCTGTTGTTGGGTAGAATGGCGCTGCGGATAACGACGGCGGGCCGGCGGATAACGTTGTGCGCTAACGGATGCTGCGATACTAAGCAGGGTTATGGATAACAAGATAATTTTTTTCATAGTTGTTAATTTTTATTATAATGATATAGATAACAGCAAATTGAAAAGGTTTATTGTGTAATTAATTTAATACGTGGTTAAATTGGTCAACTACTTGCTAATGAGCTAAAAAAATAGCGCACAATTTGCATTGGGAAACACCGGCATTATTTAACTTTGATCAATAAAATAAATGTTATGGCTGATCTGTCTTTAGTTGAGTCGATAGCGCGAAAACAACTGCTGCTGCTATTAAGCGGCGGCAACTCTCATGTTTCGCTAACAGATGCCTTGAACGGTCTTCCTACGCGTTTGCGCGGCATAAAGCCACAAGGTGTGCCCTATAGTATATGGCAGCTTACCGATCATATCCGCGTGGTACAATGGGATATCCTGAAGCTTAGCACAAACCCGCAACACATGTCGCCTAAATGGCCTAATGAGTTTTGGTCCAGATCTGCGGCTCCTAAAGATGAGGAGGAGTGGCTCAATTGCCTTGACCAGATATACAGCGACAGGCAAAAATTTATCGACCTGGTGACCGATGAGGACGTGGATATGTTTGAGCCCTTTGCAACAGAACAGCAGGAAACCATTTTTAGGTACGCTTTAATGATGGCCGACCATACCAGCTACCATATCGGGCAGATCGTACTTATCAGGCGGTTGCTGAACGATTGGAAATAGCTTATTTGCTTTTTATACCTTTTATAAAATCTACAATATCAGGTACAAGCTCAGGGTGCAATGGCAATGTCGGGTCAATATAGGTAGCCATGTTTTGCTGACTATCAGCAGGGGCCTGTTTTAAAACATGGTTCATCTCATTGATGATCTTTAGCGTGGCTTCAGATTTTGCTTTCTTTAACAATTCCGCGTCGGTAACGGTCACCTGTAAATCGTTAGTGCCCTGAATGATCAGGATAGGCAGCTTTATCTTTTTGATAACCCTCGTCGGATCAATAAATATCTCACTCATTAAAAAGGGCTGAACGCTTGGCCTTGCCAGGGCATAAAGCGCGGGGTCTACTTTTGGTATGGTTTTGCCTTTACGCAGGCTATCCGTAATGGTTTTAAATTCGGCTACTACGGATGGCGGTGCCGATTTCATTTGTTCTTTTATAATTACTTCGCCGGTACGGCCCGGGCCCGCGAGAGATATAAAACCGCCCAGGTTTTCGGCTGTATAACAAGCTACCATACCCACTAATGATCCTTCGCTATGGCCCAAAACAAATACCTTCGAAAAACGATCATCTTCCTGCAGTTTAACCAATAAGGCACCCGCGTCGTCAGACAGATCTGTAAACTTGGTATCTATTTCCTTTTGGGATGACACGCTTTGCCCTACGCCCCGCTTATCGTATCGCAGCGATGCTATACCTGCTTTACCTAAGCCTTCGGCCAGATATTTAAAGGCGTCGGTTTTTAGGCCAAATCCGCTATTGCAGTTCCTGTCGGTAGGCCCTGAGCCGGCTATGATCAAAACTACGGGTATTTTACCCGAAGCATCTTTAGGCATAGTTAACGTGCCCGAAAGCGTGCCTGCCAAGGTTTTTACCGTTACCGGCGATTCGGTTAGCGATGGGTCGGATATGGCAGATGAAGCAGGTGCAGCAACAGATGTAGAATGTGAAGTTTTTACTTCGCCGGGCTTTTCTTCTTTATATTCCTTAAAATACAGACCATCAACCTGGTTGGCGCCATTTAGCGATAAGTTGATGAGTAAAGTCGCCCTTTCATATTCAGCTTTGTAAATGCCTGCGGTAGAATAATAGCTCGAAAATGTAGTTTGCTTTAAATTGCCAATCTGCGCATGCATGCCGGCAATGAGCTCTTTTGTTTTATCCAGCGGAAGCGCTGTTTTTACAGCAGGGGCAAATAAGGCAAACAGGCTGTCGGGCTCGCTATTGTTATAGTACTTTTTAAACTTACCGATAGCTGTTGCATAACTTGGCTTTTCTGTCTGAGCAAAAACAGTCAGTAGGGGTAATACGAACAATAAACACAAAGCTACTTTTCTCATCATCAATAATTATAACTCACTAAAATAAATAATTACAGGCATTTGCACATTTACTTATTCGCACATATGCACATTCATTTATCCTATCTTTTCCATTTCGGCCTTTACAAAGGCAGCCAGCTCTTTTACATAAGCCGCGCTGAAATCAAACTTGATACCCGCGGTTTCGTATATCTCGCCAATGGTTTTGGTATAGCCCAGTTTTAAAGCCGCTATGTATTGGTCGAGCCCTTTTTCAGGGTTTTCTTTATAGTTTTTCCATACCGCAATGGCACCTAACTGCGCCATGCCATATTCAATATAATAAAATGGTATTTCAAAAACGTGCAGCTGTTTTTGCCACAGGTTTTGTTTGGCATCGGGGTGTTCGGCCCAGTCAACAAAGCTGGCGCCAAAGCGGTCAAATATCTGTGTCCAGGCCTCGGTGCGCTCTTCGGTAGTATGGTTTGGATTGGTATATATCCAATGCTGAAACTGGTCTATCACCGCTACCCATGGCAGGGTTTTTAATACGTCGATCAGTTGATCCTTTTTGGCGCGTTTCAGTTCGGCCTTATCTTTAAAATACACATCCCAGTTATCCATCGATATCAGCTCCATCGACATGGATGCCAGCTCTGCAACCTCGCTGGGGCAATGTTTAAAATCGTTCAGCTCAAGGTCGGCAGTTAAAAAGGTATGTACCGCGTGACCGCCTTCGTGTACCATGGTGGTCAAATCGCGCAGGCCGCCTGCCGAGTTCATAAATATAAAAGGCGCGCCCGTTTCTGCCAGCGGGTAATTATAGCCGCCCGGTGCTTTGCCTTTGCGGCTCTCCACATCAAACAAGCCGTTCTCTTTCATTATCTCCAGGCGCTCGCCCAGGTAATGGCTGATGTTGGTAAAGCATTGTATCGATTTCTCGATCAGCTCCTCGCCATTGCTAAAAGGTTTTAAAGCAGGTTTGCCCGATATATCAACCTCTGTATCCCATGGTTTTAACTTATCCAAACCTAAAGCCATTTTACGCTTTTCGGCCTGTTCACGCAATATAGGTACTACTTCTTTTTCTATCGCTTCATGAAAATTATAGCAATCCTGCGGGGTATAATCAAAACGGCCCAATGCTTTGAACATATAATCGCGAAAGTTTTCGAAACCTGCATTCAGCGCCACTTTATGGCGCAGGCCGCGCAGGTGGTTATACAGGTCGTTCAGTTTATCACGTTCCTGCAAACGGCGCTCGGTTATTTTTTCCCATACGGCCTGCCGCTTAGCGCGGTCAAGGTCCTTTAAAAATACCGAGGCTTGCTCCAGCGTAAATTCCTTATCGTCGATATGTACCGACATGGAGCCGGTTATCGACTGGTATTTTTGTTGTTCTAACTGTATCTCGGTAAAAAGCGGGATATTCTCTTCTCTGAACAGTTCCAACGCGTTTTTAACACCACGCAGGTAAATAAAGAATTTCTCGCCATCCAGTTGTTCGGCGTATTCGCTGGCCACAAATTTCTCGTTCAGCTTATTGCTGTAAGGGGCAATGTTAGGATCTATTTCGGTAGCGAAATACTGGTACTTTTGCAATAATTCTTCGCTTGCTGTATCGCAGGTCATGCGGATGTATCGCCAGGCAAAATCTTCTTCCAAAGCGGCTTCAAGTTCGCTGCGGTCTTGCAGCCATTTTTCCAGTTCTTCAACCGAATTAATAGGTCGATTCAACAATTCGCTGTAAAAAGGCTCAAGGGTTTCCCACTTTATCTCTAATTCAGCGGGTATATATTTTCTTTCTTTTTTATGGATCATGGTTGTAGTATGCTGTTGAGCAAATATGATTTTTTTATTTCGAATTTCGAATGTTCGATTTCGGATTTTTGTTTTGACCCTTGCCCCAAAAAGGAAGTAAAAACAGGTATGCTTCACAATTTGTCATTGCGAGGCACGAAGCAATCACTGAGACAGGTAACGAACTTTTACATTTTAAAAAAAGCAGGTAAAAACAGGTGTTCTTGATTTCTGATTTTTCGTTTTTGCTTGCTTTTTAAAGGTATTCAAGAAGGCTGCGCCGTTTCGGATGTTCGATTTGGGATTTCGAATTTGTTTTTGATCCTTACTCCAAAAAAGCAGGTAAAAACAGGTATAAAAAACCTTACAACATTCCAACCTTGCAACCTTCCAACAAAAACTACTTCGGCAATTCCGCTATCACTTCCATCTTGCCGTCATTCCTTACCACATGCCATTTGTTTTCGGCGTTAAAGTATACCTCGTTGGTGCGGGTATCAAACAGCATCACGCCCGATGCCTGGTTGATCACCTGGTAACGGCTTTCGGTCATTTTTTGGTAGATGGCAAATAATACGGCAACCAGGGCCATGCCTACAAGCAAGTACAATACCTTGAAAACGTTATTCGCCATCTGTTATGTTTAGTTTAATATGGGTTTCAGGTCTTCCTTAACGGTCAGGTCGAGCGCGTCCTTCACTTTGTTTTTCAACAAGGCAAGGTCTATCACCTCGCGCATAGTAGTAACATAGTGAAAGGTCATATCCTTAATGTAATCACCTTTAATTTCGCTGATGTCTTTTTGGTTCGATTTGCACAGGATGATCTCTTTGATATTGGCACGCTTGGCTGCCAGTATCTTTTCTTTTATACCGCCCACAGGCAACACCTTCCCGCGAAGGGTGATCTCGCCCGTCATGGCCAGATGCGCTTTTACTTTGCGCTGTGTAAATGCCGATGTTAACGCGGTTAGCATAGTAATACCTGCCGATGGCCCGTCTTTAGGCGTAGCGCCTGCCGGTACGTGAACATGTACATCCCATTGGTCGAACAACTTTTGGTCGATACCAAAAAGCGAGGCGTGAGCGCGCAGGTAGGCGAGGGCAATGATCGCTGATTCTTTCATTACATCGCCTAAGCTACCTGTCAGGGTCAATTTTCCCTTACCGGGACTCAAACTGGCTTCAATAAATAAAATATCGCCGCCAACCTGTGTCCAGGCCAGGCCGGTAACTACACCGGCAACTTCGTTGTTTTCGTATTGGTCCTTATCATAAATAGGTGCACCTAAAATGCGTTCAACATCGTCTTTGGTTACTGCGGGGTTGTATTCTTCTTCCATGGCAATGCTTTTGGCTATACCACGGATAAGCGAACCTACCTTTTTCTCTAAAGCGCGCACACCCGATTCGCGGGTATAATCTTCCACCAGTTTTTCGAGCACGTTGTTTTTGAGCGTAACATCTTTAAGCTTCAGGCCGTGCGCTTCGCGTTGTTTTGGTACGAGGTGTTGCTTGGCTATTTCAATTTTTTCTTCAATGGTATAGCCGTTTACCTCTATAATTTCCAGCCTGTCCAGCAATGCGGGCTGAATAGTGCTCAACGAGTTAGCCGTAGCGATGAACATCACGTTCGACAGGTCGAAATCCATCTCCACGTAATTATCATAAAAGGTGCTGTTCTGTTCGGGGTCTAAAACCTCCAGCAATGCCGATGAAGGATCGCCGCGGAAATCGTTGCCTATCTTGTCGATCTCATCCAAAATAAACACAGGGTTGGCTGCGCCGGCTTTTTTTAGCGACTGGATAACCCTGCCCGGCATAGCGCCAATATAGGTTTTGCGATGCCCGCGTATTTCGGCCTCATCGCGTATACCGCCGAGCGACATGCGTACGTACTTACGGCCCAGCGCTTTGGCTATTGATTTACCCAGCGATGTTTTTCCAACTCCCGGAGGGCCAACCAGGCACAGTATAGGAGCTTTCATGTCGCGTTTTAGCTTCAGTACGGCCAGGTACTCAATAATGCGTTGCTTTACTTTATCTAAACCAAAATGATCTTTATCCAATACCTTTTGGGCGCGTTTAAGGTCGAAATTATCCTTGGTGAACTCGCTCCATGGCAGGTCGAGCAACAGTTCTAAATAGTTTATTTGTACCGAATAATCAGCCGCGGCGGGGTTAGTACGGGCTGCTTTTTCCAGTTCTTTTTTAAAGTGCTCGCCAACTTCTTTCGCCCATTTCTTTTTAGCGGCGCGCTGGCGCAGGTTATCTATCTCCAGGTCGGGCGATGTACCGCCCAGCTCTTCCTGGATGGTTTTTAGCTGCTGATTTAAAAAGTAATCGCGCTGCTGCTTGTCCAGGTCTACACGTACTTTGCTTTGGATCTGGTTTTTAAGTTCCAGCATCTGCAGCTCAACGGTTAAGTGCTCCAATACCATTTTGGCACGGTCGCGCACGTTGTTTATTTCGAGCAGTTGCTGCTTTGCCAGCATATCGGCGTTCATATTCGATGATATGAAGTTGATAAGGAAGGCTGTGCTTTCTATATTTTTGATAGCGATGCCTGCCTCGCTTGGCAAATTAGGCGATAGCTGTATAATATTCATCGACATGTCTTTGATGGACGATATCAATGCTTTAAACTCTTTATCTTCTTTGGCTTTAACTTCCAGAAAAGGCTGTATAGTGGCTTTAATATAAGGCTCGCTTTGTACCTCATCTTTCAGCATAAAGCGTTTTTTGCCTTGTATAATAACGGTGGTATTGCCGTCGGGCATTTGCAGCATTTTCACAATAAGCGCTATGGTGCCAACGCGGTTCAGTTGCTCAAAAGTAGGGTCTTCTATCCCCACATCCTGTTGCGAAACTACCCCGATCATGCGGTTGCCTTTATTGGCATCGCGTATCAGCTTGATGGATTTATCACGGCCAACGGTAATGGGGATAACAACCCCCGGAAACAGCACCGTATTGCGTAATGGCAAAATTGGCAGTATCTCGGGCAGTTCTTCGTTGTTCATTTCTTCCTCATCTTCTGACGACATGAGGGGGAAAAACTCGGAATCTTCGTTTATAATGGGTAACGCGCTTCTAAAATCAAATGGATCAAAACTCATCAATATCCTTCTATTATGGTGTGTATAACGTCAAGTTGTCAGCCTGTAATATAAAAACAGGCTAAAATGGGTAAATTTTAGTGTGTTTACCCTCGGGGTACATATGTTTCAAGAGCTGTGCCAAGCTGATAATAAAGTTAATTAAATTTAAGATTATTTTAATTAGGCCCTTTAATTAAACCAATATTTACTAAACGCCGCCATGGCTGTTTAAACGCCGATTTTGTTTTACAGCGAATGATGTTTGGAAATTTTTATACAAACTGGCATAATATTCGCTTGATTAAACAGTTATTAATTACGTAATTGGCTATCAGACTGAACAACCTAATGAAGTTTGCATTTATTTTCCCGCTATTGCTGATCTCTGTTATCGGAGAATCTCAGGCTCAAAGTGCATATGTTACATTAGGGCGGCAATCATTAATTCAAGGCGATTTTAAATCGGCCGTTACACAGCTCGAAAAGGCTTGTGTTGTTGATTCAACCAATTCAAACGCGCTTTGGATGCTGGGCTATTCTTATTTCCACAGCGAAAACTATAAAAAATCCATCGCCACCTACAATAAGCTTATCGAATTAAAACCTGCCGATTGCTCCGCTTATTATTATCGTGCTTTAGCTAAAGGCGCCCTTGCCCGGGATGTACAAACGCCGGAAAAAGAAAAGGAAAAATTCTTTTTAGGGGCCATTGTTGATTTGACGAAAGCCAGTACCATTGAGCCTGCCGATATGAAATATTACCAGAACCGCGGCATACTTTACCGTGACTATGGTATTTTTAAACTGCAAAAAACATCCAAATTTTATGATAAGGCGCGGGGAGTAGATGCGTTAAAAGCCTCGGTTGCGGATCTGGATAGATTGCTTGCCGACAACCCTTCGCGTAAAGATATCTCTTCGCTGTTAGATCAGTCGAGGATATTGCTGGCCAGCGTTAAGTAACGCTACTTAAACTTTCCTGTAATTTTATAATTGTTATTGCCCAGCAATCTCACCTTTTGATTTTTCTGTATGATATAAATACTATCGGGAACGTAAACCAGTTCTTCCTTAGTTTTATATAGCATATTGGAGGTAACGTTGGTGATCTCGATCCTGGTCACCTTATCTTTCTCTTTCGGATCTAAAAAGATCTCCAACTTACGTGTATGCAGCGTAGTGTCTGATGCGATGTAGGTAACAGCACTATCGTTGGCCTTAGCCACATAACTGTCGCGCCATGCAGGCTTATTGATATCCGATTCGATGAACGAGCTAAACTCCTGCTGCCAGTGTTTTATGGTAACGGTTTTGGTTTCGGCCTGTCCGTTATAGCTTACCGTTTTAGTAATGTGCGGGTATTGTTTGGCAAGCCTTAGGGCCTCGGCGTTAAAGTATTTCTTTATATCGAAATACTTTAACTGCCCTTTGTCATCCTTTACCTCGGGCTTGCAGCTTGCAGCCATCAGTAAAAAAGCAACCAATACCGGCCTTAATTTATACCAATACATTCTCGCTCATTTGTGCGGGGATAGGTACGCCTATTATTTTGAGGATAGTAGGAGCAATATCGCCCAGCTTACCGTCTTTTATTTCTTTGTAATCTTTATCTATCAAAATACAAGGTACCAGGTTGGTGGTGTGCGCGGTGTTTGGCGTGCCGTCATCGTTTATCATAAACTCGGCATTACCATGGTCGGCAATAATGATGAACGAATAGCCGTTAGCTATCCCGGTTTCAACAACCGCCTGCGTGCATTGGTCAACCGCTTCGGCGGCTTTAACAACAGCGTTAAAATCGCCGGTATGGCCCACCATGTCGGTATTGGCAAAGTTAAGTATGATCACATCAGCCCATTTCGATTGTAGTTCGGGGATGATCGCGTCGCGTATGCCTGCCGCGCTCATTTCGGGCTGCATATCATACGTAGCCACTTTTGGCGATGGTATTAAAATGCGTTTCTCGTTCTCAAATTCTTTTTCGCGGCCACCCGAGAAGAAGAAGGTAACGTGCGGGTATTTCTCGGTTTCGGCTATCCTGATCTGGTTTTTTCCTGCATTCTGCAAAGTTTCGCCAAGGGTGAACGACAGGTCGTCCTTGGTAAACACAACCTGCACATTTTTAAATGTTTCGTCGTAGGTTGTCATAGTGATATAATGCAGATCGAGCGGGTGCATATTTTGCTCCGGGAACGATTTTTGGGTTAGCGCTACGGTGATCTCGCGGCCCCTGTCTGTACGGAAGTTAAAGCAAAGCACTACATCGCCAGGTTTAATCACGGCAATAGGTTGGTCGTTCTCGTCGGTTTTTACTATCGGCAATATAAATTCATCGGTAACACCTTCGGCATACGAGTCGGTTATCGCTTTTTGGATATCGTGGGTATGGGTGCCTTCGCCGTTCACCATCACATCGTAAGCTTTACGAACACGCTCCCAGCGGTTATCCCTGTCCATAGCGTAATACCTGCCAATGGCCGATGCTACTTTTACATTGGTATTGCTGACGTAGTTCTCCAGGTCGGTAATGTATTTGATGCCGCCGTTCGGGTCGGTATCGCGCCCGTCTAAAAACGCGTGGATATAAACGTTTGGTAACTGAAAACGACCTGCAACATCGCACAGGCCCTTTAAATGCTTGATATGCGAGTGTACACCGCCATCGGATACTAAACCGATGAAGTGAACATCTTTATTGTTTTGTTTGGCATAGTCGAAAGCGCTTTTGATCACAGGGTTGGTATCAAATTCATGATCGTCAACCGCCTTGTGTATACGGCCAAGCTCCTGGTAAACCACGCGGCCGGCACCCAGGTTCATGTGTCCAACTTCGCTGTTGCCCATTTGCCCGGCAGGTAAGCCTACCGATATGCCCGAAGCCTGCAATTTAGAATGCGGGTACTTTTCGAGCATCGAATCAAAAAATGGTGTATTTGCTGCTAAAATAGCGTTCGATTTATCATTGCGACCGTAACCCCATCCGTCGAGAATAAGCAGGGCTACTTTTTTATTTGTTTTTTCCACGGTGCAAATATAATTTGATATGCGTAACTTTTAGTATATTTATGCGTGAGATTAGTCACAATTAGTGTATTACTTAATCACAACTACCGCCATGAAATTACTTTACCTCCCGTTTATATTTTCGTTGGCGCTATTGCGCACCGTCGCGGACGACCCCATTGAGCGCACCACAAACCTGCTAAAACAGGGCAATTTGACAGAGCTATACAAAACCTTTGCCCCGAGTATCGATCTTACCGTTGCCGGTAACCAGGATACCTATACCAAAGATAAAGCACAAGCCATATTGAATGCTTTTTTCGCTAAAAACCAACCTGTTAGTGCAAAGCTTGTACATAGGCTCGACTCAAACCCCGACCTGCTCTACGCGGTCATCGTCCTATCAACAAAAGGCGGAAACTATAGGGTATCTTTTTCTGTTAAAAACAATAAAGGAACTTACCTGCTTACCGAATTAAGCATTCAGGAAGAAAAAGCAGGTTAGCTTAAAAGTATTTTTTTACTTTTGGGCTCCCTATAAACACACAGCTTTGGATAAAAATATCATCCGCGAACTCGTTAAAGTTTACCTTGCCGAAGATGTAGGCGATGGCGACCATACCTCATTGTCAACTATTCCTGCCGGTACGCAGGGCAAAGCCAAACTTCTGGTAAAAGAAAACGGCATACTGGCCGGCGTTGAACTGGCCCTCCAGATATTCGATATTGTTGACAGCGAACTTAAAGTTGACGTGCTGATGCACGACGGCGACGATATAGCTATCGGCAATATTGTTTTAAATGTAAGCGGCAGCGTACACAGCATTTTAAAGGCCGAGCGCCTGGTGCTAAACTGTATGCAGCGCATGAGCGCCATAGCGACACAAACCCATAAAATTGTTGCCTTATTAGCAGGTACGGGTACAAAGGTACTTGATACCCGTAAAACCACGCCCGGTTTCAGGTTTTTTGAAAAATGGGCCGTGAAAATCGGGGGAGGGGTTAATCATCGTTTTGGTTTGTATGATATGATATTGATAAAAGATAATCATGTTGATTATTCGGGCGGGATAGCGAAAGCCATCAGCAACGCTCAAAATTATATCAAACAAAATAACCGGAAATTGGATATAGAAATTGAGGTACGCAATCTTAAGGAACTGGATGAGGCTATGAAAGCCGGAGGTGTACAACGCATTCTGCTGGATAATTTTTCGATACCGGATATGAAAGTGGCTGTGGAAAAAATAGGCGGACGGTTTATTACTGAAGCATCGGGAGGCATCACCATCGAAAATGTACGCGGTTATGCTGAATGTGGGGTGAATTATATATCCATAGGCGCTTTAACCCATTCGGTAAAGAGTCTCGATTTAAGTTTAAAGGCAGTTAATGATTAAATAATATGGTGATTACGTTAGCATTTAGTATTATTGTACTGAGATGATTTCAACCTATTCGATTTCAGCGCTCATACTGGCCTATTTATTTGGTTCGATACCAACCGCTGTATGGATCGGCATGGCTTTTTACAAGGTCGATGTGCGTGAGTATGGCAGCGGTAATGCCGGTGCGACTAATACTTTCAGGGTACTGGGTAAAAGAGCCGGTATACCCGTTATGCTTATTGATATTTTAAAAGGCTGGACGGCTACCAACCTGGCCTATTTTATAGGTGCGTCAACCATTGGCGCTGTCCACTCAACAGCGTTTACCAACTTTCAGCTTGCTTTAGGCATTACAGCGGTAATGGGACACCTGTTCCCGATATTTGCCGGATTCAGGGGCGGTAAGGGCGTGGCTACGCTATTCGGTATGGTGCTTGCCGTAAATACGCAGGCCGCGTTACTGTGCGTGGGTGTATTTATTGTTGTACTGCTTATTACCAAATATGTATCATTAAGTTCCATTATAGCCAGTTTTACTTACCTCATCGGGGTTACCTTTATATTTACACAAGGGGTAAATAAATCGGTTATTATATATGGCATGGCCATTTGTGTGCTCATATTGGTTACACACCAGCGCAATGTGGAACGGTTATTGAACGGGAGAGAATCAAAGGTGAACCTGTTCAAAAAGAAAGCTACTTAAAATCATGAAAACATCGTACTCAAAATTTATTGTATCAGCATTAGTTGTTACAAGCATTGCCTGTACAACCGTACCATTAACCGGGCGCAGGCAGCTTAACGCCGTTAGCGATACCGAAGTGAACCAGGCAGCCGCGCAAAGCTACAGCCAGTTGCTAAGCTCGCCTAAAACCACCGTAATAAAAGGCACTGCCGATGCGCAGCGCGTAAAAGCCATTGGCGCAAGGCTATCAAGCGCTATAGAAAGGTATTTGAATAATAACGGCTACGCAAACCAGTATAATTTTCAGTGGGAGTTTAACCTGATACAAAGCAAAGAAGTGAATGCCTGGTGTATGCCCGGCGGTAAAGTGGCCGTTTACTCGGGTATTTTACCTATTACTCAAAATGACGCAGGTTTAGCCACTGTGCTGGCGCACGAAATTGGCCACGCCATAGCGCACCACTCCGCCGAGAAGATATCACAGCAAATGCTGGCGCAGGGTGTGGGTGGTGTATTGGGCTCCGCGGCAGGCAGCAGCGGAACCGTAAACGCTATTAACCAATTGTATGGTGTTGGCGGCGGCCTGGTGTTGTTGAGCTATTCGCGCAACCAGGAGTCTGAGGCCGACCGCCTGGGCTTAACTTTTATGGCTATGGCCGGATATGACCCGCATGAAGCCATTAACTTTTGGAACAGGATGATGGCATCGAACAAAGGCGGTTCAAACGCTGACTTTTTAAGCGACCACCCATCTGATGCGAAACGAATAGCCGACCTGCAGGCCCGCTTACCCGAAGCCATGAAATATTACAATAAATAGATACCCGATCCCCTTGAAAAAAGTGGGTTTTTGCTTTAAATGACCAAACCAAAATTCCTGACCGCCAAATGGACGAACCTGCTCATGTTAAACTATGAGGTTCCGCCCGAAATACTGTTACCCCATTTGCCACCCGGTACCGAACTGGACCTATGGGAGGGTAAATGTTTGGTGAGCATGGTTGGCTTTTTGTTTGAAAACACCCGGGTACTCGGTATCAAGTGGCCATTCCATATCAATTTTGAAGAGGTTAACCTGCGATTTTACGTACGCAGGTTTGACGGGAAGGAGTGGAAGCGCGGAGCGGTATTTATCAGCGAAATAGTACCTAAATCTGCTATAGCTGTTATGGCTAATTCGCTTTACAATGAGCATTACAGCGCCATGCCCATGCGCCACGCAATTACCAAACTAAGCGACGGATTGGTGGAACATAAATACGAATGGAAACTGAAAGGTAAATGGAATATGCTTGGGGCTATCGTACATTTTGATGCCTTCCCGATGAAGAAGGATAGCGCCGAAGAATTTATATTCGACCACTACTGGGGCTACAACAAACTCACTGAAACCAAAACATTGGAGTACGCCGTAGAGCATGTGAGCTGGAACGTTCGCGAAGTGCGCGACTATACTTTTAATGCTGATATTGCCACTTTATACGGTGAAGAATTTGTGCCATATCTGAGTGCAGAGCCTGTTTCCGCTTTCTTTGCCGATGGATCGGATATAGCGGTGAGGGTAGCAGGAAGAATTTCGATATAGTTTATTGGATAATAATTGTAGCTTTAAAACGGCTTGTTTAATTGCCTTTATATGAAAAGAGCTTTCATTATCGTAATATTTCTTGTTTCTATTACTTCAGTAAGTTTTACAAATCATTTATCTCAGGATCCTGTTAAAGATTATTTAAATGTAAGTGGCCCCATCGTATTTAATGGTATTAACTATGATCTGTCATGGAGTTCGCATCCGGCGGATAATTTTTATAAACAAGAGTATATAGTTAAAGGCGACAATCCCGATAAATTTAATACGATGTTAATGATCGATCTGATTACCGGAACTGATAAGATAGAGAATGTTTTAGCATCCAAAGTTTCTGAACTAAAGCAACTTAAAAAGGTAAACCCTGTAGTGAATTATGAGATGATTGAAAATAAAGCTATGGGTGAGTATATGCTTGATTTTATAGTAAGCGAAAATACTCCTGATGGAAAGCTGGTAGCTACCGTAGAGCGGAATGTTTACAGGTACAAAAAAATTAAAGATAAGTCTGGAAAAAAGTGCGTTTTGATGTTCGGTGTAAGCGTACGAAGTTATGGAAATGATATAGACGATTTTTTGCCTAAATTAAAAACCAATCGTTACGATCTGATCAATGCTATGGGGCAATTTCAAATTCCAGAAGTAACTATTTTAGAATAAACTATTTTTTAGTCAACACCTCAAAAATAGCCTTCGCCTTTAACAGGCACTCTTCATATTCCTTTTCGGGATCGGCGTTATGCGTAATAGCGCTTCCGACCTGGAAGGACAGGTATTTGTTAGCCGCGTTATACAGAATGGTGCGTATCACCACATTGAAATCAAAACCGCCATCGGGGCCAAAATAACCTATCGATCCGGAATATACACCGCGTTTGGTGCGCTCATATTGCTCCATCAGGCGCATGGCGCTTACTTTGGGCGCACCCGTCATGCTGCCCATCGGGAAGGTGTTTCTGATGGCCTGTACGTCGGTCAGCGCATCATCTTTAACACAGGTAACCGTCGATATCATTTGATGCACCTGCTCAAAACTGTAAATACCGAATAGCTCTTCTACCTGCACGGTGCCGGGTTTGGCGGCACGGGTAAGGTCGTTACGCACCAGGTCAACGATCATTACATTCTCCTGCTGCTCCTTTGGATGATTCTTTAACTCGTTTTTCAGGCGCTCATCTTCAACTTTGTCGGTACTGCGTTTGGCCGTGCCTTTTATGGGTTGTGATATGAGTTGTTCGCCGCGCCTGGCCAGGTACCTTTCGGGAGAGGCGGAGATAATGTATTTATCGCCCAGCTTAAAGCATGCCGAAAACGGCGTGGGCGATATGCGGTTCAGTTCAGTAAAAACCGATATGGGTTCGATAAGGCAATCGCCGGCATAAAACTCCTGGCAAAAATTGGTCTCGTAAATATCGCCCCTAATGATGTGTTGCTGAATGGTTTTAACCGTTGCTATATATTCATCCCGGTTAAACCGCGGCCTGATAGCAAGGTTGGGAGAGCCGGGCGACGGGGCAATACTTTGCTTTTGTATTTGTTCAAAAAGGTTTGCCGCTGCATCCGACAAGATTTCCACCTCATTGCCCTTTACCAGAAGTAAATGTTCCGGTACAAAAAAGTAAAGCTGGGGGAATTGCAGTTGGTCTGGATTACCGGATGCCAGGTCTTCCGTCTCGTTTTTCAGATCGTACGAAAGGAAACCTATAACGAAGCCGCTGTGCTTTTTTCTGAAATCGTCTAACTGCTCAAAAGCATTGCCGGCATCGCATCGGATATAGTGTTTAGCCCCTGCAGCGATCAGCGTTTCAAATTTGGAGTAGGTGTCAGTAAAACTATTCGAATCCAGGTAAGCAAATACCTCAAATGCCGAAGCCCATCGCAAAGCTTTTTCTTTAAACAATTTCAGATCGATGGTACCGGCAGGTATTTTCATGCTTGCAAAGCTATAAAATTATAAAGGCCGTATTACCGGCCTTTTTATCATTGTATGTTGTAACAAGTATTAGTGTAATACTAAAGTTTGCACTCTATCCGGTCCAACCGATAAATACTTAACAGGCACGCCCAATTCTTTCTCCAGGAAAGCCATATAGTCGCTTAACCGCTGTGGTATTTCGTTCAGCTCGCGTATGCCGGTCAGGTCTTCGTTCCATCCATCTATCTCCTTATAAACAGGCTCAGGTGCAATGGTGCAGATGTCGTATGGCATATAATCAATTGTTTCGCCATTGTAGTTATAATGTGTGCAGGCGTATATCTTTTCAAAGCCGCTCAACACGTCAGCTTTGGTCATTACCAGTTGGGTAACACCGTTCAGCATGATAGCGTATTTAAGGGCAGGCAGGTCTATCCAGCCGGTACGGCGCGGGCGACCTGTAGTAGCGCCAAATTCATGGCCAATTTTGCGCAATTCTTCGCCAACTTCGTTATCCAGTTCGGTAGGGAAGGGGCCGCCGCCAACACGGGTGCAGTATGCTTTAAAAATACCTATCACATCACCAATTTGCTGCGGGGCAATACCTAAACCGGTACAGGCGCCTGCGGTGGTAGTGTTTGATGAAGTTACAAAAGGGTATGAGCCAAAATCGATATCCAGCATGGTGCCTTGTGCGCCTTCTGCCAGTACTTTTTTGCCTTGTTTTATGCAGTTGTTAACGTAATGCTCAGAGTCAACCAGTTCAAATTTCTTGATAAGCTCAATAGCTTCAAAAAACGCGGCTTCGCGCTCGCTGAAATCGGCAACCTCGCCATACAAAGCTTGCAGCATTGAGGTATGTTTACCTTTCAGTTTTTCGTAGCGTTCTTTAAAATCGGGTAGTAGGGTATCGCCTATCCTCAAGCCGTTACGGCCTGTTTTATCCATATAAGTAGGGCCTATGCCTTTCAGCGTTGAGCCTATTTTGCCTTCGCCCATCTTCTTTTCGGATGCGGCGTCCAGCAATTGGTGGGTAGGTAATATCAGGTGCGCTTTTTTTGCGATAAGCAGGTTCTTTTTAGCCAGCAGATCGTGCCCGGCATCTTTCAGTTTATCTATTTCGCGCTTTAGCGTGATCGGGTCGATCACAACGCCGTTGCCTATCAGGTTAATGGTATTGTTAAAGAATATTCCTGATGGAATAGTATTCAGTACAAATTTTTTGCCGTCGAACTCTAAAGTATGCCCGGCATTAGGGCCGCCCTGAAAACGGGCTATCAAATCATAATCCGGACTCAATACGTCCACAATCTTTCCTTTTCCCTCGTCGCCCCATTGAAGGCCAAGTAATACGTCAACAGCCATTATTTATTTGTTCTTTTTATAATAATCGTCAAATGCTTTTGTAATCACATCTTTTACCTTACTCCAAGTCATCCCTTCTAAACATTCGGGCTCCAGAGTACTTTCGGCATCATCAAAATAAATCACCGATCTTATCACCGCAAAGGTATCATCATAACTGTATCTGTCATGATAAAATTGAAAAAGGTCATTCAGTGAATAAATTTGCAGGAGTTTTGCTAAATCCCAAAAATCTTTTTTTACGCCTCTTCCCTTTACAGCATTGAGCTTCAAAGCTATTAAATCTTTGGTATCGGCAAACGGAATTTCATCTATTATTTTTGTCGGGTTTAGAAATGGGTCTCTAACTGAAACCAAATCAACTTTTACATTTTTAATAATGCATTGGTATATGTTCTTCCGGTCATTTATTGTGACGATGTTTCCAAAAGCATCTTCAAGTGCTGAAACAACAATATCTCTGTCGAAAGGTTGATCGGTAAATAAGTCTAGATCGATTGATTTTCTATGTCCAAACAAAAGTGAAAGTGCGGTACCACCTACCAATCTGAACTGGGAGAGTTCAGGTAATGAAACTATTTTTTTTAGAAGTTCCAGTGTTGCTGGTTCAACAGTTTCTTCTCGTAACATTTAAAATCGGTTGGTTTAACTTTGAACAGAACGCAACAAAAATTCATTCCTATGTCTGATAGCCAGTTTGCTTGAAGTGCTAATTGTTTTACTTTTTCGAACCCATAAAACTTTAATAAGTTGTCAAAGTCTTCGGCTTTACCTCTTTCAATAACCTTTTCAACAACATGGGCAGCATTTTTCTCATAGTCGATCTTACTCATATCAACATCCCAAAATGCTTGCTTGCTTAATATAGGTTTATCGGTAGTGGCCATTTTTAATTCCTCCTGTCGCAGAAACCTGTTTTAAGCTTATCGCAATTACCGTAAAGGTTTAATGAATGATGCTTGATCTCGAACTTCAAAATATCGCCCATCATCGATTGTATCTGCTGGATGCGCGGGTCGCAAAACTCAACTACTTTGCCGCAATCAATGCATATAATGTGGTCGTGCTGCTTGTAACCGTACGATTTTTCGAACTGGGCCATGTTTTTCCCAAACTGGTGCTTGGTTACCAGGTCGCACGATACCAATAACTCCAGTGTGTTATAAACCGTGGCACGGCTCACCCTGTATTTCTTGTTTTTCATGTGGATGTATAACGATTCCACATCAAAATGGTCGGTACGCGAGTATATCTCTTCGAGTATGGCAAAGCGCTCAGGGGTTTTCCGGAGGCTTTTGTTTTCGAGGTAGGCTTCGAAAATCTTTCTAACCATCGCTATGGTTTCCTGTTGGGACATGCTATAGAATTATTCAGTTCAAAGTTAGTTGTTTTAGTCCATAGTCCATAGCCCATGGTCCATAGTAAAGAAGCGGCATAAACTATGGACCATGGACTATCGACCATGGACTGGCTTCATCACGATGCCTTCTCCACTGTATCAAAACGCGTAACGGCGGTTATGCCTCTTACTCCATTCAGTTTTTTGATCAGGTTATCCAGGTGCTCGGTATCGTTAACATATACCATTATCGAGCCTTCAAAAATACCGTTATCGCTATCAACCGTAATGGAGCGGATATTTACCTTAAAATCGTGCGATATAATGGTGGTGAGCTTATTTATCAAACCTACATCATCAATTCCAGTAATGCGCAGGCCGGTTAAAAATACAAGTTCCTGCTGGTTTGTCCAGCGGGCTTTAACCACCCGGTAGCCATAGTTCGACATCAGTTTGGTAGCGTTCGGGCAGTTGGTACGATGTATCTTAATGCCATCGCCAACAGTAATAAACCCAAACACATCATCGCCGGGGATAGGGTTGCAGCAGTTAGCCAGTTTATAGTCTATCTTCTGCATATCCTCGCCTATCAGCAATATATCGCTGTCTTTAGCTTTGATGCTTTTGAGCAGGTTATGTACCTGGTCGGTTTCAATTTTATTTTCCTGCGGTTTTAGTTCGATGATCTTTTCCGACGCTACAAACTCACGCAGGTCCTTCATGTCGATAACGCCTTTCGCTACGTTATAAAACAGGTCCTGTGTTGATGTAAGCTTGAAGAAGTAGCTCAGCTTGTAAAGATTATCGGAGTTATAAGTGATCTTTAACGATTTTAGCTTACGCTCCAATATCTCTTTGCCATCCTCGGCAATTTTGCGGCGCTCTTCTTTAAGCGACGATTTGATCTTCGCCTTAGCCTTGGCGGTTACAACAATGTTCAGCCAGTCCTCTTTCGGCGTTTGCTTGCCCGATGTAATGATCTCCACCTGGTCGCCATTCTGCAGTTTATAGCTCAGCGGCACCAGCTTATGGTTCACCTTGGCGCCTATACAGCTTGCGCCGACATCAGAGTGTATCTCGAAAGCGAAATCGAGCGCGGTAGCATTTTGTGGTAACTGGATGAGCGCGCCTTTGGGCGTAAAAATGAAGATCTCGTCCGAGAAGAGGTTCATCTTAAAATCGTCCAAAAAGTCGAGCGCGTTCGAATCCGGGTTTTTAAGCATCTCGCGCACCTTTTGTACCCATAGGTCCAAACCACTGTCAGACGATGATTCTTTATATTTCCAGTGCGCGGCAAAGCCTTTTTCAGCAATTTCGTTCATCCGTTTGGTACGTATCTGCACTTCAACCCATTGCCCGCGCGGGCCCATTACCGTGGTATGCAAACTTTCATAACCATTTGCCTTAGGCGATGATATCCAGTCGCGCAAACGGTCGGGATTTGGCCTGTACAGGTCGGTAACAATAGAGTAGGCTTTCCAGCAATCCGCTTTTTCCTGGTCGGGAGCGCTGTCCAATATGATACGGATGGCAAAAAGATCGTACACCTCTTCAAAGGGTATGGCCTTTTTCTTCATCTTGTTCCAGATGGAGTGTATTGATTTTGGCCTGCCGAAAATATCAGAATGCAGGTCCTGCGCGTCGATCACCTTTCTTACCGGCTCAATAAAATCGCGGATGAATTTTTCGCGCTCTGCTTTTTTCTCGTTCAGCTTATTTTTTATGAACTGGTAAGTTTCGTGCTCGGTGTATTTCATCGAGAGATCTTCCAGTTCCGACTTTATGGCATACAAGCCCAGCCGGTGTGCCAAAGGGGCATACAGGTAAATGGTTTCTGATGAGAGTTTTAGCTGCTTATCGCGAGGCATAAACTCCATGGTGCGCATGTTATGCAGGCGATCGGCCAGTTTTATCAGTATCACCCGAACATCATCTGCAAGGGTAAGCAGCATTTTACGGAAGTTTTCGGCCTGCAGCGAACTGTTGGTATCAAATACGCCCGATATTTTGGTTAAGCCATCAATTATCTTGGCTACCTTTTTACCAAAATCGCGTTCAATATCATCTAAGGTAACATCGGTATCTTCAACAACATCGTGCAACAAGGCGCATACAATGGAGGTAGTACCAAGGCCAATCTCTTCGGCGGCTATTTGCGCTACGGCAATAGGGTGGTATATATACGGTTCGCCCGATTTGCGGCGCATATCCTTATGGCTTTCCAGAGCCATATCAAAAGCCTTACGTATCATGCTTTTATCGCCTTTTTGCATAGTAGGCTTACAGGCACGCAGTAAAGCACGGTATCTTTTTAATATTTCGTTCTTTTCAACTTCCAGATCTATCACTAATTCTTTCATTCAGAGCGGCTTATTTTTTATATTGTCAGAACTATCCGGATAAATTTTCCGTTATTTAACCATAACAACGGGTTACTTATCAAATAATTTTGTATTAATAAATGCAATATTATTGTAACAAACTATTAATTGTGGCAGGTTGTCGGTTTTACCAAAAAAATAGCGTTAATTTTGTAAACGTAAAAATATGAAATTTATCGGGCTTTTATGCGTATTTACTTGTTTGTCGGTGTTTACACTGGCTCAAAGCCTGCATCCGCCATTGCCTAAGGTAGGCAAAAATGATACCATACACGTGGCCGTAACAGAACTTGACGGTGAAATGATACCCTGGTTATTATTAAAAGACGTTAATATATTTGACCACCGCGTTTTCCTTACAAAGGAGGGTCGCGATAACTACCTGAGGCTTCGTTATAATGTTTTAAAGGTGGCGCCCTATGCCGTTTTTGCAGGTAACAGGTACCGCCAGCTGGAGCGCGACCTGGCTACCACAGGCGATAAGGCCAAGCAAAAGGAAATGGTTAAAGCTTGTGAAAAACAGATAAAAGATCTGTTCAATAACAAAATAAAAGACATGTCGATCACCCAGGGCGAAATATTAATAAAGTTAGTTAACCGTGAAACAGGGACTACCAGTTTTGCGTTAGCTAAGGAGTTAAAAGGTAGCCTGAATGCTTTTATGTATCAAACGGCTGCCAGATTATTTGGGCACAATTTAAAAGAGACTTATGATCCGCAGGAAGAATATGATATTGAAAACATACTCAACCAGGCAGGTTATAAGTATCACAGGAACTAAATGAGCGAACATACCATTTACCGGTTTGATGTTAAAAAGTTAAACGGTGAAGAGATCAGCCTGTCACGATACGCCGGTAAGGTGTTGTTGATAGTGAATACCGCCTCCGAATGTGGCTTTGCACCACAGTTAAAAGACCTTGAAGAGTTACGTAAAGCGTTTGAAAACACCGACTTTGAGATATTGGCTTTCCCATCGAATGATTTTGGCGGACAGGAACCTTTGGAAGATAATGAGCTGGCCGCTTTCTGCGAAGTTAACCATGGCGCCAATTATGAAACATTTGCCAAGATAAGGGTACGCGGAACGTACGCTCATCCGCTGTACAAGTTTCTGGCTGATAAGAAACTGAACGGTAACATCAAATCAACGCCCAAATGGAACTTTCATAAATACCTGGTAAACAGGAAAGGAGAGGTGGTTGATTTTTTTTACCCTTTTACCAAGCCAAATTCATCAAAAATTAAAAAGAAGATCAATCGCTTGCTGGCATTAGCAAAATAAATCATGACTAAATTAGATATCCTTGTTTTAGCCGTTCACCCCGATGATGCCGAATTGGGATGTGCCGGAAC
>Ga0070659_100000336_pt1 | contig 36297 bp, 33 predicted proteins | sample KBSC23metaG_FD_64666 | JGI IMG/M metagenome (GOLD analysis project Ga0070659, IMG submission 64666) | Corn rhizosphere microbial communities from Kellogg Biological Station, Michigan, USA - KBS C2-3 metaG | ecosystem: Host-associated > Plants > Roots > Rhizosphere > Soil ... | reverse complement strand
GTCAGGTTGCCGTTGTGCACGAGCACGATGCCGAACGGCGCGTTCACGTAGAACGGTTGCGCTTCTTCCTCGCTGTAGGCATTGCCCGCGGTGGGATACCGCACCTGCCCGAGGCCGATGTTGCCCGGCAGCGCGCGCATGTTTCGGGTGCGAAAGACATCCCGGACCATGCCGCGTGCCTTGTGCATGTAGCACTTGCTGTCTTGCATCGTCACGATGCCGGCGGCATCTTGCCCGCGGTGCTGAAGCAGCAGCAGCGCGTCGTAGATCAATTGGTTGACCGGCGTTTTGGAGATGACGCCGAAGATGCCGCACATAAACCGAGTCCTTGCTAGTAAATCAATGCGCCGCTGTCACGCCGGCAGATGCTTCGAGATGGGATCCGGCAACACTGGCTTCAAGCCGATGATGGCCGCTTGCAACCAGGGGGCACCGATGGACGCCTGCCACGCCGGCGATCGCGCGGCCGGCGTCATGCCGACCACCGTGACGATCACCAGCAGCACGAGCACCCCTCGCAGCCCGCCGAACAACGCCCCCAACAGGCGATCGACCACGCTCAAGGGCGTGGCATGGATGATGAACCGCACGATGCGCGATGCGATGGCCCAGGCCAGCAGCGCTGCAACGAAGGTGAGCACGAAGGCCGATACGGTGTTGACCGCCGAGCCCGGGTTGCCCAGCGGGAGGTGAGCCGCGACGTCGGCCGAGAACCAGTGCGCCACGAAGTACGCAACGACCCAGCCCACGATCGACATCACCTCGAAGACAAAGCCGCGCACCAGGCCGACCACGACCGACACCAGCAGCACCGCGAGCAACGCCAGATCGACCCATGCCATGGCGCCTCGTCACAAGGTGAAGACGGCCGCGCCGAGGCCGGCCGACTTGATCTTGCCAGCGGCCCGGTCGGCCTCGGCACGGCTTGCAAAGGGCCCCACGCGGACACGCACGCGGTTGCCGGCGGACGTTTCCACCACCTGGGTGTACGTCTTCAGGCCGAGTTTTTCGACCTTCTGGCGCGCCTCGCGGGCGGCACCCATTTCGGAGAAGGCACCCACCTGCACGATGAAGCGGCCATCGGCCTCGGCGGCCGGCTTGTCGTTGCGCCTGGATGTGTCCTGCCCGTTGAGGAGCGCCTGGGCGCGGGCATCATCGGCCGGCTTCGCAGGTTTGGCAGCAGGCTTGTCCGCCGCCGGCTTCTCCGGCTTCTCCGGCTTCTCCGGCTTCTCCGGCTTCTCCGGCTTGTCTGCGGGCTTGCGTTCGCGCTCGGCGTGCCTGGGCGCGGTGCGTTCCGCCGGGGGCTCGGCGGGCTTGTCCGCGGGTTTGGGCTCATGCCGGGCGGCAGGCTTCGACGCCTCGGGTTCCGGTGCCGGCGGTGAGGCCGGGGTGATGTCGCTGCCGGCATCGGCGGCCGTCTCGTTGACGATCACGTTCGGCGTGGTCGCAGGGGCCGTCGCACGGGGCGTGGCACCCGTTGCCGACGAGCCCTCGCGCCGAGGCATCTCGATGGGCGTATCGACCGGCAGCGGCCGTGGCTGGGTGGCGAACAACAGCGGAAAGCCAATGACGCCGGCCACCACCAGAACGGCCGCGCCGATCAGGCGCTGGCGTGCGCGGGTGCGCGCCTGCTGCACGGCATCCACCACCTCCTTGGAAGGTTTGGACGAGGCCGTCTTCGGTTGGTCCGCGGACCGGCGTTTCAGAAATGACAACAAACCCATTGCGCTGTTGGTTCCAAGTGGGCGGGATGGCGGCGTAGCGGAGGGTCGTGCGTTGAAGCCATCATGACCGAGCCGCCCTTCTTTTGCCCCTTCTTTTGCCTCTTGTCAGGCCAGGTGCTTGGCGCTCAATCTGGGGAGCCCGCCCTTCAGCACACCGCCCACGGTGTAGAACGAGCCGAAGACAACGATTCTATCAGCGGGGTCCGCCGTGGAGAGGGCCGCCACGAGGGCTGAACGAGGGTCAGGATGCCGCAATACGGTGACAGGACCCGGCCCTTTCAACCCCAATGAGGCATGCAGGATCTCGAGTTCCGCCGCCGTCGCGGCGCGGGGCAGCGGCAGGTCGCAGAAATGCCATTCATCGACCAATGGCGCCATGCGGGTGAAGATGGCGGCGAGGTCCTTGTCCTTCATGGCCCCGAACACCGCCCGCGTGCGCGGGTAGTACGGCATGCTCTCGAGGTTTTGCACGAGCGTGGCCACGGCATGGGGGTTGTGAGCCACGTCCAGCACGATGGCGGGCTGCCCCGGCACGATCTGGAAGCGCCCAGGCAATTCGACGATCGCCAGGCCGTTGCGGATGGCTTGCGCGGTCACCGGCAAACGGTCGCGAAGCGCCTCGAACACCGCGATGGCACCCGATGCATTGAGTAACTGGTTGGCGCCACGCAGCGCCGGATAGGCCAACGCGTTGAAGCGCTTGTGGCGCCCGGCCCAGGCCCATTGCTGCTTGTCGCCTGCGTAGTTGAAGTCGCGCCCGATCTGCCACAGATCGGCCCCCACCGCGGCTGCATGCGCCGCCAGGCTCGCCGGCGGCATGGGATCGCTCACGATGGCGGGTTTGCCCGAGCGCATGATGTCGGCCTTCTCGCGGCCGATCGATTCCCGATCGGGCCCGAGGTATTCCATGTGGTCGAGGTCGATGCTCGTGATCACGGCGCAATCGGCGTCGAACGCATTGACCGCGTCGAGCCGGCCGCCGAGGCCCACTTCGAGGATGACCACATCGAGATTCGCCTGCGACAGGAGGCGCAGGATCGCCAGGGTGGTGAACTCGAAGTACGTGAGCGCGATGTCACCGCGCGCTCGCTCCACCGCCTCGAAATGCGGCACGAGATCGGCGGCCGAGACCATCGCTCCGTTGACCCGGCACCGCTCTTCGAAGTGCACGAAGTGCGGCTTGATGTACAGCCCGACACGGTACCCGGCCTGCAACCCGATGGCTTCGAGCATCGCGCAGGTGGACCCTTTGCCGTTCGTGCCGGCAACGGTGACCACCGGCACGTCGAAACGCAGGTTCAGACGCGCTTTCAGCTCGAGCATGCGCGTCAAGGTCATGTCGATCTCGCGCGGGTGCAGCCGCTCGCAGTGAGCGAGCCAGTCGTCGAGGGTCAGGGGCAAGGTCATGGCAGAGAGAAACGACAAACACAAAGGCGGCCGAAGCCGCCCTTGAAGGGAACGTCAGGCCAGGCGCGTCAGGCGACCGCGTCGGCGCTTTGACGTTGCAGCATCGCGAGCGAGCGGGCGACGGTCATGCGCAGCTCACGGCGGTCCACGATCATGTCGACGGCACCTTTTTGCATGAGGAACTCGGCACGCTGGAAACCCTCGGGCAGCTTCTCGCGCACGGTGTCCTGGATGACCCGGGGGCCTGCGAAACCGATCAGTGCCTTCGGCTCGGCAATCACGATGTCACCCATGAATGCAAAGCTCGCGGACACGCCACCCATGGTCGGGTCGGTCAGCACGCTGATGTACGGCAGCTTCATCTTGGCCAGGCGCGTGAGCGCGGCGTTCGTCTTGGCCATCTGCATCAGGCTGAGCAGGCCTTCCTGCATGCGTGCGCCACCCGTGGCCGTGAAGCTGATGAACGGCACCTTCTGCTCGACGGCCGTTTCGACCCCACGCACGAAGCGCTCGCCGACGACCGAGCCCATCGAGCCACCCATGAAATCGAATTCGAAGCAGGCGGCGACCACGGGGATGGTGTGGACGGCGCCGCCCATCACGATCAAGGCGTCCGTTTCGCCGGTGGACTCCATCGCCACCTTCAGGCGCTCCGGGTATTTCTTGCTGTCCTTGAACTTCAGCGCATCGACGGGCACGACTTCCTGGCCCAGCTCATACCGGCCTTCGCCATCGAGGAATGCATTCAAGCGCGCACGGGCACCGATCCGATGGTGGTGGCCGCATTTCGGGCAAACGTTGATGTTCTGCTCGAGGTCGTTTTTATAGAGCACCGTTTCGCAAGACGGGCACTTGATCCAGAGGCCTTCGGGGACCGTTCGGCGTTCGCTCGGATCGGTCTGCTGCATCTTCGGCGGCAGCAGTTTTTCAAGCCAGCTCATCGGTGGGCTCCTTTCAAGGTGTCGAGGGCGCTGCGGATGTCTCTGATGAACGTCACAGCCTCGGAGACGACATTGTCTCGCGTTTGGGTTTCCAGGATCTGGATCAGGCGGGATCCGATGACCACGGCATCCGAGACCGCGCCGACGGCCTTGGCCGACGCCGCATCACGGATGCCGAAGCCCACCCCCACCGGCACGCTCACGTGCGCACGGATGCGGGGCACCATGGCGGCGACGTCGGCGGTGTCGAGGTGGCCGGCACCGGTCACCCCCTTGAGCGACACGTAGTAGACGTAGCCACGGGCAATGCGGCCCACGTCCTTCATGCGCTGCTCGGTGGAGGTGGGCGCAAGCAGGAAGATCGGATCGAGCCCATGCGTCGTCATGCGGGCCGCGAAGGATTCACACTCTTCCGGCGGGTAGTCGACCACCAGCACGCCGTCCACGCCGGCCTCGGCCGCATCGCGCACGAAGGCGTCCTGGCCGAGGCGCTGGTCGTAACGCTCGATCGGGTTCGCATAGCCCATCAGCACGATCGGTGTGCGGTCGTTGCGGGCGCGGAAGGCGCGCACATAGTCGAACACCTGCCGGGTGCCGATCCCGTGCGCGAGCGCCCGCTCGGATGCGCGCTGGATCACCGGGCCGTCGGCCATGGGGTCCGAGAACGGCACGCCCAGCTCGATCACGTCCGCACCGGCCTCGGCCATCGCGAGCATCAGCTCGACCGTGGCATCGGGGAACGGGTCCCCTGCGGCAATGTAAGGAATCAGGGCCTTGCGGCCGTCGGCCTGGAGCGCCTTGAAGCAAGCGGCGATGCGGCTCATCCCTGCTCCCCCTTCAGTGCGGCGGCGCCCTTGACGCTGCGTCCGGCCTCGGACGGCCGGTTGTAGAACTCGACGCCGGACAGATCGGCCACCGTGCCGATGTCCTTGTCCCCCCGGCCGGAAAGGTTCACGAGCAGGCTCTGGTCCGGACGCATGGTGGGCGCGAGTTTCATCGCGTACGCGACCGCATGCGACGATTCCAGCGCCGGGATGATGCCCTCGCTGCGACACAAATAGTGGAACGCCTTGAGCGCTTCCGCATCGGTGATGCCGACATACTCCGCCCGGCCGATGTCTTTCAGATAAGCGTGCTCGGGGCCCACGCCGGGGTAGTCGAGTCCCGCGGAGATCGAATGCGTCTCGGTGATCTGGCCGTTGTCGTCTTGCAGCAGGTAGGTGCGGTTGCCATGCAATACGCCCGGCGAACCCGCGATCAGGCTGGCCGAATGCTTGCCGCTGTCGAGCCCTTCTCCGGCCGCCTCGACGCCAATCAGGCGCGTGCCATCGACATCGATGTACGGATAGAAGATGCCCATGGCATTGCTGCCCCCACCCACGCAGGCGATCACCGCATCAGGCTGCCGGCCCCCACCCAGCATGGCCGGCATCTGCACGAGGCATTCGTCGCCGATCACGCGCTGGAAATCACGCACCATGGCCGGGTACGGGTGCGGGCCCGCCACCGTACCGATGATGTAGAAGGTGGTTTCGATGTTGGTGACCCAATCGCGCATGGCTTCGTTCAGCGCATCCTTGAGGGTCTTCGAGCCGCTTTCGACGGGCACCACGGTGGCCCCCAGCAGGTTCATGCGGTACACGTTGGGCGACTGGCGCTTCACATCCTCGCTGCCCATGTACACCACGCACTCCATGCCATACCGCGCACAGATGGTGGCGGTGGCCACGCCGTGCTGGCCGGCACCGGTCTCGGCGATGACCCGCTTCTTGCCCATGCGCCGGGCCAGAAGCGCTTGGCCGATGGTGTTGTTCACCTTGTGCGCGCCCGTGTGGTTCAGGTCCTCGCGCTTGAGGTAGATCTGGGCGCCGCCGAGCTCACGGCTCATGCGGGCCGCGTGGTACACGGGGCTCGGGCGCCCCACGAAGTGAGCCAGTTCGCTGCGGAATTCGGCAAGAAAATCCGGATCGTTCCGGGCCGCGGCGTAAGCCGTATTGAGTTCGTCGAGCGCGTGGATGAGTGTTTCGGCGACGAAGGTGCCGCCATAGGGGCCGAAATGCCCCCGGGCGTCGGGTTGCTGGTATGTCATGGAATTCCTCGGTGTTCAGGTCTGGAGGGATGCCAGGCGGGCGTCAGCCTCGCGCACGGCATCGCAGAACCGGCGGATCGCCGCGGCATCCTTGATGCCTTTGGCGGATTCGACGCCGGAACTCACGTCAACGGCCCACGGCCGCACCTTGAAGATGCCTTCGATCACATTTTCGGCATGCAACCCACCAGACAAAACGACCGGACGGGACACGCCGCGAGGAATAAGAGACCAATCGAAAACCTTTCCGCCGCCGCCATACCCTTCGACGTGGGCGTCGAGCAGCACGGCCTGAGCATCAGGATACTGGAGCGCGAAGTTTAACAAATCGAAACCGGGCGCCATGCGCGCCGCCCGCATGTAGGGGCGGCCCGATTGCCAGCAGTCTTCCGGGCGCTCGTCGCCGTGGAACTGCAGCACCACATTGGGAATGGCACGCACGGCCGCCTCGATGTGCGAGGCGCCGGCATTCACGAACAAGGCCACGGGTGTCACGTACGGCGGCAACTCCCGGGCGAGCTGGGCGGCCCGCTCCACCGTCACGTGGCGAGGGCTGCGCTCGTACAGCACGAAGCCGATCGCATCGGCGCCGGCCGCCACCGCGGCGCTCACATCGACTTCGCGGGTCAGGCCGCAAATCTTGATTCGGGTGCGTCGGGTCATCGGAGGATTCTTTTGGTCAATGCGGCAACCAGTCCATCGCCGCCGTGTGAGTGGGCAGGCCCCAGGCTGGATCGTAGTACGGTCCGGCGAAAAAGAGGCCCGCAGGAGAAAAGGTGGGGGCCGCATGAATGCGCTGCCGGGACGCGAGCACGTCAGCCAGCCAGCTTGCGGGACGACGGCCGCTGCCCACGGCGATGAGGCAGCCCATGATGTTGCGGATCATGTGATGCAGGAAGGCGTTGCCGTCGAAATCGAAGCGCCAGTAGGCACCGCACCGGCGGATGTCGATGGTGTGCAACCTGCGGACCGGCGAATTCGCCTGGCATTCGGACGACCGGAAGGCGCTGAAGTCGTGCTCGCCCACCAGCAATGCCGCCGCCTCGCGCATGCGATCACCGTCGAGGGGCGTGAACACCCAGCCGGCGGAACCGGCTTCGAGCGCAGGCCGCACTGGCGACTCGAGGAGTACGTAGACGTAGCGCCTGCCCAGCGCGCTGTAGCGGGCGTGGAAGTCATCGGCGACCTGCCGGCACCATTGCACCGCGATATCGTCGGGAAGGTAGCGGTTGGTACCCCGAACCCATGAGTTCAGTTCGCGCTGAACCGGGGCATCGATGTGGACCACCTGGTTCAGGCCATGGACGCCGGTGTCGGTGCGCCCGGCGCACTGGGTTTCGACCGGTGAGGCGGCGAATTGAGACAGGGCCGACTCGAGCCGGCCCTGCACGGTGGGTTGTGACGGCTGGCGTTGCCAGCCGTTGTAGGCCTGACCGCGGTACGTGATGCCCAGCGCCAACCTCACGCGAGCACCTCGGGGCGGTCTGCCGGGTGGGACGTTCCTCTCAACAGCAGCGGTCAGCCCAGTTCGTCCAGCATCGCCTGCGCGCGCGTCTTCACAGAACCGGTAGCCTTGGTCACCACTTCCTGCAACAGATCGCGGGCACCCTCCATGTCGCCGATCTGGCGGAATTCCTCGGCCAGTTCGAGCTTGCGGGCGATCGGATCGGCATCGTCACCACCCGCATCGCCAAGGTCGATGTCGGCCAGATCAGGTGTCTCCGGCTTGGACTTGGGCGTGGCGGGCAACGTGACTTCATCCACCGGTGCACCATCGCCCAGGTCCAGGGAGATCGACGACAAATCGAATTCCATGGGGCCCGAGTTCGACACAGGTGCCGCCGCGGCTGCCGGGCTCGGTGCCGGCGAGGCGGACAGCGCATCGAGGTCGAGGTGCATGTTCCCGAGCTCCTCGGGCTCGGCCGCCGGGAAGGGCTGCGTCTGCTCGCTCGGCCGCGCCAGAGGCGCTTCGGTTACTGCGGGTGAACCATCGAACGCGCCCAGGTCGAGGTCGAGATCGACGCCAGAACCTGTGGAATCGAAACCGCTCGACGGACCGCCAGTGCTGCTGCCGAATTCGGCCGGCGACGGCATCACGGAATGCGGCATGGTGCTCGCACCCAGCGGCTCGGATGACGGGCGACCGCCGTCGCCTGCCGTCTGAGCGGGTGCACCGCCTGGCTGGTACAACGGGTTATCCGGTTCGATTTGCTGGCCGAGCTCCTGGGCCTTGGCCCAGTCGTCCCCCTGCCCGCCCGTCAGGCCGTAAAGCTGCGTGGCCAGAAGCTCGAAGCCCTTCGTGTCGCGGCGCTTGGCATACACCTCCAGCAGCTTCGTGCGGATGGCCAGGCGCTCGGGGCTCGCGCGCATGGCTTCCTTCAGGATTTCCTCGGCCTGCAGGTCCCGGCCATAGGCGAGGTAGACATCGGCCTCGGCCACGGGATCCACGTCGCCGATGGCGTCGAGCTGGCTCAGCGAATAGCTCATCGAGGACGATGCGCCGCTCGCGTCACGGGTGTCGATGCGTTGGCCACCGCTCGCCCCGAAGAACGAATCAGGTTGCAGGCGGCTTTCCAGGAAGGACGTCTCTCCGCTGTCCTTCTTCTTGCGACGGGTGAACCGGTAGATGCCGAAACCTGCCAGAACGGCCAGCAGCGCTGCACCGAGGGCGAGCGCCACGGAATTGTCGAGGATGGACGTTTCCCCTTCAGCCGCGGCCGCCGGTGCGGGCGCCGGCACCGGCGCCGGCGCAGCGGAGGCAGGTTCTGCTGCGGCCACGACAGGCGAACTGGCGCGGACGTCCGCTGCGGACGCAGCAGCCGCCACAGGCGCGGAGGCCGCCACCGGGGCAGACGCCGCGTCGCGCGCAGTGGCCACGGCGGGGGCGGGTGCCGCCGAAGCTGGAGTGGAGACAGGCACCGGCGCCGACGCGGCCTGTGCAGCTGGCTTGGTTGCCGGCGTGGGCACCGTGGGCGTCGCCACGGGCGTGGTCACCGCAGGTCCGCTGGCCGCGGTCCCCGCCGCACCAGGCTTGCCCGAACCCGCCGGCGTGCCGGACAGCTTCTTCAGGTCCTCGACGTTGCGGGCGAGTTCGGCCACGCGCGCGGCGTTTTCTTTCTGCTCGCGCTCCTTCGACAGGCGCGCCTCGGGCGCGGAGGCCTTGGCAGATGCGCCCTTGCTGAGCGTCAGTTTGTCGGGCTCGGCCGCCGAGCTCTTCTTGCGATCGTCGACCTCGGCCTTGACCTGGCCGGTGGCTTGGCGCGAGGAACCTTCCACCCTCGCGGCCGGCACGCCACCTGCGAGCCGCTGGCGGTAGGCACCGAAATCTGCGCTTTGGGCGATGATCAGCTGGCGGGCTTCACTGGGCGAGACGGCACGCGCGGCATCGGCAGACGGCACGGACAGCACGGCACCGGACTTCAGCCGGTTCATGTTGTTGCCGAGGAACGCATCTGGGTTGGCCTGATAGAGCGCCACCAGCATCTGGTCGAGCGACACGCCGGAACGCTGCGTGCGGCCCGCGATGCGCGACAGCGTGTCGCCCGGACGCACCTTGTATTCGTCGCCGGAAGCATCATCGGCCGCTGCTGCACGCGGCGGTGGGGCGGCGGCGCGGCGGGGTTCGGCAGGTGCCGAAGCCTCGGGCGCCGGTTTCGGCGGCGCCACGGGGCGGCGCTCGGCGCGCGACGGCGTGGCGGGCGACTCGGGACGCGCCGGCGTGATGTTGGGCGAGGTGGACGGTGCGGGTGCTGGCGCGGCCGCTGTGCGCGACGGCGGATCGAACAGCATCGTGTACTCGCGCACCAGGCGACCCGTGGACCACGAGATCTCGAGGATCACGTCGACGAAAGGCTCCTGCACCGAGCGGTCGCTGATGACACGCAGGTAGGGGCGCCCGTCTGCACGGCGCTCGAGCGTCACCTTGGTGCCCGGAAGCACGGCGTTGTAATCGACCCCGGCAGCACGGTATGCCTCGGGGGAGGCCACCTTCACCTGCAGGTTGGACGCTTCATCGGCGGTGAGGCTCGACACGTCGATCTCGGCGCGCAGCGTTTCCCCGAGCCCCGATTGCACGTTCAGGCGGCCCAGGCCCAGCGCCATCGCATCGACCGAAGTGAGCAACATGGTGGCCAGCGCCACCCCGGTCAGAGCGAAGCGCCCTGCCAACAGCGAGTTTCTATTCAACAAGGCGTCTCCCAAGTGGACGGGTGTGGAAGCGTGCGAGCCGCACTGCTTCCAGAGTTGTTTGGTGCGCTTCAAGGGGGTCAGCCATGCGATTTTCAGGGCGTAACACTCGAAAACACAATAACATCAACTACATACGAACACAAGCTCATGCTTTGGCTGACGTTCCGACGAACGCCGCAGGCAGCCCGCTTTTTCACGGGCGCTCGTGCGTGACTTGTTGTGACCCCACAACGTGCTCAGGCGTCGAGCAGGATGCGCAGCATGCGGCGCAGCGGCTCGGCGGCCCCCCACAGCAACTGGTCGCCGATCGTGAAGGCGCCCACATATTCCGGCCCCATCGCCAGCTTGCGCACCCGGCCCACGGGGATCGTCATGGTACCCGTCACCGCGACCGGCGTCAGATCCCGGATCGTGGCTTCACGGGTGTTGGGCACGAACTTCACCCACGCGTTGTCGTTGGCGATCATGGATTCGATGTCGGCCAGCGGCACGTCCTTCTTGAGCTTGAACATGAGCGCCTGGCTGTGGCAACGCATCGCACCGACGCGCACGCAGAAACCATCGACCGGCACGGCCGGCGTGCCGAAGCCTTCACCTTGGCCGAGGATCTTGTTGGTTTCGGCACCACCCTTCCATTCTTCCTTGCTCATGCCGTTGCCAAGGTCCTTGTCGATCCACGGGATCAGGCTGCCGCCCAGCGGCACACCGAAATTGGCCGTTTCCGATTCGGTGAGGCTTCGCTGCTTGGCGACGACCTGACGGTCGATCTCCAGGATGGCGCTCTTGGGGTCGTCGAGCAGGTGCTTGACGGTGCCGTTGAGCGTGCCGAACTGGGTCAGCAGCTCGCGCATGTGCTGCGCGCCGCCGCCCGAGGCCGCCTGGTAGGTCTGCGTGCTCATCCATTCCACCAGGCCAGCCTTGTACAGGGCGCCCACGCCCATCAGCATGCAGCTCACCGTGCAGTTGCCACCGATCCAGTTGCGCCCGCCGTTGGCCAGCGCCTTCTTGATCACAGGCAGGTTCACCGGATCGAGGACGATGACGGCATCCTCCTTCATGCGCAAGGTGGAGGCCGCATCGATCCAGTGGCCGTTCCAGCCGGCCGCACGCAGCTTAGTAAACACTTCGGACGTGTAATCGCCGCCTTGTGCGGTGATGATGATCTCGCAGCGCTTCAGTGCATCGATGTCGAATGCGTCTTTCAGCGTGGTTTCATTCTTCGCGAACGACGGCGCTTTGCCACCGGCGTTGCTGGTGCTGAAGAACACCGGCTCGATCAGCGCAAAGTCGTTTTCCTGGGCCATGCGGTCCATGAGGACCGAACCCACCATCCCCCGCCAGCCCACCAGGCCGACCAATTTCGTAGCCATGTCGAAAAGTCCCGTCGTCGAAGTTGAAAACCTGTTGTGCGCGATCAGTGTTGCGCCTTGAGTGCGGCCACCACCGCGTCACCCATCTCGCGGGTGCCCACCTTGCGGGTGCCTTCACTGTAGATGTCGCCTGTGCGCAGACCCTGGGCGAGCACCGCCTTGACGGCGGCCTCGATGCGCTGCGCCGCCTGTTCCTGATTCAGGCTGAAGCGCAGCATCATGGCTGCCGACAAGATGGTGGCCAGCGGATTGGCCAGGTCCTTGCCAGCGATGTCGGGCGCCGAGCCGTGGCTCGGTTCGTACAGACCCTGGCTCCTGGCGTTCAGCGAGGCCGAGGGCAGCATGCCGATCGATCCGGTGAGCATGGCCGCTTCATCGCTCAGGATGTCGCCGAACATGTTGCCGGTGACGATCACGTCGAGGCGCTTCGGGTCTTTCACGAGCTGCATGGCAGCGTTGTCGATGTACATGTGCTCCAGCGCGACGTCGGGATACTGGGCATGCACGTCGGTGACCACGTCACGCCAGAACTGGAAGGTTTCCAGCACGTTGGCCTTGTCGACGCTCAGTACCTTCTTGTTGCGCTTGCGGGCGGCCTGGAAGGCCACGTGGGCAATGCGCTCGATCTCCGGACGCGTGTAGCGCATGGTGTCGAATGCCTCGTCGGCACCGGCGAAGGCGCCGTCCGGTGACGTGCGGCGACCGCGGGGCTGGCCGAAGTACACATCTCCCGTGAGCTCGCGGATGATGAGCAGGTCGAGGCCGGCCACCACTTCGGGCTTGAGCGTCGAGGCGTGTGTCAGCTCCTCGTGACAGATGGCCGGGCGGAAATTCGCGAACAGTTCGAGGTTCTTGCGCAGGCCGAGGATGGCTTGTTCCGGGCGCAGCGGGCGGTCGAGCTTGTCGTACTTCCAGTCGCCGACGGCGCCGAACAACACGGCGTCTGCGGCCTTGGCCAGCTCGAGCGTGGCCGGCGGCAGCGGATGCCCGTGGGCCTCGTAGGCCGCCCCGCCCACCTTGGCCTCTTCCATTTCGAAACGGAGGTCGAGGCAGCCGAGCACCTTCACGGCTTCAGCCATGATCTCGGTTCCGATGCCGTCGCCCGGCAGGATGGCAATCTTCACGAATCTATTCCTTCAGTTCAAGGACAAGGGACGGTTTACAGCGAATGGGCAAGCCACGGCTTCTTCAGCAGGCGCTCGGCTTCGAAGGCGCGAATCTTGTCGGCGTGACGCAGTGTCAGGCCAATGTCGTCGAAACCGTTGAGCAGGCAGTACTTTCGAAAGCTCTCGATCTCGAAGGCGAGCTGCGAACCGTCGGGCTTGACGATCACCTGGCGCTCCAGATCCACCGTGAGCTCATAACCGGGGAAGGCGTTGACTTCGTCGAACAGGCTCGCCACCACGTGCTCGGGCTGCACGATGGGCAGCAGACCGTTCTTGAAGCTGTTGTTGAAGAAGATGTCGGCAAAGCTCGGCGCGATGATGGCGCGAAAGCCATACTGATCGAGCGCCCAGGGGGCGTGCTCGCGTGAGGAGCCGCAGCCGAAGTTCTGACGCGCCAGCAGCACGGATGCGCCGCGGTAGCGGGGCTGGTTCAGCACGAAATCGGGGTTGATCTGGCGCGTGGCTGGATCCTGGCCGGGCTCGCCGCGGTCGAGATAGCGCCATTCGTCGAACAGGTTCGGCCCGAAACCCGACCTCTTGATCGACTTCAGGAACTGCTTCGGGATGATGGCGTCGGTGTCGACGTTCTCGCGGTCGAGCGGCACGACCAGTCCCTTGTGGATGCGAAACGCTTGCATGATGTCCTTGGAAACTCGCGTACTTACTGGGTCTTCGTGCTGCCCTGGGGCATGTCGAGCACCTGCCGGAAGCCCTTGCCAAAGCGGCTGGCGGTGTTGCAACCATCAGGCTGCGGGCACACGCCGGTCGACAGGATGACTGAAATCTTTGTCACGGCAAGACTCCGTTGGGGGATGCGCACGAAAGAGCGGTCAGGCCAGCCGACGCACGTCGACGAAATGGCCCTCGATGGCCGCGGCAGCGGCCATGGCGGGACTCACGAGGTGCGTGCGGCCGCCGGTACCTTGCCGACCTTCGAAGTTGCGGTTGGATGTGGATGCGCACCGCTCGCCCGGCTCGAGCCGGTCCGCATTCATCGCGAGGCACATGGAACAGCCAGGCTCACGCCATTCGAATCCGGCGGCGATGAACACCTTGTCGAGGCCTTCGCGTTCGGCCTGTTCCTTGACGAGGCCCGAGCCCGGTACCACCAGTGCGAGCTTCACATTCGATGCCAGCTTGCGGCCGAGGCGGCGCACCACGTCCGCAGCCTCGCGCATGTCCTCGATGCGGGAGTTGGTGCACGAACCGATGAAGACCTTGTCGATGAGGATGTCCGTGATGGGCTTGTTGGGCTCCAGGTTCATGTACTGCAGTGCGCGTTCCATCGCGCTGCGCTTGTTGCTGTCCTTCTCACGTTCGGGATCGGGGACGCGGTCTTCGATGGACAACACCATCTCGGGCGAGGTGCCCCACGTGACTTGTGGGCGAATGGTCGCGGCATCGAGTTCGACGACGGCGTCGAACCGGGCGTCTGCGTCGGAATGGAGGGTTCGCCAATAGGCCATGGCGTGCTCCAGTTCCACACCGGTGGGGGTGAAGGGGCGGCCCCGCACATACTGGAGCGTGGTGTCATCGACGGCCACCAGGCCGGCGCGGGCGCCCGCCTCGATGGCCATGTTGCACACGGTCATGCGGCCTTCCATGCTGAGGGCACGAATGGCCGACCCTGCGAACTCGATGGTGTAGCCGGTGCCCCCGGCGGTGCCGATCTTGCCGATGATGGCGAGCACGATGTCTTTCGCGCTGCAGCCCACCGGCAGAACGCCCTCGACCTTCACGAGCATGTTCTTCGCCTTGCGGGCGAGCAGCGTCTGCGTGGCCAGGACGTGCTCGACCTCGCTGGTGCCGATGCCATGCGCGAGCGCGCCGAAGGCGCCGTGCGTGGACGTATGCGAATCGCCGCACACCACCGTCATGCCGGGCAGTGTGGCGCCCTGCTCGGGGCCGATCACGTGAACAATGCCCTGGCGCTTGTCGTTCATCTTGAACTGCGTGATGCCGAAGCGATCGCAGTTGGCATCCAGCGTGTCGACCTGCAAACGCGAGACAGGGTCGGCAATGCCGTGGGAACGGTCGGTGGTGGGAACGTTGTGGTCGCTGACGGCCAGGTTGGCCGACAGGCGCCACACCTTGCGATTTGCCTGGTCAAGACCTTCGAAGGCCTGCGGGCTGGTGACCTCATGGACGAGGTGGCGGTCAATGTAGAGAACGGCGGTGCCGTCTTCTTCGGTATGGACGACGTGTTCGTCCCAGATCTTGTCGTACAGCGTGCGGCCCATGGCTTGCGTTTTCCGTTGGCTGTGGCAGGAGAATTCCCGATTTTAGGCGTTCAATAACGAAAACCCCGGCTCAAGGCCGGGGTTTCTTTGCGTTTTTGAGGGTCCGGCCGTTCCGGACCGGCCTCCGAAACGGGATCAGCGCTGTGCGATCGGTTTGACGTCGCGCGATGCCGAGCCGTTGAACAACTGACGGGGACGGCCGATCTTGTATTCCGGATCGCCGATCATCTCGTTGAGCTGGGCAATCCAGCCGACCGTGCGGGCCAACGCGAAGATGGCCGTGAACAGGCTCACCGGGATGCCGATGGCGCGTTGCACGATGCCCGAGTAGAAATCGACGTTCGGGTACAGCTTGCGCGACACGAAGTAGTCGTCTTCCAGGGCGATCTTCTCAAGGGCCATGGCCAGCTTGAACAGCGGGTCGTTGTGCAGCCCGAGCGCATTGAGCACTTCATGGCAGGTCTCGCGCATCAGCTTGGCACGCGGGTCGTAGTTCTTGTAGACCCGGTGACCGAAGCCCATCAGCTTGATGCCGGAGTTCTTGTCCTTCACCTGCTTGATGAACTCACCGATCTTCTCGACGCCGCCCGCGCGCTGGATGTCTTCCAGCATGTTGAGCGCAGCCTCGTTCGCGCCGCCGTGGGCGGGGCCCCACAGGCAGGCCACGCCGGCGGCAATGGCAGCAAAGGGGTTCGTGCCCGACGATCCGCACAGGCGCACCGTGGAGGTGGAGGCGTTTTGCTCGTGGTCGGCATGCAGGATGAAGATGCGGTCGAGCGCGCGCACGACCACGTCGTTCGGCGTGTAGTCTTCGCACGGCGTGGCGAACATCATGCGGGTGAAGTTCGCGGCGTACGACAGCTCGTTCTTCGGGTAGATGTACGGCTGGCCGATGCCGTACTTGTAGGCCATGGCCACGAGCGTGGGCATCTTCGCGATCAGGCGGATGGCCGAGATTTCGCGGTGCTCCGGGTTGTTGATGTCGGTGCTGTCGTGATAGAAGGCCGACAGACCGCCGACGAGGCCGGTCATGACCGCCATCGGGTGCGCATCACGGCGGAAGCCGCGCAGGAAGAACTGCATCTGCTCGTTGACCATCGTGTGGTTGGTCACGAGGCGGGTGAAGTCACGCTTTTGCGTTTCGTTCGGCAGCTCGCCGTTCAGCAGCAGGTAACAGGTTTCGAGGTAATCGCAGTTGGTGGCCAGCTGTTCGATGGGATAGCCGCGGTACAGCAATTCACCCTTGTCACCGTCGATGTACGTGATGCTCGACTGGCAGGCGGCCGTGGACAAGAAGCCAGGGTCGTAGGTGAACTTGCCGGTCTGGGCATACAGCTTGCGGATGTCGATGACATCCGGACCCACGCTGCCTTTGTAAACAGGCAGGTCCATGGCAGGGCTGCCGTCGGAGAACGACAGGGTGGCTTTCACGTCAGACGGGGTCATGGGCATTCCTTAGAAAGATAAATCGGGAAAGACACGCTTTCTCCACGGTCATCGCGGAGAGGCCGGCGTGCGCAGCTGGTTCAGAACCATCCGCACGTTGCCGCAGGCCAGTTCACCTTCGGGTTCCTTGCGGGCGAGCAACAGGTCGAGCAGATCGTTGTCGGACAGGTCCATCAACGCGAGCAGCCCCTGGGCTTGATTTTCCGTCAGCGTGGCTTCGTGGCGGGCGAAGAAACGCTCGACGAACAAATCATTCTCCAGCAAACCGCGGCGGCATCGCCACCGCAGCTTGCTGAGGGCTCTGGCATCGACGAGTTGCTCATTCATGCCATTAAACCGCGCGGCGGACCATCAGCTCTTTGATCTTGCCAATGGCCTTGGTGGGGTTGAGCCCCTTCGGGCAGACGTCCACACAGTTCATGATGGTGTGGCAGCGGAACAGGCGGTACGGATCCTCGAGGTTGTCGAGGCGCGCCGCCGTGTCCTGATCGCGGCTGTCGGCAATGAAGCGGTAGGCCTGGAGCAGGCCGGCGGGACCGACGAACTTGTCCGGGTTCCACCAGAAGCTCGGGCAGCTGGTGGAACAGCTGGCGCACAGGATGCACTCGTACAGGCCGTTGAGCTCGTCGCGCTCCTCGGGCGATTGCAGGCGCTCTTTTTCGGGCGGCGGCACGTCGTTCACGAGGTACGGCTTGATCGAGTGGTACTGCGTGAAGAACTGCGTCATGTCGACGATCAGGTCGCGGATCACGGGCAGGCCGGGCAGCGGCTTGAGCACGATCGGGTCCTTGAGCGTGCGCATGTTCGTCAGGCACGCCAGGCCGTTCTTGCCGTTGATGTTCATTGCATCCGAACCGCACACGCCTTCGCGGCACGAGCGGCGGAACGAGAGGGTGGGATCCACCTGCTTGAGCTTCATCAACGCGTCGAGCAGCATGCGCTCGCTGCCATCGAGTTCGATCTCGAGGGTCTGCATGCGCGGCTTCGCGTCGGTGTCGGGGTCGTAGCGGTAGATCTGGAAGACACGCTTGGTCATGACTTTATTCCTGGGTCGCGAGGTAAGGACCGGCCGTTCAGAACGAACGGACCTTCGGCGGGACGGACTCGGTGGTCAGCGGCTGGAGGTTCACGGGCTTGTACTCCAGGCGCAGGTCCGACGAATACCACAGCGTGTGCTTCATCCACTCCTCATCGTTGCGCCCGTTCGGGTACTTCGGTGAATCGGCGTAGTCGTCGACCGTGTGGGCGCCGCGGCTTTCCGTGCGGGCAGCAGCCGAGATCATCGTGGCCAGTGCCACCTCGATGAGGTTTTCCACTTCGAGTGCCTCGATGCGGGCGGTGTTGAACACCTTCGACTTGTCGGCCAGGTGGATGCCCTTGACGCGTTCGGCAACGGCCTTGATCTTCGTCACGCCCTCGTTCATCGAGGCCTGGGTGCGGAACACGCCGGCATGCCGCTGCATGGTGGCGCGGATGTCGTTGGCGACGTCCTGGGCGTATTCGCCCTTCGTGCTGTTCTCGTACCGGGCCAGGCGCGACAACGTGAAGTCGGCAGCCGTGGCCGGCAGTTCCTTGTGACCCTGTGCCTTGAGGTTGCTCTGGACGATGTGGTTGCCGGCGGCACGGCCGAACACCAGCAGGTCGAGCAGCGAGTTGGTGCCCAGGCGGTTCGCGCCGTGCACACTCACACAGGCGCATTCGCCCACCGCGTAGAGGCCGTTGATGACTTCATTGACGCCGTTCTTCGGCACCACCACCTGACCGTGGATGTTCGTCGGGATGCCACCCATTTGGTAATGGATGGTCGGCACCACGGGAATCGGTTCCTTCGTGATGTCGACGTTGGCGAAGTTGTGGCCGATCTCGAACACCGACGGCAGCCGCTTCATGATCGTCTCGGCGCCGAGGTGGGTCATGTCGAGGACGACGTAGTCCTTGTTCGGACCGCAGCCGCGCCCTTCCTTGATTTCCTGGTCCATGCAGCGGGACACGAAATCGCGCGGGGCGAGGTCTTTCAGCGTGGGCGCGTAGCGCTCCATGAAGCGTTCGCCGTTGCTGTTGCGCAGGATGGCGCCCTCACCGCGGCAGCCTTCGGTCAGCAGCACGCCCGCGCCGGCCACGCCGGTGGGGTGGAACTGCCAGAACTCCATGTCCTGCAGCGGAATGCCGGCACGGGCGGCCATGCCCAGGCCGTCACCGGTGTTGATGAAGGCGTTGGTCGACGCTGCGAAGATTCGCCCTGCTCCGCCGGTGGCGAGCAGCACGGTCTTGGCCTCGAGGATGTGGACGTCGCCGGTTTCCATTTCCAGCGCGGTCACGCCCAGCACGTCGCCCGCTTCGTTGCGGATCAGGTCGAGCGCCATCCATTCGACGAAGAAGTTCGTGCGGGCCTTGACGTTCTGCTGATACAGCGTGTGCAGCATCGCATGGCCGGTGCGGTCGGCGGCGGCGCAGGCGCGCTGGACGGGTTTCTCGCCGTAGTTGGCCGTGTGGCCACCGAACGGGCGCTGGTAGATCGTGCCGTCGGGGTTGCGGTCGAACGGCATGCCGAAGTGCTCGAGCTCGTACACGACCTTCGGCGCTTCACGGCACATGAACTCGATGGCGTCCTGGTCGCCGAGCCAGTCGGAGCCCTTGACCGTGTCGTAGAAGTGGTAGTGCCAGTTGTCCTCGGACATGTTGCCGAGCGAGGCACCGATGCCGCCCTGCGCTGCCACCGTGTGCGAGCGGGTCGGAAACACCTTGGACAGCACGGCCACGTTCAGGCCGGCCTGGGCGAGTTGCAGCGAAGCACGCATGCCGGAGCCGCCGGCCCCGACGATCACGACGTCGAACTTGCGCTTGGTCACAGAAGAAGTTGCGCTCACGTTTACAGTCTCCACAGCACTTGAATGGCCCAGCCGCCACATCCGACCAGCCACACGATGGTGGCCACCTGCAACGCCAGCTTGACGCCGACGTGCTTGACGTAGTCCATCAGCACGTCACGAATGCCCACCCACACGTGGTACAGCAGCGCGACGATCGTCACGAACGTCAGCAGCTTCATCCACTGGGTGGAGAAAATGCCTTGCCACTTCGCATAGCCCATCGGGGCACCGAACAGCAGCTGCACGAGCAGCGCGATGGTGAAAAGAGCCATCAGCACGGCCGTGACGCGCTGGGCGAGCCAGTCACGCAGGCCGTAGTGCGCGCCGGTGACGACGCGCTTGGAACCGTAGTTCTGAGTTGTCATGTTCCTGGGATCCGGATCAGAAGAAGAGCTTGAAACCGAGCGCCGCGGTCAGCAGCAGGCTCACGGCCAGCGTGACAAGGGCGGAAGTGCGGCCGAATTGCTTGCTCACCGAATGGGTGGCGTCCATCCACAGGTGACGCAGGCCGGCAGTGAAGTGATGCAGGTAGGACCAGATCAGGGCGAGCACCACGAGCTTGAAGAACCAGCCCGGAACGGCGCCGATGCCGCCGACGAACACATCGGCAAGGAACTGATACGAGACATCGGACTCCAGGCTCTTGTCGAGCAGCCAGATGATGAACGGCAGCAGCATGAACATGATGATGCCGCTGACCCGATGCAGGATGGAGACCCACGCGGCCGGCGGCAGCGGATACTGGGTCGCATCGACGAGGCGCATCGGGCCCGGCCGTTGTTTGATGGTGTCTGACATAGAACCTCGTTTTTGCTCTGACAAAGATGCTGAAGAGAAAACCTCGACCGGCTGAAACGCTCGACGCGCCAACGGACACGGTAAATAAACCTGTCGATTTTATTGCAACGCAGCACTCTCTGGTGGCACCCGTGTGGTGCAAAGCCAGCGAAACGCGCACTCGCGTTGGTCAACTGAGTTCGTTTCTGTAGTAATGAGCCTCGGTGTTGTACAGGCCGCGCCGCAGCTCGACCGGTTTGTCGTCGTAGGTGCGGGACAAGCGTTCCACGCTCAAAAGCGGCGCTCCCGCCTTCACGTTCAGCAGCTCGGCCGCCGCGGGGTCGGCGGCAACGGCCCGGAGCTGCTCTTCGGCGCGGATCATGCGCACTCCGAATTCGGTTTCAAACAGCCCGTACATGGGACCGCGATATTCGCTGAGCCGCTCGGCGGTCAGCCCCTTGAAAAGGTGGCCGGGCAACCAGATGTCATCGAGCACCACGGGCACACTGCGAAACAGCATGACGCGGCGCACCTGGACAACGCCATCGCCCGTCTTCAGCTCGAGCGCACGGCCCACGTCAGCGGGGGCGCGCAGGCGCCGGCAGTCGATCACCCGGCGCGTGACATTGCCGGTATCGCCGTCGTCCGCCATGAGGCGAAGGAATCGGAACTGGATCTTCTGTTCAGTGTGGGTGGCGACGAAGGTGCCCTTGCCCTGGCGGCGCATGACGAGGTTCTCGTCCGCCAAGGCATCGATGGCCTTGCGCACCGTGCCCTGGCTCACCTTGTAGCGGGCGGCCAGCTCGGTCTCGCTCGGAATCATTTCGCCCGGCCGCCATTCGCCGGCCTGCAGGCTGCGGGTGATCAGCGTCTTGATCTGCTGGTACAGCGGGCTGAACGCCGGACCTTCGGAGGCCGGGTCGACAGCAGCAGGGGGAAGAGACGAGACCATGACAGGCATTGCAGCACAAGCCCCTCCTCCCGTCCATGAATTCCGACCATTGTCTTATATAAGACATAGGATCATTGACGTGCTTGGGGTTGCCCCCTAGACTCGCCTACACTTCCGATCTGGCCCCGGCGTGACGAGCGCGCCCCGCAATTCCGAGCGACGCCCAGCGCCACCGACGAATACTCATTACCACTGCGGAGTCACTCCATGAGCAAGAAACCCGTTCGCGTTGCCGTCACCGGTGCTGCCGGCCAGATCGGCTACGCCCTGCTGTTCCGTATCGCCTCCGGCGAAATGCTGGGCAAGGACCAGCCGGTGATTCTGCAATTGCTGGAAATCCCCGATGAGAAGGCCCAGAACGCGCTGAAGGGCGTGATCATGGAACTCGAAGATTGCGCGTTCCCGCTGCTGGCCGGCATCGAAGCCCACAGCGACGCCAAGGCGGCCTTCAAGGACACCGACTACGCCATCCTCGTCGGCGCCCGCCCCCGCGGCCCGGGCATGGAGCGCAAGGACCTGCTGAGCGCCAACGCCCAGATCTTTACCGTGCAAGGCAAGGCCCTGGACGAAGTGGCTTCGCGCAACGTGAAGGTGCTCGTGGTGGGCAACCCCGCCAACACGAACGCCTACATCGCGATGAAGAGCGCGCCGAACCTGCCGCGCGAAAACTTCACCGCCATGCTGCGCCTCGACCACAACCGCGCCGCCTCGCAGATCGCCGCCAAGACGGGCAAGGCCGTCGCCGGCATCGAGAAGCTCGCCGTCTGGGGCAACCACTCGCCCACGATGTACGCCGACTACCGCTTCGCCACGGTCGACGGCAAGAGCGTCAAGGACCTGATCAACGACGACGTGTGGAACCGTGACACGTTCCTGCCCACCGTGGGCAAGCGCGGCGCCGCCATCATCGCCGCCCGCGGCGTGAGCTCGGCTGCCTCCGCTGCGAACGCCGCCATCGACCACATGCGCGACTGGGCCCTCGGCACCAACGGCAAGTGGGTCACGATGGGCGTGCCGTCGAACGGCGAATACGGCATTCCGAAGGATGTCATCTTCGGCTTCCCGGTCACCACCGAGAACGGCAAGTACAAGATCGTCGAAGGCCTCGCCATCGACGCCTTCAGCCAGGAACGCATCGACCTGACGCTCAAGGAACTCACGGAAGAGCAAGACGGCGTCAAGCACCTGCTCTGAAGCGGCGAACCGCATCGCCGCAACCCGAAAGGCCAGCACCCTCCTGCTGGCCTTTTTTTGTTTCAGGGACCGATCACCGTCATGAACGCCGCCGCACTCCACCCTCGCATCGCCCTCTTCGAATCCGGCGAGCGCGCCCCCGACCTGCCCGTCTGTGATCACTATGCGGGCGTGCCCACGCGCATGGCCAAAAGCCTGCAGATGCAGGCGGAACTCGGGCCCGTGTTCGACATCACGCTGGACTGCGAGGACGGTGCGCCGGTGGGCGGCGAAGCAGAACATGCAGACATGGTGGCGGAACTGATCGCCTCCTCACAGAACCTCCATGGCCGGGTGGGCGTTCGGGTGCACCCCATGGACCACCCCGCGTTCGCACACGACGTGGACACGCTCATGCGGCGGGCCGGTGCACGCCTGGCCTATGTGATGGTGCCCAAGGTGGCCAGCCGCATCCAGACGGAGCAAGCCATTGCCGCCATCGACGACGCCGCCCGCCGTCACGGCCTGGCCCGCGCTGTCCCTGTGCACGCCCTCATCGAAACGCATGGCGGGCTGCGGGACGTGTTCGACATCGCGGCGCTGCCCCGCATCGAATCGCTGTCGTTCGGCCTGATGGACTTCGTCTCCGCGCACCGCGGGGCCATCCCGCAAGCAGGCATGAGCGCCCGCGGGCAGTTCGAGCACCCGCTCGTGCTGCGCGCCAAACTCGAAATCGCCGCGGCCTGCCACGCGGCCGGCAAGACACCGTCTCATTGCGTCGTCACCGAATTCCGCAGGGCCAGCTTGCTGCAGGAGGCGGCCACCAAGGCGTGCCGCCAATTGGGCTACCTGCGGATGTGGAGCATCCATCCCGATCAGATCCGCCCCATCATCGAGGCGTTCGCACCCACGACTGCCGAGACCGACCTTGCCACGGAGATCCTCATGGCCGCCCGCAGCGCGCATTGGGCCCCGATCAGCCACCGCGATACGCTGCACGACCGCGCAAGCTTCCGCTACTTCTGGCACGTGCTGGACCGCGCGCACCGTACAGGACAACCGCTCCCGGCGGAGGTGCGCGAGGCCTTCTTTCCGGAGACGCCAGCCTGAGGTTGCGGGCATGCCGAGCCATGAGCCATGTCACATCGCGTGCCCGGCGTGAACTCGTTCACACCCGGCCGATCACGGTACGCCAGGCGGCATGCTGACGGGTACGCGCTCAGCACTGAAGGCATGCTGCGTTGCCCTGCAATTTGTTGCAATGAGGACCAACGCCTCCCCGCAAGAGATCGGCACGCCACCCCACAATCCCGGTCACCCTCAACATCCCGGAGTTCTTGATGATCCGCATTGCCGCTCTTGCAGCCGCCATCGCCCTCACGAGCGTGTCTGCCCTCGCCCAGCAAGCCACTGAACCGGCGGCCGCCAAGCCGGCCAAATCCGCGAAGAAGGCCCCGAAGGGTGCCAAGGCCAAGAAGGCCGCTCCGGAGCCGAAGCCGCTGGCCCCCGCCGATCAAGAACAGCTGACGGCCGCTGAACGCGTGTACTTCGGCGACTACGAATGCGACTTCAAGCAGACGCTGCAGATCGCCATGAACGCGAAGAACGCCGGCTATGTCGATGTCGCATTCAAGAAGAACGTCTACACGATGAAGCCCATCCTGTCTTCCACCGGCGCACTGCGCCTCGAGGACGTGACGGGCCGCACGCTGCTCATCCAGATCGCCAACAAATCGATGCTGATGGATGTGAAGGCGGGCCAGCGCCTGGTGGACGATTGCGTTCATGAGAAGCAACGCGAGGCGTCGATGGCCGTGAAGCAGGCTCAGTGATCCGATCAGCCGTCACGGAAGACCTGGGCTTCCGTGACGGCTTGCCCGAGCGCCCTGCTCGGAGGACTTCGATCCGAATGAATCGGTACGTATAATTCATGCGTACTGATTCATTCGGAGTGGTCCATGGAAGCCATCGTCGCGGAACGCGGCCAGATCACGCTGCCCAAGGCGGTGCGTGATGCACTGGGGTTGACCAAGGGCACCACCCTCAAGGTCGAACTCGACGGCGGCCGCATCATTCTCCGCAAGGATGTCAGCAAGGCGCTGCGCGAAGCGCGCGGCAAATTCAAGCTCGTCGACGGCTTCACCAGCACCGACGATGCCATGCGCGCCATCCGCGGCCGCGCCCCCAACGATCCCCTCGATCCATGATTGCCGTCGACTCGTCCGTGCTGTTCGACGTGCTCATCGGCGACCCGCAGTACGCCGCCGCGTCCGAAACCTGCATCGGCGACGCGCTGGCCCGCGATGACGTGGTTGTCTGCGAGGCCGTGGTGGCCGAAGTGCAATCGATGCTGGACACCTCGGTGAGCCTGATGGACACGCTGAGCCAGCTGGGCATCCGATACGACCCCATTGGTGAAGCCGCGGCCATGCGCGCCGGGCACATGAACAAGCGCTTTCGGGCGCGCGGCGGCAGGCGCGAGCGCGTGGTCGCCGATTTCCTCGTGGGGGCCCACGCCTTGCTTCAGTGCGACGCGTTGATCACCCGCGACGCCGGCTTCTTCCAGGATTTTTTCAAGGGTCTCAAGATCATCCGGCCCACCACCGCGTGACGTTCGCGTTCGTCCTTCCCGCTTTACAGAGAGAGAAAGTAAACAAACCATGCTTCAAGCCTATCGCCAACACGTTGCCGAACGCGCCGCGCTCGGCATCCCCCCGCTGCCGCTGTCTGCCCAGCAAACCGCCGAACTGATCGAGCTGCTGAAGGCACCGCCCGCGGGCGAAGGCGCCACGCTGGTGGAGCTGCTGACCCACCGCGTGCCGGCCGGCGTGGACGATGCAGCCAAGGTCAAGGCCTCGTACCTGGCCGCCGTGGCGCATGGCACCGAAGTCTGCCCGCTGATCTCGCGCGAACAGGCGACCAACTTGCTGGGCACCATGCTCGGGGGCTACAACATCAGCCCGCTGATCGACCTGCTCGACGATGCCACCGTCGGCGCAGCGGCCGCCAAGGCACTGAAGTTCACGCTGCTGATGTTCGATCAGTTCCACGACGTCAAGGAAAAGGCCGACAAGGGCAACGCCTTCGCGAAGGAAGTGCTGCAGAGCTGGGCCGATGGCGAATGGTTCACCAGCCGCCCCGAAGTGCCGCAAAGCATCACGGTCAGCATTTTCAAGGTCACTGGCGAGACGAACACCGATGACCTGTCGCCCGCCCCCGATGCCTGGAGCCGCCCCGACATTCCGCTGCACGCGCTGGCGATGCTCAAGAACAAGCGCGACGGCATCACGCCCGAAGAAGACGGCAAGCGTGGCCCCATCAAGTTCATCGAAGACCTGCGCGCCAAGGGCCACCTGGTGGCGTACGTGGGCGACGTGGTGGGCACCGGTTCGAGCCGCAAATCCGCCACCAACTCGGTGCTGTGGTTCACCGGGGAAGACATCCCCTACGTGCCGAACAAGCGTTTCGGCGGCGTGTGCCTGGGCAACAAGATCGCCCCGATCTTCTACAACACGATGGAAGACGCGGGTGCGCTGCCCATCGAACTCGATGTGGCCCAGATGAACATGGGCGATGTGGTCGAGCTGCGCCCGTTCGAAGGCAAGGCGCTGAAGGACGGCAAGGTCATCGCCGAGTTCAAGGTCAAGAGCGACGTGCTGTTCGACGAAGTGCGCGCCGGCGGCCGCATTCCGCTGATCATCGGCCGCGGCCTGACCGCCAAGGCCCGTGAAGCGCTCGGCCTGTCGCCCTCCACCCTCTTCCGCCTGCCGCAAAGCCCGGTTGACACGAAAAAGGGCTTCTCGCTCGCACAGAAGATGGTGGGCCGCGCCTGCGGTCTGCCAGAAGGCCAGGGCGTGCGCCCGGGCACGTACTGCGAACCGCGCATGACTTCCGTGGGCTCGCAAGACACCACCGGCCCGATGACCCGCGACGAGCTGAAGGATCTGGCCTGCCTGGGCTTCAGCGCCGACCTGGTGATGCAAAGCTTCTGCCACACTGCCGCCTACCCGAAGCCCGTCGATGTGAAGACGCACCACGAGTTGCCTGAATTCATCAGCACGCGTGGCGGCATTTCCCTGCGCCCGGGCGACGGCGTGATCCACAGCTGGCTGAACCGTTTCCTGTTGCCCGACACCGTCGGCACCGGCGGTGACAGCCACACCCGGTTCCCGATCGGCATCAGCTTCCCCGCGGGCTCGGGCCTCGTGGCGTTCGCTGCCGCCACGGGCGTGATGCCGCTCGACATGCCCGAGAGCGTGCTCGTGCGCTTCAAGGGCAAGATGCAACCGGGCGTGACCCTGCGTGACCTGGTCAACGCCATCCCGCTGTACGCCATCAAGCAAGGTCTGCTGACGGTGGAGAAGAAGGGCAAGAAGAACATCTTCTCGGGCCGCATCCTGGAAATCGAAGGTCTCCCGGACCTGAAGGTGGAGCAGGCGTTCGAGCTGAGCGACGCCTCGGCCGAGCGCTCGGCCGCTGGCTGCACGGTGCATCTGAACAAAGAGCCGATCATCGAGTACATCAACAGCAACATCACGCTGATGAAGTGGATGATTGCCGAAGGGTACGCCGATGCCCGTACCCTGGCGCGCCGCATCGCCGCGCAAGAAGCCTGGCTCAAGAACCCGCAGCTGCTCAAGGGCGACGCCGATGCCGACTACGCCGCGGTCATCGAGATCGACCTTGCCGACATCCACGAACCCATCGTGGCCTGCCCGAACGACCCGGACGACGTGAAAACGCTCTCCGACGTGGCCGGCGCCAAGATCGACGAGGTGTTCATCGGTTCGTGCATGACCAACATCGGTCACTTCCGTGCCGCATCGAAGCTGCTGGAGAACAAGCGCGACATCCCGGTCAAGCTGTGGGTGGCTCCGCCCACCAAGATGGATGCGAAAAAGCTCAGCGACGAAGGCCACTACGGCGTGCTCGGCACGGCCGGCGCCCGCATGGAAATGCCGGGTTGCAGCCTGTGCATGGGCAACCAGGCCCAGGTGAAGGAAGGCGCGACGGTGTTCTCCACCAGCACCCGCAACTTCCCGAACCGCCTCGGCAAGAACAGCAACGTCTACCTGGGCTCGGCCGAACTGGCCGCGATCTGCTCCAAGCTGGGCCGCATTCCCACCCGGCAGGAATACCTCGCCGACATGGGGGTGCTGACGGCTGCGAGCGACAAGGTCTATCAGTACCTGAACTTCGACCGCATTGGCGAGTTCACCAAGGCGGCAGACAAGGTCACGGCCTGATCGACCCAGTGACCGCGCCGGCCCGCGCAGGCGGGTCGGTCATCGAGGGCCCGCAGATGCGGGCCCTTTTTCATTTCACCGCGATCGCGGAAATCTCGATGGATGCGTCACGGGGCAATCTTGCAACCTGGACGGTGGCTCGCGCCGGATGATTGCCATCGAAATAGCGGGCATAGACGGCGTTCATCTTCGAGAAATCGTTCAGGTCCTTCATATACACCGTCGTGCTGACCACATTTCCCATGTCCATGCTGCTCGCAGCGAGGACGGCCTTGAGATTCTCGAGGACCTGGGTTGTCTGCTCTTCGATGGATCCTGCGTTGACTTGACCGGTCTTGGGATCGAGGGGAATCTGGCCGGACAGATAAATGGCATTTCCAGCCCGGATGGCTTGCGAGTATGGGCCGATGGCAGCCGGTGCCTCGGCGGTTGAAATCTTTTCTTTCGTGGTTGCGGTCGCACAGCCCGACAATGCCGCAGCGACGGACGCTGCAACCAGGCATGAAAGCGAGAGTTTTCTGACGAGCATCGTTTCTCCTTGTTCGAAAATGCTTTGGGTGAATTCATCCCGGAGGCTCAGCGGAGCCTGGCGGAACAGGAGATTATCTGCCACGGGGAGTATGTCGAAAGCCGAAGGAGAATCGGAAAAAGGACACATCACCCGATGCGCTCGATGTCGTTTTTCGACGCACCCAGAAGCCCCATGCGATCCAGGCTTTCGGCCTCCGAAAAGAGCAACAACAAATGATGCGAGGAATTTCTTCCTATTGTTGGAAGAGTTGGCTAGCATTTTCGGCCGAAGCGTATGCGATTCGTTCGACGCATGAAGCTCGGCCTCACAACTCACAACAACATCACTGGGCTTTTGGAGAACTGATATGGCCGCTCAACGCAAGCGTGTTCCGTTGTCGAATTGGAGCCGCCAGAAGGACCTGATCCCGCCCGTGGGCGACGGCCCTTGCGGCCCGGGCTCGGATGCTGAGGAGGCATCGGCAACGTCGAAGTACCTGCTTGAAATGGCGCGCACGTTCTCGCTGGAGCGCCAGAGCGAGCCCGTGCTGTGCGCCCGGCTCCTTCAAGGGGTCGATCTGCTGGTCTCCGCGGATACATGGTCCCCCACCTCTTTGACCAGCGAGGCCATCCACGGCAGGTTCGAGGAAGTCATGGATGCGGTGCATGGAAGGCGCGATCCGCTGCGCATTCGTCACGATTGGAGCGCGGCGGTACTTTCGTTCGGGCTTGTTCGATGGTGGCCGAGCTGGATGCGCCATCGAATCGCTCATTCGCTGGGGCCGTTCAAGGTCGTGATCGATTGCCAAACGCCTTCGGCCCAGATGGAGAGCGTGGTTTGGCTTGCCGATGGGGATGTGAACACTCGTCGATCCGCCAGCGATGGCGCGGCCTGGTAAGGCGACGCGTCAACCGCCCGGCACGACTGCGCCAGCGCGGGACAGCGCAGTCGTCGACTGCAAGCTGTCATCATCTTCCAGCAGATCGAGCAGGCGCTGCAGCGCGGGCGAAGGGGCGCCGTTCCAGGCCAGGTGGGTGCGGCTGACACGGATGTGGTCAGGCAGCGCATGCTGGCGCACTTCGCTCGACGCGCGCAAGGCATGCAACACGGATGTGGGAACGATCGCGCATCCGGTGCCCGCGGCCACGCACGCAATGATGGCTGTGCAGCTGCCGAACTCCATGATCCGGCCCGGCATCACGCCATCGGTGCCGAGCCAGTCTTCCAACCGTTTGCGGTAGGAGCAACCCACCGGGAAGGCGAGGATGGTGCCGCTGCGAAGTTCCGCGGGGCGCTCGATCGGCGGGCCTCGCTTGGAGGTCACGAGCACGAGTTCCTCTTCGAACACCGGTCGGGTCTGCAGGCCGGCGGCATTGAAGGGTTCGCCGACGAAAGCGGCTTCGAGCTGGTATTCGCCGAGCTTGCGCAGCAGTGCCCCGCTGGTTCCGGTTTGCAATTCGATCACCACGCCGGGATGGTTGCGGTTGTAGCGGGCCAGCACTTTGGGCAGGCGGCTGCCGGCCGTGCTGTCCATGGAGCCCAGGCGGAAGGGGCCCCGCGCCGGGTCGGATCGCAACGCACCTTCGGCTTCGTCAGCCATCCTCAGGAGCCGCTCGGCATGCACGAGCAGGGCTTCCCCCGCGGTGGTCAGGACCAGCGAACGGCCCTGGCGCCGAAAGAGCGCCACGCCAAGCCGCTGTTCGAGTTGCTTGATCCGGGTGGTGATGTTGCTTTGCACCCGGTGGAGGCGCGCGGCAGCACGGATGACCCCGCCCTCACGCACGACGGTACGAAAGATCTCCAGGGAATCCAGGTCGAACGTTCTCATTTCGAGAATTCTAGGGAACAAGAATTCATTTGTGGAGGAAGTTCGGACCGCGTTTAATCCCAGCATGGCGCATCCTCTCCCGCACACCGTCCCGCCTCGGACCTGGGTCATCTGCCTGACCGCCGGCCTCGCCCTGGCGGTGGCGATGGGGATCGGCCGCTTCGCGTTCACGCCGCTGCTTCCGCTGATGCACGCTGAAGGCCTGGTGGACGACAGGGGTGGCGCCTGGCTGGCCGCCGCGAACTACCTCGGCTATCTCCTGGGGGCGCTGACGGCGGCGTGGCTGCCGGTTCGGCCCCGCACGCAGGTGCTCGTCAGCCTGTTGGCCACCGCCGCGTTGACGGCCGGCATCGCGGTGCTGCCGGGGATGCACGGGTGGATCGCCATGCGTCTGGCCGCCGGGGTCGTCAGTGCCTGGACGCTGGTGGCCGCGAGCAGCTGGGCGGTCTCCACCCTGGCGTTGCGCCATCGCAGTGACGCTGCCGGTGGGGTGTTCGCCGGCGTGGGTCTTGGAATCGCTGGCGCTGGCGCCTGGGTATGGTGGCATGCCGATCAGGGCGCGCCGGCACTGTGGCAGCAGCTCGGATGGATTGCCCTCGCTGTGACCGTGCTCGTGGCCTGTTGCTGGCCACGCAGCGAGCTTCAGACCGCACAACGGCCCTCCGGCGAAGCGGCTCCGGCAATGCCTGTCGAGCGCGACACGCTGCTGATGGTGCTTTGCTATGGGACGCTGGGGTTCGGCTACATCCTTCCTGCCACGTACTTGCCCGCGGTGGCCAGGGAGCTGATCGGGGACCCGCGCCAATTCGGTCTGGTCTGGCCGGTGTTCGGACTGGCCGCCGCCTGCTCCACGCTGCTGGCCGGACGGGCGCTGCGGCGTTGGTCGGGGCGGCAGATCTGGGCCACGAGTCATGTCCTCATGGCGCTGGGCTGCGCGCTGCCCTTGTTCAGCCGCTCCGGCATTGCGATCACGGGAGCGGCGCTGCTGGTCGGCGGCACGTTCATGGTGGCCACGATGACAGGGCTTCAGGAAGCACGGCATGCGATGCCCGGCAACCCTGCCCCGCTGCTGGCCCGCATGACCACCGCTTTTGCGCTCGGCCAGATCGCCGGGCCGTTGCTCGCGCTCGCGTTCAGCCGTGTGCCGTCCCAATGGCTCGGCCTGACCGGCGTTCCCTTGGCGCAGGCGCTTGCCGTTGCGTTGTTGCTGGCCAGTGCCCGCTGGCTGTATCGATTTCCTTCACATTCGGAGCATGCCCATGACATCCACCCTACCCGCTCGCCCCATTGAACAAGGACGTGGCGGCGAGCGCCTGCCGCTGCCGACGGCCGACCGCATGGACGCGGACCAGCGTGCCGCCGCCGAGGCGCTCGTGAACGGCCCCCGCAAAGGCGTGTACGGTCCTTTCGTTCCGTTGTTGCGCCATCCACCCCTTCTGGACCGCGTGGCGCAGTTGGGGGAGGTGCTCCGCTTTCGCGGCCGGCTGGCAGCGGACGTGCGGGAGCTGGTGACCAGCGCGGTGGCCTGTCATGTGGGCAACCAGTTCGAATGGGTCATGCACGTGCCGCTGGCGCACGCAGCGGGCGTGCCCGCAGCGGCGCTCGAGGCCATCCGCAACCGGCAGGTGCCCACGGGCTTGAACGAAACACAGCAGCTGGCCTTTGATTTTTGCCAGGAACTGCTCACGCGGCACGAGGTGGCCGATGGCTTGTATGAGCACGCGGTGTCTGCCTTCGGGGAGGACGGCGTGGTGGAGCTGAGCACGCTGATCGGCTACTTCGCCATGGTGTCGTGGGTGATGAACGTGGCCCGCACGCCTTCGCGGCCGACGGCCGATGTGGCGCCCCTGCCCGGCTTGTAGGCCGCCAAGACACGGTTGTGTTCGCAGGCAGCGCGACCGTGCGCGGTTGTTCACGCAATGATCGCCGCAACGCGCTCTGAGGGGCTGCACGCCTCACTACACTCATCAGCACGGCAGGGGCGGCAAAACAAGGCAAACCGTGATCGACTCAGCGCAAGCAACGCATACGGCTCGACCCACCGGCTGTCTCCTGGGCATCGTCGCGTTCGCACAGGCGTGGCCATGGGGTTGGCCCAGCCATGCCAGGTACATGAATGACGCCAGCCTGTGCCGCTTTCCTCGAGCGTCGGGCCTCACGTGAGATTACGTCACCGAGCGCTCGTCACCCTATTGATGGCTTCGCTCATGCTTGCCGCGTGGGCGATGTGGCAAAGCGGCGAGCTGGATGCCTGGACCTCGATCATGCTGCTCGCCTTCGCCGTTTTGGGGGCGGGGTTACTCCTTCCGCGCGTCTATCGCCGCTTGTGCATAGGCGTTGCCACGGCACTGCTCGTCCCTTGGGGGGACTTGATATCAGGTCGCGTCACGAGTCTTGAGGCAGTTTCGAAGTCGGATGTCGTACTGGCTTTCGTTGGGCCGGTCCTCTGGTTCCTGCTGGTTGCATGGGCCGTCGGGGCGCTGGCATCCGTTGCTTTCGGCGCATGGAAGGTGCTGAAGCACCACGCTGGTTCAGAAGAGGAGCGCCCAGATAGAACAACCGTGCTTTAAGAGCTTCAAGCGTAAGCAGTTGGCCGTCCCACCCTTGATGCCAATGGCAACAACGCGGCATTTCCATCGACAGCCTCACGGACTCGACTGGTTTTACCCAATAGCATGTGGAAAAAATGCAGGAGAAAGCGATGCGCTTGACACTGGGGCTTTTGGGAACGCTCTTGCTGACGTTATGCGCAGCCATTCCTGCTCACGCCCGACTGCGGGACGATGTGGGTCCGCAAGAGCCTGCTTCTGAGTCCTCGCTTGCGGTGATCGATTGGGCCGATGCCTCGCCTGGCGTCGCACCTGTTGGAGACGACCGATACCTGCTCTGGACCAAGACCGGCGTTCAGCTCTGGGATGTCAGGCGCAACGTTTTTTCGCCAGTGAGCGACTGGCCCGCGGGCTACGATCTCAGAATCGGCGGCACCCGCTTGGGGAACACCACTGTCCTCGTGGCGCAAAGGCGCGGCGATGCAGATCCCCTGCAGCACCTGTTGATGCTGTGGAATGCGAAGGAAGGCCGGCTGACCCATGAGTTTGCATTGCCGCCCGGACAGTTGGTGGACAAGGTGGTGGCTCTGGATGCTCGACGCTTTCTGCTTTGCAAGCGTGTCGGCTTTACATGGCCAGGGCCGTTGGCACGGAATTACCGGTCGCTCCCCACCGAAGCGCAAGTTTGGTCCCTGGAGGAGCACGACTTCACTCTTGACCCCTCGCCCGCGCTTTTGGGTTCGCCTGTTCGAGGCGAGGTGTCGGGCCTGAGCGTTCCGGCAGTGGGCAACGAGGACCCGGTTCAATTCGATACCCGAACCTGTAGCTGGGACATGAAAAATCCTCCAGCGGAACTGGCAGGTGTGAAGAACCTGGAAATCAGACCTCACCGCCTTCCAGATGGCCGTTTCTTGGTCACGCATGCCAAATGGGAGAACCAGTGGGGACATCAAGTCAACGCTCGCAACCCTTGGCTTTGGGAACATGGTGCCGGCGAATGGCGTGCGCTTCACCGTACCGCGAAAGGTGGCGGATCTCCTGACTTGTTCTGGAGTTTTGGATCAGGCGATGCGATCGTGGCAATGGATGATATTGAGGCGCACTTCGTCGAGTTCTTGGATACCGACACACTCACTTGGAGCCGCTCTGCGCAATCGCTGGGCCACGACGACCGAGCCCTGGCTCTGGCCCCACTGAGTGACGGTCGTGCTTTGCTGTTTTTGCAAGGCGGGGCGCGCGTTATTGCGGCGAGCCCTCTTCGGGAACTCTTGCCACAACGGTTGGCCTACTGGCACTCCGAGCCCATGCAGACGGTCCTGGCAGATCATCGACTTTTGCTGATCGGTGCTGATGCGGCCAATCGCCCGGAGATGGTTTCGCTGCGGGGGACGGTCCCTCAGTCAGTGGTCCTTGCGCCTGTCCCTGCAGATATCAGCTATCCGAGCGCCGTTGAACTGGGGGACGGTACTGTCTTGGCCTTTGGTGCACTCCCCGGTCAGTGCACCCGGCTCGACGACCGACCGGGTCTGTGTGGGCAGCCGCCGGCGCAACACTCCTATCGCTATTTTCCCAGCAAGGACCGCTGGCAACTGGTGCCTGGCCTGGAGATCGGATTCGAACTAGGCTGGGTGGGGCCTTGGATCGGAAAGCACATGCCGCGGCTCAACGTCAGCGCCCTGAGCAAGCAGCGCTTGGCTTTTCTTCAAAACCGCTCAGCGGATTGCCATACCTCGACTGTCTTGTACACCTGGTCTGCCCGAGAGGGGACGCGCGCGGTGGCGAAGCTTCGAGGCGAACGGAGCGCTGCCAGTCTGGTGCGATTGAAGGACGGGCGCCTGGCTGCGATCGGTGGATTTCGGCGCGACTTTCGCGGGCTTGACGACGCCTACTGCGACAAGGAAAGCATCGCAGGCCATGCAAAGCACATCAGAAACACGGAAGTCTTCGCAGAGGCGGCGACGCGGTGGCGGGCTGGCCCGAGAGCACATTTCGCCGGCGGGCGCGCCTACATCTTGCGGAGCGGGCGGATTTTCAAGCTGTCCGGGTGGGAAGCGGGGGGCTACCGCTATGCGGGTGAAGTGGCAGATGCGCGGTTCCGTCGCTGGGCCAAGCTGCCCCCTCTCCCCATCAAGTACAAGAAGGAAATTCTCGACATCTCGGTGGTCGGTGACCGGGTCTTCCTCCTGCCCGAGGACCGTGCCGATCCAACGGTGGTTTGGGACGACACCCGCAGACGGTGGATCGTGCCGACAGATTGGCAACGGGACGGCCTGAGCGTGCTTCCGGGCCCACCGGGCCACGTCGTCTTGCGCACGTTCAACCGACTGGAGGTTCTCCCTGTACCACGCTGAACCGCCAAGGTTGCTGCAGTGTGGCTGGAGTGTGGCAAGCGGGTCATGATCTGGCATCTGATCCCTGCCCGGGCCATTCACTTCGGGCAACTTGATTTCAGAACCCAGTCGCTTCCAGCGTCACGTGGCGTAGCGGGTGGGGGTTTCTCCGCGAAAGTCTGAGGCATCACGCCGGTCGCCCAGACAGTGGGGCGATACGTTCATCATCGCCTGCGCCACCGTATCTCACTTCGCTGGCCGGAACCACGCCATGCGATGACCAGGACAAAGGCGAGCCGTGCGACAGCCGTTCGGAGATCAGGCGCGCGGTTCTCCCACATCGGTGTTGACAGTGCCGCGTCCGGACCTCACACGTTTCAGTGTTGCGGCGAGCCAGAGCATTCCACCTGGCACGACGGACACGAGCACAAACGCCAGCAGGGACATGGCGAATTCGGCCTCCTTCGGCATCAGCTTGTACAGGCCAAGAACGGCTGCGCCTATCGCGCAACTGAGCACAGGAAAGATGAGAGACCACAGCCATCGATTGCCGCGCCCGGCGATGGCCAAGCTCACGACGAAGAACAAGATCGGCATGGCAACGTCAGGACCGCACTTGAAACAGACACACGCACTCGCGACGGCCAGGATCAGCAGACCCGCGACACGCAGCGCAGCTGCCAGGCGTTCGCGCCAGCTCATCTGTTCCATGATGGGAACGGTGACCAACGGCTGCCGTCGCTTGTCCGCTCGGGGGAGCCAGCGCGTGTCATGGCCACATCCAGCGATCAGCGGTCCGGCGCGATCTCGGTCGCGTAATCGACCAGTTCGCTGAGGATGTGCTGGCCGCGTTCGTCGGCGTCGGCCTCCAGCTCGTCCACCCGTTCGAAGAAGGCCTGGAGCGTCATCGCGCCGCCGGCCCCGTCGTGCAACCTTTGCGCACAGTGGGCGAGCCATTGCGCCTGCTCGGCCTCCGTCAGGCTTTCGGGGAAGTTGCGGGCGCGGTAGCGGAAGAACAGTTCTTCGAGCCGGGGGTCGGCAAAGGCGGGCTGCTTGCCTGCGAGTTGCTCGGCCGACAACGCCCGCAGGCGCTGCAGGCTGCGCCGGTCGTCGTTGCCGATGAAGCCGCCGTACAGGTCTTCGTCCACATCCACCTCGCTGCCGGCCGGCGGGCGCTCGAACACCATCGGCCACATGCCGGCCAGCCGGTGGCCTCCACGTGCGGCGGTCTCCGCATGCGCCAGGGCCTGTTCGCGCTGGACGCCCCATCGGGCGGCGACATCATCGCTGAGCGTTTTCAGGTTGCCGACGACGATGGGCGATTTGTTGAGGTGGATGGTCTTGATGGGCAGGCGCGTCAGGCCTTCGGGCAGCGCGTCGGCCCGGCTGAACATGCGCAGGCGGATGGTGTCGACGTCGAGGTCGAACAGTTCGACGGGGTCGTGCGCCAGGTCCCACACGATGACTTCGTTCTTGTTGGTCGGGTGCGG
>Ga0070659_100000333_pt1 | contig 36448 bp, 27 predicted proteins | sample KBSC23metaG_FD_64666 | JGI IMG/M metagenome (GOLD analysis project Ga0070659, IMG submission 64666) | Corn rhizosphere microbial communities from Kellogg Biological Station, Michigan, USA - KBS C2-3 metaG | ecosystem: Host-associated > Plants > Roots > Rhizosphere > Soil ... | reverse complement strand
ACAATCAAAAGGGAAAATGTTTTTGACCGATGAGCGGGGATTGAACCAGATGGACTGGTACCGCAGTTATAATACCTTCAATTTCGGCAGTTATCAGCACGCGCATAAAGCGCCTTTCAGCAATTTATATGTGTTGAATGATGATACGCTGGCCGCAGGGAAAAGCGTTAGTATGACGGTTGAGGAGGACACAGATATTATCCTCATCCCGATAGTGGGCGCCATTAAGTATAAAGACAGCCTGGGTAATAAGGCCGTTATTGAACCCGGCGAAGTACATGTTTTAGATATGCCCGCCGGGGCCGGTATTGAGCTGATAAACCCTTATGAAAATGAGCTGATCAACTTTTTGCAGTTATGGATAAAAACGCCCGGCAAAACCATATATACCCATCCCAAAGTATCAAAGTTTAGTTTAACGTATAGCAAAAACCAACTGGTTGAAATATTTAACCAAGCCGGCGCCACCGGCTATATGGGCCAGTTTGACGGGCGCGCCGAAACAATTTATCAGCTTGGGGATATTAAAAACAATGTATTCGCATTTGTTATTGATGGCGCTTTTGAAATGCAATACCGCCTGCTACATGCGCGCGACGGCCTGGTTCTGTGGGATATTGACGAAGTGGAAATGGAAGCCTTATCAAACGAAGCCATTATGATGATCATTGAAATACCGCCCGTGTAGTTGGGTAGGTTAATATGGAATAGAAAGAATTAAAACAAAGGCTGTTATATAACTCCGTAGGAGTACCCTGTTTATAGACAAATGAACATTACGACACGAGCTCCAGCGGAGCTTCCTGTTAAAGCAAGCGAAAGGCAAACGGTTATAAGGAGGCACCTACGGAGCCTGATACATGACTGCATTTTTTCTATAAACAGGGCGCTCCGAATGGAGCGAAAAAAGGGCTATTTCTTTCCACTCAATATCTTCAACGCTTCCCTGGCGGCAACCTGCCCGGATATAATGGCCGGCGGCACACCCGGCCCGGGGACGGTAAGTTGGCCCGTGTACAGCATGTTCTTTATTTTTTTGGCCCGCATGGCGGGTTTAAAAAAAGCTGTTTGGCTTAAGGTATTGGCCAGGCCATAGGCATTGCCTTTAAAGGAGTTATAATCGTTAATAAAATCCTGATGGGCGTAGCCGCGCTTTACAATGATGTTGTTGCGTATGCTTTGCCCGGTTACCTGCTCAAAGCGGCCGAGCATCAATTCAAAATATTTTTCGCGGGTGGCTTCCTCATCATCAAGGCCGGGCGCTACCGGCATTAAAAAGAAGAGATTCTCGCAACCTGCAGGGGCAACGCTGTTATCTGTTTTGGATGGGCACGATACATAGAACAGCGGCTTATCGGGCCATTGCGGATCGGTATAGATATGGTGGGCATGCCGGTCGAAGTCTTCATCAAAAAACAGGTTATGGTGCTCAATGCCCTCCAGTTTTTTATCCAGGCCTATAAAATACAGCAGGCTCGATGGCGACATGGTGCGGCTTTCCCAGTGCTTTTCATTGTAATTGCGGTGTTGCTTTTCTACCAGGGTTTGGTCAACGTGACGGTAATCTGCTCCGGCAATGACAAGGTCGGCGGTAAAAGTACCATTAGTGGTATTAACGCTGTGCGCCTTTTTGCAATCGACGTTTATTTGTGTTACGCCCGTGTTCAGTTTTATCTCGACACCCAGTTCCGTAGCAACGCTTACCATAGCCTTCACTATCTGGTGCATGCCGCCCATGGGGTACCATGTGCCTAAAACCAGGTCGGCATAGTTCATCAGGCTGTACATGGCCGGGGTGTTTTGCGGGGTAGCGCCGAGGAACAGCACCGGGAACTCAAGCATCTTCACCAGTTTGGGGTTGCTGAAATACTTGCGTACATGGCGGCGCATATTACTCAGCATTTGTATGCGCAGGCTTTCGCGGATGAGGCGGATATCGATAAACTCGGTGATGGAGTGCGATGGGCGGAACACGTAATCGCACATGGCTACCTCGTATTTGTACTTGGCCTGGATGAGGAATTGCTCCAGCGCTTCGCTGCTGCCGGGTTCGGTGGCTTCGAACAGTTCATCCAGCTTTTCGCGATCGGCGGGTACGTCCATCACATCGTCATCGCCATAAAAAATGCGGTAACCGGGGTCGAGGCGTTTCAGGTCGTAATAGTCGGATACCTTTTTGCCGAACAGGGCGAAATAATTTTCGAACACATCGGGCATCCAGTACCATGAGGGGCCCATATCGAAAGTAAAGCCATCCTTTTCCCAAACACGGGCGCGTCCGCCGGGCTGGTCGTTCTTTTCGAGAATGGTGACTTTGTGGCCCGCTTTGGCGAGGACCGACGCGGCAGACAGGCCGGCGAAACCGGCACCGATAACGATGATGTTTTTAGGGTTGGACATTTTTGTTTGTAGCGGGCAAAATAAGGAAAATATTGGATGTGCTTTGTCACTTCTTGTCTTAATACAAAACCAAAACGACACCTAATCTTAAAATACCTCCCGGATGATCTTCCGAACACCTATGGTATTGTAGCCAACAGATTGTACTGTTTGTAAAAATCCGATGAAAAATATATCTCAAACTGCCATCCGTTCAGGCATGAACGTCTGAACAGGGGGAAGGTGGTTAATTACCAGCATACATCACCTATCGCCCAGAGAAAACGATACAGGTATGGAGAACTGTATCCTTACTGGTTTTCCGTACTGCGTCCCGGGTAGCCATTTGGGGGATAGCTTTACACATCGTAAAGCTTCCTCCCCCAGGTACTTATCGGGAGTATGTAGTATTTCGAAATTAGTAAGTGACCCATCTTTCTCTATTATAAAACGAAGTATAACCCGTCCCTGGGTTTGACTTTCTTTTGATTCTTCCGGGTAATGTAGCTTATTCCCTAAATCTATATAAAACTTCTCTATTCCATTTAGCGGTGATGGCTCTACTTCCCGGCTTGTATACGTATATGTGTTCCCACTTTTATCCCTGGACTCACCTGAAATGAATTTACCTTTGTCATAGGTCTCGGTATAGGTTAATGAGTCTGTCTCAAAAGTTCTACCCTCCCATTCGCCGTCCCTTAATCCGCCATTGATCATCCCGTGTTCATATACTTGTTTAAAATCGTTTGAGTAGCTTACAAAATCCCCTTTACCATTTATAGCGAGATGATGACCAATCGAGTCATTACAAAGCTTGATTATCAAACCATTTTCGAGATTGGGTGTAACATGTGTACTATCCGGTGGGCCTAAGATGGTGTACAGCATTCCATTAGGATAATAACTGTAAATATCTCCTACTATCTCTCCCTTACTATAGGTTGTGATCGATTCCCGTTTTCCGGATGGATAAAAATTAATACAAGAACCTTCAAATTGCAAATGGTCAAACTTCCAAGACTTACCAATAAGCTTAAGTTTCCCGTTCTTATAGTATTCGTTAACATTATATAGGATTGAGCCTGAATCGGGTTCGCTGATTATCCGGATAAAATCCGCACTGTCTTTTGTACTCACTTGTCTGCCCGAGTTAGTCACCAATAAAACATTCTTGCGCTTTTGAGCGATAGTTTGTGAAAAGCACAATAGGGCGAAAACAAATAATACCAGTATTTTATATTTCATTAATCAGTAATAGTTAGTCTAAACTAAAGCTATTTTTAAAATAAACAATCTCCATATTCGTCCTTGTTGGTATTGTCACCAACAAACCGTGCTGAGTATAAATACGAATAAAAATGCTTTTCAAACTTCCCGGTAACAACCGCGCCGTATAATATTGCCATTATAACGATAGTTTTATTTGCAATCCATCTTGATTCCTGGCTCTTGATTCTAAAATCTACTTCTTCCCACCTGCTATCTCTTCAATAGCCCTCACCAGCTTATCCAGATCGGGCAAGGTAGTATACACATGTGGTGTAACGCGTACGCATTTAATATTCTCTATCACAATACTGGTAGTATGTATTTTATACCGGCTAAACAGGGCGCTGTCCAGTTCGCCGGGTGTCATACCGTCGATGCTGATGCCGCAAATGGCGCAGCTGTATTCGGGCTTGAGCGAGGTGTGTAGCTTTACTTTGGGGAGGTGCTGCACCTTTTCGGCCCAGTAGTTCTTGAGGTAACGTATGCGCTCTTCCTTGCGTTTGGTGCCAATTGCCAGCTGAAAGTTCACAGCCTCGCCAATACCCTGCTCTATCGGGAAGCTACGGGTGCCAATGTTCTCAAACTTGCGGATGTTGGGGCCGTTGGGGGTATCGTCGCATAGTAGCGGCCATACTTTGGGTATTTTGTCCTGCTTAATCCAGAGCATTCCACTGCCGATGGGGGCGCTGAGGAATTTGTGCAAACTGGTGCCAAAGTAATCGCAGTGCAGGTCGGGTATTTTAAAATCCAGCAGGGCAAAGCTGTGTGCGCCGTCGCATATTACCTCAATGCCGCGGGCATGGGCCATATCGGCAATTTTGCGCACCGGCATGATCTGCCCCACCCAATTGATGATGTGCGTAACATGTATCAGCTTGGTTTTGGGCGTAATGGCATCGGCATAAGCCTTAACTATCGCGTCGTCATCCTCTATCGGGAAATCAAAACTTAGTTGCTTGTATACAATTCCTTCGCGACTGGCGCGCTGGCGGTAAGCCTGTATCATGTGCGGGTAATCCTGTTTGGTGCCAATCACCTCGTCGCCGGCTTTTAGCGGCAGGCCGTATATGATGGTATTGAGCGCTTCGGTAGCGTTTCGGTTAACGGCAATTTCCTCCGGGCTGCATCCACCTAACAAAGCCAGCTTTTCGCGAAGCGGCTCGCGGCCCTGGTCGAGTATTCGCCACATATAATAGCTTGGGCCCTGGTTGCTCAGGCGGTTATAACGTTCCACGGCATCCTGCACCACTATGGGCGATGGCGATACTCCGCCGTTATTCAATATCATGATATTGCCGTTTGCGCTATATGCCCGTTGGATGGTAGCCCAATAGTCTTCATCCTGCGCGGCTTGCTGCGGCGTTAGGTGGGCTATCTTTTTATTGGCCAGGTTAAAGGTTTCGGCGTGGGCCTGGTTAAACAGGCTGGTGGCACTAAAGGCACCGGTAAGCAGGGCGGCCTGCTGTAAAAAAGTCCGTCGGTTATGGGTCGTCATGTTAATAACGAATTTAAGCTTTTATCTTGTAAAAAATAATAAGCGTATCACAATAAATAAATGCCGGTACGTATTTAAAGTAATGGAATTGTTATGTTTTTTAATTACAGCAATCCGTATCTTTGTAAGTATTATTTGCCATTAAACCTGTTTATTTATCCCCTTAATAATGCCTGACCAACATCCTGAAAACGGCCATCTGAAAAACAGCAACCACGAATGGATGAAGTTTTTTAACACTATGGATGAGGTATGCTTTTCGTTCGACCCTGAAAAGCGTAAATTGATACAGATATCTACCGGCTGCGAAAAACTATATGGCTACTCTACTGCCGACCTGATGGCCAATACCCGCCTTTGGTTTGAGATGATACACCCTGATGATCAGCATATCGCCCTGGCGGAGCGGGATAAAATGGACCTCGGCGAACAGGTGATCAGCCGCTATCGCATCATCCGTAAAGACGGTACCATGCGCTGGGTGGAGAAAAAGCTTATACCAACAGTTGACGAAACGGGGAAAGTAGTACGGGTTGACGGCATTACCCGCGATATTACCTCGCACAAGGAAGCCGAAGAAAAGCATCGTAAAAGCAAAAAGCTGTACCGCCAGATAGTAGAGAACGCGCAGGAAGGCATCTGGACGATAGACGTGCACGATAAAACCAACTTTGTAAATAAAAAGATATGCGAGATACTGGGCTATACCCCCGAAGAAATGATGGGTAAAGAACTGTATGATTTTATGGATGCCGAAGGCAAAGAATATGCCATTGCCTGTATGGAACGCCGCCGCAACGGTGCCCAGGAGAACCTGGATATACGGTACAAAAGAAAAAACGGCGAGGACGTATGGGCCAATATAGCCGCCAACCCTTTGTTTGACGATGATGGCAAATATATGGGTGCCCTGGCTATGGTTACCGATATTACACAGCGCAAGCAGGACGAGGACGCATTAAAAAAATCGGAAGCCAACCTGCGCACTGTTTTTGATAATACCGATACATCGTACGTATTGTTTAACGATGATATGCAGATCGTTTCGTTCAATGGCCTGGCACAAAAATATTCGCAGGAGCAAAACCATAAGGATTTGGAAGTAAACCGCTCTATAAAAGAGTATTTTACAGAAGAGCGCTGGCCATTTATACTTGAATTGTTAGAAAAGGTAAGGCAAAATGGCAGCTTTGATTACGAACTGAACTATAAAAGGTCCGACGGCAGTATACGCTGGCACCATGTGCGCTGGATTGTTGTTAAAAACAGCGAAAACAATAACCTGGGGTTTGTACTGAGCAACAAAGACATTACCGAGGCCAAACTTGCCGCCCTGGAGCGCGAAAAAATAACCACCGACCTGATACGGCATAATAAGGACCTGGAACAGTTTACCTACATTGTATCACATAACTTGCGCTCGCCGGTAGCCAATATTATGGGCCTTACCGATCTGCTGAAACAGTTTGACGCTGATCCTGAATTAAGACATGATGTGCTCGACAGGTTAAGTGCGTCTATAAAAAGTGTCGACAGCATTATTCGCGATCTGAACCATATCCTGCAGGTCCGTGAGCCTGGAAATGAAGAAAAAGAGCAGGTGGATTTTAAAAGTATTTGCGAGGATATAAAAGCGAGTATCATCCATGTTATTTTAAAGGAAAATATTCAGCTCGACTTTGATTTTTCCGGAGTTGGTTCCATGTACACCATCCGCAGCTACATTTACAGCATATTTTATAACCTGGTATCAAACAGCATAAAATACCGCCGCCAGGATATACAATCAGTAATTTCTGTCAGATCAGTGTTGCTGAAGGATAAAATAGAGATCCGTGTGAAAGACAACGGCAAAGGCATCGACCTGCAAAAGAACGGCAACAACCTGTTTGGCCTATACAAACGTTTTGATACCACAGTTGAGGGTAAAGGCATGGGCTTGTTTATGGTAAAAGCCCAGGTTGAAACCCTTGGCGGGACAATAAGAATAGAGAGCCGCCCCAACACCGGCACCGAGTTTATTATGCAGTTTGCACAGTAGGACATAATGCCGGCAATAATTACATAATGTTGGTGAGGACACCGACATTGGGGGAGAAGAAAGGACACACTCCTAATCGCACGGAGCCACCGCTTTTTGATTTGCAAGCTTCTTGACTTAGAATACCTGCCGATCGCAACAAGCAGATTCATTTGCTCATTCATTAAACACCAGGTCGAGCGAAATGGATATCTCATCGGCGATAAGTTTGTTTTGGATATTGGAATACATATCCCAGGAATTTGGTTTTTGCTGCAGGTCGATGTTCCATTTTGAGCGATCTATTTTTATATCGGCTTTGGCAGTAATGGTTTTACCATCTTTTTTGATAGTGGCTGTAAATTCGATGGGATTGGTGATGCCCTTCATGGTCAGGTCGCCGGATACTTTGAAGGTTGTGGCGTTGTCAAGACTTATGATCTGCTTTACAAGCATTACCGATTCGGGATATTTGGCAACGTTAAAGAAACCGGGGTTGCGTAACATACCGTCTACCTTGGCATTGCCGGCGGCATCTTTATGGTCGGTACTGCGCATGCTGTTCATGTCTATTTTAAAAGTGCCGTTAACGGGCGTACCTGCGGGCGAGTAATTGAGGCTGCCGGAGTTAAAATGTATATAGCCAAAGTGGCCGCCCATCGCTTTTTGGTTGGTCCATAACAATTTGCTTTTTTTAACATCGAGTTGGTAGGTTTGCTGCGCATAGGCCGAAAGGTTAAGCACGATGAACAGCAGGATAATTGTAGATTTGTTTCTCATATCATTATTAATTTTGATATTGCAAACCTACTTTCCACCAGTGAGTTAGTGATGATGATTATTGTAAATAAAATTGTAAACTTTGTAAATAAAACCGATTTGCTGTGAATACAAGAGCCAAATACCTTTCGGGAATTGCCTGCCTGCTGCTTACCGCCATCATTTGCGTTGCTTTTACTTTGAGCGGAAATGATAACTTCGACCTTGCTAAACAACAGATCATGCTGCGTAAGATAGGTCATGAGGTTTTGCTGCACTCGGGTGATAGTACATCGCGTGTGCTGCCGGTAAAACAAGTAGGCGAAAACGAATATCAAATCACCTTCCAAAATGAGTTTACTTTCCAGCCCGATTCGCTTATCGCCATCATCAAACGCTCGCTGGCGCAAAATAACCTCACGCACAATTATATTGTGAATGTGATGAATTGCTCGGGCAAGGATGTGGTGTTCGGCTACGCCATTTTAGGGAACGAGAAGAATAACATTGTGGCATGTTTGGGCAGAAAACAGCCTAAAAGCTGTTACCTTATCGACCTGAAGTTTGAGAACGATGGTATCACCACCGCCCAGAAAAGGTACCTGATAGGCAGTTTGCCCGCACTGGCTTTTGTAGGCTTACTGGCTTTCAGGAAAAGTAAAACGAAAAAAGGACAATATACCGCACCAGATACCGACACCCTGAAAGTTGGCAAGTTGTTGTTCAACGCGAATAAACGATGCCTGTATTTTGGCAAAACTGTTATCGCGCTTACCACTAAGGAAAACAAACTGCTCCTGATATTTGCCGAAGCGCCAAACACGATCATCGAACGGGCAAGGCTCCAAAAAGAGCTATGGGAAGACGAAGGCGTGATAGTGGGTCGCAGCCTGGATGTGTTCATATCAAAACTGCGAAAGAAACTGGAAAGCGATCCATCGGTGCAGATCATCAATGTACACGGCAAGGGGTATAAGTTAGAAGTTAGTTAATTGGCCTTTGTTTCTGCAATACTGAGGGTGTTACGGCTACGACAGGCATCATCGTGTCGCTCATAGCCGCGACGGGCTTAGTTACTTTGTAGCCACAAAGTAACCAAAAGGCTTGTCAGCAAAGAGGCTTCTTTTCGCTCGAGGCCATACTGCACAAAGCGGAGAAAACCTGGGCTGCAATCTTTTGCCCTGCTTCGCTCGCTCCGGGCCTTGCTTCTGCAAAACTTGCTATGCCCTGCAGCCCTGCCCACCGGCAGGCGGGCGCACAAGGCCACCATCGCTTTCTCCGCTTTTTGGCCGAAGCTTTTTTGCTGACGGGGGGGGAACTACGGAATCTCGCCCGTTCAATCATTTAAATATCTACACATTTCGTTGTGTGATTAGATAAGATGATATTTACAACAACACTGTATATTTGATCATGATCTTTAATATTAAAACTAAACCAACAATTACACTAACGACTTTAATTTTGGTGTTTTTCCTTAGCTCTTTAAAAAGCTATGCAGGCTGGTATGAGTGTTACAACTTCAGTGGCACCATTAATAAAATCCCGATAACATTTTCTATTCAAGTTAAAGATGGTTATTTTGGAGAAAAGGACAAGAAAGATCTCAATTTGATCGGCGTGTATAAATATGATCATGAAAATGAACCCATATTGCTTGAAGGTAAGCTGAATTTTAAAAGTAGCAAGGCTTTATTGTACGAAATGAGAAATGGCAAGCGCGCTGCTTTATTTGAATTTCAATTTGCTAAAGCGCAATGCGACGGCGTTTGGAAAAATCTTAATGACAATAAAAAATTGGCATTACATTTAAACTATATTAACAACCTGATAGACACTACCGACACATCTGAATTTCACGATGTAGAAATATTACAAAGCAATTCACTAAAAGACCTCTATTTTATTGGGATATATTCCAAGAAGGATGGCGAGAGCCGTGCCCACATGGACAAGCTTAAGATCATTAACAAGAAAGATAATACTGTTAAACAAATTATTGACTTCAGGAATGTTGCCAGTCAAACCGGAAATATTTGGACAATAATTTACGGAAACGTTCAAATTGCGAACGCAAAAACAAACGAGTTGGAAATATGGAATAGTATCGGGAGAATGGGCGGGCTTTTATCGGTAAAATTTAATTTTAGCACTCAAAAGTTTAAACTAAATCCTATACCAAAGAACAATGGCCCCGGTTGACCTTTGCACATCTCCCCACTGGTCGAAGTTTTCAACTTCGTCCTAACTATATTGTTGTAAGCTTTCAGCTTGCGAGTAAATGCACATCGCACCGTTAAGCTGAAAACTTAACACATTTTAGAACGAAGCAGAATGCTTCGAACAATGCTTGACTATTACAGAAACGGATTAACAATTGTCAAACTCTTATTTACGACCAATTTGTGCTGCATATCTTCTGAGTACAGGATATCGCAACGTTCTTCAGTGGCCACAGCAACAATGATAGCATCGAATAATTGAATTTATATTTCTTAACTAATTCAGCTGCAAAAAGCATGGTGTGTGGTAAAACAGGCATAATAGTGCAGCCTGCAAATAATTTAGCTGTTTGAGTTAGTAAATCTTCTTTTGAAAGGTTGAGAAGTCTGCGAGTAGTATTCAGGTACTCCGAAATTACTTGCGTCGATATCGCAGGTTCGTCGGCCAATAAATTTTGAGCTATCGTCCTTTTGTGTGGGTCTGAATTATCATGTAAGTATATCAGTACATTGGTATCCAACGCAACAGCCAAACTTACTACCTAAACATATACACCCTGTCCTCTTCTTTCAGCCATTGGTTGAAAATATAAAGGTCTGTTTCTTTGCCAGTGATGTCGAACCCGAAGGTGATTTGATGGTCTTGCCGGATTTCTTTAAAGTAGCGGATTTTAGTTTCAGGCTGGCCCTACCGCTACCGCAAGCGCTTGTGGTAACCAAGACAGGCCGGCAACGGGGCAATTTTTAACCTCTGCCTGACCACAAGGGAGGACCCTTGCGGTAGCGCATTTGGACTTTTATTTCTTTTTCGTAATAAATAACTGTTGCTTTTTCGATTTATTTTGGCTATATTTGTGTGTTTTTATTCCTTTTGTAATAAATAATGTACCGGATAAGCGCCAGCTTGCCTGTTTTATTAACCTATCAACTCAATAACCCATTAACCAATCTCACCATGGACATCTTTACCGAACTTACCCCCAAGCAGGCTACCTTTTGCGCCGAGTATTTTAAAGATTTTAACGCTACCGCCGCGGCATTGCGGGCAGGTTATTCCAAGGCTACCGCGATGAGCGGTAAACTGATGAGGGTGCCTAAAATAAAGCATCACCTGCAAGAGCGGGGTGCAAAGTTTTATGAGGGGCTGGCTGTGAACAATGAAGCGATTTTGGCTGAACTGAACAAAATGGCTTTTGCCAGTATGGGCAGCTTTTTTGATGAGCATGGAAAAGTAAAGCCTATGCACCTGGTGGGTGAAGATGCCAAGGCATCTTTATTGCATTATTCGTTTACGGAAGATAAGCATGGGAATACCACCATCAGGATACGGATGAGTAATAAGATAACGGCTTTAGATAAACTCACCCGTTTGCAAAACTTATGTGCCCCGCCGAAGGAGGTAAAGTATATTGTTGTAGACAGGGAGAAGATGGATGATGATGACCGGATTGATGATGAGACCATACCAAAGAAAGCAGTAGCAGTACAACCGGCAAGTGATGAATTTACGGTAGAAGAGGTGAAGCGATGGATACAGGAAGCCCGTGAAGTGGCTATTTATGAGACGGAGAAACGGATGCGGGCGGAGTTTGCTGCTTTGGAGCAAGGAACAAAGAATAAAGAGCAAGGACGGGAAGTTGTGGGTGCGGGCAATGACGGAAAGGTGGGTGTGAATAATACCGACTTTTACCTACCTGCCGGCGGGGAGCAAGGACAGGGAGTTGTTGGTGACAACACCAACAACGGCGGGGTTATCATCCCGGATGCCAACGGCCAGCCTGTGAAAAAGAGGAGAACTTACACGATGATTACCGCGAAGCATAGGTCGAAGCGACATTTTGATTATGTGAAAATGCGTTGAGGAGAAGGCTGGCGGATAATATTTGGAATATCGCTTTAAAGGACACACCCCTCCGCCCCTCTCAAGAGGGGAACCGCACAGGGCCGGCGCTTTTGGTTAGTGTCTAAAAAGACATAGTGTCCAAAGCAATAGTTCGACGGGCTCACCATGACATCCCTGGATGCCGGGGTGTAGGTTTACCTACCTGTTTACCATACTCATGCCGGCGGGTGTGTAGCGGGCGCCGGTGTTGGGGTATTGTTTCAGGATAGCGTCGATATCGGCAAGGTCGGTTGCGCTAAGGCTGATATCGGCGGCAGTTGCATCTTCGCGCAGGTAGGCTTGCCTTTTGGTGCCGGGGATGGGTATAATATCATCGCCTTGTGCCAGCAGCCATGCCAGCGCCAGTTGCGCCGGGGTATGGCCCTTATCCTGCGCCAGCTGTTTCAGAGCGGCAGCAAGTTGGATGTTATTTTGATAGTGTTCGCCCTGGAAACGGGGGATGGTTAACCTGAAGTCGTTTTCGGCAAAGGTAATGGGCGTGTTGGAGAACAGTCCGCGCGAGAGCGGGCTGAAGGGAATGAAGCCGATGCCGAGTTCGCGGCAGGTATCTAATATCTCGCCTTCCGGGTCGCAGGTAATTAGGGAGTACTCGCTTTGCAGAGCGGCAATGGGGTGAACGGTGCAGGCACGGCGCAGGCTTTGGGCCGATGCTTCGGAGAGGCCGAGGTAACGTACCTTGCCTTCTTTAACCAGTTCGGCCATGCCGCCTACCATTTCTTCCACAGGTACCTGCGGATCGATGCGATGGGCGTAGTACAGATCGATATGATCGGTATTGAGGCGTTTCAGACTGGCTTCAACGGCTTTTTTCGCGTAAGCGGGCGAACCATCGAAACCACGGGTATAAACGCCGGGCTGCGCAACGGCAAAGCCAAACTTGGTAGCCAGGAAAACCTTGTCGCGGTTAGGCGCAAGTACCCTGGCTACCAGCAGTTCGTTGATATGCGGGCCGTAAATATCGGCGGTATCCCAAAAGTTGATGCCAAGGTCGAGCGAGAGGCTGAGGGTTTTGATGGATTCAGCATCATCATAACCGCCATAACCATGCGACATGGTCATGCAGCCCAGACCGATGGCTGAAAGCTGCTCGCCGGTATTACCTAATTGCCTGTACTGCATTTGTTGGGATAACGGATTTATGATTACGATACGATAGCGAATTGCGACAGGGTCACAAATTGCTGGATACGGGCAGACACGTCTTCGGGCGTCAGGTTCACCAGGCGCTCGGTACCAAACTTCTCTACACAGAAAGAAGCCAGCGCCGAACCGTAGATAATGGCATTCTTCATGTTATTGAAGTTGATGGTGCCCACTTTAGCCAGGTAGCCTATAAAGCCACCGGCAAAAGTATCGCCGGCGCCGGTTGGGTCAAATACATCGGCAAGCGGCAAAGCCGGGGCCGAAAAGATATGATCTTCGCTGAACAGCAACGCGCCGTGCTCGCCTTTTTTGATGATGAGGTATTTTGGGCCCATGGCCGCTATTTTGCGGGCGGCTTTAACCAGTGAGTATTCGCCCGAAAGTTGGCGGGCCTCGCTGTCGTTAATGGCCAGCACATCGACCATGCTGATGGTTTGGAGCAGATCGTCCATGGCAATGTCCATCCAGAAGTTCATGGTGTCCATTACAATAAGCTTAGGGCGCTTGCGCATCCGCTTGATCACGGTTTGCTGTATTTGCGGGGTAAGGTTACCCAGCATCAGGTATTCGCAATCCTGGTATGATTCGGGAATGATAGGATCGAAATCGGCAAGCACGTTAAGCTCGGTTACCAGGGTATCGCGGCTGTTCATATCATTATGGTACTTACCGGCCCAAAAGAATGATTTTTCGCCTGGTTTAACCTGCAGGCCCTCAGTATCTATGTTATGCGCGTTGAAGTTCTTTATTTCGCTTTCGGGGAAGTCATCGCCCACAACGGCAACAATTTTTACCTTGTCATAAAAGTAAGATGCGGCCAAACTGGCGTATGTAGCGGCTCCGCCAACTATCTTATCTGTCTTACCAAAAGGGGTTTCAATAGCGTCAAATGCCACAGTACCAATAACAACTAAACTCATAAATATCTTTTTTAAAAAATTTCTTGGCAAATATTGTGAAATTAGCTGGATAATCATACTTTTGCACACTCCAAACCGGAAAACACTCCTGAGTAGCTCAGCCGGTTAGAGCATCTGACTGTTAATCAGAGGGTCGCTGGTTCGAGCCCAGCCTCAGGAGCACTGAAAATCAAACACTTACATCATGGCTGATGTAAGTGTTTTTTGTTTACGGGTATTTTGTAAAACAGTTGTAAAACAATTTGGTTTTTTAGTGCTAATCGCAATCCAGTCATTCCTATAAATCTGTTAGGTTAAGCAAAGTCATTAAATTTTTTTAATCGGCCTAAACCTATAAAAATAATGCCAGGTAATGGTCATTCATTCAAACCCGTAATGAGAATTTATCTTGTATAAAGCACTTTGATACAACAATGCTTTCAATAAATTTACCTGACGCACGAGTATCTTTTTTCTTGATACTTATATGTCGATAATTAAAACAAGAAATTATGCCCATAAGCAGAGGAAGAAAGAAAAAAGTAAAAATGCATCATCAAAATAAATTGGTGGATAAAACCCGGAAAGCAATAAGGGATGCACTTGACAGGTCCGACGAACGGGGTTTGCTCCCGGTACGAGTGCTTTGTGCCAATCTCACCGATCTTTTCTTCAAGATTTCACCTGACTTTAAGACAGAGTTTGAAAATGAAGTTTACAATGGGTTGCACGATAAGATTATTTATAAAATCGAAACTAACCCTGTTCGCGATGTTGCTGAATTGAACCCACAGCAGCAAATCGTTCTTCATGAAAACTTCAACCAGTACCTGTGGAACATTTGTTATTCCCTTTTGGTATTATTTGATAAGGGTATTCACGAGCCTCGATTGAAAGGAATTCATACAGGAACGTTGGCAGATACGCCTATGGTTGTAGAAGCATGGAAGGTATTCCAAGCTGGGCTTTCTTTACGTAATACTTACCAGCGGTCGGTTTTCTTTGAATTACCGAACTCTGAATTGAATCAAAGCCGGGAATATATTCTAAAAACCAACGCAACCTATTTGGCGGCATTGAATTTCATACTTTTACATGAATTTGCACATCAATACTATGGCCACTATAGTTATTTTGAACCGGGGGATCAATCCAAGAAAGACGAACATTTAGCTGACGAATTCGCGATTGATAGGATGTCGGCACACTTTGACGGAGGCAATGGTAAAACTTTGAAGGCCGGTATTTTGATGGGTACTCTATCGCTGTTGTTCCTTCACAAACAACTTGGCGGTGGTACCAGTCATCCTGACCTCGATAGTCGCTTGAAGATAATTATAGAAAGCTTGCATCTCGATGAACTTGACAATTTGTGGGGACTTGCCAGTCTTGCACTCAACCTTTGGAGTAATGACTTTGGGCACGATGTACGTATTCCTCCAGTTGGAGAGACTTATCAGGAACTGTTCTACGAGACTTTAAAAGATCTTTCAAGATTTAAGTAATACCTTTAAACCTTTTTTGCTCTTCATATCCCTCATTTTGCATGAAACAATTATTACTCTTTGCATTCAGCAAAAAAGGTAAAGTCCGAAGACTGGTCGCGAGCCGTCCTGCGAGTTGAGCAAGAGGTCTCTACAGAGGAAGCTCGATAGAGCGCTGTAGAGAATGTTCACACGAGGAACGGAGCGCCATTGTGTTGGGCATGTGTGTAGGGTAAAAGGCGCGACAGTTCCGAAGCCTCTTGCGATGGACGCAGGCGAGCCAAACAAGGGATGCGTTTTGGGTTTTACTTGTTGAGTTATACGAAACGAGTAAGACGCAAAAGAAAGCATCCGTGCGGAACGACTTTGACCGAAACAAAAGATGTGACAGGTGCTGAGTACAGCAGTAAGGTTTAACGTTGCGATAGCATTGTTGAACCTTACGATACCTGGCGCATGTTTTGTTGGGCTAGGAGTGCAGCACACCTATGGACCTGATGTGGTGGGCATGTGCGCGCGAAAGGCCGGTACAGGGCTTCCCTTTCCCTCTCTAAGCAACAAAAGAGGGAAGGGAAGCACTTTGGTACCGGATTAGAGGAATAAAATACTGTAATAAAATTATTTAGATATATCGCACGCTCGGTATCTCTTTAGTTACTTATTTGTTGAAAATATCTGTCAAAGAAGCTATCCGTTTTCATCATCTTCATTTTTAAACTTGCCATAATTATTTCAGTAAGAATTCTTGTTTTGATCTCGCTATCAATCTTTTTTACATACACCTCGTACTGATCTAAACCCATCATTGCAACAGCTAAAGCTCCCATGCAAATTGATTCAGATTTTTTAAAAACAAAATATGTCATGCTGTTAATGAGTGTCATCACTTCCTGGCTATTGGGATAGTTTGAACGTAAGAGCATTGCCTCAAGATATTTTTGAACTTTTGGAGTAGCTCTAACAGTTCCAATTAGTTCTTGGGCTTTTGATTCCCCATATTCATAAATAAATTGATTGCCAAATACCTCAAACAGGTATTCATAGTTTAGACTAAGTATGTTTTTAGGTGGTGAATGCATTTCAATAAAGTTTGGAAGTATAAATAATGCCTAAAATAGGAGTTTTCTCCTATAGTGATAAAAGAAATATCGTCAAAATTTGGCGGTGTCTCAACCGAAAAACCTCGAAGCGATGAAAATGGTGGGCGATAACGTTAAAAGGTTACGCCTGGCAAAGGGTTTGACCCAAGAAGCGCTTGCCAATGCGTCGGGAGTGGACTGGTCGACAATCAGCCGTTTAGAAAATGGCAATCTTAATACAGGTATAACTGTCCTTTTTGCACTTGCAAAGGCAATGGACGTGTTGCCAAGTAGACTATTAGATATTTCTTAAAACCTATACCATCATTGTCAATCCGCCAACGGAATGTCAAAACAAAAGTAAGGTATCCAATGGTGGGCAACGTGGTACAACGTTCGATAGTGTCCATGATTAGTCACTCCTTCGACATCTACAGCCGTTCCGAAAGGAAAGATCCCAATACGCCTGTTACAGATAACCCTAAACGGCACCGTTAACTGATGTAGTTGACCATCCGGCTTAACAATCATCAGCGATCTTTCATTATAAAAATGTGGATTATGATCAATAAGCATAAATAAGTTTTTAATTAGTAACTTTTTGAAGTTTAAACCCTATAGGTTTAAATCTTAAAGATTTAATTAATTGGGGATCGCTAAGAATCCCCAATTAATTTAAACTACCTTTTTTTGTGTTTTGCCGGAATCCATTTCCAGTTCCAAAACCTTTGCTTGTTGGACAGTTTTAGCAATTTCAGGCACGAACACATAGGTGTAATCGAGTGTGATTTTTTCGTTGTTTGCTGTAACAAACTCATAGGGTTCCGCAGGCTGTTTGACGATCTCCCCGGCCAACTCTGAACCTATTAATAGTTTAGCAGTCTGCTCATCAATCGATGTCGGTATAGAACACCGCTTGACAGCAGCATAATAACTATTTGTTGTTTTTGAAAAAACCATTTCCAATCCGCCAATAAGGTCAAGGGCAATGAATGAACGACCTGTTTTAGTTGTACGAACTTTGTAATCTGATACTTTTACCATTTTGCTTTTTTTAAGGGTTAAGAAATTTCTTAGTTATTGATGCCGGGGTATCCCCAACTCCAAGAAAAAGTAGGGGAGCGATAAGTGAAGTACTCGCGAGAGTGACGAACGTGTATAAAAATTTTGGAGGTAAAAATTTTTTTGAGAGGAGAATTGATTTGGTGGTGTGTTTTCAAAAAGTATACTTGGACGGTATACTGCTGTTGTCAAACAAGGGATAATTCTACCTGTCTACTAATTAACGCTTATAGCGATGTCATGCATGTTTATTGGGTTGCTATTCACCTGTGATTTATCTTAATCTATTTAAGCCAACAATAGTGTTATCCCTTCTTACGCTCATACATCCACACAATCGTTATGTCATCTGTTTCCCATAAAAAGCAACAGAGGTTTGAAATTGCTAAAATTATTAGTACTTATTGTTTAAATCAATTTAATAAATATGCAAAAACTTGTAAAATTTGGTGTAGTAGATAAGGATGTTGTCGGTCATCCTGAGTTATCGATGGGTGCAAAGGCTTTATATTCACTACTTTGCTGCTTTAAAAGTAAAACATTGGATCAATGTTTCCCAAGTAATACGCTATTGGCTGAGCACCTTGGATGTAATGAGAGAAGTGTCACGCGATATTTTAAGGAGTTAAATGAATGGGGAATTACAAGTAGGAGGCAAACCGGATATGATTCACGTTATATAACCTCAATCCATCACGGAGAAAAAATGAGAAAACACCCAACATGGAACCCTAAAGAAGGTAGACAGCTTAGTCTACCTAATAAATAGTAAAATGTAAAGTAATTGGTATAGTTAGGTAGCCATCAATGTCTAATCAAATCCAAAGACACCTGTGTCTACCCTATTAATATTAAACGCTTTCTAAGCAAATTGACTAACAGCATATCAATTACTTCTATCAAATAGCATGTTTTGGTGTAGAAAAGACTACGGCATTATAAAGTTGAATGCTTATCTTCGGCAATCACATTTCTATAGGCGATTAATTTAGTTGTTTGATTGACGACTATTGAAGGTGAATTACTTAAAGGTTTTAATGACTACAGAAACCCAAATAGAAACAACCCTTGTCAAGCATCTAACTGAGCTGAAATACGTCCATCGACCAGATATTGTCGATAGGAAAACACTTGAACGTAATTTCAAAACCAAATTTGAGGAGTTAAATCGGGTACGTTTAACAGAAAGTGAATTTTTAAGGATACGTGAAGATATCATCAATCCCGATACTTTTGCTGCTTCGAAGCTTTTACGGGAAAGACAGTATTTTCAACGTGAAGACGGCACCCCATTGCACTACACTCTTGTTAATATAAAAGATTGGTGTAAGAATGAGTTCGAAGTGATCAGCCAGCTCCGTACAAATACCGAAAATAGCTTACACAGGTACGATGTGATTTTATTGATTAACGGCTTGCCGGTTGTCCAGATTGAATTAAAGAAACTGGATATATCGCCACGAAAGGCTATGCAGCAAATAGTGGATTACAAAAATGAGCCGGGTAACGGATACAGTAATTCGTTAATGTGTTTTATGCAATTGTTTATTGTGAGTAACCGCTCTAACACGTACTATTTTGCCAATAACAAAAACCAGCATTTTCAATTCAATGCAGATGAACAGTTTCTTCCTATCTATCAACTGGCAGATGAGAAAAACAAAAAAATAACACACCTTGAAGTATTCACTGAAAAATTTCTACCCAAGTGTACACTTGGTGAAATGATCAGCAAATACATGGTACTGGTGGAGAGCGAACAGAAATTGCTCGTGATGAGGCCATACCAAATCTATGCGGTCAAAGCCATTGTTGACTGTATCCATCAAAACAGGGGAAATGGTTATATATGGCATACCACAGGAAGCGGTAAAACATTAACCTCATTTAAGGCGTCAACACTTCTAAAGGATAATCCGGATATCGAAAAGTGTTTATTTGTTGTTGACCGTAAGGATCTTGACCGGCAAACTCGAGAGGAGTTTAATAAGTTCCAGGAAGGCAGCGTAGAAGAAAACACTAATACCGAAACTTTAGTTAGGCGTATGCTTTCCACCGACTATGCGGACAAAGTTATTGTTACCACCATTCAAAAACTGGGCCTGGCTTTAGATGGTACAAACGCAAAAAGCTACCAAGAACGTTTAGAACCATTGAGTAATAAACGCATCGTCTTTATTTTTGATGAGTGCCATCGTTCACAATTTGGCGATAATCATAAAGCGATAAAAGAATTTTTTCCGAACGCTCAACTTTTTGGTTTTACAGGTACGCCAATCTTTTCTGAAAACGCTACTTACAAAACCAGGGAAGACCAGTACGAAACTTATAAAACCACCGAAGCCATTTTTGAAAAAGAGTTGCACGCCTATACCATCACCCACGCTATTGAAGATAAGAACGTGTTACGCTTTCATATCGACTATTACAAAGGCAAGGGCGACCAAAATCCAAAACCCGGAGAGGCAATAGCTCAACAAGCGGTAGTAGAAGCGATTATAACCAAACATGATGCGGCCACTAACCATCGAAAATTTAACGCGGTATTGGCTACTTCTTCTATAAACGACGCGATAGCATATTATCAGCTTTTCAAGACGATCCAGCAACAAAGGAAGATCGAAAACGAAGATTATGTGCCACTGAATATTGCTTGCGTATTTTCTCCACCTGCGCAGTTGATCGCTAAGGATGGAGATCAGCAAAGTCAAAAAAATGCAGCCGATATAAAACAACTTCAGGAAGATCTCTCACAGGAAAAAGAAGACAACAAACAAAACCCTGAAGAGAAGAAAAAAGCGCTAACCGAAATTATTGCAGATTACAATAAACAGTTTGGCACTAACCACACCATTAACGAATTTGATATTTACTATCAGGATGTACAAAGGCGTATCAAAGACCAAAAATATAGCAACAGAGACTATCCCCACAAAAACAAGATTGATATTACTATTGTGGTCGATATGCTGCTCACTGGTTTTGATTCTAAATATCTCAATAGCCTCTATGTAGATAAAAACCTGAAATACCACGGCTTGATACAGGCTTTTTCAAGGACTAACAGGGTGTTGAACGATACTAAGCCTTACGGCAATATTCTTGATTTTCGTTCGCAACAGGATGCTGTGAACCAGGCAATTACTTTGTTCTCTGGCGAAGATAGTGGCAAGGCCAAAGAAATATGGATGGTTGACCCTGCCCCGATGGTGATAGATAATTATCAAAAAGCTGTTGAAGCGTTAGGCGTATTAATGCAGCAGCATAACCTGGTTAATGAGCCACATGAAGTATATAACCTTAAGGGGGATGCGGCCAAGATAGCCTTTGTAAAAAACTTTAAAGAAGTACAGCGTTTAAAAACACAATTAGACCAGTATACCGACTTGAACGAAGAACAGCAGGCCAAGATTGAAGCTATTTTACCCAAGGATACCCTGCAAGAGTTTAGAAGCTCATATTTAGAAACCGCCAAGCAATTTAGAGATATACAGAAAAAGGATGGGGAAGATACCCCTTTAGATATACAACAATTGGATTTTGAATTCGTGCTTTTTGCATCAGCGGTGGTCGACTATGATTACATTATTGGTCTAATTGCCGATAGTACGCAACGAAAGCCAGACAAACAGAAAATGACCAAGGTGCAAGTAATCAACCTACTCAAATCTAATTCTAATTTGATGAATGAGGAAGAAGACTTGACAGATTACATAAACAGCCTGGACTGGAATAGCGGACAGGATGTAAACAGTTTGCGCCAGGGTTTCGACACCTTTAAAGTAGATAAATACAATAAAGTACTGGCCAACATAGCTCATACGCACGGCTTGCAAACAACACACTTAAAAACATTTGTGGAGCAAATAATGAGCCGGATGATTTTTGACGGCGAAAAACTGACCGACTTGTTAGAGCCTTTACAACTAAGCTGGAAAGAACGCAGAGTTAAGGAATTGGCATTGATGGAAGACCTTGTACCCCAATTAAAAAAAATAGCCGAAGGGCGTGAAATATCAGGATTGGCAGCTTATGAGTAAGGAGGAGAAGTTGGTGCCTGAGTTGAGGTTTCCGGAGTTTGAAAATGATGGGGAATGGGAGATTAAACCAATTAGTAAAGTATTCACTTCATTTAGTGGAGGGACACCAAATACTTCCGAAAAAGACTTCTATGGTGGGGGAATTCCTTTTATTCGTTCTGCTGAAATAAATAAAGATAAAACTGAATTGTTTCTAACTGAATCAGGTTTAGCAAATTCAGCTGCTAAACTTGTAAACAAAGGAGATTTATTGGTTGCTCTCTATGGGGCTAATAGCGGAGACGTGGCAATATCAAAAATAGATGGTGCTATCAATCAGGCTATTCTATGTTTAAAATCTGAATACAGTAATCTTTTCACCTCACATTTTCTATCATTAAAAAAAGATAGTATCACATCAAAATATATTCAAGGAGGCCAAGGAAACCTTTCTGGCGACATTGTTAAATCTATTGAAGTATTATTTCCAAAAAAAGATGAACAAAAAAAAATAGCGTCCTGTCTTTCTTCTTTAGATGAGCTACTAGCTGCACATCTTGATAAACTGGAAACCCTTAAAGACCACAAAAAAGGTTTGATGCAAAACCTTTTCCCAGGAGATGGAGAAATTGTACCTAAGCATCGCTTTTCTGAATTTGAAAACAAAGGAGCGTGGCAAAAGGTTGCTATAGGGTATATCACTCAGGTGACCTCAGGGGGCACACCGGAAAGCATTAACCCCAATTATTGGAAAGGTGATATTCCTTGGATGAATTCGGGAGAATTGAATAATAAGAGAATTTTTTCAGTTTCGAATTTTATAACTCGTGAAGGGCTTGAAAACTCCAGCACAAAGTTAATCCCACCTGAATGTGTTCTTATTGGGCTTGCAGGTCAAGGTAAAACCCGAGGCACGGCAGCAATAAATTATTTTCAGCTATGTACTAACCAATCAATCGCAGCTATCCATCCCAATAAAAAAAAATTTGTTAGTGAATTTCTATATCAAGTAGTGGATTCGATGTATGAAAAATTAAGGTCTTTATCCACAGGGGATGGAGGGCGTGGGGGATTGAATTTAGCAATTATTAAATCAATTGAATTACTTCTTCCAACTTTGGGAGAACAAAAAAAAATTGCCTCGTGTCTTTATGCATTAGATGAGTTGATAACTACCCAAACAGATAAGATAAAACAATTGCAATTACATAAAAAAGGCTTAATGCAGGGCTTGTTTCCTAAAGTAAACGGTTAAATTATGGATGTAGTTGATATAGCAAAACAGCTTCACGGGGTTCAGGAAAATATTATTCTTGTCTACGCATTTAATACAACGGGTAAGACACGTCTTTCGGTAGCATATAAAGATCTTACCAAGCAGCTAAATGATGGTAATCATACAGGGGTTTACTACAATGCATATAGCGAAGACCTTTTTATATGGGAAAATGATGAATACCACGATAATGAAAATATTTGTTTGAATATAATAGACAGTAGTTTAAGCCGCTTCCATTCTTTTTTGGATGTAAAAGACGTCGAAGACAAATTGACCATGTATTTTCCTAAGTACAAATTTGATTTTAACCGTTATGATAATCCGGAAAAAGGTATAACATCGGTAACATTTTTTATTGATGAACAAACAAAAAAACCCATTAAGATTTCTCGCGGTGAGGAAAGAATATTTGTATGGTGTTTCTTTTTGGCACTATTTGAAGTGGATGCATGGTCAGGAAGCCAGGATGCTCACTTATATATAGATGACCCTGTTTCAAGCTTGGACGAGCACAATATTTTTGTTACAGCCGGAACAATTCTTGATTTAATAGAAACACATTACTTAAAAAAGCGAATCATCATTACTACCCACCACATCGGATTATTTTCCATATTGTTTAATAAGCTTAAAAAGGGCGAAAAAAGCGATAAGTATAAAAATCTAACCAAACCTTATTTACTTAAACGTGATGTGGATAAAATAGCTTTGGTAAGATTTGAAAAAGATGTGTTTCTATTTCACTTGCATTTGATGCAGACGCTCGACGCCGCAATTAAAACGGAATTATTTGCATACCATTTTGTTTTATTAAGGCAATTGCTCGAAAACATTGCATCGTTTTTAGGTGCGGGTCGGGTAAGTTTCGCATTAGAGCAAATCAATGTAGAGGATGCTGAGAGAACACAAGAAACCATCAATACGTTGTCGCACAAAAATATTTATACTACCGAATACAACAAGTTGAATGAAGAGGATGAAAATCTTTTTAAAGATATTTTTAAAAAGATACAAGAAAAATACCACTTTATATACTGATTTTTAATCATGACACAAAAAGAACAGCAGCAATTAGGTAAAACGCTTTGGGATATAGCCGACCACTTACGCGGCGCCATGGATGCGGATGACTTTCGCGATTATATGCTTTCGTTTCTATTTCTTCGGTATTTATCCTTTAACTACGAAGAAGCTGCAAAAAAAGAATTAGGCAAGGACTACCCTAAAAGCCCTTCCAAGGAAAGCCGGCCAGACTTTATGGTGCCTCCCCCTTTAGAAATGTGGTATAATGATAACCAGGCAGATATTGAAGTATTTGAAGAACAAATGCGTAAAAAGGTGCATTATGTTATTAAGCCACAGTACTTATGGAGCAATATCATAGAATTAGCCCGTACCCAAAATAGTGAATTATTAGAAACACTTCAAAAAGGGTTTCGATATATTGAAGATGATTCGTTTGAAAGTTCTTTCCAGGGTTTGTTTTCCGAGATCAACCTAAACTCCGACAAACTTGGCAAAACCCAAAAAGAGAAGAATGATAAACTTTGTAAAGTTATTATCAAAATTGCCGAAGGTATAGCCAATTTTTCTGCTGATACCGATACGCTGGGGGATGCTTACGAGTACCTTATAGGGCAGTTTGCAGCCGGTTCAGGTAAAAAGGCAGGTGAGTTTTATACACCACAGCAAATTTCTACCATACTTTCAGAAATCGTCACCTTAGATAGTCAAGACCCGTCAACAGGCAAAAAAAGTAAGCTGGATAAGGTGCTGGATTTTGCATGCGGTTCGGGTTCGTTGTTGTTGAACGTAAGGAAGCGCATTAAGGATAACGATGGATATGTCGGGAAAATTTACGGACAGGAAAAAAACATCACCACTTATAACCTTGCCCGTATGAATATGCTGTTGCATGGGATGAAGGATACTGAGTTCGAGATATTCCATGGCGATACGCTGCTTAACCAATGGGATGAGTTGAACGAAATGAACCCGAGTAAGAAAATTGAGTTTGACGCCATTGTTGCTAACCCGCCCTTTAGCTTACGTTGGGAACCGAATGATACCCTGGCGGAGGATTTTCGTTTCAAAAGCTACGGTTTAGCCCCAAAGTCGGCAGCCGATTTTGCTTTCTTGCTGCACGGGTTTCACTTTTTGGGTAAAGAGGGAACAATGGCTATAATTCTCCCTCATGGCGTATTATTTCGTGGTGGAGCAGAAGAGCGCATACGTACTAAACTTTTAAAGGATAACAACATTGATACGGTCATCGGCCTGCCTTCCAACTTGTTCTACTCTACAGGCATCCCGGTATGCATTTTGGTTCTGAAAAAATGTAAAAAGGAAGATGATGTGCTTTTCATAAACGCAAGTGAGCATTACGAAAAAGGCAAAAGGCAGAACAGGCTGCGTGACGGTGTAGATGGTGAGCCGAACGACATTGATAAAATTGTTGACACCTATCAATTTCGTAGTGAAAACGACCCTCGCTACTCTCGTAGGGTATCGATGGACGAGATTGAGAGAAATGGGTATAATTTAAATATTTCCCGATATGTCAGCACATCTATTGATGAGGTGCAAATAAACCTACAGGAGGTAAATGAAAAGCTGGTAAGTATTGAAAAAAGGATAGCTGATGCAACTACTAAGCACAATCAGTTTTTGAAAGAGTTGGGATTGCCCGATTTACCAACATTTATAAAGTAACCGTCTTACAATTTTTAAGTCACCCATGATATAAATTTCATGAGTGACAAATTTTCACGAAAGATTGTAAGTGCTTTGTATAAACAGATTGGTTTTTAACCCCGTTTATTGCTGATTAGATGAAAAGCAGGCTGTTCAAAACTACTTTATTAACTTTAAGATATTCCTTGAAATACGACTCAATATCGTCGCGTCCTGCGTAATAATCTCAGCATCGGCACTCATGCCGGTTTTTAAATGAATAGGCTTTTTCAGATCAGAGGTGTTTTTAATATTAATAGTCACTTGAGCGACAAAGATGCTGTCCTTGTATGGGACGTCTGCAATATGACTTATACGTCCGCGCAACATGCCATACTCTTCGTATGGATAGCTTCGCATCTTTATTAAAACTTGTTGACCTTCATTTACCTTGCCCATACTTACCTGCGGTATGTTTATTTCTCCAAAAAATTGTTCATTTCCCGGATTGATATAAAATACCTCCTGGTTGCTTGATAGGACCTGGTTTTCCTGAATGATACCGGCGAACGATATTTTTCCCGTTTGGGATGCGGATAACACATATTTACTCTTCCAAACCTCCATATCGCTTATCATGCTATTAAGCGATTGAAAGAATTTTGATTTTTCTTCTACGATGGTATTCTCCAGTTCCAATAGCTCCTTTTGTTTAGCAGAGTAATTGTTGTTTGACGTAATCAGAGCTGATTCGGTTTGAATGAGGGGGGATTTCCTGCTTAGGTACTTACTTTCGTTTTGTTTTAATTCGATAGGTGACTCTACTTTTTGCTGAGCCAATTTTTTATGTATATCATATTCATCCGTAGCTAAACTCAAGTCACGCTGTTGCAGCGATTTTTGTGCCTCTAACTGTGTTTTTTGATTAGCGATGTCAACCAGGTCTTTTTGAAGGTATGTTTTCTTTTTTAAATAAAAACCGTTAGCAATTGCGGATTTGTAATTGAGGTACGACTGGTAAAACGTTTGGTATGATGCCTGCAATTCACCTAAATGCAAATTTAAGGACGTATTTAAAGGGATGCCTGCGGCTGTATTATTGAATAATTGTTTCTGCCAGTCTTTAATTTGAGAGAGCAATTTTAATACCTCATCATGATTGGCTGTGCTTTCAATATAAGCGAGAGATTGGTCTTTGCTCACTTGTTGGTTATCATGCACTAATAAAGATGTTAGCTTCCCTGAAATCTTTGCAACCACCGCTTTCGGTGAATTTGGCGATTCAATTTTTAATTGCGCTTTTACTATATCCGGATATTTAATAAATGAAGCAAGGGTTACAATTAAAACCAGTATTAGAAAAAATATTGTTATGCCCCATCGCAACAGCCATCCGGGTACTGCGGTGATAATATCCTGCATATCTTCAGTATGCCGTACTTCTTCTCTATGATTAATTATTTCGGGCATATTAGCTTCCTAATTCCAACTGATTTTTAACTAAACGGTAGTAATCGCCTTTCATGGCGGTAAGCTCAAGGTGATTGCCCTGTTCTATTATCCTGCCTTTATCCAATACTATGATATTATCGGCGTTGCTCACGGTACTTAATCGATGAGCTACAATAACAACTGTGCGACCAACAAAAAACTCCTGCATGTTATCCATAATCACCCGTTCGTTGTTTGCATCAAGCGAGTTTGTGGCTTCGTCAAAGAACAGGTAATGGGGATCCTTATAAACAGCGCGGGCAATAAGCATCCTTTGACGCTGGCCCTGGCTGATGCCATTGCCTTCGGCACCGATTTTTGTATTGATACCTAAAGGCAGGCTATCAATAAAGTCTTGAATATTAGCAACTTTAATGGCATGGTTTAATTTTTGTTTATCAGGATAATCGTCACCCACGGCGATGTTGCGCGCTATCGTATCTGAAAAAATAAAGCCATCCTGCATTACAACACCGCATTGGTTGCGCCATAGCTTAAAGCCAAACTGGTTAAGGTTATGGTCGCCAACTTTTATGTCACCTTTTTCCGGTTCATAAAAGCGAAGCAACAGTTTTAAAATGGTAGTTTTACCGCTCCCACTCATGCCTACAATTGCAGTAGTTTTGCCTTGGGGAATATTCAGGTTAATGTGTTCTAATACAGGTTCATTACCAGCGCCGGGATATCGAAACGTCACGTTATGTAATGACAAGCTTTTGTCATGGGGTAAATTATTGCTGTACTCTTTGTCGGTTGATTCTTCATCGTCCATTTGGTGGATTTCATTTAATCGTTCCAAGCTGATTTTGGCATCCTGAAAGCCTTGAATGAAGCCTAAGAATTGCTGTATAGGACTGTTCAACTGGCCGATAATATATTGTACAGCGATCATGCCACCAAGCGTTAAATTGCCGTCAATCACCGCTTTGGCGCTAATAAATGTAATAAGGAGATTGGTAGATTCGTTGATAAGGGTTGAGCCGCCTTGCTGGTGCTGGCTCAATGCCAGGCTTTTCACATTAAATTTGAAAAGGCTTGCCTGCAAATGCTCCCATTCCCAGCGCTTTTGCTGCTCGCAGTTGTTGAGTTTGATCTCCTGCATACCGGTTACCAGTTGTACAATACTGCTTTGATTTTTCGATGAGATACTAAATCGTTTATAGTCGAGGTTGCGGCGTTGTTTTAAAAAAAGCACTATCCAGGTAATGTATAGTGCGCTGCTTATCAGGAATACAGAAAAAATCAGCGCGTTATAATACACTAACACTACCGAGAACACGATCAGGTTAAACATGCTGAAAATGGTGCTTAATGTTGATCCTGTCAGAAAGCTTTCAATACGTTTTTGGTCATTCATGCGCTGCATAATGTCGCCCGTCATTTTTGTATCAAAGTAACTTATAGGCAGCTTCATCAGCTTAATAAGAAAATCCGTGAGGATGGATACATTAACCCGTGTGCTAATGTGCAGCAATATCCATGAGCGAATAAACTCCACGCTAACCCGACCGATTATTAAAGCCACCTGGGCTATAAGGATAAGATAAATGAAATTTATGTTGCGGGTGTTGATGCCAATATCAACTACGGATTGAGTTAAAAACGGTGCGATCAATTGCAACAAACTGCCTATGCCCAAGCCAAACAAAAGCTGTAAAACCAGTTGCTTATATGTAATTAAATAGCGCAATAAAAAGCTCCAGCGAACTTCGCTCCCTTTTTCATCTTCCTGCTCGTAGAATTGCGGAGTGGGGCTTAATAATAGTGCCAGTCCTTCATCTGTGTCTTTTTCACTGATCCAATGCTTTTTAAACTCCGGTTCAGTCAGTACAATTAACCCGCCGGCAGGATCGGCGATGTAATAGTTATTCTTTTTTATTTTATACAGCACCACAAAATGGTGCTGTCGCCAATGCAAGATACAGGGCCGTTCAGCCTCTTTTAATTCTTTTAACCCGAGTTTGGCGCCCAATGAGCGAAAGCCAATCTTTTCAGACGCATCACTTATTCCCAACATCGAAACGCCTTCGCGATTTACCTCACATAGTTTTCTTAAAGTTTGCAGTTTATAACTGCGTCCATGATGTTTGGCGACCATGCGTAAGCAGGTTGGGCCGCAATCCATTTGGTCAAGTTGAATATAAATGGGGAAAGAATATTTAATCATTATTTAGGGCTATTGCACTTTATATCTAAATATCTGCCTACCTATATTGCCGTCAGCATCAATACCTTCAACAGTTACTTTGTATGTTCCCGGGCTATCCGCATTAAAAAATTCGACAGATGCGTTGCCCTCTTTATCTGTGATAATATTAGGTTTCCAATAAATTGTAGTACGCAAATCTGCTACTTTTACATTAGCTTTCGGGTCGTCATAACGGGGCGAGTAAAACTCGCGAGCGGCATAAAATCCGACTGCGTTAAATACGGCTATACCTGGCGTATAACTCGCTGTTCTCATTCCCTCGGCGTATTCTTCCGGTGTCTGTTTTGTAGTGACAACTAAAACACCATTGGAACCACGGCTGCCATAAATTGCAGCATAATGAAGGCTGGTTAAAGCTTCAATACTTAAAATGTCATTAATATTGAGGTCATCTAAATTCATGTCAAACATTGGCGTACCGTCTAACACGATAAGCATTGGGCCGGAATATTTGTTAGAATATGCTACACCTTTCTTGACCGTGACTCCTGGTATAAGTCCTATCAAACATCCTGAAAGTGTTGGGCAAAATAATTTGTCAGCTTTAACCAGGTAATCATAGCCATGATCCCCGTTAAGGTTAGCAGTCCGTCTCAGTTCGGGCTTCTTTTCGTTAATAGCTACCTCTTTTAAAATATGGTTCTTTTTTATCATCCCATATTTTAAAAATTCATCGTATTGTTTTTTACTGTTTTGCAGATAGATTTCCATATCTGTATTGTTTGACCAAATACCGGACTTGCCATTATTGGATGTTATGGCTTGCGGCAATGGTTTATCCATAATTACCTCTACGCGTTCACCTCCTTTTGCATTGCGTGCCTTGACCAAAAATTTAGTATCGTCAGTGAACATCAAATTGTCAAAACTAAAATGACCGGTTTCATCGGCAACCGTATCTATAGTAATTAAGCCGCCCTTGTTGCTCAATAACATAACCTTTGCTTTGGGCACGGGTTTGCCGCCAGGTGTTTTAATATATCCTGATATGCTTATTGATTTTTCCGGCTGAAAAGCTAATAAAGGAAAATCGTTAGATATTATTTTTTTCCAATCAAACCGTCGATAGCCTTGTGTTAGCATCAGTACATCAAGATCAGCAGTTGTTTTTTCACTGATGTTTGTAAAATAGTAGTTAGGCTTTTCAATATACCCTTTGATATCCGAGGTAAGCAAGATATTAGACAGGATAGTGCTTTCATCCATTTCCTCTGTCCGAAGTTTGCTTTCATCGATAACAGAAACCGAGAAACTGCCGGTGACTGGCTGATTGTTTTTGTTTTGAACTGCGAAGTCCAGTTTAACCTTTTCGCGTGGTGTGTATGTTGTTTTGGCTGTATTAAGGGTAAACTTCAGTTCGTCAAGGTTTTGTATAAATATAATACGTTCATTCAGAGGTTGACCGGTATTTGAAAACAGTGTGAACTGAGTTATGCCCGTTGGGAAACGGCTCTTTGTTATTTGGGTTGAATATGTGGGGGTTGTGAGTTTTGTTTTACTTGTATAAATAATATTGCCACACGATTGCGCAACGAGGTACATGTCTGTATTTTGATCTTTCTGAAAAGATATATTGCCTGCTGATATTTTTACCGTGATATGGTTGGGATCTGCATTATATACATTCATTACGTAGCCATCATTAACAGTAGCGGGTAATGGCACGGTTCCGATCGTACCATCAGGATACGTTAATTTGGCATAATAATTATTGCCGGCCTCGGGTACGATAAAAAATACTCCCATACCCAGGTGCTGGGTTTTAATCTCGGTTATTTGCTGGTTTTTATTGTCTACTACTATACCTTTAATATCCACTCCAAGCCCATTGGCATTTATTGCTTTAAAAGCAACCCGTGTACGAATCCCATTTATCAGGCTACCACTTTCAGGGAAGAACTGAACATCCACCTTACCTGCCATGACATTTATAGGTATGTTTTTTATTACTTTAGCCGCAAAAGGCGGCTTAAACCCGGTAACTATCGTACCGTATGAAATCTGTGCCGGGCTATTGTTAACATAGTTTACCGTGAGGTTTCCTTGCTCATCGGTTAAGCCTTTTCCTTTAATCACTGATTGGGCATTAAGCTTTACATCGTAGTCAACTTCGCTGTTTGGGTATGGTTTACCATCAACATCGGTGTAGGTTATAACTGCTTTTACTTTTTGGTGTCCGTTTTCTAAGGGTGCATAAGTGTATTTAACTTTAGTAAATACCGAATTGGTAATAGCGTTACCTATAACAATTGTCTGGTCAAAAAAATAATCACTTCCAGCATTACGCATATAATTGGTATAGGCTCTTATATGATAACTACCTTCGGTAAACAGCGAATCGGACAGTTTGATATCGCCCCAGGCTACACCGGCTTCAATTGGTAATTTTAAGGCTTTTTTTATCGAATCCCTGTCATTGATCAATTCCACATTTAACACACCGCTAAGGGCTGATAATTGGTGTTTACCTCCTAATGTGACATAGGCCTTAAACCATATATCGTCGCCAACTGCATAATAGGGCTTATCCAGTTGCATGTACACTTTCTCTTGTGGCTGCTCGACGGCCCATTTATTTACCTGATTAACTATTTTTTGAAGGATGTCATCATCGGCTAAACAAAAACTCCATAGCATCCATACGTTAATGAACAGTGCAGCATAAATAAATATTTTTCTCATGGTTTATATTGGCGTAGCTAACTATAATAATGTAAGGCCAGTGTATCTGGCCTTACATGTGTTAATTTATTGGCTGAGAATAGCATCGGCAATTGGCATAATACCAACCGTTTGTTTGGCACATTGTAGACATTGCACCAATGTCGGTACAATTATCAACTGTATATGGTTCTGAATATGAATCTTCCCCTGTGGAACATTGAAATTGACAACCAATAAGAACATAATTACCACCTGATACATTTCTCATTTCACTCCTGCTTAATTTACTAAACTTTTGCATAAAAAATAGTTGTAAATAATTTGTTTAACTGTGCCATAACCACGCCCTGGCAATTTCGAGGTATGTATTGTCAAAGTGCATACTCCTTTACTTTTGGCCAAAGTTTCCAAATTCTGTTATCTTGAAATATCATAAATTTCATTCCTGCCTTTTATAGTTATTCTATTTAATCGCTAAGATGTAATCACCCGAAAAATCTGTTGGATAGTCCAAGGTCATGCTTTGGGATGTGTTGGTTAGAACAACAGAAGAGTATCCAGGGGTCGAACGGATAGTAGCCCGTCCATCGGAAGTTAATTGGGCATTGGTGCCAGTATTGTAGAAACGCCCGTTCAATTGAATATTATAATTTAATTTTCCATTGTTTATATTGGATTCTATATATTTCATAGGGATAACTATTTCACAAGTGTATACATTCGTCTTATCAAAAATCGCCTTTGTCTTGATACCGTTAATATTGTAGATAGAAATCACCGAATCTTCGATTGCTGATATGCCTCCAATCTTAATAACCGATTTTTCAAAAAACTCCTTATTGATAACTTTCGTTAATGAATCGCGTGATTTGTCGCGTTCAGTTACTTTTACCAAAGCCGAAAGCTGCTTTTCGTGCTGCTCAATGAGCCCCCTATCTTTTTTATCAATCGATGGAAAAGTGAGGGTTATATTGTGACTTTTATTTTCTTTTGACATGGGCTTTATTGTAAAGGTTAAGCCTCCGATAATAGTCTTTTGAATAACTACGGGATCAACGATCTGTACAATCAGATATATCTTGCTGTCGTCGTTGGCAATAGTATAAAACAGGTCTGTGTGTTTGTTATAAGCCTGAAATTTATTGTTCCATTCGTCCGACCTACCATCAATTTTTAATGCATTGGGTAGATAGACACTATTTGCTTGCTTGTTAGGCAGGGATTGCGCCCTTGAAGCCATTCCTGTTAGTGACAGTGGCAATAATAGAAAAAAATGACGGATAAAAATTTGATATGCTTTCATATGGGGTAAGGTGTTAGTGTTCTTGGAAAACGTTATTGGTTTAACATCGAAGTGGCCTTGCCATCTAAAGCCTTTAATATAACTTTTAAATCCTCCAATTCAATGTCTTTTGATACGATTTTCCCTTTATTGTTAATTAAATAATTGGCAGGTATGCTTTTTACGACAAAATTTTTAATATTCTCTGATTTGTCTTGGTTGACGCTTTCACAGATATTAGTCCATGGTATTTCATCTTGTTGAGAAGCGACCTTCCAAAACTTATCGTTTTCGTCAATTGAAATCGAAATGATGTTGAATCCTTTACTCTTATATTTTGAATATAATTCTTTTAATTCAATTGTTTGGTTTCGACAGGGCATACAATATGAGGCCCAAAAATCAATAAGGGTTATTTTGCTTCGGCCAAAATTAATATTGGCATTGCCCCCTCTTAGGCTTTTGCCGTGGATCGGCGGCACATCTGCTCCTTTATATATCCTTTTTGCCGACTGTAGTAATTCATTAGCTTGTTGATAGAACTTAGAATCCTTAACAGCAGGTGTAGTCTGTCGCAACGCGTTTTCGTAAGTCAGGTAATTGTTGAACAGGTTTGTCGCATTGGTGATGAGGTAAGGAGTAATTACAGTATTGTTGTTTTGATTGACGAAGTTGAGAACTGTCATCAAATAGGAATCTTTTATTTTTGAATCAATAAAATCAATAGAATCGCAGTACATCCGATACTTTGCATCATTATTTCCTGACAAAAAATTATTAGCAAGCGCCTTGTAATGGGATTTAATTCGTAGTAGTGAATCTTTCTTACTTCGGTACAGAAGTTTAAATTCGTTTAATTTATTCTGATTATTTGAGGTAGAGGTAACAGAGTAGTGCTCATATAACAATTCATCAGGACTACTTAACTTAATAGAATACGCTGCTCCCTTTTCTAAATACAATAAGCAAGAGTGCATCCAGTTAGTCCCCTTATATGGATGGGCACTGACAAAGTTTAGCTGATAAAAATCATTATCCGGAACCGATGTGTGAAGAATAAATCTCTTATTCCGAACAATAGTAGAATCATATGACTTGTCAAAATATCTACTTTTAAGTATGACTTTAGTGTTCTCCATATCATAGGCATCGCCGGTAATGCTAACATCTATTGCTCGCCTGCAAGAACTACTTAACAACAATATAATCCCTAATGTGAAAATTGACTTCATTCGCGAAAATTAATAGGCAGGTCTTACGACCTGCCTTTATATTAAACAACTATTGGTTACAACGGTCGGGATCATTAGTCACCATTCCGCCATTACATTGCATAGACGCATCATCACATGTCATATCTCCCAAATGAATGCTGGCGGTACCGGTGCAGCAGGTAAAATCATAGGTTCCTTCTGTACCTTCGCAATTCGGATTAAGGGTCATATTTCCCCCCAATACATTTTTCATTTCAACACGACTTAGTTTTGAAAACTTTTCCATAAGATTAATTATTACAATTTGATTATTTTTGTCAGAACCACGCCCCGGCAATTTCGGCGGTATGTATTATTAAAGTGCATACTCCTTTACTTTGGCCAAAAGCTTCTTTATTGCTGTTATCCAAGCATGTATTTTATATCCTGCAAACGGTATCCTTCAGGCAAACGGTATCCGTTTAACAATAAGGTGGGCGTGGCTTTTATTTCGGCTATTGCGCACCATGCGCGTTGCCTGTCGATTTTGAAATAATGGTCTTCGTTGAAGTCAACCGGATACAACTGCGCCCAAGCTTCATAGTTTTTTTGCGTTTGCTCATACCAGTCGTGTAAGGCTCTTTTAACTATCGCTTTATCAGGTATTGCGTTCAATGCCATTAAATGGCGCACTATCGGCGTCTTTTTGTCTCGCTCATCGTTGTTAGCCGTAAATACGATTCGCAATTGTATGTCGTCAAGGCGATCCAGCCATTCATTCAACTCCTGATGGGTTTTGCTGCACGGCGGGCAATAAGGGTTGCTAACCATTGTAACAATTGTATTTGCCTCCACGTTGCCCAATACAATGCTCCAATCCTCCTCCGGCAAAGCGTATTTGGGTTGTTCTTTAAGCGAAGATTCAAAAAGCTCGCGATTATACTTAAAGCTGCGTAATTGGTGTCTCAATACTTTTAATTGCTGAACTTTTAGTAAAAAAGGCTTTAATAATACCCAAATAGCGACTGGTAGAATGAGGGAAATCAAGATGATGCTTAGCTGAGAGAACGTTAGGACAACCATCCCTTTTCGTAAAAAAGAAAAAAACGGAATAAATTCTAACCAGAGCAGGGCCTGTACGGTCGTGCATAATACACACCATTGCTTTGCTACACGTGCCTGGTAATTAATAGAGTAAATAGTATAAGGTAAACTAATAATATTTAGTAGCGCCAAGCATTGGGCAACTGCTATTGAACCGCCACTAAATAACAAAGCCAGCCATGTGCCCGAAAAATAAAAAAAGCCTACCTCGCTCCAAGTTAATCCCTTAAAAACAGTGGCTGCTTTCGAGGTGAGTATGGCATTACAGTTGGTTTTGCCACCACCACCGCAAAGTGCTTGCACTAATGGGTTATTTTTATCAATACTTTGTATCAGTAACAATACAGATGTGATTACCCCTGTAGTTTTTAAAAGAACTAATAAAGATATTTGCCAACTAATATTAAAAAAAACAGGGTTATAAAAAAGCGAAATGATAAATGAAAGGCTAAGCATTACAATCGCTGCCGGAACTCTATAGACCGAGATGCGGTCAAGCAAACTTTGTATATCTGTTTGAACAACACCGGTCGTTTTATCTATAGTTAGTACTATACCCTTAAATCTTTTCTTAAAATCATCAAGGTTCAAAGAATAACGATTGTGTTTGCCATCGCTTAAGTCCACAACGTCTTTGGTGATCCTATTCACTAATACAAAATCGTTGTTTTTATTAGTATGTGCTATAAAAGGGCATGGCACTTCACTTAATTCATCAGTGCTAACTCGGTATGCACTGTTGTCTACTTTGAACCATTTTAATACATCACTAATAGCTAACAGATTTGGGTAATCTGGGTGTTTTTCCAGTTCGTCAATT